>Ga0209581_1001246_pt1 | contig 31749 bp, 26 predicted proteins | sample Coa_R2_FD_187160 | JGI IMG/M metagenome (GOLD analysis project Ga0209581, IMG submission 187160) | Surface soil microbial communities from Centralia Pennsylvania, which are recovering from an underground coalmine fire - Coalmine... | ecosystem: Environmental > Terrestrial > Soil > Unclassified ...
GCGCGGCGCGAACATGCATGCGGAATTCGTTGGGGCGATTGAGCGCGACCATCATGGCAAGCGTGAGCATGCTGCGGATCTGGCGGCAGAGGCCCGTGCGCGTCCAGATTTCGCCCAGGCGTAGCGCGTTGATCAAGTCCTAAAACGCTTCGTTGAACGGAGTGCGATCTTGCAGGGACCAGTCCACATGCGCATCGCCGAGAAAGGTACGACGAACTCTCATCCCCTGGTCGTATTTCTCGCGGTCGTCCATCGAGTGCTCCTCATACAGCCAGGAAACTGGCGATCTCCTGATTAAAGCGATCGCGGTCCTCGATATTCGAGAGATGCGCGGCGTTGAGTTCGGCGTAGCGCGCGCCGGGGATTTTCGCGGCGAGGAAGCGGCCTTCGGCGGGCGGAGTAGCGGGATCGTAGGCGCCCGTTATGACGAGAGTGGGGACGCTGATTCTGGAGACCGCGTCGCGCGCATCAAAATCGCGAACCGCCGCGCAGCAAGCGGCGTAGCCTTCGGGGGCGGTGGCTTCGAGAATCCGCAGCGTGCCGGAAACGGTGTCCGGATGCTGTTGCTGGAATCCGGGAGTGAACCATCGGGCGACCACGGCCGGCGCGACTTCCTTCATGCCTTTGGAGCGCACGGCCACGATTCGAGCGTTCCAGCCTTCGTCGTTGCCAATCTTTGCGCCGGTATTGCACAGGATGAGCTTGTCCAAACGGTTCGCGGCATGGAGACCGAGCCACTGACCAATCTGTCCGCCCATGGAAAGGCCGCAAAAAGAAACGCGGTCGAGGTGGAGATGATCGAGCAGGCCAAGAACGTCCCGAGCGAGCTGTTCGATCGAATAAGGGCCGGGAGTGACGCCGGATTGGCCGTGACCGCGCGTGTCATAGCGAAGAATGCACAGACGCGAATCAAAAGCCGCAGCCTGGATGTCCCACATCGAAAAATTGGTGCCGAGCGAGTTCGAGAAAACCAGGACAGAAGCGTTCTCGCGTCCGGTGAGCGCGTAATGGATGCGAGCTTCAGGAAGCGGGGCGAAGGGCATGGATTTATCCTCGGGCAACTTGAGTTTGTTCGCGGCGGGACCGGTTCGCCGCGAGAACGAGGTCGATAAAAGCTTCGGCGGAGCCGAGATAGTTCAGAGGATCGAAGAGACGATTAAGCTCCGCGGGAGAGAGGATGGCGGCAAGGTCTTTTTCGCGGACGAGGGTGTCGCGCAGATTGCGCTTTTCCGCTTGAGCGCGGCGGCAGGCGACACCGACGCGGCCATCAACAGCCTGGCGGCCGAGTTTTTCGCTGAGGAACATGCTGACGGGTTCGGCGAAGACGAGGCTGTGAGTGAGGTCGGGATTGCGGCGCATCCGGTCCGTATCAATTTCGAGGGGCGAAGCGACGTCAGCGAGATGACGCAAGCCGCCGGCGGTATCGATGACGTCCTGACTGGTCGCGCCCCCGTGCACATAGCGAGCGGCCTCCAGATTTTCCCGGGCAACGCAGGCGGTGAGTTTTTTTACGAGAGGAATCGCCGAATTTCCAGCGGATGCCGCGGCATGGGCCAGGGCAGGAAGGTCCATCAGCTCGGCGCGACAGTTGGCGGCGATTGCGTGCGCAGCCGAAGAGGGAATTACGCCGGCGCGAGATTCGGCGCGAGCGAGCGCCGCTTCGAAATCGAGCATGGCCTGAACCGAAGCCTCGCCGGAATAAATCCGCTCAACGGCCGGCGAACGGAACAGTTCGTCTAGAAGGCGCATGCGGTTTCCTCGAACGGCATGGGGAGAGTGTAATCGTTCCGGCAGGACAAGAAAAACGGTTTCCTTGGGATTGAGGCGATAAGATAGACTGCGCCGAATCAGGAAATCCCAGGTGGAACACAGGATTCATGCTTACGAATCGCCGAACCGTACAGATTGAATGGGGAGATTGCGATCCCGCGGGCATCGTCTATTTTCCAAGATTTTTTGAATTGTTCGACGCGAGCACGGCGGCGCTCTTTGCAAAAGCGGGCTTCCCCAAGCACGAGCTTTACGAACGATACGGCATCGCGGGGATTCCCATGGTGGATACGCGAGCGCGCTTTTTTTCTCCCGCCACCTTTGGAGACACGGTGGAGATCGACAGCAGCATCGCGGGCTGGGGGAACAGCAGCTTTACCGTGGAGCACAAGGTCCGCAAAGACGGGAAGCTGATGGCCGAAGGGTTCGAGAAACGGGTGTGGACAATACGAGCGCCGGAAGAGGGCGGCCGGCTGAAAAGCCAGGCAATTCCCCAGGAAGTGAAAGACCGCTTCCGATAAAAAAGCCGGAAGGGAAAAGCTCTCCCTTCCGGCCCAAAGCGGTTCGTTACTTTATTTTTCGCGGACTTCGAGCGGTTGTGTCAGCTTGAAGGTGACCGGCGTTTCGGCGCGAAGAACGATGTCGCGATCGCCCGTAAGTCCGGCACCGGCGGTGCCGCCGCCCGCGCCGACCGCCGCGCCAATGGCCGCGCCCTTGCCGCCGCCCGCCAGTCCTCCAATCAAAGCGCCGACGGCGCTGCCGCCGCCAATCATGACCGCGGTGCGCTTGCCTTTGCCCTTGGTGACGAGAGTGTGCGTGTTGGTGTGGACTTCATATTCCTTGCCGTCGATGGTTATGCTGGTCAGAGCGATGGCGAGCTCCGCAGCCCCCTTAAAGCGTCCCGCGGGCTTGGCGTCACGAACGATGCCGGTAGCGCGAGCGCCCTTGGGTATCACAACGCGCCCGTCGGCTTCGACGGGAGTTTGAATGCTGGCGGAGAAGTTCTGGCCCGTGGAGCTGTCTTTGGAGCCCAGAGTCTCATCCAAAACAACGGTAATGTTGGTGTTCTCCGGAATGACGATGGATTTCGGAGCAGCCGGCGCCGCCTTTGAGGCAGAGGATGGCGCAGAGGAATCCGAGGCGCTTTCCGAATTGGCGGCCTGGTCGGCAGACTTCTGACAACCCGTGAGAAGCAGCCCCAAGCTGCAGGCCAAAATCCCAGTGGTCAGAAAACGACGATGCAAAGTGCACCTCCTGAAGGAATAGGTTGTGGGCTGTGGATACCTATTCTATTTTGATGCCAAAAGCGGGAAGCGCAACAAGAAAAGAAGCGCGACGTGACCGAATCGGCTCCGGCACGCGGGCGGAAGCCCGGAGCGGCAGCCGATTTACTTCAGGATCCAGTCGTCGGTCTTTTCGACGAAGCGAAAGCTGTAGCGCGGGTACGGTTTGTGATCGTGCTCGGTCCGAGTGACCCGCGCCTTGCCGACGAACTTCTCTCCGCCCGAAAGCAGATAGACCTGCACGGAGGAACCAACGTCGAGATGAGCGGAGCAGGTAGAGAGGAAGCCGCTGATGCTGGCGCCGTCCGTCGTGGTGGAGACTTCGAAGGGCTGGCCGCCGCAGTCCTTGCCGACAAGCTTGAGCGGAACGCGCAGGTTGACGCTGACTTCGGTGCGTTTCGGCGCCGGCTGCTTCTGCACGGTGTTTTCGAGCGTGGCGAGAAGCGCGTCGAAATCCACCGGCTTTTCAAAATAGCCGGAGGCGCCAAGACGCATGCAGTGTTCCTTGGTGCCGGCGCCGGCTTCTCCGCTGACCACAAAGAAGGGAATGGATTGCGTCGTGCACAGCGTTCGAAAGGCCTGTGAGAGCTGGAAGCCGTCGAAAGCGGGCATGCGCAGATCGAGAAGAATCGCGTCGGGCCGGTGTTCGAGCGCCAGCGCGAGCGCCAGTTCCGGCTCGCCGGTGTCCACGATCTCGTAGGTGTCGCCAAGATTGACGCGCATCAGGCGGCGTACTGCGTCGTCGTCATCCACTACCAGGAGAGTTTTCATGGGTTCAATCCCCCACCTTTCAGGAAACGATGGAATGAACCGGTTGCGGAGCGGCCAAATTCGCGTCCGTTTTGGAATCACGGGAACGGGGCGCGTCCAGAAGGGCGCGCACGGCGCGAACGAGGGCTTCCTCCTCAAACGGCTTGTGAATCAGATGAGTTCCAGGCTCGAGAACGCCGTGGCCCGCGATAAAGCTGTCCGAATAGCCGGACATGTAGAGCACTCTCAGGCCGGGCTGACGAGCAGAGAGGCGCTCGGCAAGGACGCGGCCATTGATGCCGGGCATCACCACGTCGGTCAGGAGAAGATCAATGCGAGCGGCGTGGCGCTGGACCGCAGCGAGGGCTTTTTCGCCGTCCTCTGCGACCAAAACGTGGAAACCGTGGGAAACGAGGAAGGATTCCGCCAGTTTGCGAAGCGGATCGGAATCTTCGACGAGAAGGATAGTCTCGGTGCCGGAAAGGACGGGGCGCGACGCGGGCGCGGGCTCCTCAGCGGTCAGGCTTTCGTAAACGCGCGGCAAATAAAACTTGAAGGTTGCGCCCTGGCCGAGGGCGCTTTCGACCAGAATGTAGCCTCCGCTTTGCTTGACGATGCCATAGACGGTAGCGAGGCCGAGTCCGGTGCCTTTGCCGTGTTCCTTGGTGGTGAAAAATGGTTCGAAGATGTGCGCCTGCGTTTCCGGGTCCATGCCGATGCCGGTATCGGAAACGGAAAGCATGACGTACTGGCCGGGCCTTGAGCCCGGGTGCTGACGAGTGAAAGCCAAGTCGAGCTCGACATTGGCGGTGACAATCTCCAGGCGGCCGCCCTGCGGCATCGCGTCGCGGGCATTCACCGCAAGATTCATGATGACCTGTTCGATCTGTCCCGGGTCCGCTTTGACCTGGCCGAGATCGGACGCCAGGTTCACGGATACGGAAATGTCCTCGCCGATCAGGCGCGGCAGCATCTTCCCCATGTCCGTGACCAGAGTATTCAGATTGACCACGCGCGGGGTGAGCACCTGCTGGCGGCTAAAGGCGAGCAACTGACGCGTCAGGGCCGCGGCCCGGCGGCCGGCTTTGACGATTTCCTCGGCATGTTCGAGAAGATGCGAGTCCTGGCCGAGTTTTCGCTTGAGAACATCGCCGAAGCCGATAATCACTCCGAGAAGATTGTTAAAATCGTGAGCGATTCCGCCGGAGAGGCGGCCGATCGCTTCCATTTTCTGCGCGGTGCGCAACTGCCGTTCGAGGACGCGCCTTTCGGTCACGTCCTCGGCGAAAATCTCGAAGAATTCCGGAGCACCCTGTTCGCCGCGGACGCATCTTCCGCTGCAGCGCACGATGATGGGCGTGCCGTCCTTCCGCTTCCAATCAACTTCGACGTCCCGGCATTCCCCTTCGAGGGAGAGGGTTTCGTTCAAGCGCTGGCATTCACCCGGATGACGAAAGATTTCCGTGTGCGGATCGACGCCGAGAAGTTCCGCCGGTGAACCGTAATCCAGCATTTTGACGAGCGCGGGATTGACGCGGATCAGACTGCCGTCCGCTCCGGCGCGGTAAATGCCGTAAGGCGCATCCTCGACAATGGAGCGAAAGCTGGCTTCGGACTTGCGCAGGGATTCTTCGGCTTTCTTGCGGTCGGTGATGTCGCGATTCACGATGACCAGTTTTTCCGGCACGCCCCTGGCATTGCGAATCACGCTGGAAGTGGACTCGAAGAAACGGGGCTGGCCATCCTTGCGCAGAAGCCGGTATTCGAGCGTGGCGCCGAGGCCGGTCTGGCGAGCCCGTTCGGAGGCCTGCTTGACGCGCTCGCGGTCTTCCGGGTGAATCTGCTGAAAGGAAGGAGTGGCTTTCAGTTCCTCCAGCGTGTAGCCGAGGACTCTTTCATACGAAGGGCTGTTGTAAATGCGGTGGCCTTCCGTATCCACCACGGCGATCAGGTCCGCGACGTTTTCCCCGATGAGGCGGAAGATTTCCTCCCGCTCGTGAAGCTGCCTGCGAATGCGGCGAATCTGAATCTGCTGGTAGAGCGCGTACATCTCGAAAAGAAAGACCAGACAGACCAATCCGCGAACGACCTGGGTGACCGGTTCGGAGGAACTCAGCAAACCCTCGCCCATCAAGCTCGGCAGAAGAAAGGAGACGAGGCCCGCGGTCAGTAAGAGAGTGAAAATGAACGCGAGAACCCAGAGGTGCCACTCGCGCCGTTCGGCCCAGTGATAGTTTTTCGGCGTATCCCGTTTTCGCCACACAATGCCAGTCTTTCTTGCCGTGCAGAACTCGATGGAGCAGGGAGAGTCTCAGGCTTTCGATTCGAGCGCGTTCCAGCGCAGAACGACTCCCCTCCAGTTCGCACAAGAGACCAATGCAAGGGGCCAGCCAGAGTGGGCGTGCGACGCAACGCTCCGTGCCTGGTTAACCTACTGAAGGCGGGAAACTTAATGGAAGCTCGGAGCCCGATGGGAACAGCCTTAGGAGGCGGAGTGTTCCGGATTGGATTGCGTGTAGCAATTCGGAACGCTCTTGGGGCGAGTTGTCTGTGGAGCCAAGCGACGCACGCCAAACACTTAAGCTGATCCGGCGGAAGCGCCGAGCGTTGACAGCGGCGCGCGCCGGCACGAAAATGAAAGCACCCCTTCCAAAACATCCTGCGTTTGTGTGATTCGATGCGAATTCTTGTGGCTGAAGATGACGCGCCGCTCGGGGAGCTTCTTCTTCAGGGACTGAAAGCGGAGCAGTTTTCCGCGCAACTGATTTCCGAGGGGAACGAGGCGCAGCGCCTGGTGGGCGAGCAGTCTTTTGACATCGTGCTGCTGGACCTGAACGGGGCAGCCACGGCGGCGCTCGAGGCGTTGAAGGCCATTCGCAGCAGAAAGCCGGATTTGCCGGTGGTTCTGATCAACGGCTCGGGCCAGGCCGAGGAGCGGGCACGCTGGCTCAACGCCGGCGCCGACGACTGTATCGCAAAGCCCTTCGCGCTCGTGGAACTGGTGGCGCGGCTTCGCGCCGTACTGCGAAGGAAATGCCCGTCGGGAGAGTCCGTGCTGAAGGTTGAGGACCTGGAGCTCGATCGCGTCTCACACACCGTCCGCCGGTCGGGACAGCTCATTGACTTAAGCCCCAAGGAATATGCGCTGCTGGAGTTCCTGATGCGTCACGCGGGGCAGCCGGTTTCGCGCGCCGCGATTGTCCAGCAGGTGTGGAAGCTCAATTTCGACACGATGACCAACGTGGTGGATGTGTACATCAACTATTTGCGGAGAAAAGTGGACCTGGGGCACCAGCACACCCTGATCCGAACCGTGCGCGGCACGGGCTATCAAATCGGCGCGAATGGGGCGGCGCCCTAGGCGGCAGCGGCGCTGACGAGCGGCCGGATCCCGGAAAGATTGGCGGCGAGGTTCTCCGGAATGCCGTGCCGCGAAGCAAGATATTCGGGCGCATTGTAGCTGAGCCAGACGAGGCCGTCGCGGTCTTCCGAAATCAGCACTTTCAACGGCAGATCAATCGCAGCTTCCGGGACCGCCTGCAGGACTGGCGTCCCGGCTTTGGGATTCCCGAAGAGAAACAGCACACTCGGCGGCAGCTTGAGGCCGGCGCGTTCGGCGTCAGCGCAGAAATCAATCCTTGCGACAAGCGTGAGGCCGGAGGTCTCAAGAAGCGATTCGAAACGCGTGACGGTGCCGGCAAACCCGCGCGAGCTGCGGACCTTCACCAAACCGTTTTGCGGAGAAGTCATGTAGCTCCCGCCGGAGCCTGCGCATTATTTCGTGAGGGAACGATCCACAGAGAAAGCGCCGGCGCCGCGCACAAGAATTACGATGCAGATTACAATCACGAGGAGATGGAATTCGTAACCTTCACCCTTCTGCGTGCCGTACCAGTTCATGAAGAAGCCGATGTGGCGGTGAACCATGGCGACGGCCACGATCATGTTCACCATGATGCCGAGAGCGGCAATACGCGAGAGAAAACCCAGAATGAGGCCGAGGCTGCCGAAAAATTCGGCGGCGATGGCCAGAAACGCAAAAAAAGATGGAACGTGAAGCATGCCCGTAAAAAAGTTCATCGTACCGGAGAAACCGTACCCGCCAAACCAGCCGAGCATCTTCTGAGCGCCATGCGCAAAAAAGACGATCCCCAGAATGAGCCGGAGGAGAGCCTGCATCGAATCGTTGGAAGTTCCCACGAGTTTCTGCCACATGAGTGCACTCCATGTCGAAGGCGTTCCGTGAAAATCGGAATGCTTCCTTTTACACGGTTACGACCGGGAAATGCAAGGGGGAGAAGCGGCTATTCGGGATGGCTGGCGCGCTGCGCGTCCTGCAAGGCTTTGGCCAGTTCGGGATGTTCGGCCAGAACTTCCTCCATGGATTCGCGGCCTACGCGCTGTCCCCACTCCTGGCCCTGGCTCTGCAATTCGCTCATGAGTTTCGGAAGGACCTGAAGGGTTTTGTGTCCGAGCGGCGTTCCGTAAAATTGCGCGAGTCCCTGGATTTCCTCGTCGGAAAAATACTTGTCGTACACGGGAACGGCCATATTCACGAGTTGCTGAGGCTCCGTCTTGGAGTGAAACTTGGCAAAGAAAAGATCGATCAACTTTTCCCGGTAGTCTCCAGCAGGGAGAGAAGCCACCAGCATCGGCCGGATGTTTTTCTCCATGCCGCTCATGGTTTGCACAACGAGCTCTTTCGTTCCGGTCAGTTCGAGGAGCTGGCGGATGTGCGCTTCCTTTGCGGGGTCGATCTTAAGCTGCTCCTGAGCCGCGGAGGGAGCCTGCGCGGACTGGCCTTCCAGAAGCGGCCAGGAAACAACACGCGGCCGCGGGCGGCCCTCCGAGTGGGAAGCGAGAGTTCCCAAAGCGAGAAACGCGGCGACGGCGACGGCGGTTTTCATGGATTCCTCCAAGAATGAATGGTGCGGCCCATCCTAATGATCTTACAATGCCGAATCACGCGCCGCCGATCTCTGTTCCGTATTCGCAAATTCAAACGGCAGGCGCGGAAGGAAACTGTGTGAGTAAAAGATTTTTTCGAAGGCGAACAGAGCGACGGCGTTCCGCAATCGCACGGAACGCCGTCTTCGGTATCCAACGAGGCTATCGCGGTTTCTGCGAGTCTCCCGCGGGAAGAAGCATGGAAGTTCCGGTGCTGTCCGCGGAGCGCGCTCCGGTTTCCAGCGTCAGGATGCCTTCCGTCGCGGAGGCGGCCACTACGGCGCCGTTGCGCTGCGCCATCAGCACGGGGAAGAATCCATCGGCCAGAGGGTCACTGACCTTCTGCCACGACTTTCCCGCGTCAAACGAAGCGAGCAGACCGCGCTTCTGGAGCGCGACCAGCAGGGCCTTGCCGCTTCCGGCCACGGCCTGGAACTGGAGGTCGCGAACTTCCTCGCGGTTCCAAGTGCGCCCCGCGTCGCGGGAGAGATACAATCCCATGTTGGTGGTGATGAACAGGTTTGCGTCGTTCACGTGATAAATGCGGAGATTCCCGGCGGTGGCAAAGGGGATATCGCGCGCTTCCCAGTGCGCTCCCGCGTTGGAGGAATAGAGAAGATTGCGGCCGGAAACGGCCCAGATTTGCGCGCCGTCGTCCGAGGCTTCAAGGGACTGAGCCGGCTGCTTGAGCAACGGCTCCGTGCCGGCAATCTTCCAGGTTGCGCCGGAGTCATGAGAAACCAGCAACCCGCCGGTCGTCGCGGCAAACCAGTTCGCGCCCGCAAAGGCCATGTCGTTGACCTGATAGGGAAGAAGCTTGGAGGCTTGTGCGCGGGACTTGGCCGCGGACTGACGCGCCGCTGTTTTCCTTGCTTTTGCGGCCGCGCGAGCCAGCACGGTGCCCGAGTCGGCAACGAGCAGACCCGACTTGACCCACTTGCGCTGCGCGTCTTCGTATTTCATCAAGCCGCCGTTGTTCAGGGACGCCCACCATCCCGTCGGAGCGGCGTACACATGGCGAAGTTCCGTGCGCCGCAGGCCCGGGCCGAGCGTGGACCAGGTCGTTCCGCCGTCCCTGGTGGCAAGAAACGCGTTGTTGTCAAACGTGAGCACGACCAGGGCGCGCTCCGGATGCTGGCGGTCCATCGCGACGTCCAGAATGTGCTGATGATTGAAGCCGTTGTTCGAAGCGGAAAACGCGGCCCCGCCGTTTTCGCTGATCTGCACTCCTTCGCGTTCCGTGCCGATGATGACGCGTTCAGGATTCTTCGGGTCGATGACGATGGCATTCACGACCCAGTCGAGCGGAGTCAGGCGCTTCCACTCCGCGCCTTCGTTCGTGGTTTTCCAGAGGCCGCTGGTCGTGCCCGCGTACAGCGTTTCCGGATGCTGCGGATCCTGGCGAATCAATTGCGTCCGGCGATAGACGAAAGGAATGCCGCCGTAGCGCTTCCAGGTGGTTCCGGAATCCACGCTGCGATAAATACCGGAGCAAGCCGTGGCGTGAACGCTCGAAGGATTCGCCGGATCCACGATGATGCTCATCACGTCCGAATCATCGATCATGCCGGCTTTGATCGAAGTCCAATTCTTGCCGCCGTCGGTGGTTTTCCAAGGCAGATGGTAGGTGCCCGCATAGATGACGTTGGCGTCATGCGGGTCGAAGGCCACGGAGTCAAAATTGCGCAGGTCCTCGTGCTTCTCCGGAGTGATGCGCTCCCAGGTCTTGCCGTCGTCGGTGGAGCGGTAGATGCCGGTCAGAGATCCAGCGGCGAAAATCTTGGGATTACTCGGTGACTGGGCGAGCGCGCGAACCGTTTCCTTGGCCAGCCCAATGAGCCGCCAGGAGCGGCCAGCGTCGTCGCTGCGGTAAACGCCGCCTCCGCCGGAGTATAGCGTCCAGGTGCTGGCGAAAAGGCGATTCGAGTCGCGAGAATCCACAACGATGTGGGTAATAACGTCGTCCTGGCCGGTGCCGATGCGACTCAAAAGCTGCCAGTGACCGCCTTCATCGTTCGAGGTAAAGACGTGACCATCCGAAGTGCCAAGATAGAGTTTCTGCACATTATGAGGGTCCGCAGCGAGAGAAATGACGGTACCCCCTGGAGGGCCAACCTGCCGCCAAGTCTGTGCCGATGTGACAAGCGCCGTAGCGGCAAAAAACGCGAACGCCCCAAACCACTTACCCCGCATGAGCATGGCATTCTCCCAGAGCGCAGAAGCGCCCACAAGGACCGAGTTTAGAAAAGAGAGGCGCGGAGGGTCGCCTGTCCCAAGGGCCAGAATAGGTGCAAGTTACGCACAGTTCTAGTACCAAATGGCAGGGACAGGTAGGTTCTGCCAGCCGTAAAAACAGAACAACTTCTTCCAGTGCCTGGGGTTTGAATTGCTAGGAGTTGGAGTAAGGATTAGACTCCGAGCGGCTTGTACCTGGCTGCGCGGGACGAGTCCGAGAATAGGGGAAACCGTCATGAAGACCAAGATTTCCAGGTTAGGTCGATTTGGGCTGCTTTTTGGTTTGGCTGGTCTTCTGTCTTTGACCGCATTGCCCACCCGGGCGGACGAGGGCGATCCCCCGACGCGCGTGGCACGGATCAGCTATGTGGACGGGTCCGTTTCGTTTCAGCCCGCGGGGGAGAGTGAGTGGGGGAGCGCGGTTCGCAATCGCCCCATGACCATCGGCGACAAGATTTGGGTAGATAAGGACTCGCGGGCTGAACTGCAGGCGGGGCAGGCTTCGATTCACCTTGCCAGCATGACCGCTCTGTCATTCCTGAATCTCGACCAAAACACGATGCAAATGCGTCTGGCGGAAGGGACCATCAACTTCCGCGTGCGGGAACTGCGCGAAGGAGACCTCTATGAGGTCGATACACCGAACCTGGCTTTCACGGTGCGGCAGGCGGGCGCGTTTCGCATTGACGTCAGTGAAAACGGCGACGCCACGCGCGTGACCGTGATCCGCGGTCAGGGAGAAGTGAGCGCGGGCGGCCAGACCTACGCGATCCATTCCGGAGAGCGCGGCGAGTTCGACGGCACGGACAACATTCAGTACAGCATTGCGGCGGCGCCGGGACCCGACAGCTTCGACCGCTGGGCGCAGAGCCGCGATCTTCGGGAAGACCATTCGGTCTCCGCCCGTTACGTCTCGCGCGACATCCCCGGTTATGACGATTTGGACGACTATGGCTCCTGGAGTGAAGTACCGGACTACGGTCCCGTGTGGTATCCGACGGTCGTTTACGCAGGCTGGGCGCCGTATAGCTGGGGTTACTGGAGTTGGATCGGCCCGTGGGGCTGGACTTGGGTTGATTATGCTCCGTGGGGTTTTGCGCCATTCCACTATGGCCGCTGGGCGTTCATCGGTGGGCGCTGGGGCTGGTGCCCGGGGCCTTACTACGCAAGGCCAATCTACGGCCCGGCATTCGTGGGCTTTGTCGGCGGCGGCAGTTTTGGCTTTAGCTTCGGCTTTGGCTATGGCGGGGGAATCGGCTGGTTCCCGCTGGGATATGGTGAGCCGTTCTACCCGTGGTGGCATTGCAGCCGGGCATTCATCACGAACATCAATATCCACAACACCTACATCCGCAACGTGAATTTCGTCAACACGACGGGATTCCGGAATTTCAACTACGCGTACGCCAGAAACACGCGAGCCGTGACGGTTGCATCCCGCACGGCGTTCGTCGGCGGGCGCCCCATTCACGGCAATGCCATCCGCGTGAACGAGGCCTCCTTGCGCGGGGCGCAAGTGATGAACCGCGCCGGATTCTCGCCGACGCGCCAGAGCTTCCTGGGTGAGGCAAGCACGCGGGGAAGAATCTCCAGACCGCCCGCGCGAATTCAGGATCGTCCCGTGATTGCGCGAACGTCTCCTTCGCGCGCGGCATCAGGGATTCCTGTGCGGACGATGAACGCTTCCAATCTGAGGCCCGGACGGGAAGGATTCGCAGGACCCGCTCGCGGCGCGGAGAACCGGCCGTCAGCGGGAGCAAATCGCTTCCCGGCGATGGGCCGAGCGGCCGAAACCGGTGCGGCGGCGAATCGCGCGAGGTTCGGTGCGCAGGACAACGGCCGGATGACGGCCCGCCAGCGCGAACTGGCTACCGATAAGCCGCAGTTTGCGGGACGCCAAGGCGCTTCTCCCAGAAGTAACGTCTCTCGAGTCTGGGAGGCGCAGGGCAACACCACAGACCGGGGGCGCGCTCCCGCCGGATTCGGCCGGGAGAATTCGCCCGCCGCGGGCCCGCGCAGCAACGTGGCGCGAGCCACCCGCATGGGCATGACGGATCGCCCGCCCTGGGCAAGAGGCGGGCAGTCCGCCGGCGGCAATGCGCCGATGGATCGCGGAGGCGCGCGAGGCGCATCACCGAATTTCGGCGACCGTCCTCAATCCTCAAACTCTGGCCGCGCGAACAACCGTTCGTTCGAGCCGCCGCAGCGCAACTACCAGTTCCGTGACCGTTCTTCGAACAGTTCAAACCGCGGAAACGCGCCGCAACGGTCGTTCAACGAGCCGTCTCAGCGGAGCTATCAATTCCGCGACCGTTCCTCGGAGTATTCAAACCGAGGCTACTCCCCTCAGCGGTCGTACAGCCCGTCGCAGAGATCGTATCCCTCGCCGTCCTATTCCGGGCCTCGCGGCTACTCCGCTCCGTCGTACTCCGCGCCAAGATCCTATTCGGCTCCACGGAGTTATTCCGCCCCCAGCCGCGGCTACTCCGCTCCCCGCAGCTATTCGGCGCCCAGCCGTGGCTCTGGAGGCGGTGGCGGTTATCGCGGCGGAGGCGGAAGCAGCCCGCGCGGTGGCGGCGGAGTGTCGCACGGCCGTCACTAAACCATCTCTATTCGAACACCTTGCGAAGCCCATCCCCGAAACGGGATGGGCTTTCGTTTTGCCTGAATTGCCGTTGTGACTGTTGTCACGGACGCACTTTGCCGCCTAAGGCATATTCGCGCAATGGACACAGGCCTTGCCGGCCGCACAACTCGGCGTTCCCGCGCGTGTTATACGAATAGAGACCGCCGCAGACCGGGTCGTTCTTAGGGACACAAACAAGCCTGCCGGAAGATTTGCGGCGAGAGCAAGAAGGCAGGTCGAACAGAGTCGCGGGGCGGAGGAAAGGCAGTCAGGTCCGGCAAGAGGACAAAGCACGGAGCGCGATACAGGAGATGTTGGACATGAGAAAACAAGCATGGAAGTTGGCGGCCCTATTGAGCGTGATTCTGACTGCGGCGATGCTCGTTCCGGCCCGCGCGGCAGCCGATGACGACGATCCGCCGTCGCGCGTGGCCCGGCTGAGCTACTACAGCGGCGCAGTTTCCTTCAGCCCGGCCGGCACGGACGACTGGGTTACGCCCGTGCTAAACCGGCCGATCACCACCGGCGACAAGCTCTGGACCGACCGGGGCGCCCGCGCCGAAATGAGCATCGGCACGGCGTACATCCGGCTTGGCGAACAGACCGGTTTTTCGTTCTTGAACCTGGATGACCGCACCACGCAGATTCGCATCACGGAAGGTACGATCAACTTGCGTGTGCGACGGCTCGATTCCGAGGAAATCGTGGAAGTGGATACGCCAAATTTGGCGTTCAATGTGAATCGCCCCGGCTCCTACCGGATCAGCGTGGACGAAAACGGAGACAGCACCATGATCGCCGTGCACGACGGCGCGGGCGACGTGACCGGAGGCGGCGCCACTTATCCGCTGTATCCCAATCAGGCGGGAACCTTCACCGGCACGGACACGCTGACGGCTTCGATGGACGCGCTCGGCTACGACGACGATTTCGACCGCTGGTGCGCCGACCGCGACGCGCGGTACGAGCGGTCCGTCTCCTCCCGTTACGTTTCCGATGACGTCATCGGCTACGAGGACCTGGACGCTTACGGCGGCTGGCGGGCGGTTCCGGACTACGGCACCGTCTGGTTTCCGCATACGACGATCGTCGGCTGGGCGCCGTATCGCTACGGCCACTGGGTATGGATCTCCCCGTGGGGCTGGACCTGGGTGGACGATGCGCCATGGGGTTTTGCGCCATTCCACTACGGCCGCTGGGTCTTTGTCGGAGGCGTTTGGGGCTGGGTGCCGTGCCCGCCGCGTCCGAGAGTCGTGACCGCCGTTTACGTCCGGCCGGTCTATGCTCCCGCGCTGGTGGCCTGGGTCGGGGGAGCGCATTGGGGCATTGGGGTGACGATTGGCGGCGGACCCGCGGCGGGCGTGGCTTGGTTCCCGCTCGGGCCGCGCGACGTGTACTGCCCGTCCTACCACGTCAGCCAGCGCTACGTGGAGCGCGTGAACATTTCCAATACCACCGTCATCAATCGTACCTACGTCACCAACGTTTACAACACGGTGTACGTCAACAAGACTGTAAATGTGACTAACATTCACTATCAGAACCGCGAGGTGCATGGCGCGGTAACGGCGACTTCGCGCACGGTGTTCACATCCGCGCAGCCGGTTGGCCGAAACGTGATTCGGGTGAACGAGCGCGAAATTACCACGGCCCCGATCGCGCCGCGTAATCCCGCGGTGATTCCGGATCAGAGAAGCGTCGCAGGCGCGGGTGGCGCAGCCCGTGTCCGTCCGCCGGAACGCGTCGTGACGCGCCCAGTGGTCGCAAAGACCGCGCCGCCTCCGCCACCGGTCAGCTTCAACCGCGAGCGGCCGGCCATTGAGGCGAATGGCGGCAGGCCGCTGAGTAGCACGGAACAAAGCCAGTTGCGCCGCGTGGACGAAACGCAAGGCCGTAACGTTCGCATGGCGCCGCCCGCAAGTCCCGGCGTACCGCGAAATGTGCAGCCTGGACGGCCCGTTCCGCCGGTGCAGCAGCCCACGCCTCAACCGCAGCACCCGCAGCAGGAGCGGCCGGAGCGGCCACAACCGCCGCCGCAGCCGCAACAAATCCCTGACCGCCGGCCAGAAATGGACCGGCCCATTCAGCCCGTTCCTTCCCAGGCGGGTCAACCGTCGGCCGTTGGTAACGTTTCGGACCGCGGCCGCCGCTACGAGGATCGTCCACCCGCGGCAAGGCCCGGCGGCGCGCCTGCCGTCAATCCTCAGTTGGAGCAGCGGCAACAGCAGCAGATGGAACAGTTGCGCCAGCAGCAAGACCGCGAGAGACAAAGGGTCGAGCAGCGTCAGGTGCAGGAACAACAGAAACTGGAGCGCCAGAATGTGGACCAGCGCAGAGCCGACCAAGTCCGCCAGCAACAGCAGAGACAGCTCGAGCAGATGGAGCAACGCCACGCTCAGCAGGCGCAAAAGCTCGAACAAAAACAGCAGCGGGAAGCCCAGAAGCAGCAGCAGCGCGAAGCTCAAAAGCAGCAAAGGGAAGCACCCAAGCCGCAAAAAGAGTCTAAACCGCCTAAGCCGCCTTCCCACTGATTTTCTCAGCGGGAAGATCAACAGCAAGACAGAGTGTTTCAACCGGGCGTCTCTTTGGAGACGCCCTTTCCTTTGCCGCAATTTCCGGAATGAGGCTTGGTTCCAGCGCGTGCCCGCCCGTGTGTGGTATCTTCACAAAACACTTTTATGGCGACGGAAAAGCTGAGCCCGCTCGATTTCCGGCTGGCGCTGGGGCAGTTCGCCACGGGCGTCACGGTGGTGACGGTCGAGCGCGCCCCCGGCGTCGTGCACGGCATGACGGCCAATTCCTTCACGTCGGTTTCGCTCGATCCCCTGCTAATTCTCGTTTGCGTGGAGGAACGCGCCAGGCTTTTGCCTCTGCTTCAAGCGAAGCGGCGGTTCGGCGTCAGCATCCTGAAGGACAATCAGCGCGCCATTTCCGAGTTTTTTGCGCGAAGCGATCAGCCGGAGGACGCGGAGCAGCGCCTGGGAATCAGTTACCGGTGGATGCGAAACGCCGTTCCCGTGATCGAACACACGCTCTGCCAGATTGCCTGCACGCTCGTCCAAACCCACGTGGCCGGCGACCACACCATCTGCCTCGGCGAGGTGGAATCCGCCGAAATTTTTGCGGGCGAACCGCTGATTTTCTTTCGTGGAGAGTATCGGCGCATCGCGCGCCACGGCGGCAGCCACGAAGGTTAGAACAACGCAGCTCGCCGCACTTCAGAGAAAAGCCGAGCTTTCAGCGCGCTTGGTCTATCGGTCCGGATTTCCGGAAGGCCGCGCTTCCGCCGAATCGCCCATCTCTTTGCGGTGGCTCTTCACTTCGCGAAGCGCATAGATCGGCTTGTTCTGCGATTCGTAGTAGGTGCGTGAAATGATCTCGCCGAGCAATCCCATTGACGCAAACTGGATGCCGCTCACAAACAGCACAATGGACAAGAGCATCAGCGGCCCGTGTTCCGTCATGATGGGCGTGTTGTAGTACAGCTTCTTGAAAAGCAGGTAAGCGCTGAGGAGCAGCCCCGTCCCGGTTCCGCCCAGGCCCAGCAGACCAAAAAACTGCAGCGGGCGAGTGGAATATTCGAGCAGGAACTTGATCATCACGAGGTCCAGAAACACGCGCACGGTCCGCCCGATGCCGTAGTTTGATTTTCCGCTCCTGCGCTCCAGGTTTTCGATGGGCACTTCCGCGATGCGCGCTCCCGTCGTGCTGGCCAGCGCGGGGATGAAGCGGTGCAATTCCCCGTAAAGCTGGATTTCCTGGATAATCTCGCGCCGGTACGCCTTGAACGTCGTGCCGAAATCGTGCAGGTCCACTCCGGAAAGCTTGGCCATCATCCAGTTCGCGACGCGGCTCGGCACCTGGCGCATCAGCCAGTGATCCTTCCTCGCGTAACGCCAGCCGCTTACCAGGTCGTAGCCTTCTTCGATCTTTTCGAGGAAGCGCGGAATTTCGTCGGGATCGTGCTGCAGGTCGCCGTCCATGGAGATGACGATTTCGCCCTGCGCGAAATCAAAACCCGCCTTGAGCGCGGCCGTTTGTCCGAAGTTGCGCCGCAGCCGGATCAGGTTCACGCGGCGGTCGTGCTCGTAAATCTCGCAGAGAATCTTGAAGGAGTCGTCCCGGCTGCCGTCATCCACGAAGACCAGCTCGTAGGGCTCTCCGATCGAGTCCATCACTTCCGTCAGCTTCATGTACAAAGCGGGGATGTTCTCCTGTTCGTTGAAGAACGGGACAACGATCGAATACCGGACGGTGGATTCGGTCATCATACGAGATTGGCGATCTCCGCGTAGTTTATCAAGCGAATCCCCAGGGATGCGACAGAATTTCGAATTTGCGTGTCCGTCAGTATGCGCAGCTCCTGCTCCCGCGAGGATTGCAGGCGGGTGGAAGTGCCGCGCAGCTCCTCATCGGCATGCCCCGGATGGCACATGAGCTCCGTGGTTCCTTCCGGCAGGGAATGGAGGAATTTTTCGACGCCCTTCAGCGTCAGTTCGCCGGTCTGGGCGATGCCGCAGAAATAGTCCGCGGTGGCGATTCCCGCCCGCTCCGCCTGCGCCCGGGCGTCGTGCGCCAGCAGCTTCAGCCCCCGCGCCTGCACGCCCTGCTTGAGCACCACGGAGGCGTGATAGCCGTTTCCGCCGGCCAGCGCTGAGCGTAGCCGCGATTCCTCGAGCGCGATGCGCACGCAGCCGATCCCATGGCGCTTCGTCAGACGCAGCGCAATGGGAAAAAGTCCGGGCAGCATGTGCACGTGCTTGTGGCCGTCGAGATGCGTGGGCCCGATTCCCGCGGCAATCACCTTGCGGATTTGCGCGTCCCATTCCCGCTCGACTTCGTCCACGTCGAGCGTTCTGCGCGCCAAGCGAAGCAGCAGTTGCTCCGGGCCGCCATGGAACCGGCCCTGTCCATTGACGAGGCTTAAGACCTCGCCAGCAGCGAGCACCGGAGGGCCGTCGCTCAGGTTCAGATGCACGCCGACTCCGAGAGTGGGCGTCGTCCGCGCGAGTGCCACGCCGTCGTCGAACGCCCCGCCGTTTGCGAGCAGCGTCGCGCTCGTCACGATGCCGTTCTTGTGGGCTTCCGCAATCCCGCGGTTTACTCCGCGCGTCCAGCCGAGGTCATCCGCGTTGACGATCAGATTCCGCACCCTGTCCTTGCTCCGCGAAAATACTGCCCGTTGGTACAGCTATTCCTTTGCCATCCATGCCCGCCGCGTACCATTGACCGCTTCCTGCCTCAACTCTAGCATGGCCGTGATGAGGCGAAAATGCAGGTAAAACTGCGCGATGCTAAGCCGCTGAACCCTCGTTACAACGACAAGCGGCGCGGAAAACGGATGAATTCCCGCGTGCCGGTCCGCCTGGAGTGGGACGGCAAGCAGGGCCAGCGCTTGTCCTTTGACGCTTATACGCGCGTGGTCAATCCGTACGGCTGCATGCTGGTGCTTTCCGAATCGCTGGAACTCGATCACCGCGTGGCGCTGACGAATCTCGCCACCGGTTCGAGCAACGCGGCGATTGTCGTCTGGAAAGGGAATCCGCGGCCCGAGGGCTGGGAATACGGAATCGAACTGGTAGCTCCGGAAATGGACTTTTGGGGGTTGGAACTGTGAAATCATCCACACCGCACAAGCCGGCCCAGGCGAACGCGGTCCGGCCGGGCCTGACACGTCCCTTGACCGCCGAAGAGCGCCGCCGCGCGCAGCGCGTTCTGCTGCGCATGTCCGTGAAGCTGCATCTCGGCGCAAACGCCAAGAATCAGACGCTCGACGCCATCACGCATACGGTGAGCGCCAACGGCGCCATGATCATCTCGCCGGAGCCGCTCGCGCAGGGCACCAAGTTCATTCTGGAGAATCCCAAGACTCAGAAGACCGTGGAAGTTCACGTGGTGCGCCCGCCGCAGTTCAGCTCGGAGGGAGCGCTGGTTCCCGTGGAATTTCTCTCGCAAGCGCCGAACTTCTGGAATATCTTCTTTCCGCCCGTCGTCAACTAGTCCCGCGAATCACTGAACCGTGATGCTGGTTCCCGCGGAAGTCGAGCCAGCGTAATTCGTGTCTCCGCTGTACTTCGCCGTGATCGTCACCGTGCGCACTTTCGGAGTCGTATTGCCGCTCCCGCCGCAGCCGGCGAGGCCGGTGGCCATCGTCGCGAAAAGCAAGAACGCGCCGTAAGCGAAGGCCCGACGCCGCTTCGGCAAACGTGCCGCCAGGAAGAACGACAGAATCGCGAGAGCGGCAGCCAGCCAGATGAGCACGCCGGGCGGAGCAGCCGGCGGCGCTGGTACTGGGAATCCCGGAGGCAACGCGGAAATCGCGGTAGTCAATTTCGCCGTGCACGATGCGCCGGCTGAGCTCGTTGCACCGGCGGGAGTGCAAGTCACAGACGCGCCGAGGTTGCTGCCGTTGTTCAGGAATTGCACTGTCCCGGACGGCCCAATCGCGGAGTTGCTGTTTGAAGTGACCGTCGCGGTCAGCGTAACGCTCGTCCCTGACGTGATGCTCACCGCGCTGGACGTGACCGTCGTGGTGGTCGTGGCCTGCGTGATGGTTACGGAAAGGGTGTTGCTCGCACTCGCCGGATTGTAGCTGACGTCTCCCGAGTAGTTCGCCGTGATGCTGTGGGGGCCCACGTTCAATTGAATCGGCTGGTCCTCGGCGAAGCCGCGGTCATTCAGCGTTGCCGAGTTCGTCGAATTGGGATTCTGCGCGTTCGGAAAGTCCTTCAACGGCTGCCCATTGTCGGAAAGTTGCACGGTTCCCGTCGGGCAGGTGTAATTCTGGCTGATCGTCGGCCCGCTTCCGCTCGCGCAGTTTTGTCCTCCCTGATTCACGCCGCGCACGTCCACTCGCAAAATGTACGGTGAACCGTACTGCACGGATTGCGCGGACTGCGTGATGCTCGCCACGGTGCCATCCGGATTGAACGTTACAAAACTCACCACGACCTGGCTGTTTTGCTTGCTGACGGTCACCGCGACCGGTGCCGAATCGCTCGGAGCAAACCTAGTGTCGCCGCCATAGTGCGCGACCACGTTGTAGCTGCCGCCGGGCAGCAGCGCCGTCGTGCCGCTGTAGGTTCCACCGGAAAGTGAAAGCGGGAAGGTTTGAATCGCCGCCCCGGTTGCCGCGTTCCTCAGAATCACCACGCCGGTTGGAGTGCCGCCGCTCCCCGTTACCGTCCCGCTCACCGTCACCGCCGTGCCCACGGTGAGCGACGCCGGAGACGGCCCGGTCAAACTCGTGGTCGTGCCCGTCAGCCCCAGGCTGACGCCGCCCCAATTGGCCAGCAGATTGGTCACGTCCACCGACCCCAATCCCGTCGCCAGGTCATAGCCCGTCCCCGCCTGGAACGCGGCGTTCCCTCCGGACACCAGCACGCCAAATCCGCCCGTGGTCGTCTTGCTGCAATTCATACTTCCACCCGGGCAGGGAACGGAATTGTTTCCTGTTGCGATGTCGTGGAAGACCCCGTTCGTGGCAAGCAGCTTGTACAGCACCGGATTGGGATTCCCCTGCCGCTGTCCAATCTTTTGATTCACGAGCGCCATGATGCCCGCAAAAGCGGGCGCCGCGGCGGATGTCCCGCCTACCGCCTGAAAATCATGGAACGGAGCCGTCGTCGTGAATTTTGAAAGGCTGCAGCCCGCCTCTCCGTTGATGGCCTGGTCCGCTTCGCAAATGATGTAGAAGCTTCCGTGCAGACCGTCTCCGGAAAAGAGCGAAACGTCCGGCAAGTCGCGGTGATTGTCATTTGGCACGCCCGGTCCGGATTGCCAGGAGGGCTTCGGGTAAAGCGTGCTCGCACCACCGCTTCCCGCGATAATGTTCAAACTCTGCGAAGTAGAGGTCACGGTATTGCAGCCCGTAAGCCCGCTCGAAGCGCAGGAATCGTTCCACGGAAGCTCCGGAATGTAGCCCTTCGCGGAAGCAGGCACCGGCGGGGTCGTCGAAGTATCCGTCGTGTTCCAGAACTGGCTGATGTTCGTGGGGTTCGCGGGATCCTGATTAAAGTCCGTTCCGCCCGCGGCAAAATTGAACGGCGTCGAAGCCAGTCCGCTGACGGCAATGCCGCCCTTGGCGGAAGTTGCCGAACCGGGGTCGTCGCACCCCGCCGAGCCGTTGTCGCCCGCGGCGACGCTTACCGTGATGCCTTCGGCTGCGGCCTGCTGCCACAACGAGTTGTAAAACTGGTTGCCCGTCGTTCCCAGGCTGGATTCGCACAACCCGAAGCTGTCGCTCAGGATCGGCGCGACGTTATTGTCAACAATGTACAGCGCGGAGCGGTCCACGCCGTCGCTCGCGTCCGTTGACGTGCCTTGCGTCGGCACAAAAATAATCTTCGCCGCGGGAGCAACCGCGCCCGACCATTGCACGTCCAGGTCGGCCTCCGTTTCGTCGCCGCTGACCAGCCCCGGGTCCGGCCCATTCAAGATAATCTGCGGATCGTTAGAGGGCAGTCCGAAAACGTTGCGAAAATCGCGCACGTCCTGAAGATTGATGTTCGATCGGCCGACGATTGCAATGCTTTGTCCCGTCCCGTCTGCGCCCGCGGGAATGTGGTAGATCGTTGCAAAATCCGCCGGCCCCACCGCGAAAAACGTTCCATTGACGTCGGTGAAGGTGAAAAGCGGCTTCACCTCGCCCGTAGCCATGTTCCTGCGGAAGGTCCCGACGTTATGCACGAACGGCTTCTTCCGGAAATTGTGCAGCGAGACCACGCCGGCAACCACCGGCGACAAAGCCGCGGGAATTTGCGGATTGCTCGCGTTCGCGAAGTGCTCCTTCGCGTTCACGTGGTAGGTATGAAGGGTGGTGTGAAACGCCTGCGCGACCGCTCCCGCGGTTCCGTCAAACTGAATGAGAGTTTTTCCCGCGGAGACCTGGATTCCCGTGAACCCCTGCGAGGCAAGCCAGTCTTTGATGGTTTGGATGTCCGCATCGGCGGGACCGAACTGCTGCCCAAATTCCGTGGGCGTCAGCCATTTGTGAAAATTCGGCGAGGACGGGTCTTGTTGCTCCTCCAGCAATTTCTGGAGCGCCGCTTCCTGCTCCGGACTCCGCTGCAGAAGCAGAAGCATTTTCGTGACGGGTTGCCAGTCTGCCAGAGCGCCCCGGTCGAACTCCGGCCGGGCCAGCGGGTGCACGTTCCCGTGCAATGTGAAGAGCTGCGTGTCATTGATCGCCTGCGTGATGCGTCGGCGCGGGCCGGCCTGCCCGGGAAGGGCATTGGCGGATTGCGCTCTGGACCCCGCCGCCGCGGCCAAAAGGACGAGCCCCGCCGCAAACAGGCTTTGCACAAACTTATTGAGAGTGAGCGATGAATTCATGTTTCGTCTCGGAGCTCCGGTGAATCAGACGCCTGCCGGCGGGCGGGTTTTCCCCGGCGGCACTTAGCTTCTTCGGACGGCAAATAGCTTAAACGGGTTGCTTGGCGCCTGCCTTCGGAGTTGCCTATTCGGCACGGCCCCAATCCACAGCGGTCTGCGACAAGGACACCCGCACGGCCCATTTGTAAAATGATTCTCCGGACCCGCGCGGGGTTACAAGTTTCTTATGAGGACGCGTGAATTATTGCAGCGTGACCTGCACAGTGCTGAGGTGGGTTAGCGTTGAATCGCTGACGAACATCGTCACGTTGACGGTGCCCGTGCTCACCTGGGTGATCGACGAGGATTGCGAGCCGCTATTCCGCGTGTCTCCGCTGTATTGGGCTGTCACAGAGTGCGTCCCCACGCTGAGGCTTCTCGTCCACCACTGAGCCACGCCCCTCGAGAGCGCGGATGCCGGGGACGCGGCTATTCCGTTCAATGAGAACGTGACCGTGGCCGTTGCCGCACATTGGAATGACCTGGGAGCCCCGCGGAAAGCGCGCGGTCTTAATCGGAAAGCGACTCGTTTGGGGACAGCATGAACACCGCGCTACGTTACCCGCGAGGGGGCTAGTATTGAGTAACGGGGCCGGAGTCTAACACAAAGGGCCGGTAAGATTGCAAGAAGATTAATGGAGGGAAAATTTAGAAAAGTCCACGTTTCCGCCCGAAAGGATGATTCCCAGCTTTGGCGGCTTTCCGTCCGCCCGGGGTGGTAAGTTCAGCGCCGCCGCACCGCCGGTCCTGACCAGCGGCGCCAGCGCCACGGCCGAGGACGGCTCGGCGATTATTTTCAACCGCTCCCAGACCAGCCGCGTTGTCTCCAGAATCTCCTCTTCCGTCACCAGCAAGACTCCCGCGAGATTCCGCCGCAGGATGGCGAACGTCCGCGGCGCAAGCGATGCCCGCAACCCATCCGCAATGGTGTCGCTCGCCTCAAGTGATTGCAGCGTCCCGCTCAGCAGCGAACGGTACGCGTCATCGGCCCGCATAGGTTCGCATCCATAGACCCGAATCTCCGGCCGCAGCTGCTTCGCGCTGAGCGACGTGCCACTCAGCAAGCCTCCCCCGCTGACGGGGGCAAAAACCGCATCCAGGTCGGGAACATCTTCCAGCAACTCCTTTGCGGCCGTCGCCTGGCCCGCGATGATTCGGTCGTCATCATAGGGGTGCACCAGAACGGCGCCCGTCTCCGCCTGAATGCGCGCCGCCGTTTCTGCCCGGGCGGAAACGGTGGGTTCGCAAAACGTGATCCGGCCGCCATAGCTCTCCACCGCCCGGCATTTCACGCCGGGCGCATTCTTTGGCATCACGATCCACGCCGGAATCCCGCGCCACGCCGCCGCGCAAGCCACTGCCGCGGCATGGTTTCCGCTCGAATGCGTGACAATCCCTCGTTTCGCCTCGTCCTCCGCAAGGGAGAGAATCGTGTTCGCCGCGCCCCGAATCTTGAACGACCCCGTCTTCTGAAGGTTTTCGCACTTGAAGAAAAGCCGCGCCCCGGCCAAGGCATCGAGCGATGCCGATGTGAGAACCGGCGTGCGGTGAATGCGAGGTGCGATCCGTTGGTGCGCCTGCTGGATCTCGCCCCAGTTTGGCGCTTGTGGGGAAGTTTCCGCCTGGGCCATAGCCCCTCAACCCAGCCATTCTGCTGGGGTTACTCCTCATTATGCCATAGCCAGGAATGGGGCAGGTTTCGGGGGCTGGTGGTACTCCCCCTTTTGTACGGGAGGATTTAGACCTTGACCCTTTGCAAGTCTTTGCTAGGCTTTAGTTACCCTGCCGTGGGGTCAAGGCAGACTCGCCCGGCTCCCACTGCGGGTACCAGCCATGGATATCTCGGAACGGAGACACGTTACCCGCTATCCCCTTCGCAGCCCGATTCGCTTTCGGGCTGTGGGGCTCGCTTCCGACAAAACCGAGCACTTTACCGAAGCTTTGAACGTCTCCCGCGGCGGGTTCTACTTTGCCACTTCCGCTCCGTTACAGGTCGGCATGCCCATTGAAGCCACGATCCGCATGCCGGCGGAGGTAACCGGAGACAAGATGGAGGAAACCCGTTGCCGCGCCCGCGTCGTCCATGTTCGCAACGAGCCTTATGCCGACGGCCGCATCGGCTTCGGCGCGGAAATCGAAAGTTTTTCTTCGCCGAGTTTCCCCAACCGCTGAACGTTCCCTGGAAAGTCAGGGCTTTGAGCTGCTCACCGTCACGGTCGCTTTTCCGCTCCCGACGTTCTCAAACTGATCGTACGCGCGAACCGCGATGGTGTGCTCTCCGGGCGCGAGTCCAGCCACGCTGAAGTCGTAGGTCTCTTCCTTCGAATCGCTGATCCCCGATTTCGGAGAAAGCAGAATCCACTCTCCGCCGTCGAGGCTGTACTGCGCGCGATCGATGGCGCTCGCGTTGTCCTTTGCCGTGAAGATCACGTGCGCGGAAGCCAGCGGAGGATTGCTCCCTGGCGCGGCGGTCGCCGAAACCTCGAGGCGCTCGATCACCGGCGGCGTATTGTCCACCACGAAGCGTTCGCTTTCTTTTTCCGTGCTCTTGGTTTCCGCCGGCGGATTCGAAGGTCCGTCGTCCGCGACAATCTTCAGGTAATACGCGCCGTCGGGCAGGGAAGTGGTGTCGAAGGAATAGAACCGCTGGTCCAGCTTGTCCTTCATCAGCTTCCACTGTTTTTCGCCTTCGCCCCGGAAATACACCGCGAAGCGCAAATCGTCGTCGTTGTCGTCGTGCGCCGTCCAGAGCACGGACTGCCAGCCCTTTTGCCTGAAACCCTGCGGCGGATTTTCGAATTTTGCCTGCGGCGGCGGCGAGCTGATGACGACGCCGGTGGGCGAAGGTGTGGGAGGCATCTTCAGCGCGACCGACTGCGCCTGCCCGGCGGACGCCACGGAAAGGCCCTGTGCCCGCACGCCCGGCTCCTGTAGCGCAATCGCGTCAATGACCGGCGCGACGTTGCGCGGTTCGTACGCCACGCTGACCCAGTCAATCCCGTCGCCCGGCCTGCCGTTGTGGATCACCGCTTTCCATTGCACGAAGCGCGAAGGAGGCGCTTCCACGCTGCTTCCCGGCGCCGTGAACGGTCCGTACCACCGCGACCACTCTTTTCCGGGATCTTCCGTGTTCCCCGAACGCACAAAAAATTCCAGGCGCGGCCCGCCTTTAGCGGATTTGCTGTCCGCCGTCGGAGGACTCCACCAGTCGATTCGCCCCCACTTCGAAAACAACTGCGCGTCAAACGAGCGCGACTCGTACGTGCCTTCTTCCTCGTATTCCGGGCCAAGCGAAACCAGTTTCCCCGGATTCGCCGTGCACAGGAAGATCTTCCCGGTCGCGCTGCGCAGGATTCCGGTCACCTGAGCCGAACCCGCCTTGGCCAGTTGCGCGAAGACTCCTTGTCCATCAATGGCCAGAACGGCCCCGTTGTTTCCCGTGCCTGCCAGGAGCCTTCCATCCGGGGCGATCGCCAGCGAATACACCACGTCCGTGCGCGAACTCCACAGCTCCTCAGGCGCGCCGTCGGGCGCAATCTTGTACACGCTTCCCGTCAGCAACGGAGGAAACGGAACGAATGGTGAGGGAGCCTGCACCGCACCCGGCGCCTGCCCGACTACCGCGACGGCCCCTCCAACGATGACTCCTGCTCCTCCCACCGGCACTCCCGGCGTCACCGCCCCGGGAATTTGCGCGGCCGTGTGTTGCCGCTCGCCGATGGCCGCCGCGTAAATCGAGCCGTCCGGTCCCACGGCAAGAGCGGTCACTTCCCGCTTCGGAGTTTCATAAAGAACGAATCCCCCCACTGCGCCGGTGGCGCCGCCCTTCGAACCTGCTTTTTCCGTGGTCTTCGTCAATCGCAAGATTCGCCCGCTCGGTTCCGTGCCGGCGATGAGATTCCCCTTGTTGTCGAAGGTCAGCACGCGAATGTGCGCTTCGTCGCTCGCATAGAAAACCTCACCCTTCCCGTCGGGCGAAACGGCGAAAATTTGCCCCTTGTCTCCGGTAGCCACGTACAATGTCCCGTCCGGGCCGAACGCAAGATCCCAGATGTATTTCGTCTTCGGGTCGAAGAAGACGGTCTTTTCCCCGTTTTCCGAAACGCGGTACACCTTGCCGTCGGGAGACGTGCCGACGTACAGCTTGCCTTTCGCATCAAAAGCAATCGCTTGTGCGGAAAGCTCGGTGGATTCGAAGACGGGTGTCATCTTGTTGTCCGCGCCCAGCCGGAACACTTTGGCGGGCGTGCCGCCTGCTGCGTAGAGTTCGCCCTTTGCGTCCATGCGGACGCTCCACAGGTAGGAAGCGTCTGCGTCCGCCAGTTGCGTGAATTTCGGCGCAAGCTCCAGCTTCCCGTCGCTGCGCACGGCCACTCCCTTGGCCGTGCCTTTCAGGAATTCATCGTAAGTGGATTGCCGCCACTCCCGGGTGTGTTCCGCCCGGGCCGCCCCGGCAAACACCGCGGGCAGAAGGAGCGCGCAAACGCAGTAGAGTTTCCCTCGATTCATAGACTTGCGTGTCCTTTCTCGAAACTCTGGAGTCCGGCATTGCCCTGCGCGGCGCGCGCAAGCGCCAACGCAACGGTCCCGGCACGGCCGGAAATCACCGGATCGGCAAATTCAAGGAAATGATTCCAGACACCGGACCGTCCAGCGGAACGGAAGATTCGCTCACCAGCGATTCGCGCAGCACCTGAACGCTTCCCGGCGCGGGGCGGCCGTCCACGATGTTGATCTGCGAAAGCGGCACGTTCGGCAATTCCTTGTCGTCCCACAACATCGTCGGCGAGGGCGCGAAAAGTCCGACGTACAGCCGATCGTTGCGGCGCTCGCGGTTCAGCAGGGAAATCAACTGGTCCAGGCCCTCCGGCCCGCCCTGGCCGCCGAGTCCCGCGAACGCAAAGCCGCGCGAGGCGCGGTTGATCCACTCCGCGTCGCTGACCAGGACGCGCAGACTTGTCCCGCGCGTCGCCTGGTCCGGCACGCGCACTTCGGCTTCCACGATTCGCGGCGCGCCGCGGTACGGTCGAAGCAGCACGCGCACTTTCAAGTTTTCTCCGGGTGCCGCTTCGCCTTTTTCGAGCCAGGCGCTGTCAATCGAATAGGATTGCCTTCCCGTGGTGCTCTCAACGCGCAAGGAGATGTTCTGCACGTCGGGTGTCTCGAACGAATTGCTGAAGATTCGCGTGAACACGCTCATCACGTTCAGCGCCACCTGCATGCCGTCCGGGCTAAGGCTATCGCCGGGAGCGAACGTGTTTTCGATGAGCACGGGAACGTGGCCATTCAGGGAAATTTCGCCGGAGAGATTCAGCGTCGTCCCTTCTCCGTACAAACCATTCTGCGTGAGCCCGTTGAAGGTCGTGAGCGCCACGAGCAGCGGCGTCAATTTCGGATGATTGACCAACTCGAAGTGCAGTTTCTTCTCTCCCGCGGGAGTTTTCAACTCGAGACTCAGCGGTATCATTTTCGGCGCCGCGCCCAGTTCGCCCGTTACTGCCGTAAGGTGATCTCCGGTGATCGTGCCGATCGTTCCACCCACGTTCACGATCTTGGTGGACGCCAGATCCGAGGAAAGCGTGGTGAGAACCCGGCTGCGTGCCATGGGGAGCTCAACGTTTCCAAGATTGAGGAAGGGATGCCCGCACAAGAAGACCTTGTCGCCCTCGACCGCCGTCACGGTGCAGGCCGAATTGATGGAAGCGTCCCCCTGCACGAGGACCATGCCCGCCATGTCTCCGGGGGCGAGATGCGCGTCATCCGGCCGCGGCGAAGCAGTGCCTCCCTGCGCCGCCACGAAGCCCATCGAAGCAAGCTGGCTCGCGAATGGCTGGATCGCCGCAGCCTGGAAGCCGGAAAAGATGAGAGGCGTCTCGATAGATTGGAGTTCCGCGCCCGAAGGCAGTCCCTTTCTCGCCGCCGTTTCGTTGGGGACCGCCGTGCTCGCGACGTTGACCTTTTCATTGCCCTGGAGCGAAGGATGCAGAACGTCTTCAATCGGCGTAACGCCGGCGATGGGCTCCTTGGTGAAGACGCCGAGTTTCAGCGAAAGCGCGCCCGCGAGTTTTCCGTCCAGATAGACGGGGCTGCCGCTCATCCCCGCCACGACTCCGGTGTGTTCGACCTTCGGCCCTTTCAGTTGCACCAGGATGATGGATTGCCGGGGCCCCAGCGAATTGGGCATCACGCCAATTACTTCCAGGTCGAACTTCTCCACCTTGTCGCCGGCAAAGATCGTGTAGGCGTAGCCCTGCATGCCGGGCTTGACCTGGCTCAGCGGCAGAGTCTCTGGGGCCTGCTGGGCGCGCGAAGGCGGCGCGTTCAGGCAGAACGCAGCTAAAGCCAGAAAGGTCAGAAAGAAGGCCGTTGCGTGGCGCCTTTGTTTGCTCGATGACGAACCAGGGCGGAACATGAGTCGGCAATCATACCTGCCGTGGTACTGCGGTGCAATCGAACTGCCAGCGCCCACGGGCTGGGACGTTTCTTCTAAGCATCCTAGAACCCACCTAATCCGATGGCCGCAAGCCTTTTGCGGTTGGATGGAAAATCGGGGCCCGAAGCGCTAATGCACTCAGTCTGCGGGATTTGGCGACGCTGCCCGCAAAGAAACTGCAACAAAATGCACGCCGGATTAAGTTCTAACTCCTGCATTTTGAAATCATTACGTGGCGTGTGACCCAGTGCACATCCTGGTGAGGCTTGTGCACTATTACCAAAAGGCCTGGCCTCTCCCTTTTTTCGCTCTTGCCAGGGAAGGAGGTTTCCATGTTTGCCATGAGTTTGCCGGTCGCCATAATCTGGGTCGGCATCGCCACTGCTCTGGCGGTTGGCTTGACCGTTGCCATCAGGACGTATTTGACCTACCGCAAGGAAATGATTGTGACTTGTCCGGAAAATGGGGAAACCGCCGCCGTGCGCGTGGACGCGGCCAACGCCGTCAAGGAAGTCCTCTACGGACGCGAGAATTTCCATCTGAACAAATGCTCGCGCTGGCCGGAGCGGGCCGACTGCGGCCAAGGCTGCCTGGCGCAGATTGAAGCGGACCCGAAGGGCTGCATGGCCTGGACGTTGATGACCGAATGGTTCCAGGACAAGACCTGTGTCTATTGCCAACGCCCTTTCCATGCGGTTCATTGGCATGACCGTCCGCCAGCGCTGCTGGGGCCGGGCAAGAAGACCGCGCAGTGGAATGAAATTCCCGCGGAGAAGCTGCCCGAAGCCCTCAAGACGCACCAGCCTGTGTGCTGGAGCTGCCACATGGCGGAAACCTTTCGCCGCGAGCATCCGGATCTGGTGGTGGATCGGCCCGGCCACCGCGGCCCGATGAACGAATACCTGACCAAGAGCTGACCCGCGCCTTCGCAGGTTTCGCCGGACAAGGTAGCCCCAGAGCCGACAGCCCACAGCCGGAAGGAGCATTCAAGCTTTCCCTCCGTTCGCGAGCTTCTATGCCCTCAAAAATCCCGCGCAGCGATTCGGGCGGGTGCCCCGAACGAATCGAGTCCGACCCTTGACACGAGCATGTGCCGAGGCTACCGCCTCTGGACGTCCAGAGATAGTATGGGACGCGGAGGTTCCCCATCCTCGTTTTGAGGTAACCTCTTCTACTCTCAGCCCGCCGCCTTCACGAAAGATGCCTGTCTGCTGCCGGACTCCGCATCGCGCGGCTCACAAAACACGGATCACAGGACACGGAACACGCGGTCAGTCGTGATGGTGCATGGCGAAGATTTTGTCGAGCGAAGATTCGTAGGGATAGACGTGGACCATCCAGCCGAAGATGACCGGGCGGAAGCGGCCGCCAGCAGCGTCGCAAGCCTGCTCGGTCGAAATCGAGCCACGCAAACCGAATCTGGTCCAGTCCGCGGTGCGCATCTGATCGCGCGGCGGCAGGCACAGGTTCGTGTGCAAATGCCAGTGCGCGACGCTGAGCGGCACGCGCTCGTTGAGCTGATCCTCGGTGGCGCGCTTGGGCATGGTGTACATCGCGCCGACAAGCTCATATCCGGTGGCGGTCTTTTTGTACAGCAGGGAAGTGGGCTGCGCCGGATCGAAGCGGAAGGCTTCGAGAAAGCCCTTTTCGTAATTCGTGAAGTGATATTCCGGCTGAGGAACATTGGGCATGAAGATGCGGTAGCCGTCGTTCAAAGCGACGCGGTAGTCCTTGTACCGCTCGATTCCCGCGCGCAGCTCCTTCACGATCTCGTTGGCGCGCTGCAAATCGTCGGGCGTTTGCATACGCGAAGCGGTCATGTACATGTGCGGATTCGAGCCATGCATGCCGGCCATATCTTCCATCGCGCCGTGCTCGCTGGCCTTTTCATCGGACATGTCCATCCCGGGCATCCGGGAATGATCCATCTCCTGCGCGCCGGAGGAGGATTGCGCCTGCGGCTCGACTGAAGCGACGACGGGCGGGCGATGGCCCGGAATGGCGGCCAGCAGGATGGTCACGGCAAACAACGCGCCGAGAACCATTCCACCTCGCGCCAACATGCGGACAATCGTGCTTCGCGTGGACATATGAGCACTCCTCGATCTGTGGCCGCAACGGCGAGGACTGCGCTGCTCGCCGGGCCTCACTTACTTCATGATACGCAGCGGCGCGGCGAAACATTTCGAGACCTCGGCGGGCCAGTGCTCCTCCGCAAACTGTACGGAGGAACAGGCGCGCGCAACGAGACGTACAGGGCGACATGCTAAGATCTAATTGTGAGCAAACAAATCGTTCATCCGGCGAAGTCTGTCAGCGGCGGACTGGAAACG
>Ga0209581_1001252_pt1 | contig 31549 bp, 28 predicted proteins | sample Coa_R2_FD_187160 | JGI IMG/M metagenome (GOLD analysis project Ga0209581, IMG submission 187160) | Surface soil microbial communities from Centralia Pennsylvania, which are recovering from an underground coalmine fire - Coalmine... | ecosystem: Environmental > Terrestrial > Soil > Unclassified ...
TAATGCCATTGTCGTTTCAAACCTCGCTTTGTGATCCGTGATTGGTGCGGGGCAATGCAGCTCGCAGCGAAAGTTTCTCCCGCCTCACGCAGATTTATCCCGTAACTCCGCTCCGCCGCAAGCGCCGGGAACCGCCCGCGCGAGGCGTCGGTTGACCGGGCGGTGCTGGCGTCGGAGCGTGAGGGGCGGAGGTGGCCTGGTCGGCATGGTTTGCGCGCGCGGGCGATGGTAGGTAATGATGTTGGGCCCTATAAGGACAGGCGACGTGGCGTGCGCAAGCGCGCAATGGCGGGCGTCATAAAATCTCGGCCGCGGAAGGGTTTAAGCGATGCAGAACCAGTTCGGGATCATTCAGATGATTCAGCAGGGCTACTATGCCACGTACCCGCTGATCCTCATCTCAATCGTCTGTCTGGCAGTCATTTTCGAGCGACTGTGGGCCCTGCGCGGTATCGGGACTCGCGCCACCAAGACCGCCGACGCGTTGGTCGGTCCGCTGCGCCAAGGCAAGTTCAATGAGGCGCTGCAGCAGACCGAGACCGGCCATACCGCGGCCGACCGCGTCTTCCATACGCTCATCTCGGGCGCCAAGAACCTGGATCGCGAGCGGCTGGAGGAACTCGATGAGGAACGCCGCTTCGCGGAACTCGTGGAATTGAAGCGCTACATCTGGGTGCTCGCGACTTCGGGGGCGTCCGCGCCGTTCATCGGGCTGTTCGGCACCGTGGTCGGTATCCTGGTCGCCTTCCAGTCGATGGCGGTAATGGGGACGGGCGGGTTCTCGGTGGTCGCGGCGGGCATCTCGGAGGCGTTGATTTCGACCGCGCTGGGCCTCGCGGTCGCGATTATCGCGGTCATCTTCTACAACTACTTTTCGGTTAAAATCGACAATATCAATGCCGCGATTCATATCAACGCGGAGCGCCTGATCGACGCCGCATTGCAGGGGAGACAAGCCGTTGGCGGTTAGCGGACCGAAAAGCGGCGGCGAGATGTTCTGGCAAATCAACATCACGCCGCTCACCGACATATTTCTCGTCCTGCTGATCATCTTCATGGTCACCACTTCGGTGACCATCGAGGCCGCCTCGCACGTCGACCTGCCCAACGCCGAGAACACGGCGCCTGAGAACAAGGGCGTGATCGTCACCTACACCGCGCAGCACGAATTGTTCGTCAACTCCAAGGATGTGACCGAGCGCGACCTTGAATCGGCGCTGACCGACGCGCTCACGCGGGTCGATTCAAAGGTCGTGATTTTCCAGGGCGATCAGAAGGTGCTGCTGGGCGACATGATCCGGATTCTGGAAATTGCCAAGGAGGCGGGCGCGCAGCAGATCGCGATCGCCGCCAGGCGCGTTACACCGGGACAGATCCAGCGCCTGCAAACCGGCACCGGCGCGACCGGCGGCTAGTTTCAGACGGGCGCGGCCACAGAGGCGGGCATCGGCTAATGGCAATCAGTTCCAATCAGAACGGCGGCGTCTTTGCCGACATCAATATCACGCCGCTGACCGACATCTTCCTGGTCCTGCTCATCATCTTCATGGTGGCGACCGCGATCACGATCGAGTCCGCGGCCCACGTCGACCTGCCCAAGGTGCAGGCGCCGGCGACCACCGAGAAGCCGCGCGGGGTGGCCGTGATGTACACGGCGGACCATCGCATCTTTGTCAACCAGGGCGAGGTCACCGAGCAGAACCTGCCTGCCGCGCTCAAGGACGCGATCGCCAGGGATCCGGACAAGCTGGTCGTGTTCCAGGGCGACCCGTCGGTGATTCTGGCCGACATGGTGCATATCCTGGACATCGCCAAGACCGCCGGTGCGCAGCAGATTGCGATCGCGGTGGCCAAGTTCGGCGGGTCGGCCGTCGAACCCGGCGGAGCCGGGGTGCCGAGCGGACCGGTGACGCCGCCCGAGCCGGGACCTGAAGGACCGTGACTTAATTTGTACGGTCACCCGGAGCACAATATAAGCAGACAAGTTGGTAGCTCGTGCACCGCCTCGCGGGGGTCCGGGGTTGGAGCCGCAGTTGCAAAGGAATTGGCGTGAGCGTCGCGGAAGAAATCGGCCTGCTCGCAGTATCGGTCGTCGCAGTCGCGATGGTCCTGTTCTGGATCGCCACGCGCGCCCATCTGGACGAGGAAGACCCCGAAACGGAAAAGCCCGGGTTTCACCACTGGCTGCGCCAGAGCCTGCGCTTCATGCTGGGCCCGTTTCCGCTCTCGGTCGGCCTGCACGTCGTGATCCTGCTGTTCCTGCTCTTTGCCGTACATATCGAAACCGGTCAAAACTTCATTCCGATCAGCCTGCAGGCCGGCGGCGGGGGCGGCCAGACCAAGCCCGGCGAAGACACCAATATGCCCGAGATGCAGATGCCGGAGCTGCAGGCGCTGCCGATGGAACAGCCCAGGCAGATCGACACGTACGCGCGCCAGGCCGTGGTCAGCGCCAACAACTACGTTCGTGCGTCCACCGGCGGAATCGGTATCGGACGCGGGGGCGGGATGGGCTCGGGCTACGGACAGGGGATTGGCGCCGGCTTCGGCGGCTTCATCAGCGGCCTGCGGCGCACCGGACTCGACGTCGTAATCGTGATCGACGGTACCGGCTCGATGCGGCTCGTGATCGACGACGTCAAGGCGAAGATGCGCGAGCTGATGCTAGCAATCCATCGCCTGGTGCCGACGGCGCGCATGGGCATTATCGTGTTCGGCGGCCGCGGCGAGCAGATGGAGATGCTGCCGCTGACCACGTCACCCGGCGCGGTGGTGCAGTTTCTCAGCGGTATCCAGGCTCGCAACGGTGGCGAATGGCAGGAGGATACGCTGGGCGCTATCCGCATGGCGGTTGAGAACGCGGGTTGGCGTTCGTATGCCAAAAAAGTGATCATCCTGGTCGGCGATACGCCGCCGTTCAAGGAAGATTTCGACCCGGCTCTGCAGTACATCCGGCAGTTTCGCGCCGAGAACGGCACCTTCAATACCGTTGATCTGACGGTCGAAGAGCACGAAAGATTCGTCAAGCAATGGCAGAGCTACAGCGGGCCGGTGCCTGTCACCGCATCCTCGTTGCCCGAGTTTTATCTTGAGACTCAGGCCGCGTATCAGGCGATGGCGCGTGCGGGCGGTGGATCGTGGCGGAGCTTGACGAAAGACGAACATATCAATCAGCAGGTGCTAATCTTGGCCTTTGGCGAACAATGGCGTTCGGAGGTCGCCGCGTTCGGCCGCGGAATCAAGTCGAGCAACGCCTACCCGTAAAAGGACATAACGGATATCGGACCATTGTTTGCTACGCTTCCGAGGGATGCGAACTTCCCAGCAGAGGAGCGGGAGAAACCATATGCGGAAATTATCGATTGGATTGTGTGCGATGATGGCGCTGGCGCTGATTTCGATTGGCCCAAGCGCAATGGCACAGGGGATGGCGCCGGCCAAGCAGGTGACCAAGATTGGTTACCTCAGTTGCCACGTCGCCGGCGGATGGGGCTTCATCTTCGGCTCTTCGCGCAAGCTGCAGTGCACCTACACCCCGGCTGAGACGGGCAAGAAGATCGAACGCTACAGCGGCTCGATCAGCAAGTTCGGCGCGGACATCGGCTATCTGCAGTCCGCGGTGATGCTGTGGACCGTGGTTGCGCCGGGCATGAAGATTACCGAGCATCCGGGCCTCCTCGCCGGTCACTACGGCGGTGCGACCGCGAGCGCCACGGTCGGCCTCGGCCTCGGCGGCAACGTGCTGGTCGGCGGAATGGACGGTTCCATTGCGCTTCAGCCGCTCAGCATCGAGGGCAACACCGGCCTCAACGTCGCGGCCGGCGTAGCAATGCTGGACCTCAAATTCGATTCGGTGGCAGGGGTCAAACAGTAATCATCGAGGCGGAAGGAAGCGGGGTCGCAAGAGCGAACTCTCCCGGCCCTGCGCCTTTCTGAAAGCCGAGCATCGGCTCAGTCCGCAGCCGCATTCGTCGCGGCTGCGTCCGCCACATGGCTGTGGTAGCGGCCGTAGCTGAAATAGATCGCGAACCCGATGCCCATCCAGACAAAAAATCGAATCCACGTGACGAGCGGCAGGCTGGCCATCAGGTACAGGCACGACAGCGCCCCCGCAATCGGCACCAGCGGCACCAACGGCGTACGAAACGGGCGCCTCTGGTCGGGATCGATATAGCGCAGAATCCATACCCCAAGGCATACCAGCACGAACGCGAACAGCGTGCCGATATTCGTCAGTTCCGCGATCTCGCGGATCGGCAGCAGCGCCGCGGTGGCGCCGACGGCCAGCCCGGTGATCACGGTCGGGATGTAGGGCGTGAGAAAACGAGGATGCACGCGGCTGAAGGCGCGCGGCAGGAGCCCGTCGCGCGAAATCGCAAAGAAGATGCGTGATTGACCGAGCAGCAGCACCAGCAGCACCGACGTCAGCCCCATCACCGCGCCCATCGACACCACGCCGCCGACGAAATTCAGCCCGCGCGTGACGAAAGCCGACGCGAGCGGCGCGTTGCGATCGATCTCGGCGAACGGCACCATGCCGGTCAGCACCGCCGAGACCGCAATATACAAAGCGGTGCAGACGAAGAGCGACCACAGGATGCCGCGCGGCAGGTCGCGTCCCGGATCGACCGCCTCCTCGGCCGCGGTCGAGACCGCGTCGAAGCCGATGTAGGCGAAAAAGATATACGCGGCGCCCTTGGAAATTCCCGACCAGCCGAAGGGCGCGAACGGGCTCCAGTTCTGCGGCCGCACAAAAAACATCCCGACCAGGATTACCGTCGCCACCGCGCACAGCTTGATGCCGACGATGAGCGAGTTGAGCCGCGCGCTTTCGCGGATGCCGACGTAGAGCACGACCGAGATGAGCAGGACGATCAGCGCCGCAGGCAGATTGACGATCGCGCCCGGCTCGGTTCCCGGCGCGTAGCTGATCGCGGCGGGCAGATGGATACCGACGCCCTGCAGGATCACGCGAAAGTAGCCCGACCATCCGACCGCGACCGCGCCCGAGGCCACCGCATACTCCAGCACCAGGTCCCAGCCGATAATCCATCCCACCAGCTCGCCCATCGTGGCGTACGAGTAGGAGTAGGCGGAACCGGCTACGGGAATCATCGCGGCGAACTCGGCATAGCACAGCGCCGCCATCGTGCACGCCACGCCCGCCATTACGAACGAAACGATCAGGCCCGGTCCGGCCTCGCGCGCACCCACTCCGGTCATCACGAAGATGCCCGCGCCGATGATCGCGCCGATGCCGAGTGCCGTGAGATCGAGCGCGCCGAGCGCGCGGCGCAGGCCGCCGCGATGCGGTCCCGCGTCTTCCATCAGGGCCGCGACCGGTTTGCGCCGCAGCAGCTGCGCTCTGAGGTCCCCCCGCTGCATCAGCGCAATTTATCGGTTGTCGGGCAGCGCGTCACCAGGCCTGGTATCCGCCGTCCACAGAGAGCATCGCGCCGGTCACGTAGCTGGACGCGGCGCTGGCGAGAAAAATTATCGGGCCGCGAATCTCCTCGGGCCGCCCGAGCCTGCCGAGCGGGGTCCACCGCTCCATCCGCTCGCGATTGTCGCCCTTGGCGATGCCGGCCTCGGTCGCTTCGGTCGGGATCCATCCCGGCGCGAGTGCGTTGACCAGGATGCCGTAGCCGGCCCATTCGACCGCGAGCTGGCGCGTTAGATTAAGCAGCCCGGCCTTGGCCGCGGTGTACGCCGACAGCCGGTATATCGAACTCGCAACCGTGGCGTAGATCGAGACCATGTTGATGATGCGGCCGGGGCGTTTGGCGTCGATCAGAGCGCGCGCGACGCGCTGCGCGAGCATCATCGGCGCGGTCAGGTTGGTCGCGATGGCTGCGTCCCAGGTGGCTCGCGGCAGGTTCTCAGCGCGGCCGGTTGGAGAAATGCCGGCGTTGTTGACCAGGATATCCACCAGGCCAAGCTCCTGGCGGGCGCGTGCCAGCGCGGCGTCAATCTGCTCGTCCGAGGTCACGTCGAGCGGGATGGCGGCGGTGCGTACGCCAAACTCGCGCGCGATGTCTGCGGCCAGGCGCTCGAGGCGCTCGCCGCGCCGCGCCGCGAGCGCGACGTCGGCCCCGGCCATCGCGAGCGCGGTCGCGCAATCGACGCCAAGGCCCGAGGACGCGCCGGTCACGAAACCGACACGCCCGCGGAGCGAAAACAGCGATTCCAGCGAATCCATGGTGATGGTTATCCGTTCGCCGAGGCGGCCGAGCCGGCACCCGTGCTCGCTGCCGCAGCTTCACTCGCCGCGGCTACCGCGTGCGCGATATCCGAGCCGCTTACGCCGTAGTGCGTTACGGCCCGGAATTCGACCGGGCTGCGCGGGCCCACCAGCACGCCGCGATCTCTGAGTGACGCGGCAAATCGCGACGCGCGCTCGGGCCCGCCCGCGACTTCGAAAAACACCATGTTGGTGCGCCGGCGCGCCGGATGAACGCGCAGGCCGGGGATGCGCGCGAGTCCCTCGGCCAGCGCGCGCGCGTTTGCGTGATCCTCGGCCAGCCGATCGACCATCGCGCTCAGCGCGACGATGCCGGCGGCGGCGATTATCCCCGCCTGGCGCATCCCGCCGCCCAGCATCTTGCGCACGCGGCGCGCGCGCTCGACGAACGGGCGCGGGCCGCAGAGCAGCGTGCCCACCGGACAGGCGAGCCCCTTGGAGAGGCAGAACGAGACCGTATCGGCGTGCGCGGCGATTCGCTGCGCGCTGGTCTCGAGCGCAAGCGCGGCGTTGAAAATCCGCGCGCCGTCGAGATGCACCGCGAGGCCGTGCCCGCGCGCCAGTTCCCCGACCGCGGCCATGTGCGCGAGCCCGACGGCCTCGCCGCCGCAGCGGTTGTGCGTGTTCTCCAGCGCCACCAGCGCGTGCGGTGCGAAATGCGGATCCGCGGGCGTCGCCAGCTCGGCCTCGAGTTCGTCGAGCGCGAATTCGCCGTCGTCCGTGTTGCGCACCGGCGTCAGCACCACGCCGCCCAGCGCCGCCGCGCCGCCTGCTTCGTACAGATATGTATGAGCGCGCGCACCGAGCACGGCCTTGGTGCCGCGCGCGCAATGCACCAGCATCGCGATCAGGTTGCCCATCGTTCCGCTGGCAACCAGCAGCGCGGCCTCCTTGCCCATCGCGTCGGCGGCCATCGCCTCGAGCCGATTGACGCTCGGATCCTCGCCGTACACGTCGTCGCCCAGTTCGGCGCGCGCGATCGCCTCGCGCATCGCGGGCGTGGGCAGAGTGACCGTGTCGCTGCGCAGGTCGATCACTTGCGCGTCCGCCTATTCGGGGAAGATGGCCTTGACGACTTCGTCGATCGCGCGCTTGCTGTCGGCCTCGTCGGTGAGCGACCAGGTGACGGCGACGGTCGCCGCGCGTCGCGGCGCGATTCCCTGGCGGATGAGCTCGCCGGCGTAGATGAGCAGGCGGGTCGAGACCCCCTCTTCGAGGCCCGAGGCCTTGAGATTGCGCACCTTCTCGCCGAGCAGCGCGAGCTGCATTGCCATGTCGCGGTCGACGCCCGCCTCGTGCGCGATAATCTCAACTTCTTTGTCGGCGGGCGGATAGTTGAATTCGATGGTGACGAAGCGCTGGCGCGTCGAGTGCTTGAGATTTTTCTGGATGCTCTGGTAGCCGGGGTTATACGAAATCACGAGCAGGAACCCGACGTGCGCCTCGAGCGTCTCGCCGCGCTTCTCGACCGGCAGGATACGCCGATGGTCGGAAAGCGGATGGATCAGGACGGTGGTGTCCTTGCGCGCCTCGACGATTTCGTCGAGATAGCAGATCGCGCCGCGCCGCACGGCCTGGGTCAGCGGCCCGTCGATCCATACGGTCTCATCAGCCTGTATCAGATAGCGACCGACCAGGTCGCTGCCCGTGAGGTCCTCGTGGCAGGCGACCGTGATCAACTCATTCGGGCCGTCGGTCAGCGCCGCGAGCCGATGGGCCATGTGCTCGACGAATCGCGTCTTGCCGCAGCCGGTCGGTCCCTTGAGCAGCACCGGCAGGCGCGCCTTGTAGGCCGCCTCGAAGATCTCGGCCTCGTCGCCGATCGGCAGGTAGTAGGGCGCGTTGTGCGGATCGAGGTGACGGACTTCAGGCCCTTCCGCCTGCATCCGCGTATCGAATTTCCTGAGCTCAATCGACATGGCTTAACCCTGTAGGGCGCTGCGGGCGTGCCGCGGATTGTAAGAGAGCGCGCCCGTTGGATTCAAGCGAGAGGCTATCGCGCCGGGCGAGCCGATGCTACCAGCCGTCGTCCCGCGTCCTCAGGGCCGAGGGTCGTGCGCGCCCATGCGTGGCATTACGGTCGAGCCTCCGCGATGATCCTTCACCTCGTAACCTTGCGCTTCGAGTCGCCGGCGCAGCTCGTCGGCGCGTTTAAAATCCCTGGCCGCGCGCGCCTTGTCGCGCTCGCCCTTGAGCGCTGCGATTTCCGCCGGCAGCACGTCCGACCTAGCCCCGCGCATTGCCACGAAATCGAGACCGAGCACGGAATCGAACCTGCCGAGCGTGTGCCAGATGCGCTTGTCGCCGCGGCGGTAAGCCTCGGCCACGAGTTCGAGCGCGACGGCCAGCGCCTGTGGCGTGTTGAGGTCGTTGTTGAGCGCCTCCATGAAGCGTGCGGCGAATTCCTGCGTCCACGGCGCATCGGCCGCGCTCGCGTCTTCATCGCTGAGGTTGCGCGCGAACTCGGCGAAATATTCGAGATTGCCGGCCGCGGCGCGCACCGCGTCCAGCGAGAACGCCAGCTCCGAGCGATATTTCGCGCCCAGGCAGAAGAGCCTGAAAGCGAGCGGATTGATTCCCGCCGCTGCCAGATCGTCGAGCACCGGAAAGCGCCCCGAGCTCTTGCTGATCTTCGCCCCTTCCATTCCGACCATGAACGCGTTGTGCACGAAGTAGTGCGCGAACGGTTTGCCGGTCGCGCCTTCGGACTGCGCGATCTCGTTCTCGTGATGCACCGGGATGTGGTCGAGGCCGCCCGAATGGATGTCGATGGTCTCGCCCAGGTAGCGCATCGACATCGCCGAGCACTCGATGTGCCATCCCGGGTAGCCTCGCCCCCACTGGCTCTCCCATTGCATCAGGTGATGCGGCTGATTGAGCACCCAGAGCGCGAAGTCGTGCGGGCTTTTCTTGTCGGGCGAATGTTCCAGCCGCTGCCCGGCGTGCTGCTCGTCGAGGCTCTGACGCGAGAGCCTGCCCATGCGGCTCGGCCCGCGCCATTTTTCGACATCGAAATACACCCCTGACGGCGTGACATAGCCGTAGCCGCGTTGCACGATACGCTCGATAAGCGCGACCATGTCTTTAATGTGATCGGTCGCTCGGCAAAGGCGCGGCGGCGCGGGCAGCGCGATGTTGAGCCGCGCACAGTCGCGCTTGAACTGCTCGATATAGAAATCGGCGACCTCGCGCGGCGTTTTGCCCTCGGCCCGCGCGGTCTTTTCGATCTTGTCCTCGCCGGAATCCGCGTCCGAGGTCATGTGTCCGACGTCGGTGATGTTCATCACGTGGCGGACTTCGAAGCCGTTCAGCTCGAGCGTGCGGCGCAGGGTGTCAACGAACACGTACGCGCGCATGTTGCCGAGATGTTGCGGCAGGTAAACCGTCGGACCGCACGAATAAAAGGTTGCGACCGGCGGATTGAGCGGCGTGAATTCCTCGATCTGACGAGTCAGCGAATTGTATATCGAAAACGGCTTCACACGATTGTGGTCCGCGCGGCCTCGCGGCCTCGCATCGACGCCGGGCCGGCTGCCCGCGCGGGGTCCCGCGCTCAAGGCCGACGCGCCGAAGCGGCGGCGACCGGCGCGTCAGCATCGCGCCGGCGCGCGCCGGCGATCGCCTTGTATTGCCGATCGGCGACCCAGGCGTAGCCCGGAAAGTACCACAGATACGCGAGCAGACTGCGCAATCCGGACTGCCGGCGCAGGATTTCGTTCACCGCGCGCGCGCCGCGGTACACCCGGCCGCGATCGTCGATCACGTGCAATTCGTACAGCAGGTCGCCCAGCCGGAGCTCGGGGAAATGCGCGCGCGCCGACGGATCGTTCGCGTCGAACAACTCGAGCTCACCGGTGTTGTCGTAGCGCAGGATGCCCGCGGCCACGTTGCGGCACATCTCGCAGCCGCCGTCGTAGAGCACGGCGAGCCTGCCTGCCGTTGCGCGCGCGGCTATCCGCGACGGCTCTCCGAACAGTCGTCCCATCCGGACCGCCCTAGCGCCTCGACAACCGGGGGTTGGCGGTCGCTCGATTGAGCCGATGGCGTTCATGACTGATCCGCCACTCGTAGCCGTCAACCAGCGACTGCCATCCGGCCTCGACCGTGTTGGCCGACTTGGCAAGCGTGGTCCAGGTGCTCTGGCCGTCGGAGAACTTCTTGATCGACATCACCTCGGCCTCGGTCGATTCGCCGCTCGCATGCATATAGGTTTCGATGACGCGCACCGGTTCGAGGAAGGGGAAGTACTTGAGCAGCGCCTTGCGCAGCGCCAGGTCGAGCGCATGCACCACGCCGACGCCGCGCGCGGCCTCGGTCTCCTCGACATTGCCGATGCGCAGGACCACTGTTGCGTCGATGGTCATGCGGCCTTCGTTGAAGTCGTCGATCACGCGGCGGCGCTCGACCACGAACGGCGGCGCGTAACCGCCCGCGCGCCGCGCCTCGGACAATTCACGCGAGGCCTGGGGCGTCTCGGCCTCGTAAAAGATCGATTTGGACCCCTCGTTCATACTCAACAGTCAATTATCTTTGGCGCTCGCAGGGCTTTCAAGGTAATTCGGGCGGCAGGGGAGTCCGCGGATGTGCAGTAACGTCGAGCGCGGATGCCTGTAATTGTTGACAAGCGCCTGCAATCATTGATCGATGCGTCCGCTGCCAGCTTCGCTTGCCGTCATTTTCGGGGGCTTTACCCGGTTCCGAGGCCCGTGCTGGCTTCGTTTCCTGGTCCTGCTTGGTGTCGTGGCCTGGGCTCGGGGCTCCGCCTGGTCCAATCCCCCGCCTGCGGCTGAGACTGGCGGGGTGCAGATTTTCGTGCCGCTGACCATCGATTACGTCACGCTCACCGCGGCGCTCAAAAAGCAGATTTACAACGCCGCCGACAGCCGCGCGATCCTGTGGCGGGGCGACAACGCGTGCGAATTCCTTTACGCGCGCAATCCGCGCCTGACGCAAAACGCCCCCACCGCCGTGACGCTCGAGAGTGAGGGCGAGCTTGGATTGGGAGTGCCGTTGGGCGACCAATGCGTCAACGCGGTTTCATGGGACGGCATCGTCGCGATGGACCTGACGCCGGTGTTCACCCCTGCGCTCACGCTGATCTTCCACGTGACCGACGTCAACCTCTATGACCGGCAGCATCGGAAATCATTGATCGTCGGGCGCGGCTTCGATCTTATCAAAGGCAATTTCATCCCGCGCATCGAGTCCTTCAAGTTCGATCTGCGCCCGCCGATCGAGGAATTTCGCACGCTCGCCGAGGAAGCTGCGCCGCCCGAGCAGGCAGAGCGCTTCAAGCAGGTGCTCGCCACCGTTCGCGGCGCCGGTCCCGCGGTCGCAACACCCGAGGGAATCAAGCTGACGCTGGCGCTCACCGCGCCGCCGATTGCGGCGCCGGCGCCGGCCGCCCCCTCGGGCCCATTGACGCCGGCCGAACAGGCGGCGTGGAACCGCAAGCTCGACGAATGGGATGCCTTCGTCGTGTTCGCGATCAAACAGGTCGGGGCGGCGGTTCCCGACCGCCAGGTCCGGGCGGATCTGCTCAACGTGCTGTTGAACGGCCGCTATCGCCTCGCCGAGGCGATCGATCAGCCGCCTGCGCCGGGCGCCGCGGACCCGGTACGCGTGCTGTTCGTGGACCAATGGCGGCAGTTGCGCGACGTGATACGCCGAGCGGCCGCGAGCGGACAATTGGGCGATCACGCGCTCGAGTTTCTCTCATTCATTTCGGCGGGAGACGCGCTGATGGCCTTCGATGAGGCGGCGCCGGTGCTCGGCGTCCGTATTTCGGCAGCCGATCTGCGCCGGCTCGCGCGCATCATGGCCCCCCAATCCACCGTCGACCCGCTCCAATTCAATTATCAGGCAGATCCGGAACTGCAACACATGTTCGGCTTCACGCCTCCGCCGCAGACTCCCGATTCCGTCGAGCCGTCCGATACGGACGCGGGCGAGCCGATTGCCACTCCGTCAGTGCCCGCCCCGAGTCCGACCGCGCAAGCGCCGAACACTCCTGTCGCCCGATCATCGGCAACCACCGCGCCTCCGGGCGGCGTCCCGCCGGCTCCGCCGATGTCAATCGCACCCGCACCGTCCACGCCGGCGCCCACGGCATCCCCGACCGGACCTTCTGCGGGCGTCCCGGGGGCGGCCTTGTTGCTGGACCTGCTCGCGCCACGGGATGCGCTGGCTGAAGCGCCGCCTCAACCGGCCGCGCTCAAGCAGCTTGGTGTGCGGCTCAGACGCGCGGTGGTGAATGAAGACAACGTGGACGGCTATACGCGCGATGTCAGCGCATTGCTTGACGCCGCCGCCGCGAGCGAAATTGCCGATGAGCAGCCGGATCCGGCGTTGCATGACGAATATCGTATGATCGTGAGAGCCGCGGCGTGGCAGGAGAGCTGCTGGCGGCAGTTCGTGATCGCCGGCGGACGAATCCGCTACCTCGAATCGTCATCGCACGATATCGGCCTGATGCAGGTGAACCGTTACGTGTGGCGCGGCTTCTATGACATCCGGCATATCGAGTGGGACATCGCGTACAATGCGGGCGCGGGGAGCCAGATCCTGGCCCGCCTGATGGCGCGTGCGGCGGCCGCGCACGCCGCCCGAGGCGAGGCGCTCGCGCGATCGGTATACGCCGGCTATAACGGCGGCCCCGGGGCGCTGAACCGCTGGCGCAGCGCGAAAGAACCAAAATCCCTGCGGCTTATCGATCAGGCTTTCTGGCAAAAGTTTGATGCGCTCCGGCAGGGCCAGACGTTGAATATCCTGAAATGCGCGGCCGAGTGGGGCAACTCGCCGGGTCATTAGTTGCCGGCGAATTTGCCGCACGTCGAACAGTTAGCGTGACAATTCGTCGAGGAGAGCCTTCGCGTCCTTGAGATCGGCAGTGTCGAACCCCTCGGTGAACCAGTTGTAGATCTCGGCCAGCATCGCGCGCGCCTCTTCACGGCGGCCAGTATCGCGAAGCAATCGCGCGAGGCTCATCGTCGCGCGGAGTTCCCAGGCCTTTGCACTCATCTTTTGTGCGAGAGCGATCGCTTCGCGGAAGTCGGACTCGGCCAGCTCGGCCCGGCCAATTTTGAGCTGCAGATCCCCGCGGCAGCTGAGAATATTGGGCCGGTAAGTTACTTCCTGAGGGTTCGCCTGGAGCGCCTCCTCAATTGTGCTGAGGGCATCGGTGAGCGCACCGTCGAGAGCCAGAGCCTCTACCAGAACCGTGAGATAGTCAGTGATTGCTACCTTTGTCCCAATCTCGGCCAAGCCGGCCAACCCTTTGCGGATCAACGAGACTCCTTCGGGCGCGCCGCCGAGTTGCGCCCGCGTCCAGCCCAGGTTTATGAGCGCCAGTTCCCTGACGAATGAAAAACCATGCTCTTCGGACAAGGCCACCGCCTGCGTGGCCGCGGCCTCGGCGCGCTTCGGTTCTCTGAGGCGCCGGTACAGCCAACTTTCAAAGAATCGTGTGGTCGCCAAATCGTAAGAGTTCTTGCTATCCCGTGCGAAGACGTTCGCTCGAAGAATACGCTCTCTTGCGCTTTCGGCGTGGCCCAAGATCCAGGCGAGCTGGCTTGCGTGACCAATTGCAATTACGTGCATGTTGGGAACCTGCCTAAAGCCAGCCACTTCAAGGACGTCGTTCATGCGCGCAAAATGTGCCTCGGCTCCTACGGGATCCCTACTTAATGCGCGGGCCTGCAATTGAGCAAAATGCGCGAGCCAGAGGCTCGTGGGACTGCCCTCGCGCTGGGCGAGGTCGAGTAGCTGGTCGGCGAGCACAGCAGCCCTACGGTAGTCACCCGAGACGAAAGCGGCTCGGCTAATCCAGGATAGCTGTAGCACTAGCTGGGTAAGGTTGCCTGTCTTCTCGGCCAGGGCGCGGGCGCGCGCAGCTGCCCCGACAGTTTCAGGCGCACTGAACCCTTTTGTGGGCTGCAGCACCTGGACCAGCGCGCCCGCAACCTCCAGCTCGCGCCCGTCACGTTCAGGCGATTCAGGCAGGGAATTGAGTAACTCCTGACCCGCGGTCAAATGGGCGATCGCCTGCTGATGGGCCGAACGTTGCACGGCCTGCTGGCCGGCGAGATACAAGTATTTGATAGCCTGCCAGCTGTTGGCGCTCTGCGTATAGTGATGGGCCAGATTGCCAAATTGATCATCGAGGTGCCCGGCGTAAAGCGCTTCGATCGCCTGAGCGGTCCGCTCATGGAGCGCTTTGCGCTTCTCGATGAGCATCGACTTGGCGGCGACGTCCTGAGTAAGCGCGTGCTTGAAGATGAATTCAATATCGTCTGTGGCGGGCTGCTCATAGATGAACTCACCGAGCTGCAGGTCGGTGAGCATGCGGTTGAGATCATCGTCCGACTTTGCGACCACATTCCGGAGTAGGTCGAAACTAAACTCCCTTCCGATCACCGCAAGTGTCTGCAGGAGATCTTTCTCATCGGCCGGCAAGCGATCCATGCGCGCGGCGAGGATCGCTTGCACAGTCGGCGGAATCTTAAGCTCGTTCAATGGCTTGGTGAGCGTGACCGTGCCATTGCGGACCAGCGCAGCATCATCGAAGAGCACCTGCACGGTCTCTTCCATGTAGAACGGGTTGCCCTCAGCCTTGTCGATGATGAGACGCTTGAGCGGAGCGAGTTCGATGCCGTCACCAAGCATCGCGGAGAGCATCTGGTCGGCCGATTCGCTGGTCAGTGGATCGAGCCGGAGTTGCGTGTAATAGGTTCTGCTGCCCCATTCGTGACGGTATTCGGGTCGATAGTTGACGAGCAGCAGGACTTTCGCGGTGGCGATTGAGTCGGCGAGCAGGTTTAAGAACGCCTGCGTTTCAGTGTCGATCCAATGGAGATCTTCGAAGATCACGATTAGCGGCTGATTGAGCGATTCGCGCAGCAGAATGCGCTTGAGCACGTCCAGCGTCCGTCGGCGCCGGATCTGTGGGTCCATTTGGACCAGCGGGTCGGGCGTCCCCTGTATTCCGAGCAGCCCCAGCAGGTATGGCAGCGCGTCACCGAACGCCGGGTCGAGCGCGGCGAGCCTCGCACCGATCTTCTCACGCCGCGTCGCTGGCGCGTCCGCGTCCCTGAGGCCAAGATAGCCGCGCAGCAATTCGAGCAGCGGCAGCCACGCCGACGTCTTGCCGTGCGATACCGAATACGCCTCTAGAACTTTGCATCCGTCCGGCAGCGTCGCCTTGAACTCGTAGAACAGCCGCGACTTTCCGGTGCCGGCCTCGGCCACGACCGCGACAAGCTGACCGTGCCCGCTCCTCGCCAGCTCGAACGCGCGCTTCATCTGCTGCGACTCGGACTTGCGCCCGACGAACTTCGTCAGCCCGCGCCTCGCCGCGAGCTGGAAGTGTGTCCGAAGCGGCCCAGCGCGCACCGCCTCGTACACTTCTACTGGCGCGTCGACTCCCTTAATTGCGGTTGGTCCTAGGGTCCGAAATTCGAAGTATCCCTCGCACAGCCGGCGTGTGGCCCCACTCGCTGCGATCGATCCACTCGGCGCTACCGTTTGCATACGCGACGCCAGATTGGTCGTGTGTCCTACGGGCGTATACTCGACGTGTCCTTCACCGGTTTTTATCGATCGAACCACGACCTCGCCGGTGTTGATCCCTACACGTGCCTGGACAGGCAATCCGCCTTCCGCGCGAACCCGATCCGAATGGCGCTTAAGCTCATCCTGCATTCGCAACGCAGCATAGAGGGCACGCTGCGGATGGTCTTCGTTAGCGATTGGCGCCCCGAATAATGCAAAGATGCCGTCCCCGGTGCTCTGCACGACGTAGCCGTCGTAGCGATGTACCGCGTCGATCATCAACCTGAGCGCCGGGTCGATCACTCGCCTGGCGTCTTCAGGGTCGAGGTGCTCCATGAGTTCGGTGGAACCCTTGATGTCCGCGAACAGCGCGGTGACGGTCTTGCGCTCGCCCTCGAGAGCTTCAGCGGCGGGTGCACCGGTCACCCGAATGGGTGAATCGGCTGACTTGCTTGCTGATGCAACCGTTGCCGCTGTGCCGAGAGCCGCGCCGCACTCGCCGCAGAAGCGCTTGCCTGCCGGATTATCGGCGCGACATTTTGGACAGAGATTCGCCAGCGGCGCACCGCAGTCGCCGCAGAACTTCTTGTTGGAAGGATTCTCGGCCCCGCACTTCGAGCAGCGCACCCTGTACCCCTCCGCGAGCCACTACATTATGGCATGCTAAATCACCGATCCGAGACCAAGGACGGTATCGTCGGGCCCGAGTCGTCCAGCTTTGTTGGCATGCAAAGATGCGTCAGCCAGGACGCGCCGGTCGCCTCACATCGCGAGACCGCCATCGATCTGGATTACCGCGCCCGTGATGTAGGAAGCCGCATCCGAAAGCAGAAACCCGACCGCCGGCGCTACGTCTTCGACCTTGCCGAAGCGCGCCAGCGGGATCCGCTCGAGCGCGCGCGCCCGGTTCTCCTCCGACAGCACCGCGGTCATGTCGGTTTCGATAAATCCCAACGCCACTGCATTAACCCGCACGCCGAGCGGCCCGAGTTCCTTCGCCATCGCCTTGGTCATCCCAACGAGCCCGGCCTTGGAGGCCGAGTAATTCACCTGTCCCGCCATCCCGACCAGTCCCGAGATCGAGGTGATATTGATAATCGCGCCGCGTTTGGCCTTCATCATGATGAAGGCGCTGGCGCGCGCGACGTTGAACGCCCCGGTAAGATTGGTCTGGATAACCGCGGCCCAGTCCTCCTCGCTCATCATTACCAGCAGCTTGTCGCGCGTGAGCCCGGCGTTGTTGACCACGCCGTCGAGCCGGCCGAATTCCGCCTTAACCGCATTGACCATCGCGCGCACCGCCTTGAGGTCGGCGACGTCGGCCTGAAAAGCCATCGCCTTGACTCCCAGCGCGGTGATCTCGTCCTTGAGGGCGGCGGCCTGCTGCTCGCTTTTGACGTAGTTGAACGCGACGTGAGCGCCGCGCCGGGCGGCGTCGAGCGCGATCGCGCGGCCGATTCCGCGGGTTGCGCCGGTAACGATAATTCCCTTGCCTGCGAGATCATTCATTTGAAATTCCGCCGGTAAAAACGCGCCCGGGATGCGGCGCTTCGATCTGCACTTAGATAGCAGATGGCGGCGCGTGCGACGAACGCCGAAAATAAAAAAAGGACCGCCCCCATTTTTGTATGCGGGCGGTCCTGGGTCAGCTGGCTGAATGGCGCGCGCGCTCAGGCGCTGAACGACGATCCGCATCCGCACGTGCGGCTCGCGCGCGGATTGTCAAAGCGGAAGCCGCCGGCGTGCAGGCTCTCGACGTAGTCGAGCGTGACGCCTGCGATATACGGCAGCGAGATTTCGTCGACGAAGACTTTCGTGCCGTCGATTTCGCGCACCGTGTCGCCTTCCTTGTACCCATCGAAGCTCAGCGAGTACTGAAAGCCGGAGCATCCGCCGCCGACCACCGAGATGCGCAATCCCTGGTCCGGGCCCAAGCCCTCCTTGGCGTGCATCTGCTTTACCATCTCGAGCGCGCGGGGCGTCAGGATGACGGCGGGACCATCGGTCGCCGCGCCGCCGTTGGCGGCGTCGACGCTTTGCTGATGCTCGTGCTCATTGCGGATTTCTTCAGGCATTATCGAAAAATCCTCCGGGACGAATGCGCTCCAAGCAGCGCTTACCAATCGGTCAAATTTTATCTCAGCGGCCGCAACCGGGGCAAACACCTCCTAAATCGCATCTGCGCTCATCGCGATTCGGCGAGGGAATCGGCGCGCAGAATGGGCAAGGCGCGGCTAATGGATGCACGCGGGCTGGTTGACGACGCCGAATTGGTTGCCGCTCCAGAGATTCTGGCCGCACCCCGGATTGCCGTCGAACGCATCCACGCCGAAGCTCCCGTTGCCGTTTCCGGTCGCCTGGACGCCGATGATGCGGTTGCGGATGCATCCGGTGGAGACCACGATTCCGTAAGCCTGGTCGGGCTGGGTCGGGCCGTCCGCCGAGCTGGGATCGCCCATCGAGGCAAGCAGGTTGCCGTTGCTGGGCGGTATCGGCGGAACCGTCGGAGGGCATGCATTGCCGAGAAGCCCGCCGCTGGTGAAGCATCCCAGGTAAATTCCCGCGTTGGTGTTGCGCGAGACGTTGAAGTTCACAATCGTGTTGCGCGAAGAACCCCGAAGCCAGATACCGTAGGTCGCGCTGGTGGTCACGGTTATGTTGTTCAAAACCGCCCCGCTGACCTCGTTAAGCTCGATACCCGAAAAACCCAGCGTGGTATCCACGCTGACGCCGTCGAGGTACGAGCCTATGCCGGGCCCATTGATCACGATACCTTTGCGCGAACTGTCGTGCACGACCAGGCCGGTGCCGTAGGCCGCCGGACCGTTGAAACGAATTCCCACGCTGTTGCTCTGCGCGACCACGTTGGCGAGGGTCACGCTGGATGCGTCGATTTGGATTCCGGTGGTGAATCCGCTGACGGTCGCCGGCGCCCCCTGCGTCCCCGTGACCGTCACGTTGTTCGCGCTCGCCGTCACCCATACGCCGATATCCGCGCTCGCGGACGGCGACGACGAGATGGTCGCGCTGCCGAGGTCCAGCGTGACTCCCGGGACGTTCACCTTGATGCAGTTGCCCGGTGGCGCCGCCACCAGCCCGGCGCTAGCGAGCGTGTAAACGCCGGGCGTGGAAATCGCGCACGGACAGCCGGCGATCGGATTTGAACACTGGTTGATGGCGCCCGCCGGAGAGGATGCGCAGGCGAGGGCGATCGCCACGACCAGCAATACCCGTGCGCGCCCGTTCAACGAGCTTTTCCATGGAACGGCGCGGCCCCGGAGGATGATTCGCTCCTGTTGGCTGCTCGAGAACATCGTCGGCCCGGCGAATAATGGGCCGGCGCCGCGCGAGGGGTCGCGCGCGCAGCGCCGGGCAGCGATCCGCGAAACGTGAACATATGCTAGTGCGACGCTCGAATCGGGCGGAGGTAGAAAATCGATTAACGGTGAAACGGGGCGTGAAAATAAGCCCGGCAGGACGGCTGGGAGGTGAATCGGGCGGACGCCCCTTCCGCCTCCGGCGCCGGACTTTTTGACCCATCCCGGCGCTCGCGGTGAGCGTTCGACCGATTGAGTCATCCGCCGGATTGCGGTAAATTGTCTGGCTCTTCTGCGAGGAAAGCCGCCATGAATGCAATCATCCGCAAGCTTGAAGAGCGCGAGTTGCGCAAGGACATTCCCGAGTTCCGCGTCGGCGACACCGTTCGCCTGCAGGTCAAGGTGGTCGAAGGCGAAAAGGAGCGCATCCAGTCCTTCGAGGGCGTGGTGATCAAGATCAACCGCGGCGGCAACCGCGCGGCCTTCACCGTGCGCAAGATTTCCTATGGCGTCGGCGTCGAGCGAATCTTCCCGCTCCATTCTCCGCGCCTGGACAGGATTCAAGTGCTGAGCCGGGGGCGCGTACGACGCGCGCGTCTTTACTATTTGCGCGCGCTCTCCGGCAAAGCCGCTCGCGTAGCGTCGGCCTAATCGGCGCGCGCAGACGAAAAGCTTCGCGAATACGAAAGGGCGCTGGAGCTTACCCGGCTCCGGCGCCCTTTGTTTATGGCGATGCGGCGCGCCTGAGTTCCTAGCGCGCGGCGGCGCCGGCGCACGGCACGCGCACGTCACCCTCGAGCAGGGCACCCTCGCATACGCGCAGGTTGTCGGCTTCAATCCGGCCGACGACCCGCGCGCGCGGGCCGAGCACGACCAGCCGCGAATCGGTGACGTCCCCCTGAAGCTCGCCCAGGATCAGCAGGCGCGGCGTGCGCACCCGTCCCTCGATCCTGCCGTGCTCTGAGACCACCACCAGGTCGCTCGACGTGACCTCGCCGCGGAAATTGCCCTCGATACGTACGGGTTCCTGGAAGACCAGGCGTCCGGACACGTTGATGTTGCGGGCGACCGCGATTCGCGTGCGTTCCTCGACCCAGGCCGCGCCGGGCGTCGCCGGAATCGCGGCGGTCGGCTGTGACGCGGCAAAGTCGGTGTCGACCGCGCCGGCGCGAGAGTATTCCGAGGTGCCTGACTTAGCCATCCGATTCGTAGCGAAGTCGCGCCTAGGGCGCGGGGAAAACATGGCAGGCGACCGAATGCCCGCCCCGGCCAGCCTCGAGCCGCGGTTCGACCGTCCGGCAGATATCTTTCGCATAAGGGCATCGTGGATGGAAGCTGCATCCTGACGGGGGGTTGACCGGACTCGGCATCTCGCCCGGCAGCTTGATACGCTCGCCGCCGGTGGCGCCGTGCAGCGCCGGAATTGCCGAGAGCAGGGCGCGGGTGTATGGATGGCGCGGATTCGCGTAAATTTCGTCACGCCCCGCGATTTCCACGATCTTGCCCAGGTACATGATCGCCGTGCGTCGGCTGATGTGCTCGACCACGCGCAGGTCGTGCGCGATGAACAGGTAGGTCAGGCGCAGTTTCTCCTGCAGATCCTGCAGCAAATTGATGATCTGCGCCTGGATCGAAACGTCCAGCGCCGAAACCGGCTCATCCAGCACCAGGAAGCGCGGATTGACCGCGAGCGCGCGCGCGATACCGATACGCTGGCGCTGGCCGCCGGAAAACTCGTGCGGATAGCGCTCGAGCGCGTCGGCGCCGATACCCACCATCTCGAGCAGGCTCGCGATGCGCTCCTGCTTCTCCTTGCCGCGCGCGAGCCTGTGGATCTCGATACCCTCGCCGACAATCGACCGCACGCGCATCCGCGGATTGAGCGACGCATACGGGTCCTGGAAGACCAGTTGCATCTCGCGCCTGAGCGCGCGCAGCTCGCGCCGCGTGAGCGCCGCCAGATCGCGGCCGTCGAACAGCACGCGGCCCGCGGTCGGCTCGAGCAGCTTGAGAATCAGCCGCCCGAGCGTCGATTTGCCCGATCCCGATTCGCCGACCAGCCCCAGCGTCTCGCCCGGCATGATCTGGAGATCGACCTCGTCAACCGCATGCACCACAAGCCGCTTGCGGCCCAGCAGGTCGAGCGAGCCGGCCGGGAACTCCTTGCGCAGGCCTTCGGTGCGGACCAGAGCGCTCGCCGGCGCCGGCATGGCTGCGATTATCGGACTCGAGGAGGTCGTCGAATCAGACACGGATGCAGGCGGCCAGATGTTGCGGAGCCTTCGGGGCCAACGGCGGGTCGACCTTTGCGCAATCGTCGATAGCCATCGGACAGCGCGGATGAAACCGGCATCCCGAAGGCGGCCGCAGCGCGTTCGGGATGGTGCCCGGAATCGCGCGCAGGCGGCGGCTGCGATGACCGTCGGCGCCCGGGATCGAATCCAGCAGGCCGCGCGTGTAGGGATTGAGCGGGTTGCGAAACAGCTCCGCCGCCGGCGCCTGCTCCATCACGCGCGCAGCGTACAGGATCGTCACCTCGTCCGCATACTGGGCCACGATCCCGAGATCGTGCGTCACCAGGATCACCCCGAGCCCCAGGCGCGACTGCAACTCGCGAATCAGGTCGAGGATCTGCGCCTGGATCGTGACGTCCAACGCGGTGGTCGGTTCGTCGGCGATGAGCAGCTTCGGCTCGCACGCGAGCGCCATCGCGATCATCACCCGCTGGCGCATCCCGCCGGACAGTTGATGCGGATAGTCGTTGACGCGGCGCTCGGGGTCGGCAATGCCGACCATGTGCAACGCCTCGATCGTGCGGGCGAGGGTTTCGCGCCGCCCGGTGTGCTGATGGAGCCGCACCGCCTCGCCGATCTGGTTGCCGATGGTGAAGACGGGGTTGAGCGAGGTCATCGGCTCCTGGAAGATCATCGCGATCTTCGCCCCGCGCACCGCGCGCATCTCGGGTTCGGCGAGTTGCAGGAGATCGCGCCCCTCGAACATCACCATACCGCCGATCGCGCGGGCGTTTTCCGGCAGCAGCCGCATGATCGAGAGCACGCTGGCGGTCTTGCCCGAGCCCGATTCGCCGACCAGGCCCATCAATTTGCCCGGCGCGACGGCGAAGCTCACCCCATCGACGGCCCGCACCTCGCCCGCGTCGGTGAAAAACGAGGTCCGCAGGTCTTTGACTTCAAGCAGCGGTTGCACGCGGGCCTAAGCCTATCATCCGCGCCACCGCCGTTTCATCAGGTGCGGCGTCCTTCCGCTCGTTCCGTTTGGTCGGCGGGCGCGCTAGCGTAGCGCGCAACTTAGAGCGTGAATGCGAAGCGCAAAATTCGGAAATCTTCCCGGCTTGCGCGTGCGGCGGCGACGGCGATCGATGTGCCGGCGAATCGCGCCGTGCCGCTGCTTGATTTCCGGTTCCCCGGCCGCACGGCGATTATCGAGCCGGCGCGGGTATTCAAGCCGCTCGACATCGCCGAGCATTGCGTGCTGTGCTTTTTCCACGAGGTCATACGCGAACTCGCGCGCGCGGGGGCGAATTGCCGGCTGGTGCATACCGCCGAGAGCGAGGCGGGCGATTATCCGGTCTATGAAATGGATTACGGCGGACGGCGGCTCGCGGTCGTGTCGCCCGCGGTCGGCGCGCCCGCGGCGGCGGCGCGGCTCGAGCACATGATCGCGCTCGGATGCCGCAAGTTCGTCGCCTGCGGCGGCGCGGGCGCGCTCGACCGCGCAATCAACGCGGGCGATATCGTGGTGCCGGTCTCGGCGGTGCGCGACGAGGGCACGTCGTATCATTACCTGCGGCCCGCGCGCGAAATCGCGCCGACGCCGCGCGCGCTCGCCGCGATCGAATCCGTGCTGCGGGAAAATAATCACGCGTACGTGCGCGGCAAGACCTGGACCACGGATGCGGTGTATCGCGAGACGCGCGCGCGGATGTACCGGCGGCGGCGCGAAGGATGCGTGGTGGTCGAGATGGAGGCGGCGGCGTTGTTCGCGGTCGCGCGTTTTCGCCGCGTCGAATTTGCGCAGCTTCTATACGGCGGCGACAGCCTTGCGGGCCGGCGCTGGAACCCGCGCGGCTGGAACCGGCACGCGATGCGCGAGCGGCTGTTTCATCTGGCCGCCGAAAGCTGTCTGCGGCTTTAGTTTTTCCCCTTGCGTCGCAGCCCGGCGGTGAGGAATCGGGGGCGAATTTTCGCGCGCGATCATGAACCCGCCCTTGCGGTTCATGGCCAACAATGCGCGGCCGCGCCGTACGCGTGCTGCGAGTCGCACAACAGAGCCCCGGCCCACGCTGCCGACACGACTATTATCAGTCCCGGTATCACGCGGAGAGCGAAGGACCGTCCACCGCCTGCCGCGAGTGCCAGTTTGCTTACCGTGTTGGTCGAAAGCCCGGCCAGAATCGGTATCACCGCGTCATCCGCTCTCATCCTGCCTGTGGCGACCAGTGAGGCCACGGAGATGGCGGCTGCGTGGGTATCGGCGAAGCCGCCGAGCGCGGCGGCCAGGGTAACACCGGTCTCGCCGAACCAGTCCTTCAAGGCTGCGGCAAGCACGAGGATCGCAGCGAGAATCAGTGCGAAGACCAGAGCCGTCCACAGGCTGAACGCATGCCCGGTTTGACCGCGATTGTCCGTGTGCCGTCGCAGCGCCCGAATCGTAAAGACCGCGCCATACACCGTCGCGGCCAGGCCCGCGCAGACCAACGCCGCCGAAAGGCGCTGCAGGGCCGTGACGCTGGTCGCCGCGAGCACGATCGCCATTTGAATGATCGTTGCGACGGTCGAGAGCACCGCCCCCGCGACTGCCGCCGGTAGAATGTCCCCGCTCTCGGCAGCGCGCTCTCCCATCGAGCCGATGGTTGCCGTGCTGGAAATGAATCCCGAGGCAAGGCCGGCAATCGGGAGTCCGAAGCGTGCACCGACTGTGCGCACCGCGATGTACCCGGCGGCACTGATGGCCATGATGAGAATAACCAGTATCCAAATGGAATGGGGATTCAACGAGTCGTATGGTCCTATCGGACGATTCGGAACAAGCGGCAAAATTACCAATGTCGAAGCGGCGAAGATCAGACCATCGGTCAGTTCGTCTTCGGTCAGCACGGTGCGCACCAGCCTGTGGAGCGCAGAGCGAGCGGCGAGCAAAACCGTGATCGTCACCGCGAGGCCGCCGGCCAGTGCGGGCTCCTGTATGGCAAGGCCGCCAAGTAGCGTGGTCAGGACCAGCGCGATTTCGGTGGTCAGGCCCGGGTCTTCCTGATTTCCGCGCCAATAGGCGATGCCGAGCAATGCAGTCACGCCAACTAGGACGACGGCGAGCAGTATGCTGCCGCCGATCATGAAGCTGACCGCCCCTGCGAGCGAGCTGACTGCGAAAGTGCGTATCCCGGCGGCTGAGCGTCCGGGACCTTCCTCCTTGCGGCGCTCTCGTTCGGCGCCGATCAGAAGGCCAACCCCAAGCGCGACTGCCAGGTTCAGCACTCCGGAATTGAGGCCCACCGTTAGCCTACTGGCCGTCCCGGAGCCTGTGTAACCGCGCGGTTGCCCCGTGTTTCACGGAGGATTTGCGGGTCGAGCGGGAGCGTTCGGCGTGCCGTCATTTCTCTCGATGCGGCGACCGGGCCGGCGTGGCGCGTGGAGCATCGGATTTCCCCGGGCCGGTTTGATTTACGGTAGCGCCAACGCGGTGCGGGTACGATAGCTCAGTTGCGCTTGGGGCCGTCAACAGCGGGCGCAGGTACCTCCCCCTCCCCATGTCGCAAGCCGAAAACGTCGCCAGGTGGTGCGGGCGGCTGGGCAGCTCAAAGAGCGAGCGCCCGAGCAATCTTTATAAGCCGCGTAACGTCAGTCCGCCGCGGATGTTGCCACGGCTCTTCGCCTCGGTGCGCATCGTGAGCGCACGCTCCCATCGCGGGTGCGGCCGCAGGGGCAAGGAACCTGGCTGGGCAACGGCCCATCAACCGCCGAGGTGAGCCAGGCAGAGCGGGGCAATCTGGAATCGTCCGCGTTGCGGCCGGTCGGTCGGATTGGTAGTGGATAGGCGTGCCTTCGTTGGAATGGAACCGTTGCTGGCCGCACGACCTGCGCGAATTCAGCCGAAATCACCCCCAAGCCACGTACGGAATACAGTGGGGCGATCCGGGCATCCGGGGATGGCGTTATCTGCTTCAGCGTCTGCTCCATCCTTCCCTGGGACCGGGACCGCTCCACAAAGTGGTCGATCGTTACATCCGCCCTTACGTTGGGCCTTCATCGACGGTGCTTGAAATCGGGCCCGGCGGGGGGCGCTGGACGCGCTACTTCATCGGGGCTCGGCGGATCGTATGCGTCGATCTCAATCCGGAATTCTTTGACATACTCCGGACCAGCTTTCCTCACGCGAACCTGGAATTCTACCATCCGCGCGACTGCGAGTTGGACGGCATCGCTGACAGTTCGATTGATTTCGTGTTTTCCTTTGGCACTTTCGTCCATATCGAGCCGGAAGGTATTGCCCGGTACCTGTCGCATATCCGCCGCGTATTGAGACGAGAAGGCGTCGCCGTGATCCAGTATGCGGAAAAGGCCAAGCCTGCGGCGCGCCACCCGGATTTCTCAGACATGACGGCGGAAAAAATGGCTGCCATGGCACCGATGCCAATAATCATTCACGACATCGAGCTCTTGAAGCACAGTAACATCGCCGTTTTCAAAAAAGACGCAGGCGATGCGCTCCCGCCGTCGGCGTAGGCGTTTAACCGGGCGCTGCCATCCGCTCCTGCGGGCTCGCGACCGCGACCATGTCGTTAAATTATATGCGCGACGCCATGTTTTCGTTTGTGGCTGATGCTGCGGCTCTGAAGGCGTCCTCGCGATCGGTGCGGATCCGATCCGACCAATTCCGCGCCCTACGCGCGCACCTGCGGCCGGCGCTCGGACCAAGGCGCGGCCTGCTCGAGTTGCGACGCCAATCTTAGCAGCAGGTCCTCGCGGCCGTAACGCGCAACCAACTGCACGCCCACCGGCAGCCCGTCCGCGCTCACGTGCAGCGGCAGCGAGATCGCCGGCTGGCCCGCGATATTCCATGGCGCGGTGAATGGACTGACCTCGTTCAGCCGCACGCCGACATTGCGCGGATGCTCGCCCGGCGCCGTTTTGAAGATGCCCAGCTTCGGCGCGGGCTGCCCCATCGTCGAGGTGACCAGCACGTCAAAGCCGCCGTCGACGAACCATCCCGCCGCCGCGCGCGAAAAATGATTGAACCATTCGCAGGCGGCCAGGTAATCGACCAGCTTGAGGCGCCGGCCTCGTTCGATCAGGAACCACGTCCATTGGTCGAAGTCCTCGGCGGCCACTGCGCGCCCGAGCATCGGTTCGACCGCCGCGGCCTGCCGCGCCACGCCGCCTGCCACCACTCTGCCGAATGCGGAGGTCAGCGTCTCCTCGTCCAGCGCCGCCGGATGGCTGGCCTCGACTGTGTGGCCCAGCGATTCGAGCAACCTGGCCGCTCCGCGCACGGCGGCGACGCATTCCGGATGGAGGCCGGGATGCGAGCGCGGCGCACGGTCCATCACGCCGACCCTGAGCCGGCCGGGCGCGCGGTCCACCTCGTCGCGGAACGGATTTGCCGGCGGCGGCGCCATCCACGGGTCGCCGGGCATGTAACCGGCAATCGCGTCGAGCGCCGCTGCGGTGTCGCGCACCGAGCGCGAGAGCACGCCTTCCTCACAGAGCCCGTGCCAGAATTCGGCATGCGCGGGGCCGAGCGAGGTGCGGCCGCGAGAGGGTTTCAGGCCGACCAAGCCGCAGAACGAGGCCGGGATGCGGATTGACCCGCCCGCGTCGTTGCCATGCGCAATCGGTACCATCCCCGATGCGACGGCTGCCGCCGCACCGCCGCTGGAACCGCCGGCGATGCGCTCCGGGTTCCACGGATTGCCAGTCGCGCCCCAGGCGCGCGTCTCGGTCGAGAGCGTCGCGCCCCATTCGGGGACGGTGGTGCGCGCGAGCGTGATTAATCCGGCAGCATGGAATTTCGCCGCCACGTAGGACGTCGTCTGCGCGACGAGCTTCGCGTCCTTGAAGGGTTTCCATCCCCAGCTGAAGGGCTCGTCTTCGTTTGTCTGGAGCAGATCCTTCATCAGGAACGGGACGCCGTGAAACGGGCCTTGCGGGATCGCGCGGCGGTCGCGCGCCTGTGCGTGCGCCCGCTCGTAGCGCGGATAGATGACGCAGTTGAGCTGCGGATTGAGGCGCTCGATGCGGCCGATCGCTGCCTCCGCGAGTTCCGCCGGAGTCACCGCGCCTTTCCCCACCAGTTCCGCCTGCGCCGTGGCGTCGAGCCACGCGATTTCGTCGTTGCGATTCATTATCCCAAGCCCTCTGCGCCTTGCTTCAGTCGGTAATCGTCCCGGCTCCGATGGCCGCGCCCTCGCGCTTTAGGAGCATGCACCAGGGCGCGAGGAAAAGTACAACTATCGCAAGCACCCGGTACACGTCGTTGTAGGCATGGAGCCACGCCTCGGCGGTTGCTATCGCCGCGACCGGATTATGCGCGGCGGCGGCCGAAGTCGCCATCAATCGCGCGAGATGATGGCGATGGCGCGTGGCCAGAAGATTGGTCGAGGCGGCAATTCCGGTCGCGGCGCCGATATTGACCATCACGCTAAACAGGCTGGACGCGAAGCCCATCCGCTCGCGCCGGATCTGGCCCAGACCCACCGCGGTCACCGTCGGGAACACCGCGCCCAGACCCAGGCCGAAGAAAAATATGGGCCAGAGCACGGCCCGCATGCCGATGGCCAGCCCCCAGTGCGCCATGCGCCAGACCTCATATGCGCCAAGGACGAAGCCGCCGGCGATGATCGGACGCATGTCCACGCCGCGGCGCGAGAGCTGACCCACGGCCAGCAATGCGATCACCACCCCGATACCGCGCGGCGCGACCGCCAGCCCCGCCTTCCACGCGTCGTACCCGAGCAGGGTCTCGAGGAACAGCGGGTTCAGCAGGTTGATGCTGAACAGGGCCAGCGCCTGCAGCGAGATGATCGCGACGGCAAGCGTGAAGCCGAGCACCTTGAACAGCCGGAAATCGATTATCGGATCCGCAAAGCGCAGCTCGTGGAACACGAGCGCGACCGCGGCAAGTGCGGAAAGCACTGAAGCCCACCGTACCCAGGGCGCCGCAAACCATCCCGCGCGCCCGCCGATCGCAAATACGATCTGAAACAGCCCAACGGCCAGCGCGGTAAGCACGATGCCGAGGTAGTCAATCCTGCCGCTGCCGCGTTGACTTTTGAGATAGGGCGGATCGTGCACGAACGCCGACACCATCGCCATCGCGACCGCGCCCGTCGGCACGTTGATGAAGAACACCCAGCGCCAGCTCCAGCTAAGCGTGATCCATCCGCCCAGCGTGGGCCCGAGCACCGGCGCCGCCATCAGACCCATCCCGAAGGTGGTCATTGCGAGCGTGTGTTCGTTGGGTGGAAAAGTCTCGATCAGGATGGCCTGCGAGAGCGGAATCATCGCCGCGCCCGCCACGCCCTGGAGGATGCGGAATACGACCATTTCGCCCACTCCGCGGGCGAGCCCGCAGAGCGCCGACGTTATCGCAAACACCAAAACCGAGGCGAGAAAATAGTGCTTGCGCCCGAAGCGGACCGCGAACCATCCGGTCATCGGGATTGTCACGCTGACCGCGACCAGGTAGCTGGTGACGACCCATGTGATCTGCCGCACATCGGCGCCGAAACTCTGCTGCATGTAGGGTAGCGACACGTTGACGATCGAGGTGTCGAGCACGGTCATGACCGCGCCGATCATCACCGCACCCGCGACCAGCCATTTGCGCACCGCCGGCGGCGGCGCCGCGTCGGCCTCGAAGGATGCGGTAGCCGTCGGCGACTTGCAGGCCATGCGTCGGAACCCGCTTAGCGCACGTTGCCCGGATCCAGGCGGTCGCGCAGGTGATCGCCGAGAAAGTTGAACGACATCACGGTGAGAAATATGAAAACTCCCGGGATCAGAATCCACGGGTAGCGCGCGAGGTTCTGCACGTCCTGCGCCTGCGCCAGCAGATTGCCCCAGCTCGCGGCCGGCTCCTGGATGCCGAGGCCGAGCAGCGAGAGCGCGCTCTCGCCCAGGATGAAACCGGGGATCGAGAGCGTCGCGGCGACGGTCGCGTAGCCGAGCACCGAGGGGATCACGTGAAGGAAGATGATCCGGGTGCGCGACGCTCCCAGCGCGCGCGCCGCCTCGACGTACGGCCGCGAGCGCACCGAGGCCGCCATGCCGCGGATGATGCGCGCGAAGCCGGCCCATCCGATGAAGCTCATCAGCGCCACGATGATGAAAAAAGTCGTAACCGTGCTCACCCCCGACGGAATGACCGCGGCCAGCGCGAGCAGGAAATAAAATGACGGCAGCGACATTTCGATTTCCGACCAGCGCATGATCAGATTGTCGGTGAGTCCGCCCACGTAGCCCGAGAGCGCGCCGACCACGATGCCGAGCGAGAACGTGATCAGCACGCCGATGAGGCCAACGCACATGCTCACGCGCGAACCGTAGACGATGCGCGAGAACAGGTCGCGGCCGAGCCCGTCGCTGCCCATGATGAAGTACGGGTCGTCGGGCGATTCGCTCGTGAACAGATGGCCTCGATGAAAGAACCTGATGTACGTCCGGCGCGATTGATCGGGAGCGAAGACGCGCGCCGCGGGATCGACCAGCCGCATCGGATGCGCATAGAGGAAGCCGCGCCCCCAATCGGCCGGCGAAGCCAGATGCAGCCCCATCGGCGGACAATCCGGCAGGTCGCGATACTGGCGAATCGGATCGTACGGCGCGATGAACGGCGACGCCGCGGCGAGCAGGTAAAAAGTCAGCAGGCAGAGCACTGAAAGCCGCACCACCCATGACGCGCGGCGCCATTCGCGCGCCACGCCCGCGGCCAGGGCGCCCGCGCGGGATGCGCGCACGGGCGGCCGCGGACCGCCAGCCGGAGCATCGTTGCGCGCGACACCTGGAGCGGCCGGCATCGTCACGGTCCGCCGAGCGAGGAAAAATCCACCCGCGGATCGACCATCACCAGCGCAATATCCGCGAGCAGGTTGCCAATCAGCAGCAATACCGTACCCATCAGCACCGAGCCCATTACCAGATAGATGTCGAGCGAGCGCACCGCGTCGAGCAGGAGCAACCCCAGCCCCTGCAGATTCATCACCGCCTCGATCAGCGCCGCGCCGCCGAGCAGATCGGCGAGCCCGTAGCCGGCCAGCGTGACGAACGGATTGAGCGCGTTGCGCAGCACGTGCTTGTAGATCACGGCGCGTTCGGAAAGCCCCTTGGCGCGCGCCGTGCGCACGAACTCGGAATGCTTGATCTCCAGGATCTGCGAGCGCATCAGCCGCATCAACGAGGCCATCCCGGCGACGCCGAGCACCAACACCGGCAGGATCAGATGATTGATGCGATCGGCGACGCGGCCCCAGGCGTCCAGGCTCTGGTAGTAGGGCGAGAAGGTCGCGCCGACCGGAAACCATCCGGTGCGCAGCGCCAGGTACATCATCAGGAAGGCGAGAAAAAAGTTCGGCACCGACATGCCGAAGAACGCCACGAACGAGAGCACGCGGTCCCACATCGAGTTCTGCCTGATTGCGACCACGATGCCGATCGGAATCGCGATCGCCCACGAGAAAATCATGCTGCTCACGGCCAGGATCATCGTGTTGAAGGCGCGCGCCGCGATAAGCGACGTTACGCTCACCCGGTAGCTCATCGAGAGCCCCAGGTTCAGATGCAGCACCTGCCACAGCCACTTCGCGTAGCGCACCAGCAGCGGCTGATCGAGCCCGAACTGCGCCTCGAGCTGGCGAATCACCTGCGGCGAGATCGCCGGATTGAGCCGCAGGTTGGTAAGAAAATTCCCCGGCGCCAGCGACATCACGAGAAACGACAAAAACGTGATCCCGAGGATCAGCGGGACCATGTTAATCAGGCGCTTGACGAGAAACCGGGTCATTCCCTGATCATGGCCGGCGCGGGCGGGGCGCGTTCACTCGGCGCGAAACTCGATCCATTCAGGCTTGTATGTGCCCCACACCGTGGGGTTGAAATTCACCAGCGTGTTTTTCCACGCCTCGTATTCCTTCTGGCGGACGGTCTCAATGATCGGCAGCTGGTCGTGCAGGATCTGCTGGATGCGCCAGTAGTAGGGCGCGCGCTTCAGCGGGTCCATTACCATCGTGCCCTGCTCGAGCAGCCGATCGACCTCGGCCTCCCACGGCGTGGCCGGCTTGGGCTCCTTCGGATACCACAGATGCAGCGCGCCCGAAGAGCGCAGGAAATCGGCGCCGTTGTTGGGCTCGATGCCGCCGGTGAAGCCGATCAGCACCGCGTCCCAGTCGTAAGTCGAATCGAGCTTGTCGACCAGCGTGGTGAATTCG
>Ga0209581_1001254_pt1 | contig 31468 bp, 26 predicted proteins | sample Coa_R2_FD_187160 | JGI IMG/M metagenome (GOLD analysis project Ga0209581, IMG submission 187160) | Surface soil microbial communities from Centralia Pennsylvania, which are recovering from an underground coalmine fire - Coalmine... | ecosystem: Environmental > Terrestrial > Soil > Unclassified ...
CGGCGACCGCCTGCTCGGACTCGCCCGCGAGCGTCAGGTCTTTGCTGCACTCCTGTCCGCGGAGCCAGTGCGCCGAGGCGTCGAGCTTCTTGCGCGAGATGAAAGTCCACGCCTTCGGGAAGAAGTCAATCGAGGAGAGGATGATGTTGAGCGACAGAACCATCAGCAGCGCGTTGAAGTACCACGAATGATAGATGTCGAAGAAGCCGAGGTTGCCGTAGAGAATTTGCTGCGAGGGCGTCAGCTCGAAGTAGTATTTGTCGAAGCCTTCGACGTTCACCTGCTCGATGAGCATCCCCACCATGCAGGCCGCGGCGAGCAGGACGAGCAGCACGACGCCGAAGCGGACGGAGCTGAGCAAGTCCATCCCGCGCGTGACGAGCGAGGGCGAGGTGCGCGGCGCGGCGACCGGCTCGCTCATGATTTTCGTCCGGGGGTTCGTTGCGGCAGACATCTTCTTTACTCTTCCCTCTTCCCGTCGTTGGGCCTGATTTGCTGTTGCGGCGCTGGGGGCGCGCGCGCTCCGAGTTCGGCAAGCGTTATGCCAGCGCCCGCGGGCGCGGATTTTTCAACTTAACCCGCACTTAACTCGCGGCGCGAGTGGCCGGGCTTCGAGGGGCATTTCCCGCAACGTTGGGTGAGAATCCTCAGCACGCGCCCGCGAGACGACCGGCGCGGCGCGCTGGTCTTCGACTCTCCTTAATTTTTATTGCTCAAGAAAAACCTCGGTTCTACGTCGCGATTTGAACGACGCCGGGCGCGGGTCGTCCGCGGCGGACGCGGGCGCGGCTGAGCGGCGCGCGGCGCGGAACGGGCGTTGCAGCCCGCAGGGCGGGAATAACTCCCGACCGCCCGCGCGGCTGAGTCAGTTCATTCAAAAGCGGGTTCTCATCACAAGCGGTAAGGCTTAACGCGGCGCGGCTCCGATAGCACTGGAGAAACAGCCATGAAAAAATTGAAGACCGTCAAAGCGGCGCTCATCGGCGCGTGGCTTTTGGGCGGGCTTTTGCTCGTCGGCGCGGGATACGCCTTCGAGTCTTCAGCCGCGCCCGACAAGCACCACGCGCCCCAGAAGGCGTCGGTGCCCGTCGCGCAGAGCAACAACCCCGCGGACTACGTCGGCGCCGACACCTGTTCGACCTGCCACGAGGATCAGACCAAGAACTTCTCGCACACGGCACACGCCAAGCTCGCCAACGACAAGAGCTGGAAGGGCAAGGTTACGGGCTGCGAGTCGTGCCACGGGCCGGGCAAGGCCCACGTCGAGTTGATGTCGGAGGCCGTCGGCAACGGCACCGACCCGAAGACCATCGCCGACAAAAAGATTCACTCCTTCGCGGGCGACAGCCCGAAGGAGGCTTCGCAGACCTGCCTCGCATGCCACGCCGGGCGTGACGAGCACAGCAACTACATCCGCGGCGAGCACTGGCGCAACGACGTGGGCTGCACCGACTGCCACTCGGCGCACGGCGGCGGCCCGAAGGGCGGGAACGACGCGGCCTCCAACGTCTTCGTCTCGCCGGCGAACGCCGAGAAGCCCGGCGACGCCAACCTGAAGATGCTCCGCGAGAGCGAGCCTCAGCTCTGCCTGAAGTGCCACGCCGAGCAGAAGCACCAGTTCAACGAGCCGTTCCACCACAAGGTTCTGGAAGGCGCGATGAATTGCAGCGACTGCCACAACGCGCACGGCGGCTTCGAGCAGAAGCAGACGCGGCTCTCGACCGGCGCGGACGCGGCCTGCGTGAAGTGTCACACAGACAAGCAGGGGCCGTTCGCCTACGAGCACAACCCCGTCAAGACCGAGGGGTGCGCGTCGTGCCACACGCCGCACGGCTCGGCCAACCCGCGCATGCTCCGCACGAGCAGCGTCGCGCAGCTCTGCCTCGAGTGCCACAGCCAGAGTCACGGAGTCGGCGCGGCCATCGGCGGCCCGGCGAAGAACATCGCCCTCCAGTACAGGGACTGCACGATCTGCCACGTCAAGATTCACGGTTCGCACACCCAGCCCGCGTTCCTGCGGTAGGGGCGTGGAGAGAACAGGCATGAAGGCTCAAACTTTCTTGAGCGAGAGGATGGACGACATGAAAAAAGTTACACACGTGCTGCGCGGGCTGTCGGGGGCGGCGCTACTTCTAGCGCTGGCCGCGACGGCCACCTGGGCGCAGCAGCCGACGGCCACGCCATCACCTAGCCCACAGAAGAAGTCCGCCGAAGCCAAGTCTCAGACCTCCACCCCCAAAGCTGGAGAAGCCGGCGGTGACTACAACGTCACCTCCAGCATCGAGATTGGCTACCGCGGACTCCGCGTGGGCGGGGACCTGAACAAGTACCAGAGCGATTTGAACTACAAGACCGGCCCGCGCCTCTTCGACAGCAGCTTCCTGATGCAGTCGAAGCCGGGCGCGAAGGGCCAGTTCCTCGACTCGCTCCTCCTGACCTCGACGGGCTGGGGCGGCGACCCCTACGGCCACGTGCGCTTCAGCGCCGAGAACTCGAAGTGGTTCCGCTTCGACGGCCAGTTCCGCCGCTTCAGGTATTACAACTTCCTCGACGACCTCGCGAACCCGAAGACGGCGAACCAGACCGGCACGGTCGTGGTTCTCCCGAACCCCGTGACGGGCAAGCACGGCTACGACGTGCGGCAGCAGATGGGCGACTTCAACGTCACCATCCTGCCGAAGAACGACCGCGTCAGCTTCAACTTCGGCTACTCGCCGGAGCGCTACAGCGGCCTGACGTTCACGACCTACCACGCCTACGGCGCGGAGCTGTTCTTCCCGGCCAACACCACCTCGCGCGCCAACGACTTCCGCGTCGGCGTGGACTGGAAGCTCGGCCCCGTCAGCTTCTCGCTGTTGCAGGGCTTCCGCCGCTCGCACGACGAGTCGGTCATCGACTTCACGGGCGCGCAGACGAGCTACCTCGCGACGACGACGACCAACCTCACGACCGTCAACGGCTTCGTCAAGCAGCAGCCCGTCAACGGCAGCACCGACTACACGCGCTTCAGCGCGCACACGTTCCTCGCCAAGAAGCTCGACATCACGGGCCGTTTCATCTACAGCAACTCGAACACGACGGTCAACTACCTTGAGACCGTCGCGGGCGCGAACATCAACACCCGCGTCACCGGCGCGCCTTCGACCGGCGCGGCCAACGGCGCGCTCACCTTCGTGGACAACACCAAGAGACCGAACGTCGTCGGCGACTTCGGCGTCACGTTCCTGGCGACCGAGAAGCTGCGCCTGTCGAACACCGTCCGCTTCGAGAGCTTCCACATCAACGGCCTGCTCGACTACAGCTCGGTCTTCAACCTGACGAACAAGAACGGCTCGCCCTTCCTGCTCACCACCGGCAACAGCCTGCTGGGCCAGAGCAACGTCAGCTCGTTCCGCAAGATCACGGACACGGTCGAGGGCGACTACCAGTTCAATGACCGCTACGCCGTGCACTTCGGCTACCGCTACGGCACGCGCCGCGAGACCGCCTTCCGGGGCGGCTACGACACGCGCTCCTACACGCCGACCGTCCTCGCGGCCACCGCCGACACCGAAGAGAACCACACCAACGTCTTCTTCGGCGGCTTCAGGATTCGGCCCGTCAACAACTGGACGGTCTTCTTCGACGCCGAGCGCGGGACCGCCGACAACATCTTCACGCGCGTCGGCGAGTACAACTACACGAACTTCCGCGCGCGCAGCCGCTGGACGCCGACCCGCCGGCTCGCGCTCAACTTCACGCTCGTCACGAAGGACAACTCCGACCCGTCAATCGTTGACGGCGTCTCCATCGCCGACTTCGGCGTGAGTTTCAAGTCGAGGGTGTTCACCTCCTCGGTGGACTACTCGCCGAACGCGCGGCTCTCCTTCAGCGGCGGCTACAATTACAACTGGGTGAACGGCGACGCGATCATCAACTACGCTTATGCCGTCCCGCCCTTCGCCACCGGCGCGCCGGGCACGGCCCAGGCGTCAGTCACCGGCCACAGTCTCTACTTCGTGAGAAATAATTTCTTCTACTTCGACACCGTGGCCCACCTCTTCCCGCGTTGGACGCTTTACGCGGCCTACCGCATCAACAAGGACACGGGACAGGGCAACCAACTCTCGAACCCCGCGCTGGGCGTCGCGCAGGTCATCAGTTCTTACCCGATGAGCTACCAGTCGCCCGAAGCACGCCTGTCGTTCCGCTTCAACCGCAGGCTTGAGTGGAACGCCGGCTACCAGTATTACGCTTACAACGAGAGCGATCTCGTTCGCCTCGGCCTGAGCGTGAGGGCGCAGAACTATCACGCCCACCTCCCCTACGTCTCGCTGCGCATCTACTTCGGCGGCGAGCACTGATAGGCTTTGACAGCGGGGCGTGACGGCTCACGCCCTCCGTGTAACGGAAAATGATACGAGGCCCGGCGCTGACGCCACGGCGCGGCTCCGGGCCTCTTTTCGCAAGCGGCAACACTCCACGGTGAAAAGATGAGACGCAAGGCGGTCACGACCGCAGTCTTCCTCGCGCTCGCCGCGCTGACATTCGCGCACGGGCGGCTCGCATCGAGCGCCGCGCCCGAACCGACTGGCGACCCGCAACGCCGCGCGCAGTCGGGACAAACTCGACAGCCGCAGCAGACGGCGCGGCGCGACTACTCGCACTTCTCACACTCCGTCCCCGAACACGCCAAGCAGAAGTGCGACGCGTGCCACAAGTTCCCCTCCGCGAACTGGAAGGACGTTCGCAAGGGCAAGGACGCTTTCCCCGACGTTACCGAGTACCCGGAGCACGCCTCTTGCATCGGCTGTCACAAGCAGCAGTTCTTCGCGCGCGAGCGGCCCGCGCCCTCGATCTGCTCGAACTGCCACGTCGGCGTCACGCCGTCCTTCACCGCGCGCAAGCCCTACCCGAATCCGCGCGAGACCTTCGACGCCTCGCCGTTCGGCAGCACCGTCACCTCCGAGTTCGGCATCAACTTCGCGCACGACAAGCACGTTGACCTCGTCGGCCAACTGCGACGCGAACGGGAGCGCGAGCGCGTGCGCTTCGTCACGGCTGCGTACCGCCCCGAAGGCGAGCAGAAAGAGCAGAAGAAGGAAGAGGCGAAGAAAGAAGAGCCGAAGGAGACGAGCGACCCGAAGAGCTGCGCCGTCTGCCACCAGACCTACATGCCGCAGGGCGACGCCGAGGACGAGTTCGTTACGCGACCGCCGAAGAATCTGCCGGACGACGCCTTCTGGTTGAAGAAGGGAACGTTCAAGACTTCGCCCGGCCATTCGACCTGCTTCAGTTGTCACAACGCGGACGCCGGCATCACGCCGGCGCAATCGGACTGCAACGCCTGCCACAAACTGATTCCGCCGTCCGAGCGGCTCGACATCGCGCGCGCGCACGACGACTACGACCCGGCGCTCGCCGCGCGCATGGGCGTCGCCGACAAGTACACGTTGGAGCGTTGGAGCCGCCGCGGCGTCGCGCGCTTCCGCCACGAGTGGCTGCCGCACCAGGGCTTGAGCTGCACGGCCTGCCACGACGTGAACAAGATGAACACGCTCGACCGCTCGACGTTGAGGGTCGCGGTCAAGTCGTGCGGCGGCGGAGGCACGGGCTGCCACGTCGAGCAGACGAACGAAGGCATCCTCAACGAGCTGGTCTCGAAGAAAAGGGCCGACCCCGCGTTCGTCTGCGCGAAGTGTCACACGCTGAACGGCGCGAGGGCGCTGCCCGAATCGCACGTCGAGGCGCTCCCCGGCCCCACGCCCACCGCGAAGAAGGACTGAGAGCGATGAACGAGAAGCACGAAGTCCAGACGCAACTCACGCGCGAAGACGAGCCGCGCGACGCGCAAGCGCCGACGGACGGCGAAGCGCCGAGCCGGGACGAATCGTTAGCACCGCGCGAAGGCCGGACGCAACGCGCGCGCGCGCGGCTCGCCTTGAAACTCTCGACGCTCGCCGTCTCTCTCGTCGCCGTCGCAGTCGTCACGCTCGGCTCGCTCGCGTCGTCAAAGAGGAATGAACTCCCGCCGTTGAGGGCTAAAGTTCCCGGCGCAGACTTCAACATCCCTTTCGAGCCGGAGTCGCAAGCCGCGAACGACTTCTCGAAGTTCTCGCACACGAACCCGATGCACGCGCGTCTGCCGTGCCTGCTCTGCCACCGGCGCGAGACTAACTCGACGACGCCCGTGCGCTCGCTCGGTCACACGCCGTGCGCGGGCTGCCACGCGCAGCAGTTCAGCGACTCGCACAGCCCCATCTGCACGATCTGTCACACGAACACGGACTCGGCGAAGCCGCCGCTCAAACCTTTCCCGAAGCTACAGACTTTCGGCGTCGCCTTCGACCACGCGAGCCACACCGCGGGACGCGCGAACTGCGCGACGTGCCACCGGCCTTCGGGCCGCGGCCTCGCGGCGCTCTCGATCCCGTCGGGCGGGGCGGCGCACGCGACCTGCTTCAAGTGTCACACGCCGGACGCGGTCGCGCGCGACGGCCACGACATCTCCTCGTGCGGCAACTGCCACCGCCTCGGGCGCACGCCGCTCGCGCCCGCCTGGTCGAGCGCCTACACGACGACACCTTTCAGCCACGCATCGCACACGCGCAAAGGTCTCTCCTGCGCCGAGTGCCACACGGTTCGCTCGGGCGCGCCGCTCGCGCGACAGGTCGCCGCGCCTTTCCCGGCGCAGCACCACGCGCCCGCGGGCACGCGCAGTTGCGCCTCCTGCCACGACGGCAAGCGCGCCTTCGGCGGCGAAGACTTCAACGACTGCACTCGATGTCACAGGGGGAATGCGTGGCACTTCTAACCCAGTGAAGGAGGTTCACGCTGATGACTCTTAAATTCGCGGCGCTGATTGTCGCGGCACTAACATCCATCGGTCTCATCACGGGCGCGCGCGCGACGGGAGACACGCTCGTCGCGCGGTCTTTGAGCGCGTCGCCGCAGGCGGCTGCGCCCAAGGCCCCGGACAAGATTCAACTCGCGACCGACTCGAAGCTCGGCGCGGTCACGTTCGACCACACGGCCCACACGACGAAGAATCGCAACATCGCGGGCACAGGCCCCATCGAGTGCGTCGAGTGTCACCACACGGCGCAGCCCGCGTCCGAGGTGCAGAAGCGCGCTCCGCTCAAGACGGCGTACCCCGCCGACCGCACGACGACGCTGACGGCTGAGCTGGTCGAGAAGACCCCCGAAGCGGTCGGCCCCGTCGCGTGCCGCGACTGCCACGCGCGCGCGGGCGAGAAGCCGAAGACGCTCGACGAGATTCCGCAGATCAAGCACGAGTCGAGCACGGCCATCATCACGCTGACGAACCAGCAGGCTTTTCACCGCGAGTGCGCGCGCTGCCACGACGAGGTTCTGAAGAGCCGGCCCGACGCGAAGGCCCCGGCCTCGCTCAAGTGCGCCGGCTGTCACAAACGGAGCGCTTGAGGGCGCGGCCTGCGGAAAGTTTCCCAGCGGCTTGGGCGAAAGCTCGCAAGAGCGACGCGACCGCCTGCCGAAAACGGCGGAGGTTTCCTTGAAAACGGGCTGTTTTCGTCTCCGGCGTTCCGGCACGGACGTTGCACCTTGGACGGGCGGCGGGGCCGGACAGTTCGAGGGATTCCCGCAAGGTCAAACGAAAGAAAGGCAGGCAAGCCATCATGAAACTTACGATCAAGAACGTGAAGCTCGCGGTCACACTGTTCGCTCTCCCGCTGTTCGCCCTCGTGCTGCTCGGCACGTCCGCGCGTTCGACGCGCGCCGCCGACGACTTCGACGCCGCCGCGACCTTCAAGGCGAAGTGCGCGCTCTGCCACGGCGCGGACGGCTCGAAGAAGTTCGACCCCGCGCTGGCCGACGACGTGCTCGTCCAGACGGTTCTGAACGGCAAGGACGCCACGCCCATCAAGATGCCGGGCTACGCGGCGAAGGGCATGACCGAGGATCAGGCGAAGGCGATGGTCGCCTACATGAAGTCGCTCAAGAAGTAATCGGCTTGGGCGTCGTTGACGACCGCCCGCGCTGCTCCCCCGCGGGCGGTCGCCAAAACCTACTCCCCCGAAAGACCTCCTATGCCTGACGGAACTGCCTCCGCGACCACCGGCACGGGAGGTCATTTTTTATCCCCTTGAAAGGGGGTGGACAAAATGAAGCGCCGGGTCATAACTCTCTTCGTCCTGGTTTTCATCTCGGCCCTCGTCGTCATCAGTCTTACGAGAGCAAGCGCGCAGCAAGACACGCAGAACATCACCCCCACGCAACAACCGCGCGCGCCCGCGCGCCGGCAAGCCGCAGGCCCGGTCACGCCGAACCCGACAGGCTCGGTCGCCGCGCAGACCGGCGCGGCGACCGAAGCCAAACGCACGCTCCAATGTCAGGGCTGCCACGGCGCGGGCAAGACACTCCCTTATCTCGGCGGCGCGCTCTTTCATACCGACGAACACGCCGCATACGACGGCGGCTTTCACGCCAAGGCGGCGCAGGCCGGACACAAGGCCGCGACCTGCCTCGACTGCCACACGCGCGGCGGCGACATGACGACCATGCTGCCCGCGTCCGACCCGAAGTCAACCGTCCACCGCGCCAACCTCGCCGAGACCTGCGGCAAGTGTCACGGCGACCCTTCGACGATGCAGGGGACGGGCATCAGCGACAAGCCTTTCGTCTCGTACCGCGAGAGCGTGCACTCGCAGGCGGTCGCGCGCGGCAACACCAACGCCGCCGTCTGCACCGACTGCCACCGCGCGCACGACATCCTGCCCGCGTCCGACTCGCGCTCGCCCATCTTCAAGTTCAACGTGCCCGCCACCTGCGGCAAGTGCCACGGCGACGTGACCGACACCTTCATGCAGAGCGTCCACGGGCAGGCCGCCGCGCGCGGCGTCTCGCAGACGCCCGTCTGCACCGACTGCCACGGCATCCACGGCATCAAGTCGCTCGCCGTCTCCGAGACCAGCTTGCGCTCGAACACCTGCGCGCAGTGCCACGAGGGCGTGCGCCTGACGCAGGAGTTCGACGTGCCGGGCGGGCGCGTGACGAGCTACCAGAACAGCTACCACGGACTCGCCAAGCGGCTCGGCTCGCAGGTCGCCGCCGACTGCGCGAGCTGCCACGGCACGCACAACATTCTTCCTTCGTCCGACCCGCGCTCGATGATCAACCAGGCGAACCTTCAGCAGACGTGCGGGCAGTGTCACCCCGGCGCGGGCGAGAAGTTCGCCGTCGGTCGCGTGCACCTGGCGACGCCCGTCTCGCAAGACCCCGGAAGCGTCGGCGTCTCGTGGGTTCGACTCATCTACTACTTCATCATCATCTTCACGGTCGGCGGGATGCTCTTCCACAACGCGCTCTCGTGGTGGCGCAAGTCCGCCGCAAAACTTCGACGGCAGCGGCGGACGGTCGTGCGCCTCAGCCCGAATCAGCGCGTGCAGCACTGGCTCCTGTTGACGAGCTTCGTCGTGCTGGTCGTCTCCGGCTTCGCGCTCGTCTATCCGGGCTTGCCCGTCGAGTATATCGGCTTCGGCACCGAGGCCGTGCGCCGGATGATTCACCGCGTCGCGGCGGTCGTGATGATCGTCGTCGGCGTCTATCACCTCGCCTACCTCGCCTTCACGAAGGAGGGGCGCGCGTGGGTCCTGGCGATGTTGCCGGGGTGGAAGGACGTGCGCGACGTGTGGCAGTTCTTCGGCCACTACCTCGGTCTCGGCAAAGTTCCGAGGCCGAAGTTCGAGCGCTTCAACTACGGCGAGAAGGTCGAGTACTGGGCGGTCGTCTGGGGCACGTTCGTCATGGGCTTGACGGGCATGATGATCTGGTTCAAGGTCGGCGTGTTCGGCTGGCTCCCGCGATGGTGGATTGACATCGCCATCGCCGTGCACTTCTACGAGGCCGTGCTGGCGACGCTCGCCATCATCATCTGGCACTTCTACAACGTCATCTTCGACCCGGAGGTCTATCCCGTCAACCTCGCCTTCTACGACGGCAGGATGTCGGAGGAGCTTTACAAGGAAGAGCACGAGCTTGACTACGAGCGCATGAGGCGCGACGAAGAGGCCGCGCGCGCGGCGAAAGAGAATGAGGGGACGGCGTCGCACGGCGGGAGCGTCGGCGGGGCCGAGCCGCTCGCGGGCGGCGCGGGCGACTGATCGCGCACACGAATTACCGAGCGTGCGCTCGCATTCACGAACGGAGGGGTTTCCCGAATGAGTCAGGACGAGGCGGCGGCCATGACGAAAGCGCCATCGCTTTTACGCAACTACATCAGCTTCGCCGGCTTCGCCGTCGCCGCCGCCGGCCTCGTCAGCATCGCGCTCATGCTCCTTCTGGACTTGGCCGGAGCGGACGACGCGAGCCGCAACCCTTACATCGGCATCTTCACCTACATCCTCTTCCCTTCGGTGATGGGCTTCGGCCTCGTCGTCGCCCTCGCCGGAGCGGTCTGGGAGCGGCGGCGGCGGCGCAGGCAGACGCCCGAAGAGATCGGGCGCTACCCCGTCCTCGACCTCAACGACCCGCGCCGCCGACGCTCGTTCATCACCTTCATGCTGCTCTCGTTCATCTTCCTCTTCATGAGCGCGTTCGGCAGCTACCAGGCGTTCGAGCACACCGAGTCGGTCGCCTTCTGCGGCCAGACCTGCCACACGGTGATGAAGCCTGAGTTCACGGCCTACATGGCCGGCCCGCACGCGCGCGTCAAGTGCGTCGAGTGCCACGTCGGCCCCGGCGCGGGCTGGTACGTGCGCTCGAAGCTGTCGGGCGCGTACCAGCTCTACTCGGTCTCCTTCGACAAGTACCCGCGACCGATCAAGTCGCCCGTCCACAACCTGCGGCCCGCGCAGGAGACCTGCGAGCAGTGCCACTGGCCGGCGAAGTTCTTCGGCGCGCAGCTCAAGGTCTTCAACCGCTACTCCTACGACGAGCAGAACACGCCGCGGCAGACGCGGATGCTGATCAACGTCGGCGGCGGCGACCCTTCGACCGGCGTCGCCGCGGGCATCCACTGGCACATGAACATCGGCAACGAGATCACCTACGCCGCCGAGGACGACCAGCGTCAGGTCATCCCCTGGGTTCGTTCGGTGTCGAAGAAGGACGGGACGGTGACGGAGTACAGGATGGAAGGCGACCCGCTCTCGCCGGAGCAGTTGGCGTCGCTTCCGAAGCGCCGCATGGACTGTGTTGACTGCCACAACCGCCCGTCGCACGCGTACCTCCCGCCCGACCAGTCGGTCAACCAGTCGCTCGCCGCGGGACGACTCGACGCGTCGCTCCCCTACGTCAAGCGTCAGGCGGTCGCCGTCCTGACCGCCGACTACTCGACGACCGACGAGGCCGTCGCGACAATCGCGCGCGACCTCGACTCGTTCTACCGGGAGAACTACCCGGCAGTGTACGCGCAGAAGGCCGACTCGATCCGTGCGGCCATCGGCGAAGTGCAGCGCATCTTCCAGACCTACTCGTTCCCCGAAATGAAGACGGACTGGCGCACGCACCCGAACAACATCGGCCACTTCTACTCGCAGGGCTGCTTCCGCTGCCACGACGGCCAGCACAAGAGCAGCGACGGGCGCGTCATCAGAAACGACTGCAACATCTGTCACACGACCCTCGACCAGACCAACGGCGGCGTGCCCGTCCCCGTCAAGGACGGCACCTTCCAGCACCCGGTCGAACTCGGCGGGCTGACGCAGCTCGACTGCTCGGCCTGCCACCGCGAGAACAAGCCCTTCCAGCACCCCGTCAACCTCGGCGACATCTCCAAGTTCAAATGCGCCGACTGCCATTCGGGCAAGGTCTGGGCGAAGTAGGAAAGAAGAGGTCAGAGGTTAGAGGTCGGAGGTCAGTAGTTGTCTCTTATCGCGGCGTTCGCCTCCAACGTGGGATGCCATCAAGAGACGCTTTTACTGACCTCTGACCTCCGACCTCTGACCCCTCATTCAATCACGAAGAAGCCCGTCTCGCCGCCGCCCGAAGTGACGTTGACGACCGGCGAGTCGGAGAGGCGAACCATCGCGCCCTCGACGCGACCGCGGAAGAGGAAGGGGTTGGTGTCAACGTACATCGGCTGCAACTCCCAGCGCTCGTCGTCGAAGACGGGGAACTCTTCCGTGCGTAGCTCGACCAACTCCTGCACGACGTAATCGCCCGCGAGCGCCTTCGCCAGCATCCCCTCCCACTCGCCCTCGGACGCGCGGTCGCCGAGCAGAATGCCGTGGCCGCCGTAGTCGTCATTCGGCTTCAGCACGAAGAGCGCGCGGTTCTTTCTCACGAACTCGACGAGGTCAACCGCGCGCCCGCGGTACTTCGTCCGGCGCTCGCGCACGCGCCGCGTCCACGGCACGCACTCGCGCATCACGCGCCGCTCTTCGGCGTTGAACCAGCCGGCGCGCTCTTCGTCGGTCAGAAGCTCGAACGCGGCCTTCTTGTGCTGCACCTTGCAGCGGAACGGGTTGACGAGGCACACGTCGCCGTTCACGAAAGCGCGCAGCAGCGGGTGCGTGTCGTCCGCGCGCGCGAGCAGCTCGTGGATGATGACGCGCTTGTAAACGAGGTCAACGCGGAAGTCGCCGCAGCGCAAGCGTCCGCCCGCGTATTCGAGTTCGTCCGGCGCGCAGATGATCGAGGGCACGCCGCTCGCCGCGAAGAAGTCGCGCAGCAGAACGAACTCGCTCTCGGTCGGCAAGTCCGACCAGTCAACAATCGCGACATTCGGTACGCCACGCCCGCCCCACTCTCGATAGGTTTCGAGCGTCGCGCGCAGCAAAGCACTGGCCGGGTCGAACTCGCGCAGGCGGTGGCGCGCAGCCGCGGCGCGCATCGCCGGAACCTCCGAGAGAACTCGGTTGAGTCCGAGTTGATCCGTCAGGCTCGAAGGGTTCTCGGCGTTGTACTCGACGAACTTCACCTCGTCGCCGGAGACGAACGCGTCGAGCCGCGTCGTCACGGACGAAGACTCGAAGCCGGGCCGGACGAGCGCGAGACGCCGCTCCCGTTCGGTGAGTCCGACCTCGTCCATCAACGAAGGGTCGGCGACGAGTGCCGCCGTCAACTTCTCGAACGCGGTGGCGAGCAACTCCGACGCGCGGCGGAGCCTTTCGTACTGCGCCTGCGTGAAGAAGTGCGGGCGGAGCGCGACGCCGATCTCGCGCCCGCCGTAAAGCAGCCGGCGCGACCTCATCTCTCGCTTGAGGCGCGCGAAGAACTCCGGCGTCAGCCGCTCGTCCGCGTCGAGCATCGAGTGGTATTCGGCAATCAACTTGTCTCGCATCAGAACCTCCGATGTCGGACGAACCGGGTGAGGATGATAGACCTGATCGCCGTGCACTCCACGTCGCACAGTTTAAAAGTCCGTCATGTCTTCGCGCGCGAACGCGACGCGCGCGGCGTTCAGGACGGCGGCCACGTCAATCAACTCCTGCGCGATTGCGCCCGCGACCGGCGGCAGGTGTCCCGTCGCCGCCGCCATCATCCCGACCATGCTCAGCGCCATCCCGCCGACCGCGCTTTCGAGCGCGATGCGGCGCATCCTTCGACCGATGTGAATCAGCTCGTCAACTTTCCTGAGCGACGCGTCGAGGACGACGGCGTCGGCGGCCTCGGACGTGATGTCGCTGTTCTGGCCGAAGGCGACGCCGACGGTCGCGGCCTGCATCGCGGGCGCGTCGTTGATGCCGTCGCCGACGAAGATTGTGCCGCCGCGCGTCCGTTCGCGCGCGACGATCTCCACCTTCTCTTCGGGACTCTTGCCCGCGTGCGCCTCCGTGATGCCGACGCGGCCCGCGAGGTATCGGACTTCCGACTCGCGGTCGCCCGAAAGTAGTATCACTTTGCCGACGCCGTGGCGAGGGCTGAGATGGCCGACGAACGACTCGCTCTCGCGCCGCGGCTCGTCGTGGAAGCGGAGCGCCGCCGCGTAAACGCCGCCGACGAAGACGAGGCATTCGAGGCCGGAGGTCGCGGGCGGGAGCGACGCGGGCGGCGCGAGTCCGGCGTCGGCGAGAGCGTTGCCGTCCGCGAGAACGCCGCGCCCGGTGATCTGAACGCGTTTGCCTCCGACGATCCCGCTCAAGCCCTCGCCCGGCCTCTCGCTAACTTCGCTCACGGCGTCGAGGCTCAGGCCGTCGCCGCGCGCCGCGCGCAAAGTAGCGCCCGCGAGCGGGTGCTTCGAGTATTGTTCCAGGCTCGCCGCCGCGCGCAAGACCTGCTCGCGGTCGAAGCCTCCGGCGCAGATGACTTCGGTGAGCGAAGGTCTGCCGTAGGTGAGCGTCCCCGTCTTGTCGAAGACGAGCGTGCGGCAGTTGTCAACCTGTTCGAGCACCGCCGGATTCTTGATGATGATGCCGCGCCGCGCGGCGAGCGAGATCGCGCCGATGACGGCGACGGGGATCGCGATGAGGAGCGGGCACGGCGTCGCGATGACGACGACGGAGAGGAAGCGGTCGGGGTCTCCGCTCAAGGCCCAGCCGAGCGCTCCGGCTGCGAGCGCCGTCGGCGTGTACCAAGCGCCGAGCCGGTCGCCCAAGCGTCGCAGGCGCGGTCGCTTCTGCTCTGCGTCGCGCATGACGCGCATGATGCGCGCGTAGCGTGAGTCAACGGGGAGCTTCGTCGCGCTGACGGTCAGCGCGCTCTCGCCGTTGACCGCGCCCGATAGAACATGCGACCCCGGAGCCTTCGAGATTTCGTAAGGCTCGCCCGTCAGGTACGACTCGTCCATCAGCCCGCGCCCCTCGACGACGACGCCGTCAACGGGGCACAGCTCGTGCGGCAGCACGACCAGCGTCTGGCCGATTGTGATTCGGTCGAGCGAGATGTCTTCGACGCCCGCCGCGAGCTTGCGGTGCGCGACGCTCGGCATACGCCGCGCGAGCGCTTCGAGGACGGAAGAGGCGCGGCGGGTCGCATACTGTTCGAGCGCCTCGCCGCCCGAAAGCATGAGGACGATGATCGCGCCGACGAGGTACTCGCCGAGAAGCACTGAGGTGACGATGGAGACGCCCGCGAGCAAGTCCGAGCCGAACTCGCGCGCCGCGAGTTTGCGCGTGAGTCCGACGAGCAGGGGAAGCCCGCCGACGACCAGCGTCGCGACGAGCGGCAGGTCGCTCGCGAAGGGCGCGGACTGAAAGACGTATCGGAGCGCGAGGTGAAGCAGGACGCAGGCGAGCGCGAAGGCCGCGATGTACGTCTCGCGCGAGAGCGAGCGACGAGTCGTGACGGGAGTCGTTTCCGGTCGAACGCCCGCCGCAAGAACTGTTGTCACTTCGCGCACGCGACCGCCCTTCGGCCTAACCTTCTTTGACGCCCGTGACGCGTTCGGCGCGGACGCGGAAGACGACGGGCGAGGGCGCACCGGCGTCGTCGGCGATGACCGACTCGACGGGCGTCAGGTGCGGGAAGGCCGAGAGGATGCAGGCGAGTGCGCGGGCGCGCTCGGCGGCGTCGCTGACTTCCGCGTAAGTGCCGCAGGCCAGAACGCTCTTCCAGCGCAGGTGGCTCTCGATCTCGTCAACCTGAAGGCAGACGCGCGGGTCGGCGCGCATCGCCTCGACCTTGCGACCGGGCATCGAGTGGACGAGGAACGACTCGCCGTCGAAGACGTAGTTGACGGGGACGACGTAGGGGAAGCCTCCGGCGACGCAGCCGAGCCGCGCCAGACGCCCGCCGCGGAGCAGCGAGTGGCATTCTTTCTCGCTCAGGGCGGTAATCATCTCAATCACCTCCGGGGCGAAGCGGCGCGGTGGCGGCCAAAGGCTTCGCCCGGTCTCACTTGGTCTTGCGACCGTAGATCGCGTCGGGGCGGACTCGATAGACGGCGACGTTCGAGAGGCGAAGCCACGGGCCGACCTTCGTGCGGTTGAGCGCGGGCGTGAGCGTCGGGTTGCGCTCGGTGATGAGACGCATCGCGCGCTCCGTGTCCTCCGCCTTCGTCAGACGCTCGGCGCGGCCCGTCAGCACGACGCTGCGCCAACTGAGTGCGTCCGTGATCTCTTCGACCTGAAAGCAGACCTCGCGGTTGGCCGCGATGAACTCGGTCTTCGTCCCGTCGGTCGTGAAGAAGTAGAGGTCTTGCGAGTCGAAGGCGTAGTTCATCGGCACGACGTAAGGGTGGCCGTCGCGCGCGCACCCCAGGTGCCCGTAGCCGACACGCAGCAGCAGCGCCAGCATCTCGCCCCGCGCCATCTCGGTCACTTCCAACATCCGAACCCTCCGGGAAGTTAAAAGGCAAAAGTAAAAAGGCAAAAGTGAGGACGCGCTGCGCGCGCAGAACTTTTAATTGGGCCTTCCTTATGTCTTCTCTTTTGCCTTTTGCCTTTTTACTTTTGCCTTCAAGAATGTTTCGCCTGCCAGTATTTTTCGTGAACCCGCTTGGCCCACGCCCAGAACAGCCCGTGGCGGACACGCTTGCCGCCGCCATCCCACAGATTCTTGTGCAGGTAGATCGAGTCGTTGCCGCCCTCGTCAACGACGAGCGTCATCTCGTGCTCGTACTCGGCGACGGGCGCGCGGCCCTCGATCTCCGCGGCGAGGTTCGCCGCCGCGACCTCGGCCTGCCGCACGGCCATGTGCCCCATCTTCGGCCCGGAGAAATAGACGGCGTCGCCCGCCGCGTACATCCTCTCGGCGCCGTGGACGCGCATCGTGTGGTCAACGCGGACGAAGCCTTCGTCGTCGGTCAGGCCCGTGCCCGCCAGCGCGCTCGCGCCCTCGAAGGGCGGCACGAGCATCAGCAGGTCGTACTCAAGCTCGCGCCCGTCGCGCGCGCGGATCGCCTTCGCGGTCACTTCCGCGACGGGGAAGTTCGAGACGGTCTCGATGCCGTGCGCGTTGAGCGCGGGGCGGACGGCGCGGGCGAGGTCTGCGCCGCCCGGTCGCTCGCCGGGGTAGTCGGGGCTGACGACGGTGACGAGCGCGCGCCTGTCGCACTCCTCGAACAGCCGCGCGAGCGCGAACGCCGTCTCGTAAACCGGGACTTCCAGACGCGAGCCGGGGCACGAGCCGACGACGGCCCGGCCCGTTTTAAAGTTCATCACGGCGTCGCTGAACTTGAGCGCCGACTCGACTGACAGGAGGTGGTGCGCGTGCTCGAAGAAACCTTTGACCTGCTCGGTCGCCAGCCGCCGTCCGAGCGCGTAGATGAGGTAGTCGTATTTGAGGTCGCCGGCGAACTCATTGCCCGTCACCGTCACCTTGCGCTCGCGCGGCTCGACGCGCGCGACCGTCGCCTCGACGAAGCGCACGCGGCGGTCGAGCATCGTCTCGCGCAGGTCGTATGAGATGTCCGCAGGCTCGCACTTGCCGAAGGCGAGGCGGACGAGGGCGGGGTAGAAGACGAAGCGGTTGGTGCGCGAGACCAGCGTGACCTGGTGCTCCGCGCCGAGCGTCTTCGCCAGCCGTTCGGCTGCCACGACGCCCGCGAAGCCGCCGCCCGTGATGAGGACGTTTGCCATCGAGATTGCCTTCGTTGATGTGTGGACGGGCGAAAAGCTTTCGAGCGGTTGGTTGCTGGCCGCCGGCTTTCAAACTCGCCGCCCGCCGTCCCTCATTTCCTTTCGCCCGGCGCGCGCCGGTCGTCGTGCTCGACGGGCCTGCCGCAGCGGACGATCTCGACCGAGCAAGAGGCGTGCGCCGCGACCGACTGCGAGACCGAGCCGAGCAGCATCCGCTCCCAAGTGTGGTAGCCGTGCGAGCCGACGACGACGAGGTCGGCGCTCCAGTCTTCGGCCTCCTCGACGATGCGCCGCTTCGGCGAGCCGCCCAGCACCTCGGTCGTGACCAGAAGGCCGCCCGCGCGCAGCTTCTTCGCCGCGCGCTCGACCGACTCTTCGGCCTGCTTCTTCTTCAGCGCCTCGACCTCTTCAAAGTAGTTCGAGACGCCCATGTAAGGCTCGGCGACGAGCGGCGCGGGCGGCTCGACGACCGAGATGACTCGCACCTGAGTGTCGGCGGGCCACGGTCGCCGCGCCGTCTCTTCGACTGCGCGCTCGCTGCACGGCGAGCCGTCGGTCGCAAGAATAATCTTCATCGCAATCTCTCCTTTCACGGACGGGGCCGCGCAGGGCGCACGCCGAAGTCGCGCCAGCCACCCGGCAGTCAGCTCGCGGACGAAAGCACAGACCTCGCGCGGCCACGTCCGCACCAAGAGACTGCACGGCACGTGCCAGCGGCGGGCCGGGCGATTTTCGGCTGTCTTTAAGAAGTTCGCGGCGTGAGGCTGCGTGCTTTTTCGCTTGCTGCGGACTATTCCCCAGGCGGAAGTCTCAGGGCGTGCGGACGATTTCGGCGAGCGCCTTCAGAAGCTTCTCGGCGGTGTAGGGTTTGGGCAGAAACATTCGGACGCCGAGCGCCAGCGCCTCGGACTCCTTGTCGGCGGCAGCCAGCCCGCTCGCGGCGATGATCTTCACGCGCGGGTTCATCTTTTGCAGCGCGCGGATTGTCGCGGGGCCGTCCATGAAGGGCATCATCATGTCGGTGATGACCGCCTCGACCTCGCCGCTGTTCTGCGCGTAGAGCGCGACCGCCTCAGTGCCGTCGGACGCCGTGAGCACGCGGTAGCCGAAGGTTTCGAGCGTGCCCTTGGTGATCTGCCGGATCGCGTCCTCGTCGTCAACGACGAGGACGAGTTCGCCGTTGCCCGAAGGGAGTTCGACGCGCATCTTCTCGGCGCGCTCGGCGCGCGCGGTCTCGATGGCCGGCAGATAGACCGTGAACTGCGTGCCCTTCTTCGGCTCGCTGTAAACGTTGATGAAGCCGCCGTGGCTGCGGACGATGGTGAGCGCGGTCGAGAGTCCGAGGCCCGTGCCCTTGCCGATCTCCTTGGTCGTGAAGAACGGCTCGAAGATGCGGCTCACGACTTCGGGCGGAATCCCTGCGCCGGTGTCGGCGACCGTCAGCATCACGTAGCGACCGGGCTTGGCCTCGATGTGCATCCGGGCGTAGGCGTCGTCGAGCGTGACGTTCTCGGCCTTCAGGGTGAGTTCGCCGCCGTGCGACATCGCGTCGCGCGCGTTGACGCAGAGGTTCATCAAGACCTGGTGAACCTGCGTCGCGTCCGCCGAGATCATCCAGAGGTCGTTCGGGACTTCGTAGTTGATCGAGACCGACTTCGGCAGCGTGTCCTTGAGAATCTTGATCACGTCCTTGACGAGGTGCTTCGGCTGCAAGGCGACGCGCTCGCCCTCGACGCCGCGCGCGAACGAGAGCACCTGCCTGATCATGTCGGCCCCGCGCTCGGCGTTCGACTGAAGTATGTTGAGCCACTCGTGCGCGCCGTCGTCGGCGACCTTGAGCTGGAGCATCTGCACGGCCATCAGGATCGGCGAGAGGACGTTGTTGAGGTCGTGCGCGATGCCGCCGGCGAGCGTGCCGATGGACTCCATGCGCTGCGCGCGGAGGAACTGCGCCTCCATCTTCTTGCGCTCGGTGATGTCGGTGTTGATGACGAGCGTGGCCTCCGGCTGGCCGCCCTCGCCGCGGACGACCGTCCAGCGGCTCTCGACCGTGATCTCGTTGCCCGACTTGGTGAACTGGCGCATCTCGCCGCCCCACTCGCCCCGCTCGCGGATGGATTGAAGACCTTTCGCGAACTGCGTCTCGTTCAACTCGCTCAGCAGCCGGAGTTCGCGCGCGGTGCGGCCTACTACCTCTTCGGAAGTCCAGCCGTAGATGCGCTCGGCGCCCTTGTTCCAGAAGGTAATCCGGTCGTCGAGTCCGCGCACGACGATGGCGTCCTGCGCCTCGTCGAGCAGCGCCGCCTGCTCGCGGATGCGCTCCTCGTAGCGCTTGCGTTCGGTGATGTCGTAGCGGATGGCGACGTACTGGTAGGGCTTGCCCTCGGAGTTGAGGAAGGGGACGATGGTCGTGTCAACCCAGTAGATCGAGCCGTCCTTCGCGCGGTTGCGAATCTCGCCGCGCCAGACGCGCCCCGACGCAATCGTCGTCCAGAGGTTTCGGATGAACTCCTTTGGGTGGTAGCCGCTGTTGATGATGCGGTGGTCTTGTCCGAGCAGTTCTTCGCGCGAGTATTTGGAAATCTGGCAGAACTTGTCGTTGACGTAGTTGATCGTGCCGCGCTGGTCGGTGATGGCGACGATGGCCGACTCGTCGAGCGCGAACTTGAGGTCGGCGAGTTCCTTGAGGGAGCGGCGCAGCGCCTCTTCCGTCTCGGCCTGCCCCGCGTGGTTGTTCAGTGTGCTCTTGCTCATCGGCGACGATTGTAAACCACCTTTGCGAACTCTGTGCATACCTTCGTGGCCTCTGTGGTTAAGTCGGTCTCACTTTAACCGCAGAGGTCACAAAGGATTTCACAAAGGTCGCAAAGGAAAACTTCAGGAAGCCGCTTCGGTCGTGGCCGCGTCTTCGGTCGTGTCCATCTTCTTGAGGCGGTAGCGGAGCTGGTCGCGCGAGATGCCGAGGAGTTCTGCCGCGCGCGTCTGGTTGCCGCCGCTCCTGTCCATCGCCTGACGCACCAGAGACATCTCCATCTCGTCGAGCGAAAGCCCCTGCGCCGGGAGACGGAATGCGCCGCCCGCGGAATCTTCGACTCCCGCCGCGCCCGACGCCTGCAGGCCCTGCGAGACGAGGTCGCGCGGCAGGTACTCGGTCGTGATCATGTCGCTGTCTTCGAGTATCAGCGCGCGCTCGATGACGTTTCGGAGTTCGCGCACGTTCCCCGGCCACGCGTAGCGCCGGAACGCCCCGGCGACTTCGGGCGAGAGGCCGCGAATCTTCTTCCGCAGCTTCAGTCGCTCGCCGAGAGTCGAGATGTAGTGCTCAGCCAGCAGGAGTATGTCGTCGCCTCGCTCGCGCAGCGGCGGGATGTCAATCTGGATGACTGAGAGCCGGTAGTAGAGGTCGAGGCGGAACTTCCCCGACTCGCTCTCGGACTTCAAATCTCTGTTCGACGCGGCGACGACCCGCACGTCGAGCGGGATGTCTTTCAAGCCCCCGACCCTGCGGAACGCCCCTTCTTCGAGAACTCTGAGCAGCTTCGCCTGCAAGCCGAGTTCTAATTCGCCGATCTCGTCGAGGAACAGCGTCCCGCCCTCGGCCTGCTCGAACAATCCCTCCTTGCGGGCCTTGGCGTCCGTGAACGCCCCCTTCTCGTAGCCGAAGAGTTCTGATTCGATGAGCGTCGAAGGAATCGCCGCGCAGTTGATGGCGACGAAGGGCGAGTCCGAGCGGCGAGACGCGTAGTGGATGGCCTTCGCCACGAGGTCTTTGCCCGTCCCCGACTCGCCTTGCAGCAAGACCGACGAAGCTTCCGACTCGGCGACCTTGCGCGCGAGCGCGAGCATGCGCTCGACGGCGGGCGAGCGCCCGATGATCTGCTCGAAGCTGAACTGCCGCGCTCGCTCGCGGCGCACCTGCGTGACCTCGCGGCGGAGTTCGCCCGCCTCGATGCCGTTGCGGATGGTGACGCGCAGCTCTTCGAGGTTCAGAGGCTTGCCGATGAAGTCATACGCGCCGCCGCGGAGCGCCGCGATGGTGTTCTGGATGACGACGTTCGCCGTGATCATCACGACGACGGCGTCGGGCCGCCGCGCCTTGATCTCGCGCAGCGCGTCGAGGCCGGAGCCGTCCGGCAGGTCAATGTCGAGGAGCACGGCGGTCGGCTCTTCCGCCTCGAAGGTCGAGATGCCGGCGGCGACCGTGCCGGCCTCGACCGACTCGTAGCCCCAACTGCGCAGCGCCTCGGCCAGCGACCAGCGGATGCTCGCCTCGTCGTCAACGACAAGAATCTTGTCTTTATTCGGTTTCAGAAGACGGCCTCCCAGAGGGTAAGAACGGCCCCGACTTGGTGGCGTGATTATAAATCACATCGGAGCGTTGACGAAATCGAGCGTCGGGAGAGATTACTTCGTGGACGAAGACGCGGCCTGAGTCTCGGATTCTTCCTGCTCTTTCATGTGCATCTCGAAGAGGCGGGCCGAGGCGGCGAGGAAGTCCTGCGCGGTGACGATGCCGACGAGCGTGCCGCGCTCGACGACGGGGAGGCAGCCGACCCTTTCGCGGCGCATGATCTCGATGGCTTCGAGCGTCGGCGTGTCGGGCGCGACGGTCAGCGGGTTCGCTTTCATGATCTCGCGCACCGAGACGGGGTCGCGCTTGTCGTGCAGGCCGTAGCCGAGCAGCCGCAGGAGGTCTCGGTGCGAGACTAAACCGACGAGCCGTCCCTCGTCGTCCTCGACGGGGACGTGCCGGATGTGCCGCCACGTCATCACGCTCGCGGCGAAGTCAACGAGGTCTTCGGGGCGGACGGTGAAGAGGTCGCGCGACATGAACTGCCCGACGGTGCGGTAGCTCTGCGACCAATCCTCCTCGGTCTCGTCGGACTCGATGCGCCAGCGGTGGACAGGCTCGCCCGACTGCTGCCGCTCGTGCATCGCGCGCGCCAGCGCGTGGCAGCGCATCTCGCCCGTGCCGCGCCCGTCCATCGCCGCCAGAGACTGAAGCGTCCACTGCGCGCCCGTGCGGCCCGAGCGCACGCGCTCTTCGATGACGCCGAGGTAGCGCTCGGCGTCCGACGAGTCAACGCTTGCGCGTTTTAGTCCGGCGCGCGCGAGCGGCAGCAGCCGTTCGAGGATGAGGCGCGGCGCGCCGACGCTCTCGCCGTCAACCCACGTGAAGCGCGCGTTGAGTCCGTTGCGCGCGGCGGCGAAGAAGTTGGCCTTCGCGTCGTCGAACGACATCCGGCGCTCGATGTCGCCGTACTCCTCGCGCAGCGACGACATCAGGCCGATGAAGAAAGCCGCGTTCGCCATCTCGTCGAGCGGCGTCGGCCCCGCGGGCAGCACGCGGTTCTCGATGCGCAGGTGCGCGCGGCCCTCCGAGATTCCGTAGCAAGGGCGATTCCACCACCAGACCGTGCCGTTGTGCAGACGCAGCGCGCGCAGTTGCGGCGTGCCGCCCTGCTTTAGAACTTCGAGCGGGTCTTCGTCCTGTTCGGTCGTCAGGATGACGCGGAAGCGCGCGATGTCTTCGCGGAAGAGTTCGAGCACGGAGTTCTGCACCCACGCCTCGCCGAAGCCGACGCGGGTGGGGAACTGCCGCGCCTGCTGCGGGCGCGAGCGCGCGTCCGCCGAGTGCTGGAAGAGCGCGAGCCGCGTCTCCTGCCACAGCCGCTGGCCGACCCACAGCGGCGAGTTGACCGCCGCGGCCAGCACCGGCGCGCTGACCGCCTGCGCGAGGTTGTAGAGCGGCACGAACTCTTCGGGGCCGACTTGCAGGTGAACCTGAAAGCTCGTGTTCGAGGAGAGCAGCATGATGTTGTCGGACTCGACGCTGATCTCGTCGAGTCCCTTCATGTGCACGGAGATTTTGCCGCCGCGCAATCTCATCACGCCGCGGTCGAGCGCGAGGTAGCGCGCGCTCGGCGTGACGCTTTCGAGCGTGAGGTCGGAGAGCCGCAGCGTCGGCAGAATCCCGGCGAGCAGAACGTCCGCGCCGGACGCGCGCGCGCCCTCGCGCACGAGCCGGATGACCTCGTTGATCTCCGACTCCATGCGCCTCAGGCAGTCGCCTTCGAGCGAGAGCGGCGTGAGGTTGGCTTCGAGGTTGAAGCGCGCGATCTCGGTCGTCAGGCGTGGGTCGGCGACGCGCTTCAAAACGTCCGCGGCGACGGGCGCGGGGCGCATCTCGCGGTCAACGAGAAACATCTCCTGCTCCGCGCCGATTCGCCGGACGCCGCTCTCGAAGCGCCCCGTCTCCAACATCACTTCGAGCGCGCGCAGGTCTGCCAGCAGCGCCTTCATGAAGGCCCCGACGCGACGGTCGTCCGACTGCTGATCCACCGAGTGCTCGCCCATAAACGAAAGACTGTTGCGACCGGGTAAAGAAGGTTTCGTCCCCCGACGCTTCTTCGGCGTGCGGGCCGCCGCGTCTCCGAAGAACGAGGGGAGCGGGTGATGCTCAAGAGCAATCGGCATTCCCGCGCGCCGCGCCGCCGTTAAGCTCAAAAACGACGAACTGCCTTCGAGGCCGCGCGGGAAATTTACCACGCCGCGCGTCCGCTGCGAGAGATTCCGCAGCGCGGGCACGCGGCCACGAGATTTTCACGCGTTTATTCTCCCCGACGCCGGCGGCCTCCGGCTTGCAACACGCACGGCGAAGACGGCGGGAACTTTTTGCGTCCGCCGTCAAGGATTAAAATTTCGAGAGCCGGCGCGCGGTCTCAGTTCAGGCGTGATTCGACGCGGCCTCGTTCGCGCCCGATTCGGTTTCGCAAGGGGGGAGATGATGAGTCAGGTGACATCGTTCGGAAGCAGTCCCGTTAAAAATTTGAACGCTAGTGCGGTCGGCGTGCGCTTGAGGAACGTCGCGCTGCCGGTCGAGCACGGCGGTTGGGGTCTCGCGCTTGAGCCTGTCGCGCTCGGCCTCTGCGTCGCGCCCGGAGTGCCCGGACTCTTTCTCGGCGTCGCGACGGTCGCGGCCTTTCTCACGCGCCACCCTCTGAAGATCGTCGCGGGCGACCGGAGGCGCGGTCGCCGCTTCCCGCGCACGCCCGTGGCCGAGCGATTCGCGCTCGCCTACGCGGCGGTCGCGCTCGTCTCCTTCGTCCTCGCGGTTGTGAACGCGCCCTTGGTCTTCCTGCTCCCGCTCGCGCTGGCCGCGCCGTTCGCCGCCGTCCAACTCGTCTATGACGCGAAGGGCCGCAGCCGCGAGCTTCTGCCGGAGCTTTCGGGCGCGACGGCGATGGCTTCGGTCGCCGCGGCAATCGCGCTCGCGGGCGGGTTGCGACTCGCCCCGGCGCTCGCGCTCTGGGCACTCTTGGCCGCGGCGCGCGTCGTCCCCTCGATTCTCTACGTCCGCGCGCGGCTGCGGATGAACCACGGCCAGCCGCCCGCGATCTCTTCGTCGCTCGTCACGCACGCCGCGGGTGTCGCGCTTGCCTTCGCGCTCGCGTGGGCGGGCATAGCGCCCGCGCTGGCCGTCGTCGCCGCGTTGCTGCTGCTCGCGCGCGCGGCCTACGCGCTCTCGCGGCTCTGCACGCCGCTCACGGCCAAACAGGTCGGCTTCAGCGAGATCGGCTTCGGCGCGCTTAACGTCCTCCTGCTCGCGCTCGGCTACGCCCTCAGACCTTGAGGCCGCGGCGAGTCCGAAAGCCGCCGCCCGACTGACGCCGCGCTTCCATGCAGTCGCGCACAACACGCGCGAGTGCGACGCACGGACGGACGCGCACGCGTATGCGACTCTGGAAGTATCTTCCTCTCGACTTATCTCTTCCACACGCCTCCGCCTTCCCGTATGATAGCCGCGCCTTTCAAAGCATCTGAAGCGCCGGGCGGTCGCGTCCGGCATCTCTCGGTGTCGAACCTTCGGCGTGACGACGGGAGGATTTGATGACTGATTCCGACTCGAACGAGAAGACCGCCGCGCGCGAACTCTGGCCGAGCCTTCCGCTCGAAGAGTGGAAAGACACGTACGCAACGCTCCACATGTGGACGCAGATCGTCGGCAAGATTCGCCTCACGCAGACGCCGCTCGTCAACCACTGGTGGAACGTGCCGCTCTACCTGACGCCGCGCGGCCTGACGACGACGGCGATGCCCCACGGCGCGCGCAGCTTCGAGATTGACTTCGACTTCATCGCGCACCGCCTCGACATCAACACGAGCGACGACGAGTCGCGCAGCCTCGCGCTTCGCCCGCGCTCGGTCGCGGACTTCTACCGCGAGTTGATGGCGACGCTCCGCGAACTCAAACTCGAAGTCTCGATCCACGCCAGGCCCGACGAGGTCGCCGACCCCGTCCCGTTTGACGAAGACGAGACGCACGCCTCCTACGACGCCGACTACGCGAATCGCTGGTGGCGCATCATGCTTCAGTCCGACAGGGTGTTCAAAGAATTCCGTTCGGGCTTCGTCGGCAAGTGCAGCCCGGTGCATTTCTTCTGGGGCAGTTTCGACTTGGCCGTCACGCGCTTCTCTGGCCGCCGCGCGCCCGAACGCGAGGGCGCGGACGCGATCACGCGCGAGGCGTACTCGCACGAAGTCATCAGCCACGGCTTCTGGCCCGGCAGCGGCAACGTCTCGGAGCCTGCCTTCTACTCCTACACCGCGCCCGAACCCGCGGGCCTGCCCGAAGCGAAGATTCGCCCCGCCGAGGCTTTCTACAACGCGGGCACGTCGGGCTTCATTCTGCCTTACGAAGCAGTCCGGCGTTCGCACGACCCCGACCGCGTGTTGACGGAATTTCTGCAAAGCACATACGAGGCGGGCGCGACGCTCGCGAACTGGGATCGCGCGGCGCTCGAACGCGCGGCGGCTTGACGCTTTGCGAGATTCGGAGATGAGAAGGGACGTGAAACCCTTAAGTGAGAAAGTCGCACGCGACGCCGCCCGAACTGAAGAAGGCTCTGAAGGGGCTCAAGAAATTCCCGAACCCTGCTGCGTGCCGACGTGGAACGTGAAGATCGGCATCATGAGCTACAAGGCGACGTGCGACCTCTGCGTCCTCCGTGCCTCCGTGATGAACTCAACCGGCTGGACGCCCGGCTGAAAATTTATCCGGCGACGTGACTCACCTTTCCGTACTGCCGGGGCGCGAGCGCGTGCATCTAAAATTAGTGCACGCGCGGCGGCTTCGGCGTGCGATTTCTGACGACGAATAAGGGGAGAGTTGCCGATGGCCTTGAGCAACAGTCTTGCCGCGGGAAGGGCGGGGATGACTCCCGCCGAGACGCGCAGGCGCGCGGAGGTCGAGCAGAGCCTCGAACGCCTGAGCTACGTGATGGACGGCCTGTTCCGAATTCCGGGCACGGGCTGGCGACTCGGACTCGACGCCGTCGTCGGCCTCATCCCCGGCGTCGGCGACTTCGCGACCACCGTGGTCTCGCTCTACATCCTCGCGGCGGGCGTGCGCTACCGCGTGCCGAAAGTCACGCTGCTACGCATGGCGACGAACATCGGCATTGACTACCTGCTCGGCTCCGTCCCCGTCGTCGGCGACATCTTCGACGCGGCGTGGAAGTCGAATCAGATGAACGTCGAGTTGCTGAAGCGCCGCGCGGCGGTCGGCGCGGAGGATGCGCGGCGCGGTCGCGCGAGCGACTGGCTGTTCCTCGCGGCGCTCGTCGTCGGGCTACTCGTCCTTCTCTTCGGCACGGTCGCTTTAAGCCTCTGGCTGCTCGTCCAGCTTTTCGACCTCGTGCGGTAAGATTTTCCGAAAGGCCGCCGCCGACATTTAAGATCGCCAAAGTGGCGGGGGCGAGAACGTTCGAACGTTCTCGCCCCCGCCACTTTTTAAATCGCTTCGTGCTTGCTCTTCAGTTTAACTCACAAATAAATCATTCAACGACGCCCGGCCTGCGGCGCAAGCCTCCAGCGCCCGTATGCGACGAGCGCCGCCAGCAGCCCCGCCACAAAGGGAAATATCGCCGGCCCGATTGTGCCGTTCGCGAGCGTGACCACGGTCGCGCCGATCATGATGACGACCAAGCATGCGGCGGCGAGCGGCGTCAGCCCCGGCTTGATGCGCATCAAGCCGGGCAGTATCAGGCCGAGCGCGCCGAGAATCTCCATTGCTCCGATGAATCGCAGAAACAGCACGGACATTTGTACCTGATTCTGTGCGTTCATGGCCGTCAGCTTGTCGGCGGGAATCACCAACTTCAAGCCGCCCGTGAAGAGAAACAAAAGCGCGAGGAGTATCTGTATGATCCAAAGTAGATAGGTCATCAACTGTCTTCTCCACCCGAGCGCCGCAGTCTTATTCGACTGCGGCATTTAAACGCCGCCGACTCATTCGTCGGCGGTCTTGCTGGCCGCGAGCACGCGTTCGAGCGCGGGGCCGATGACCTTCAGCCCGTGCTCGCCCGCCGCAAAGCCGCGCAGGTGTCCCTCGGCGTCGAAGAGGTAGTAGGCGGGCACGTACCCTTTCTCGTTCTGGAACGCGTCGCGCAAGGCGTGCGTGTTGTCAACGGCGCAAGGCTCGGTGATGTTGTAAGTCGCCACGGCCTCGCGCACCGACTCCGCGTCCATGTCGGCTTCGTAGCGCGGCATGTGGATGGCGATGACTCGAAGCCCCGCGCCCGCCTTCTCGTCGCGCCACTCGGCGACGCGCGGCAGGTTCTCCTTGCACAGTCCGCAGCTCACCGACCAGAAGTGCACGAGCGTCGGGTGCCCCTTCGCCTCGGCTGCCGCGTGCGCCGCCGTCGCGTTGAACCACTCGGTCGCGCCCTCAAGCGAAGGCATCTCCGTGCCGATCCTCATTGGCATGACGAAAACCTCGTGATGAGTGATAAGTGATGAGATAAGAGCTTTCTCTTATCACTTATCACTCATCACTTATTACCGTGTTTCAGACCTTCAACGTCTCCTGACCCGGACGCCACTCGGCCTGACAGAGTCCGCCGGTCTGGAGAGCCTGGATGACGCGCAGCGTCTCCTCCGCCGAGCGACCGACGTTGAGATCGTGGACGACCGCGTAGCGCAGGACGCCTTCGGGGTCAATCACGAAGAGGCCGCGCAGCGCGACGCCCTTGTCCTCGATGAGCACGCCGTAGTCGCGCGCGACCGACTTGGTGATGTCGGAGGCGAGCGGGTACTTCAGGCCCTCGACGCCGCCCTTGTCGCGCGAGGTCTTCAGCCAGGCGCGGTGCGAGTGAACCGAGTCGGTCGAGACGCCGATCACGTCCGCGCCGATGCCCTCGAAGTCCTCGTAGCGGTCGCTGAACGTGGTCAACTCCGTCGGGCAGACGAAGGTGAAGTCGAGCGGGTAGAAGAGCAGCACGACCCACTTGCCCTTGTAGTCCGAGAGCCTCACGTTCTCGTTCAGCTTCTCGATGTTCTTCGTTGACGGCATCTCGAAATCCGGTGCCGCGTGTCCAACCTTTGCTTCTGCCATGGTGCTAAAAATTTCCTCCGTTGATTTTAATAAAACTCTCTCCGGTCGCGCCGAGCGACCGCTGCAAATTCTCGACGGGCGCAGGCTACCCGCCGCCCGACTCCTTCTCGCGGCAGCCGGGGCAGACGCCGACGAGCGTCAGGTGCACGGACTCCGGCCTGAAGCGCGAGCGCCGCGCCGCCGCGCGGGCGAGTTTGGTCGTCTCCGGCAGGTCGAAGTCAACGAGCCTGCCGCAGCGCGAGCAGACCGCGTGGTCGTGCCGCGTGGTGACGCGGTCGTAGCGGCTCGAACCCTTGCCGAAGTTCATCTCGCGCACGAGTCCGGCCTCGGTCAGATACTTCAGGGAGTTGTAAACGGTCGCGAAGCTGATCGAGGGCAGGCTCCTGCGCGCCGCCTCGAAAATCTCGCCCGCGGTCGGGTGCTCGTCCGACTCCGCGACCGCCTGCAAGACGGCCCGCCGCTGCGGCGTCAGCGCGCGACCGCCCGCGCCGCCCTGATCTCCTCTCCTGCTCGCCATAAATTGTCCTGCCGTTTAAGGTGGAATTAGAATAATTCTAAATCTCGATTTTGTCAAGCGGCCACAGCGAGGCCGCGCCCGAAGGATCACACTCTCTCCGCCGCTCTGCGGCTTGCGTTAAGCACGGCGGATGCGTTAGTGAATCTACCGCTGTCACAACAACTCGGAAGAAGGAGCACGCTTTGAGTCTCACGTCCAAATCGGCAATCAGTTTGTTCGCATTCATAACCTTGACGCTTCTCGCGCCGCGCGCGGCGGAGGCGAAGGTGACGCGATACTTGACCGGCAACCCCGCGGACGTATCGCCCCGACTTCACGGCCCCGTGCTCGACCTCGGCGGCGGCGGGACGGACGTGGGCGAGGCGATGCAGCAGATGATTGACGGCGTGCGCGGCTGCGCTTCGTGCGCGACGACCGTTGACGTGGTCGTGCTGCGTTCGAGCGGCGCGGACGGCTACAACGACTTCATCAAAAAGATGAACGGCGTTGACTCGGTGGAGACGCTCGTCGTCACCGACCCCGCGGACGCGAGCGACAAGTCGGTCGTCGAGACGATCAGGAATGCGGAGGTCGTCTTCTTCGCTGGCGGCGACCAGTGTAACTACGTTCAAAACTTCCGCGGCAACGAGATCGGGCGCGCGGTCGAGTCGGTGTACGCGCGCGGCGGAGGCGTCGGCGGCACGAGCGCGGGCGAGGCGATTCAGGGCGAGTTCGTTTACGACGGCTGCGGCACAGACGGCGCGACATCCGCGCAGGCGCTCGCCGACCCTTACGACCCGACGCTTCACTTCACATACGACTTCTTCCGCTGGCGCTACATGGACGGCGTCATCACCGACCAGCACGTCGTCGCGCGCAAGCGTCTGGGGCGCACGCTCACGTTCGTCGCGCGCCAACTCAAGGACGGGCGCGCGCGCCGCGTGCTCGCCGTCGCCGTCAACGAGAAGACTTCGGTCGTCGTTGACCGGCGCGGACTCGCGCACGTCACGGGCGCAGGCCCGGCCTACTTCATCCTCGGCGACCACGCGCCCGAAGTCTGCGAGCCAAAGCGACCGCTCACCTACTCGAATTTCAAAGTCTGGAAACTCGCGCCCGGCGAGACCTTCGACCTCCGCCACAGGCCCAAGACCGGCTACCACCTCGTCAGCGTCAAAGACGGTCGCGCGGACGAGAACCTTTATTGAAGAGCAGAGGTCGGAGGTCGGAGGTCAGTATTCATCCTTTACCGCGCCTTTCGCTTCCTTCGCGGCCTTTGATAAGACAAGCTTTGACTGACCTCTGACCTCTACAGCTTCGGGTGGCGCTCGACAAAATCCAGAAGCGCGTTGACGTATTCGGGAAAGCGCGGGCAGCGGACGCCGTGGGGTTCGAGGAGTTCCGTCATGCGCGTCGTGTCGTAGGTCTGCTTGAGGAAGAAGTAGGGGACGCCGACGCGGGGAAGGCCGCTGAACTTTTCGGAGACGGGGATGTTGAGCGACGTGCGGACGACCGCGGCGGGGACTGTGAAGAGCGACTCGCGACCGGCGAGGTTCTTCGCGATCACGTCGAAGAGTTCCTGCGTGGTGAGCGGCGCGGGGTCTGCGATCTGCACGGTCGCGCCGGTCGCGCGCTCGTCCGCGGCGAGCGCCGCCATCGCCTCGACGACGAAGTCAACGGGCACGACGTTCAGACGCACGTCGCCGTTGCCGATGTTGGCGAGCGTGAGCGCGCCGGGCCACATCCGCAGGTAGTTGATGAGGTAATAGACGCCGTCGTACTTCGCCGTCTCGCCCGTGCGCGAGTCGCCGCAGACGACCGCCGGGCGGTGAATCGTCAACGGCAACTCGCCCTTCAAGGCGTCAACTTCAAGCTCGGCGAGGTACTTCGTCTCCTCGTAAAAATTCCGAAAGCCCGCGTCGTGCCGCAGCTCGCTTTCGAGGATGACGCCCGTGCGCCGACCCGCGACGTAGCAGGTCGAGACGTAGTTGTACCGCCGCAGATTCTTGAGTGAGCGCGCGAACCGGTTGACGTTCCGCGTTCCCTCGACGTTGACGCGGAAGGCCGTGTCGCGCCGCACGCCGAGGTCGTAGATCGCCGCCAGGTGAAACAGCGCCGTCGCCTCGCGCCGCGCCTCTTCCAATTCGGCGGGCGCGAGTCCGA
>Ga0209581_1001261_pt1 | contig 31240 bp, 24 predicted proteins | sample Coa_R2_FD_187160 | JGI IMG/M metagenome (GOLD analysis project Ga0209581, IMG submission 187160) | Surface soil microbial communities from Centralia Pennsylvania, which are recovering from an underground coalmine fire - Coalmine... | ecosystem: Environmental > Terrestrial > Soil > Unclassified ...
GCTGCCAGACTATATAAATGGAGAGTAAGCGGAAATTATGCGACGGAAAACCCGGCAAATTCATGTTGGCGATCTGGCCATCGGTGGTGACGCGCCGATCGTGGTGCAGTCGATGACCACCACGTACACCCGCGACGTGACCAGCACGGTTGCTCAGATCCACCGCCTGGAGGAGGTAGGCTGCGAGCTGGTACGCGTGGCTGTGCCCGAAATGGAGGATGCCCTGGCGATCGGTGAGATCAAGCGGCAGATCCATATTCCCCTGGTCGCCGATATTCACTATAAGCACTCGCTGGCCCTGGAGGCCATTCGCCAGGGAGTTGATTGCGTGCGCATCAATCCCGGCAATCTGATCAATGGTCGTAAGTCGTTGGAGGAGATCGTGCGCGCTTGCAAGGAGCGCGGTGTGGCCATGCGTATCGGGGTCAATTCCGGCTCGATCGATGCGCTGGACCAGCGCGGGCAGATGGAGCGCATTCAGGTGCGGCTGCGCGATGATGGGACGCTCGAGCGCAGCGATCCCGCCGAGGCCCGCCGCCGCGAGCGCGAACACCTGGCGGAGCGCATGGTAAACAAGGCGCTGGAGTACATTGGCTGGTGCGAGGAGATGGACTTCCATGAGATCAAAGTCTCTCTGAAATCCTCGGCTCCCCTTACTGCCGTAGAAGCCTATCGCCGCTTCTCTGAACGCTCGGACTATCCCCTCCACCTCGGCATTACTGAGGCTGGTACGGTCGTGACGGGCGCGGTGAAGTCTGCGGTCGGCCTCGGCCTGCTGCTCGCCCAGGGCATCGGCGATACCTTGCGCGTCAGCCTGAGCGCCGAGCCGGAGGAGGAGATTCCCGTAGCCTACGAGATTCTGCGCTCGCTCGAACTGCGCAATCGCGGCGTGACTTTCGTCTCCTGTCCCTCCTGCGGACGCGTCGAGATCGATGTCGTCAGCGTGGCGAACGAGGTCGAGAAGCGCCTGGCGAAGGTCCAGACGCCCATCCAGGTGGCCGTGATGGGCTGCGTGGTCAACGGTCCTGGCGAATCGCGCGATGCCGACGTGGGCCTGGCCGGTGGCAAGGGTCGCGGCGTGATCTTCCGCAAAGGGAAGCCAATTAAAACTGTACCGGAGGATCAATTCCTGGATGCCGTCCTCAAAGAGGTGGCCAGTCTCCTGCCTGAACATGAGGCGCGCATGGTCTATCCCGAAGGCGGCATTCACGAAACCGCCGGAGTCCATCGCACGCGCGACGAAGGCATTGGCCTGTCGCTCTCGGCTAAACAATAAATTTGCGCGTATTGCATGAAGGAGTACTTAACACGTGTTAAGTACTCCTTCATGCAATACGCGCAAATTTATCCAACAACCTGTCTGGCCTTTGCGCGCCGCCGCCTGACCAGGAAAACCACCAGGAGAACGACCAGTGCGATGCCCACGATGGCCTCCACCCATTGAGGCGTGTTCATAGGCAGGGTTGGCACCCAGGACGGGAGCGGATGTGTGTCGCTGCCGACCTCCATCGGCGGCGTGCCAAAGGGGGCGAGATGGATAACCCCGCTTGTGCTGATGCCCAGGTCGTATGTCACCTGCTCGCTCGGCGCATCCAGGTTGAGATAGGTGAACCAGCTATTCGGCCATACCCAGCCCATGTTGCGGTCGCTGGAGAGATCCTGGTAGAGCTGCGGAGTCATCTTCTCCTGGAAGGCCAGCTTAAAGCCCGTCGCTCCCGGTATCTCGCTGCCGACCGCCGATTGGCCGATCCTGGCGTTGAAGTCTGAGATGTTGAGGGGCATGTCGGTCAGGAAGTAGAGGTCGGCCTGCACCTGCTGGCCGTCGAGTGCCAGCACTTCCAGCGGCACCCAGGGATGGGGAACCTTCATGGTGATGAGCAGCGGCACTCCGTCACCCTGCAATTGGTGACGCGCCTGAGCGGCCCTGGTGTCGTATTTGGCGGCCATAAAGATCGGGCTGCCCTGAGCGTAGGCGAGCAGGTGGTCGTGCGTCTCCTCGTCCAGGTAGAAGCCATTCTGGACCGCCCAATCCACGATCTGCTGTCCGCTTCCCTTAATCACCGTCACATTGAGCGCCTCGATCTGCACCTGCTCGATCACCTGCGCCGAACTCGCGGCGGTGTTGGCCTCGGGAGCAAAGAAAAGGCCGCGCGGCTGGGGATGGCTCTCAATGTTGAGCCGTTGCAGTGTCCAGGCCCCGCCATCCTGAATGCTCTCCGGGATCGCCGGCAGGGGAACGATCCAGCCTACTCCAGAGGCTGATCCCTGGTAAGCAAAACTGGTCAGGTAATGTTCTACGCCGTTGTGCCAGGCGATCAGCGTCGAAGCCCGCTCCAGCCGCACATCGCCATCGGGCGCGATCAATCCCCCGCATGCCAGGGCCGGCTGAGCCTGGAAGAGAAAAAAGGCCAGCGCGCATAAAGGCATGGCCAGGGAAAGAATCAGTCGTTTCCGCATCGTGGTTTCCTCCAACTGAGTGTAGTCAGCGTATCTATCCACGATGACGTTATGGGTTGGGGGAAAGTTCCCGACTTTGGAAACCCCAAGAACACCGGTGCCTATCTCCACAGTAGCGAAACAAACGTCTCTGTTTTGCAAGAACGCAAGTGGCGAGCAGCTATCAAATTTGGCTGGCGCCCGTGACGGGACTCGAACCCGCTTTTTCCAATTCGACAGATTGGCGACGTTCCCTTTGTCTTCACGGGCGATATGACGACGGCAGGACTCGAACCCGCGACTGTTCCATAAAAACCGCTCAGCGCGTTTCCTTCTGGCCTTCGCCGTCGAAATGGTAGCGACAGGACTTGAACCTGCAACCCCGCGTTTAAAAGACGCTCGCGCTCCCAATTGCGCCACGCTACCATGTTCTGAGGCTTTTTCAGCCACGCACGCCAGCAGATGGAGTCGAACCATCATTTTAAGTGCTTCACGCTTATGCCCTACCGTTGGACGATGCTGGCAGTTTTCAGTTGTGTCCTACATTTGCATTCAAATGTGTTCCCTGAAAAGCGGTGACGGGCAGACTTGAACTGCCAGCCTTCAGGATCGCGGCCTGGTGCTCTCTCCAATTGAGCTACGCCACCAAAGGGCAACCAGCCGGACTCGAACCGGCATCGCGGGGGCCACAGTCCCGCATGCTGACCATTGCACCATAGTTACCACAGAGACACCGGACAGATTCGAACTGTCGTCGATCGAGGTTGCAACTCGATGCCTTGCCAGACTCGGCTACGGTGCCTTAGTGCGGCCAGGAAAACCTGCTGTCCCCTGCCCGCGCAACGGAAGAGGCAAGATTCGAACTTGCGGTGGGCGTTGACGCCCACTGCGGATTAGCAATCCGCCGCCTTCAGCCGCTCGGCCACTCTTCCCCGATGGAGCGTAGAGGACTCGAACCTCTGTAGTCCCTCGCGGGACATCTGGTCTACAGCCAGGTGCAATTGCCGCTCTGCCAACGCTCCTCGCGTTCTCTTTTTGAGCTTTCTTATCAAAGCCCACAAAGAGAACCTCGCATCTACCCGGCTGGATTCGAACCAGCGATCTCCGCCTCCCAGGGGCGGCGCCATGGCCGCTTGGCTACGGGTAGAAAATGCCTTCTGCGCGCCTGGGTTCACGTACAGACGCGATTCCGGCGGAAGGACTCGAACCTCCAGCCTCTACGTTCAGAGCGTAGCGGTCTACCATTTAACCTACACCGGAACAAAACGGGTCGGACGGGTGCTCTGTGCGAGAATCGAACTCGCGTTCTGCCCTTGAGGGGGGCTTAGCCTGCCACTAACTGAACAGAGCATGGGATGATATGCCCGGAAGGCATTTGGAAGAGACGAGCGCGCGACAAGGATTAGCGGGAGTCTTTACTGCGCCGCCGATCGTCATCGCACGCGCGCATGAAACAACACTGCGGCTGCGGGTATTCGTAGAAATGGGCAAAGCAGGAATGCACAAAGAGCTGAGGGAACATCGCCAGGTTCGTAGAAGTCATCATGGCTGCCTCCTTGTGCAAATGAAAGTAAGAGAAGGTGTTCTCCACCTTTTGCTTTCAGGGCCGTGAAACCCATGAAAACCAATCCATTCAGCAGTCAGCCTTTCCAGGCTGTGCTTGGTATCTCTATGATATACAATACCAAAGACTATGCGATTTGTCAAGTGTTTAGGCGACATATTTTTCGGACAGCTCTAAAAATGTGGTGGGTGGGGAATTGCTTACAGTGAGAGGAAGAAGGCAAAGAAAACGCGACTTCATATGAAGCCGCTTATGCATTTGGGTGGGCTGTACTGGACTCGAACCAGTGACCTCTACCATGTCAAGGTAGCACTCTAACCGACTGAGCTAACAGCCCCGGATTGTGGACTATACCGGAACGTGGATTATCATAGCATGCTCAACTTCACGCTGTCAAGTGGCTTTTGCCAGATGTTGGTGAAGCCTGAAATGTCCTGGTGGGTGTGCAGGAGAGAGAAAGTATGGTATGATACAGCGGATAAAAAGTTGATTTGCTCAGTCCATCTGGGCGCCAATTCTCCAGGAAGACGCTCTCCCGCGCAGACCGCAGTGTGTCTCCTTCATGGAAAGGAACAGGGGTGAGAGCGGTGAGCGAAGGGACGATGAGAAGATGACCCTGCGTATCCTTGTCATAAACGGACCCAATCTGAACACGTTGGGCACGCGCGAGCCGGAGATTTATGGCTCGACCACGCTCGCGCAGATTGTTGAGATGTTGCGCACACGCGGCGCGGAACTGAGGGCCGGAGTCGAGGACTTTCAGTCGAATCATGAGGGAGCGCTGATCGACTATATTCAGCAGAACGCTGCGGGAGCGGATGGGATTATCATCAATCCGGGCGCGCTCACTCACTATTCCATTGCCCTGCGTGACGCGCTGGCGGGTGCAAAGCTTCCCGTGATCGAGGTGCATTTAAGCAACATCTACGCCCGTGAGACGTTTCGCCATCAGTCAATGATCGCCCCGATAGCCCGTGGGCACATCGTCGGGGTTGGCTGGCGAGGCTATCTGCTGGCCCTGGAGGTCCTGATTGAGCTGATCCGCGAAGAACGCGCGAAGGGAATGTCATGAGTCAAGAAATGGTACAGAAAGTGCGCCTCTGGCTGACCGAGCAGGGGCTGGATGCTTTTATGGTGACGCAGCCGCAGAATCGCTCGTACCTGAGCGGCTGGTTGAACGATGACACGGAAGGCGCTGGAATACTCCTGGTGAGCCAGGAGAGGCAGATATTGCTGACCAACCCGCTCTACCAGGAGATTGCGGGCAGAGAGGCCGTTGGCTGGGAGATCGTGGTTCCCCCTCCTCGCGAGTACGCCGTCAAGCTGGCCGAGATTGCCCGTGAAGCGCACTGGACAAAGCTCGGCTTTGAGTCCACCGCGCTCACCTATGCGGAATATGCGCAATTCAAAGAGGCGCTTGGCGACGCGGCGGAGCTGGTGCCTTGCGAGAAGAGCTACGTGGAGGTTCTGCGCCTGGTGAAGCAGCCCCACGAAATCGATCTGCTGCGCCGCGCCGTGGCGATCACCGACCAGACATTTACCCATCTCTGCGCCTGGATTCAGCCTGGCATGACCGAGAAAGAGATCCAGTGGGAGGTCACGCGCACCATGCTGGAGCTGGGGGCCGATAGTCCGGCCTTTGAGACGATCGTAGCTTCCGGTCCCAACGGTTCAATGCCTCACGCTCATGCCACCCAACGGCGTGTCCAGCGTGGCGAGCTCATTACGATCGACATGGGCGCACGCTACAAGGGCTACTGCGCCGATATGACGCGTACTATTTGTCTGGGCGAGCCGGCGGAGATCCGTATGGTCGAGCTATACGAGACAGTTCTGCTGGCCATGAAAACCTGTGAAGCGGGCCTGCATGACGGCATCTCCGGCCAGGCCGCCGATGCGCTGGCGCGCGATGTGCTGATTGCCCATGACCTCGGCGAGTACTATATCCACAGCACTGGTCACGGCATCGGCTTGCAGATTCACGAAGGGCCAGTTCTCTCGGAGCGCGCCCCCGACGATATGATCCTGCCCGCAGGCTCGGTGGTCACGGTTGAACCAGGCATCTATATCCCCGGCTGGAGTGGCCTGCGCATCGAGGATAGCGGGGTGGTGACTGAGGATGGCTTTGAAGTATTGACACAATCACCAACACAACTGGTGATTCAACGTTAGAAGGAGTGTTTATGATTTCGACCGGCGACCTGAAGAAAGGCATAACCTTTGAGTTTGAGGGTCAACCATGCGCTCTGCTTGACTGGCAGCACGTGAAGATGGGGCGCGGCGGTGCTATTGTGCGCCTGAAGCTGCGCAATCTGCGCACCGGGGCAACGTTTGACCGCACGTGCGACGCCGGGGATAAGTTTCCCCGCATTACCCTCGATCGCAGCACGGTGACATATCAATATCAGGACGGCGACCAGTATCACTTTATGGACATGCAGACATACGACGATATTGTGCTGACCGCCGAGCAGCTTGGCAACGCGAAGAACTACCTGATCGATAATCTGGAGCTCGATCTGATTCTGCTGGACGGCGAGCCAATCTCGGTTGAACCACCTGAAAAACTGGTTCTCCGCGTTGAGTATACGGAGCCGGGCTTCAAGGGCGATACGGCCACCGGTGGCACCAAGCCGGCCACGACCGAAACCGGGCTGGTTGTTCAGGTTCCGCTCTTTATCTCAACCGGTGACATGATTCGGGTGAATACGACAACCGGCACGTATGTGGAGCGCGCCTGATTGTGCTCGACGGGGCGGGCCTGCCTCGCCCCTCGGCTTCCGGGACCGAGGTTTTTTATTTGGAGAGATAAGCGTTATGGAGAGCAAAAGGACTACCTCTTCGATTGAGCCCCGTGGAGAGGCTACACCTGAGGGGACAAACGACACGGCAGAGGTGATGAGTATTGCCCAGATTCAGGGACTGGTGAAGCTGCTGGATGGCAGCGATGTCTCTGAGTTGGAGATAAAGCGGGCCAGTGAGGGGGTTCACCTGGTTTTGCGTAAGGCAAAGGCGCCGGAGGGCGTCGTGTCAGAGGGTGTCGTACCAGAGGGCAAACTTGCCCACGCGCTCCCCGGCAATGGGGCGCTCCCAACTGGCGAAACCTCAAGCTCTGCCGCACACAGGCACGCCGTCGTGGCTCCCCTGGTGGGGATTTTTCATCCCTGGCTGAAACGCGGGGGCGGAACGCTGGTCGCGGTCGGCGATCACGTGAAGGAAGGCCAGCTCGTCGGTACCATCGAGTCGCTCAACGTTTTCAATGAGGTCGAGACGACGAAGGCCGGGCGCGTGGTCGAGATTCACGCGCAGGATGGACAGCCTGTGGAGTACGGCCAGGTGCTGGTCACAATTGACACCTCCGAAGCAGGGGGAGCGTGATGTTGTTCCCTGACACTCCAGCAGTCTGGAGCGTTGCTCAGCTTTCACGTTACCTGAAAGAACTGCTGGAGACCGATGAGGTAGTGCGGGAGGTCTGGGTACGCGGTGAGATTTCCGGTTGCAAAACGTATGCCTCCGGCCATTGCTATTTCACGCTCAAGGATGCTGAGGCGCAGTTGCCATGCGTGTTTTTCAAGCATGCTCGCCAGCGCTCGACGGCTCCCGAACTGCGCGATGGCATGGCGATCGCTGCAGGCGGACATATCTCGTTCTACGAGCGCGACGGGAAATTGCAGCTTTATGTGGAGCAGGTAGAACTGCTGGGCGAGGGGGCGCTTTATCTGCGCTTCGAGCAGCTCAAGGCGCGCCTGGCCGCCGAAGGACTCTTTGAGGCCGAGCGCAAACGCCCGCTGCCGCCCGCTCCGCAGGTTGTTGGCATCGTCACCTCTCTCCAGGCGGCTGCTCTGCGCGATATGCTGCGCGTTTTGCGCACGCGCTATCCATTGGCCAGGGTGGTTCTTGCGCCGACGCTGGTGCAGGGAGCCGAGGCGCCGGCGGCGATTGCCCGGGCGCTGGATTTTCTGAACGAGCACGGCGAGGCCGACGTAATTATCGTCGCGCGCGGCGGCGGCTCAATCGAAGAACTCTGGGCCTTTAACGAAGAGATTGTCGCGCGCGCCATCGCCCGTTCGCGCATCCCTGTGATCAGCGGCGTCGGCCACGAAACAGATGTTACCATCGCCGATTTCGTCGCGGACCTCCGGGCCTCAACGCCCACCGCAGCGGCGACGGCGGCTGTGCCCAATCTTGCCGACTGGCTGGCGGAACTGCAGGAACGCCGGCAGGAGTTAACGCTGCTGCTGGATGACCTCCTGCTGCGCTATCGCGAAGATCTCGATCGGGCCGAGCGAGAACTTGCTCGTCAATCTCCACGCTCCCGTCTTGAACGTTTGCAGCAGCAACTCGACGGTACCATCGAGACGCTGCAGAGCGAAATGCAGCATAAGCTGGTTTTGCAAAGAGAGCGCCTGAGAGGCACGGCTCTGCGCCTGCATTCGCTCAGCCCTTTGCTCACACTGGCGCGCGGCTTTGCGGTAGTACGCCGCGCCGAGGATCAGCGCATCGTCATCAGTATCCAGCAGGTTCAGCCTGGGGACCGACTCGATATCCAGGTGGCCGACGGGCGCATTTCCGCAACAGTAAATACTCAGTAATTTGGAGGCAAGCGGAAGGTCTTGCCTGGGGGGTGTACGTATGGATGGACTTCCCACGCTCTCATATGAAGAGGCTTACGAAAAACTGGAGCAGACCGTCGCGGCTCTCCAGGATGGTCATCTCTCGTTAGAGGACGCTCTGGCGTATTATGAAGAGGGGATGAAACTGGCGCAATATTGCCATACCCTGTTGGAGAAAGCCGAACTGCGGGTGCAGCAGTTGCGTGTGACAGACGAGGGAGAGTTGGAGATAGAGCCTCTGGACCTGGCGTAGCGAGGAGAAAAACTCAGGGCATGCAAGAACTATGGAATAATCATATCCTCATGGCCTCTTTGCTGGCCTGGGCAATTGCTCAGGTTTCAAAGACTATCTATGAGTGTGTTCGTTATCGCGAGCTAAAATTTAGCCGCCTGGTCTCTTCTGGTGGCATGCCCAGTTCGCATTCGGCGCTGGTGACGGGCCTGGCGACGGCTACGGGACGTGTCACCGGCCTCGATTCGCCTTTCTTCGCAATTGCTGCTGTGCTGGCCGGCATCGTCATGTACGATGCCGCCGGGGTGCGCCGCGCGGTCAGCATTCAGGCGCGTATCCTCAACCAGATGATCGACGATGCCTTCCAGGGCAAGCCCTTTGCCGAAAAACGCCTGCGCGAACTTATCGGCCATACCCCTGTGCAGGTTCTGGTCGGCGCTCTCCTGGGCATCGGCATCGGCCTGATCGTGACCGGCTGACGTGTCGAGGTTTGGGCAATCTCCTGGCGAACGCGCAACAACTCTCCGCCGATTCCCATAAAAAATGGATAAAACGCACATAGCTCAGCCTTGACAGGCTGTTGTATAATACCGCGCAAGGCAGTTCAGCCTCCATTTCCTTTATGCCACAGGGTAACGAAAGGAGGGACTCCCGGCCTCCAAAGTTTTGTCTATTGCCGTGTGCGCCTTTCGTTTGTTCCCACATTCGCTTTGCTCTACCGTTGGCGTCTCTGTTGGCAGAACCATGCTCACCCATACGTTCGCCAGACCGCATCCGCGAAGGAGGACCCTTATGGACTCTCGTATCCGCGAAGTCACCACCTCGGCAACGCTTGAGGAGAAGAAAAAGCTCCGCAAAGAATTTCGCTATTTCGACATGATCTTCTACACCGCCGCTGCTATTATTGGCATCGATACCCTCGGGGCAGTTTCTTCAAATGGTCCCCAGGCTTTTACCTGGCTGTTGATCTCTGCCGTAATCTTTCTGATCCCCTATGGCCTGCTGGCCTCGGAGCTTGGCAGCACATTTACCCAGGAAGGCGGAGTCTACGAATGGTGTAAACTGGCCTTTGGCCGCCCTTTCGCGGCAATGGGTGCCATGCTCTATTGGATCTCGAACCCGCTCTGGGTTGGGGGCACGCTCTCCGTGACCGCTATTGCCGCCATCAAAATCTTCTGGTTTGGCGATCCCAATTACCTCTTCGGTGGCAGTAATGTGGCCAACGCGATTGTGGAGATACTTATTGCCCTGATCTTTATCTGGGGCACAACGTGGTGCGCGATTATGTCCCTGCGCTTTGGCAAGTGGCTCTCCGTTTTTGGCTCCTATGTCAAACTGGCGCTCTTCTCCATTTTTGTCATCCTGGCGCTGGTCTTCTTCTTTGGCGGTCATGCAACCGGTCAGCATATTCGCCTGAGCGACTTGCTTCCTCATGATGCCGGCCTGATTGTCAGCGCCATTCTGCCGGTGATTATCTTTAACTGGGTAGGTTTTGAGCTTCAAAACGGGGCAGGCGAAGAGATGCACAATCCGCAGAGGGATGTGCCGCGTTCGCTGATTCGGGCGGGCATCATCGCGGTTATCGCGTATTCCATCCCGATCAGCGTGATTCTGTTTACTCTGCCAGCCAACCAGCTCTCGAATGCCAGTGGTTTTCTCGCCTCCTTCCAGATCGTCAACGGTGTGTTGCCTTCTGGAGTTGCAACGGTCCTGGGCTGGTTGGTGTCGATCGGGGTTATCATTGCCCTGGCCTCCAGCGGCGGGACCTGGATCATTGGCGCTGACCGCACCTATGCCATTGCCTCTCTTGATCGTACCGGGCCCTCTTTCCTGGGACGGTTCAGCGGGAGGTACGGGACGCCGATCGCGGTCAATACCATGTCGGGCATTGTGGCAAGCCTGATGATGGTTGCGGCGGTTCTGATCAATTCCTTCGGTTCCCCAACGCTCACCGGACTCTTCTCGACCGTGCTGGGCTTTACCATTTCAACCACGACCATCTCATACCTGTTCATTTTCCCGTCGTACCTGCGCCTGCGTTACAAATATCCCGACGTGCCTCGCCCCTATAAAGTGCCCGGCGGGCTCGTCGGCGCGTGGATTGTGACCATCCTGCCGCTGGCTTTCGCGGTGATCGCCAGCATCTTTATCCTCTGGCCCTCTTCAGTTCCAGGTGGGATGACCCGTCTGACATACGAACTGACCCAGTTCATTGTCCTGGGGATCATTGTTCTACTCACCATTGTGTTCTACGTCTGGGGGCAACTGGAGAAGAAAAACGAGGACGTGGTCGTTGAGCTAAATCTGGCTGAGAATTCAGAGTTCGTTCTCGGCGACTAAACTCTTCTCATCGCGCGTGCTCAAAACGCCGCGCCCTGTTCCCGCTTGGAACAGGGCGCGGCGTTTTGAGCACGTATACAGTTATTGACCGATCACGTTGCGCAGGTCGTTGACCACCTGCTCCAACTGTGAAGCCGCCTCGGTCGCGGAAATTGCTCCGTCGGCGAGCTGCTCGTTTACCTGCGTGGTCACTTTAATTGCGGTCGAGAGCTTCTGGCTGCTATCTCCCTGGTAATGCGTAGCCTTCTCAATATAGTTGGCCGCGCTGATCACGTGTTGCAGTCCTTGCTTGATGGTTTCAATGTTCTGGCGATACCAGTTGCGCTCCAGTTCTACGCCGATCTCGCCCAGCTTATGGGCCGCGATGCGCGTGGCGTCGGTGTAGTACTGGACCGATTGCAGGCCGACCTGGATCGAGTCAACCACCCAGAGCTGCTCGGAGGACGCGCTCTGCTGCTTGGTCGCCAGCACGTTCAGCGCCTCGCTGTTCTCGCGCAGTTGATCGACCGAGCGCATGATCGGGCGCGTGATGCGGCTGGAAACCCAGAAACCGATCAGGGCAGCGAGCAGCGCGACGATGATGGCCACGATGATCGTCTTTTGCAACTGATCGTCGGCGACCTGGGTGACGGCGCTGACCGGACTGATGACTACATAGGTCCAGGGAATCACCGGGGTTGCATTGGGAATCATGGCAGCCGTGGCGCGCGCGGCCTGGTAATCCTGGTTCTGGCCGTTCGGCGTCAGCGTAAAGGTCGTCTGGTTATTATGACCCTGCACGATGCCGGCGAGCGTGGCGTCGGCCTGCACCGGGACGTTGCCTGCCTGGCCGTACCATTTCTCGGCGCTGATCTGCTGCTGAACAGGTGCGGGCAGAGGCGCGACCGCAGTAAAGAGATTCTGCTGTTTGGAATCCGCGATACGCACACCATTCTGATCCAGAATGAAGGAGCCGCCGCTATTGTTGACGCCCCGATCCTGCTTGACGATATCCCAGATATAGTCCAGGCTGAGTTTCGCGCGCATGAAGCCCAGATAGGCGCTTTGAGGGGTGGTGCCGGCATAAATGGGCGAATAGAGGCTGACATATGCTTTCTTGAGCGCGGGATCGTAGTAGACGGGCGACATGATGGGGAGGCCCTTTGAGACGCCCTGTTGAAGCGCCTGCACGAACTCTGGCGGTACAACAGCCTCCTGTTTGACATTGATATTCGTGGGATTGTAGAGTGCCAGGGCGCCGTTGGGGTAGAAGAGGCTCCAGGTGAGATAGCGCTTGTCGCGAAATTCGCCGGCGAGCAGCGCGTAAAAAGCGTGCGGAAGGTCGGCTTTGTACACTGGACTGGCGGGATTAGGTGGGTCGGCCATAAATTGTTTGACGGCGGGCACCTGGGTGAGCGTCGCGGCATCCGCCAGGCGCTCAGTCAAATATGTATTAATCAACTGCATACGCGTGAGAGCGTCGGTTGCCATCGCTTTGTTGGCCTGATCGATCAAGGCCGGGCGGGCGTAGTATTCGCTGATACCCACAGTGATCAGCAGCGGGAGAACCGCGGCCAGCATCAGAATGAATGACAGGCGAAACGCGAGTGGCAGCCTGCGGCGTGGTGTGAAGTTTGCTTGAGCCATAAATAGACCATCCTTTATCAAAGCGCGTCCCGGGAGGTCCACCTCACAGGCAGTGGACAGCCAGAGCGCGCTACACTTGAATAACGCCTGCGCGTTCCAGGTCCCGCAGGAGTCTCTGAACATCCTCAGGATCGTGCGCCATCAGGCGTATCAGCTCTTTGACTGTACGCCCGCCGTCGATAAGTAAAAATAAGCGCCGATGTGTACGCGAAAGGCCCATATGTTCGATGAGGTGCATCCCCTCCTCGATATGGCGCGTCCGGTACGGCGTGGCGAGCCAGGCCGTGGGGGTAGGTTGTCTGGGTCCTCTCAAATTTCCGGTTATTCTGGGATACATATCCTGCTGGGGATGAACCGGCCCCGTCGATGGGGTCGGCAGCGGAGATGTTCCCGGCGTGCTGCGATACCCTGTAGTTCTCCGCGCAGACAGCGGAGGAGTCGGTGCTGCTATCCGCCCTGCAGCCGTCGGGCGCTGCTCAGGTGTGAAGGTGAAGCGGCACGCGCCCCAGCTCCTTAACCAGTTCAAAGCGTCTGGTCCCTGCTGCTGATTCACGCTTGCCTGGACGACTTGTCCATGAACAAAGGTAATAATCCCCTGCTCGAAAAGCGGGCCCTCATTGCGCTCAACGATCAGCCGACCCGTTTTCTGTCCCAATTGCAGCACCTGAATGACATTTGCCAGGCGATCTGTCTCCGTTTTTGGCTGCTGTGACATGCGCTCTCACCGATACAACGGCAGGATGTTCCGCGTCTTTGCGGAGGAAGAATGCCGCCCTTTTTCTCTCATGGGTTGAACCCTTAGGGGAGCATTTTTCATGGGAACGCTCAAACCCCTCCGCTTGCGCGACTACAACAGGCTTCGACAACACGTTTTCGGGTCATCTTTCTCTTACACATAGGCCCGGCTCTTATTCAGGATAGAAACAGATGGTAAATAGCATTGGACAGTAATATCGAAATATCTCTAGCTTTGGATAGATAGCATATCACACTATGGAAATTTCTGACAAAATTATGAAAATTCTGTAGGAAATTTGACTTATATCTCTGCTTTTCACAGATTGTGAAGCGAGGAGTTCGTGACAGAAAGTCCTCTTTTCGGCGAAAAAGCTACCACTTCTCTGTCAAAATATGCGATAATAAAATTCGCGCGCGTACTTCATGCCCCCGGTGGGCATGCGTTTGGATTGGACGCCATATTCAGGTTTGTACTCACGGAGGCCCGCATGCCCTCGCATTCATCCGGTCCAGAATTCTTGTCAAGTGGTCGAGAAGAAGCTTTCGTTGATGGACTTTCGGTCAATGAGCTGGCCCGCTATTGCGCAGAGGAAACAAATAAGTTCCTGCGCCAGAGCGTTTCTAATGACCGTTATTGTCTGGAGCTTTTTCGCCGGGCAATCGTCAGGCGCGACGAGGACGCCTGGGCCTGTATCTATCAGCAGTATGCTCCTCTCGTTCTGACCTGGGTCAATCAGCATCAGAGCGCCGCCTCGCTGCTCGGTCAGGACAGCGGCGCGCCCCTGGTGAACGCAGCCTTTGCCAAGTTCGCCCAGGCCCTGACGCCCGCCAAGATGGGAAATTTCGATACCCTGGCCGCTGTCTTGAAATATCTGAAGATGTGTGTGCATAGTGTAATTGCGGATGAGGTGCGTTCACGCCAGGCTCGCCAGTATGAGGAGACGCTGGAGGCGATTGAGCAGGAGCCGGCGACCGACGATCCCGCCGAAGATGTGATCTCTGGCCTCTCGATCCAGAGTCTCTGGCAGGTGATTCAGGAGGAACTGAACAGCGAGGATGAACGTTTGCTCATCTACCTTGCCTATGTTCAGGGCATGAAGCCGGCGGAGATTTGTGCGCACAAACGTGAGTTTTTTCCTACGGTTGAGGATGTCTATCGGATCAAGCGCAATGTGCTGGAACGCTTGCGGCGCAATCGTCGCTTGCAGGCGATGTTTAAACACCGGCACTGGTAGTGGGGCCCGTCTGCGGCTGTTTTCGCCTGTGGGCGAGAAAGCCGATACCAGAATACCAAAAATTTGTTCGTTTATTCAGGTCAAAGGACAAAAAACACCCGTGGAGCTATGGTGAGCTGATCAACGATTGGGGAGAGTCGTTCAGCCCTCTGGTGTTCGCGGCATGGCTGGCAAATCCTTCATCTGGCCTGGCTTCAGGTCGCTTGCGGGATTCTCTGGCCGAAAACAACTTTTACATAAGGAAACGCTCATGGAGTGTAGTGAACCAGGGCTTATTCGCGATGAAGAACTGCTCGCGTATCTGGCCGGGGAGAGGGTGAGGCCGGTCGTTGAGCAGCATCTGACGCGCTGCCCACGCTGTTCTGCCCAGTTGGCGGATTTTCGCCGCCTGGAACTCTCGCTGCTTAGTAAGCTCTATCGGTGGGATTGCCCGCCCAATCAGGTGCTTGGGGAGTATCAACTGGATATGCTCGATCGGGAGACCACCCTGGCGGTTGAGCTTCACCTGCGCACCTGTGTGGCCTGCTCTGTCGAACTGAGCACGGCGAGGGAGTTCCTGGCCGGCGATCCAATCCTCGTTGAGCAGGCGTCGTCCGCCCGACTTCTCGCAGCCGATTCGGTGCGGAACAATCACCACGCGCAGCCCCAGGCGATAGGGGCCGCGCTGAATCGCTTGCTGGATCGCGCCAGCAGCAGCGCGCGTCGCATTATTGCGACCCTGCTGCCGCCTCAGCCGCGCCTGGCCTACCAGCGCAACACGGCTCCGACTGCCCTCTGGCCCCGGCGCTATGTGGCGGAAGATTTCAACATTTCGTTGCAGGTGGAGCGCGAAATCGGTCGCACCGATTCGTTTCAGTTGATTGGCTTTGTCACACGCAAGAGTACCACGTTGGAAACGCTGCAGGGCATGCCCGTCCTGCTCTCGTCCCAGACCGGCTCGGTTTCCGCCCAGAGTGTGGATGAGTTGGGAAACTTCATCTTCTCATCGCTTGTCCCCGCTACCTACAACCTGGAATTGCAAGCCCCCGACGGGATTATTGTGATTGAGCAGATTCCTGTCGATGGACAGGAGTAAGTAGAGAACAAATCTTTGTATGAGGATCTGGGAATAGAGTCAATATAATCAATAAGGACTGCCTGGAAAAGAGATATGTTTCAGGCAGTCCTTGTTTTAGGATACTACCGCTTAAGATTTTTACGTTTCAGGTGAAAATCCGCTTGAGCACTGTCCATTGTGTGGATGAAGCGGCTTTGATGTAACTCAGAAGCAAACACTCTCGCCGTGTGCTGAAAACGCCCTGCTGATCGTTTTAACAAGAAGAAGCGACTGGTCAACATCAGGATACAACCGGGACAGTATCGTTTATGACGCCGCAAGAAATAGTTACTCTGCTGCTCCTCAAAAGTGAAGAAGAGGGGCGGCACATGCTCACGCTCTGGCTGCCCACCTTTGACGATGCCGCAGTGAATAAGCTGGTCGAGTTGATTAAGCGCGAGGCCGATCATCAGTGGACCAGGGACTCGCAAATCTCATTTATGATGGCCGGCCACCTGCTCTTTATCGGCGATCTCCTGCAAAATACGTATGTCCATGCGCTGGGTCTGATGACGCGCGGGGACGCGCTGCGGCGCATGGATCGCGACCAGGATGCGCTGCCGTTTTTGGATGCAGCCGGCGGTGAGTTTCTGGCGATCGGCGACGAGGTTGGCTGGGCGCGCACGCGCATCGGGCGGGTGAGTGCGTGCCTGCGCCTGAACCGCACAGGGGAGGCGCTGCGCGATGCGGCTGCTGCGCGCGAGGTCTTTATTCGCTATGGGAAATTGCTGCGCGCCGGGCAGATCGATGTTAATGCCGCAATCATCAACTACGAGCTGGGCCAGTATGACCAGGCGCTGCGCCTCTTTGATCGAGCTATTGAAACCTATGCCTTGCAGGGCGAGGGGGTGGACCTCTATATCGCGCGTGCGCGGGGCAACAAGGCGATTACCCTGGCCGCGCAGGGGCGTTTTCGCGAGGCTGTGGCGCTGCATGAATTGGCCCGCGCAACCTTCGCCAATCACCGCAGCCAGGAGGTCGCGGTGGCGCGCGAGGAGTTGAATATCGCCCAGATCTCCGCCGCGCAAGGCCACTATAGCCAGGCCCTGCTCCTCTTCAATCGCAGCCGCGCTACCTTTCAAAATCATACTATGCAACTGGAGGCCGCCGAGGTTGCACAGCAGACGTGCGTTTGCTTGCTGCGCCTGAATCGCGCTCAGGAGGCGTATGAGTTGGCGGGCGAGACGGTGACGTATTTTCGCAACTCGCCAAGCAATCGTCACAACCTGGCGCATTCTCTGATGTACCAGGCCGAGGCGGCTCTGCTCAAAGGCGATCTGCGCGACGCCGATGAGAAGTTGCGCGAGGCCGGAGTGATTCTGGAGGAGATCGGCTTTATGGGTCTGGCGGCGCGCGTGCGTCTGTTGCAGGCCGAACTCTATTTTGCTCAGGGACAGATCGCGGCGAGTCTGCGCGAGGCGCGCTATGTCGCCGATGTCTTCGCCGAGCAGGAGGCATTGCCCCAGCTTGCGCGTGCGTCGCTTTTACAGGCGCGCATCGCGTTTATTCAGGGCGATATATCAACCGCGCGCGATCTGTGTATTCAGGCCCTGGACATTGCGCGAGGCCAGGGACTACTCGATCTCAAGTGCCGCTGCGATGCGCTGCTGGGCCAGATCGCTGAGCAGAGTGGCGATCTGGATGCGGCTGCGCGCTATTATGACCAGGCGATCGAAGGCATCGATGAGGTTCAGGGACACCTGGTGCTGGACGAGCGCAGCAGCTTCCTCGAAGACAAGAGCGAGATCTACCAGCGCGCGGTTATTCTGGCGCTCAAACGCGGGAGCAAGGACCAGGCGCTGGTCTATGTGGAGAAGGCCAAGTCGCGCGTTCTCGGCGACTATCTGCGCAATAATATTGATATTCGCCTGCGGGCCGGGGATAAGGCCGGCGAGGCGATTCTCGAAGACCTGGCCCGCCTGCGCGAGGAGCAGGCGTGGTTTAGTTCGATAGTTTACGAGACAGAGAACGAGGCCAACCTCAGCGATACTGCGATTATTCGCATTCGCTCGATGAAGCCGGGTCAGGCGCGCCAGGAGATGCAGAAGCGCGAGCGCAAGATCGAGCAGTTGCTTGAGCAGATGCAGTTGCGTCTGGCCGGGGACCTGGTGGCCCGTCCGCGCTCTCAGTGGGGCGACTCGCTGGTGAGCTCGCTCCTGCGCTATCCGCAAAGCACGCCGGGGGTCGCAACAGATGGATCGGGCGGCATTCAGCCTCAGTCTCTTCTGCTGGAATACTATCTTGCGGGCCAGGATCTCTATCTCTTCCAGCTTGGCCGGGGAACGATCGAGGTCCACTGTGTGGAGGGGGCTGTTCCGCAGATAGAGCGTCTGCTGGCCCTCTGGCGCGTCAACCTGGATCTGGTAGTCCAGGCCAGCGCGACCCACGATTATAGCTCAGACTTTTCAGGTTTGCAGGAGAACTGCCTGGGCCTGCTGGAGCGACTTTACCGCCTGCTGCTCGCGCCGGTCGCCGATATTTTGCCCACGTACACACACCTGACAATTGTGCCCTATGGTGTGCTGCACTATCTGCCCTTCCATGCGCTCTACAATGGACAGCAGTTCCTGGCCGAGCGCCTGCATGTCTCCTATCTGCCGGCAGCCGCGCTGCTGGATGTCTGCCAGCAGCGTGCTCAACGCGTCAAGGCAAGGGGAATGAACCTGGCGAACTCGCTGGTGATGGGACTTTCGGACGGCGGTCGCCTGAGTTTCGCGGTTCGCGAGGCTGAGGTGGTGGCTCGCCGCCTGGGCGCGCGCAGCGTGCTCAACGAAGCTGCAACCACCGCGCTCCTGCGCGAGGTCGCGCCCGTTTGCCCGATTGTGCATATCGCTGCGCACGGCCTCTTCCGCCTGGATGCGCCGAACTTCTCCAGCATCAAACTCGCCGATCGCCAGCTCAGTACAATCGAGGTCTTCAACCTGGACCTCTCATCCTGCTCGCTGGTGACGCTCAGCGCCTGCGAGACGGGCCGCGCCAGCATCGGCGGCGGCGACGAGGTGATGGGGCTGGGCCGCGGCTTTCTCTATGCCGGGGCGGCCTCGCTGCTGGCAACGCTCTGGAAGGTCGATGATGCCAGCAGCGCCGAGTTGATGGAGATCTTCTACCAGGCGTTGCTCAGTGGCTACACCAAAGCGGCGGCCCTCGCCAGCGCCCAGCGCGCTTTCCTCGCACGCGCGCGCACCTCCGGCCACTCCTACTATATGCACCCCTACTTCTGGGCCGCGTTCCAGTTGATCGGAGATGCGGGCGGACTATAAAAAGTTTCCCCGCTGCGCGAGAAAGACTAGCGGCGGTAATAATTATCCCGGCGTCCACGATAGTAGCGATGACGGTTGCGCCAGTTCGTATAGGTGGCCAGGTGCCAGATCGTGACGAGAACGGCCCCGCCAAGAAACGCCTTCGCGACCGCGATATTCAGACCGAACATACTCACCTCTCCCCCGATGGTGAACGGCAGAAGCAGAACGATAATAATGCCAAGCACCGCGCAGAGAATGGCCCCCAGCACCCCATAGGGTAGCCGCCAGCCCACAATCGTCTCGGCCAGAATGCCGATAATAATGGCGATGACCAGGTAAATCAGGTGACTCAAGGTAAAACTATACAAAACGGGATCGCTCAGCAGAACGAGAGAAGCTATCATAACGCCTCCTTGTGCGCGAAAGTATCTGCCATCTTTAGCAACTCTGCAATTGTAGTGGAGGGGCCTGCGCTTGTCAATCGGGAAAAACACGGTGGTTCTCACACCAACTTCAGGGCTTGCATCTCGAAGGCTGGTAGAACTGCTCGCTCTAGATTGCTTGTTTTTCGAGTTTTGTCGTGTTATAGTACTGGCTAGTTTTAGCAAACAGGAAGGTACGTTGACGATGACGGATATGCAAAATTTGCCCAGGCAGCCGCTCGCAGAAGTATTTGGCTATCCTGTTGATAACTTTTCTCCCCAGGCAGATCGCTACCGGCGTCTAAAGCTCTGCCCATTTCATAATAAGGTGCCGAACTGCACAAAAAGTCGGGCCAAGAATCCTATAGGCGTGTGTAGTGTATATGATGTAAAACATGCAGCAACCATTACTTGCCCAATACGCTTTCGCGAGGACTGGTATATCGCGGAGCATGCTGCATCTTTTTTCTTTCCGCAAGGGGTAAACTTTACTTCGCTCACTGAAGTTCGACTGAACGATAAATATGGGAAAGCGGCGGGCAATATTGATATTGTGCTTGTCTCGTATGATGAAACAGGCCACCTTATAGATTTTAGTTCGCTCGAAGTCCAGGCTGTTTATATTTCGGGCACTATCAGTGCGCCGTTTAATCATTACATTTCAGATCCTGTAAAGAATGCTTCTTTCGATTGGCGAAAGCATGAGAATTATCCTCGGCCAGACTATCTCTCTTCGTCACGTAAACGACTTGCTCCTCAGCTCATCTATAAGGGGGGTATTTTACATGCCTGGAAGAAGAAGATGGCTGTAGCTGTGGATAGTCAGTTTTTTGCGACCTTGCCTCCTATGGAGACAGTGGCTAAGGAAAATGCTGAATTGGTCTGGCTTGTTTATGATCTGAAGCATGATCCAATAGAAAATCGCAGACGTTTAACGCTTACGCGAAGTGTGTATACACGTTTTCTACCCGCGCTTGATAAAATTACGAAATCAGAGCCAGGCAACATGGGAGAGTTCATCTATTTGCTTCAAGCAAAGTTAGATGAAGCATTGGCGACTGGTTCAGGAACTGGTCTTACTCCCGATGCTAGATCGTTGCAGAGTGAGGACATTGAAGATATCATAGAATAGTCAGGTGGAGTATGTGGCAAACAACCTTTTTTGATGAAGATTTTTCTGCCAGGGTAGTGAATGTTGCCTCGGTGCCCAAACTCAGCCCTTTCCGCTATCCCGGTGGCAAGACATGGTTTGTGCCTTATATTCGTCGCTGGCTCGATCCCGCCGTGCGAGAACGATACCAGCTTTCTCCCATCAATCCAAGCCGCTTTATCGAACCATTTTTGGGAGGAGGCAGTATCAGCCTGACAGTCGCATCAGAAAAACTTGTTCCGCATGTCGTCACGGCTGAAATTGATGCGGACGTGACTGCTGTCTGGCAGACTATGCTGGATACTGAGAATGCGACATGGTTGGCCGATAAAATTACTCATTACTCTCTTACCCCTGAGAATGTTGCGTCTCTCTTAAATGAAAACCCTGTGAGGGTATGCGACCGTGCTTTCCAAACAATCGTCAAAAATCGCGTAAATCGTGGGGGAATTCTTGCACCTGGAGCGGGACAACTCAAATTTGGCGAAGATGGGAGAGGGATTCGTTCGCGCTGGTATCCAGCTACCCTGGCGCGGCGGATTCGCCGCATTGCCTCCTTTCAAGACCGCCTGACGTTTCTACAAGGGGATGGCCTGTCTCTTATAGCTGATTATATCCCGGATAGGGAGGCTGTCTTTTTTATTGATCCACCGTATACGGCTGGGAAAAATGGTAAGCGTGCGGGGAAACGTCTTTATGCTCACAATGAGTTGGATCACGAAAGACTTTTTGCTCTGGTTGATCAGTTGCAAGGCGATTTTCTCATGACGTATGATGATGCTCAAGAAGTCCATCAGTTAGCCTGCCGTCATGGTTTCGATATACGTCGAGTACCTATGAAAACGACCCATCATTCCAATACAATGGAGTTGCTGATTGGACGCAACCTCTGTTGGCTGAGATAATACATACGCTTGAGGCACTATTTGTTTGTAATTGTGCTTTTGCTGCTCGAAAGTCAGGCATGTCTCTATGAACTATCTCGCTCCCGATTACGTCTACACGCCCGCCGGCCTCCAGCCCAAGATGATCGTTGCTATCACAGATGAAGGCACTATCGGCGAGATCAGGCCGCGCGGGGCTGATGCGCCTGTGAGCGAGTTCCTGCCCGGTGTGGCCCTGCTGCCGGGCTTTGTGAATGCGCATAGCCATGTGTTTCAGCGCGCGCTCAGGGGGCATACCCATCGCCCGCTCTCGCAGCAGGACACGTTCTGGACCTGGCGGCGCGCGATGTATGCTGAAGCGGCCCGGCTCGATCCCGACCTGCTCTATGCCGGGGCGCTGCAGACCTATCGCGAGATGCTGGCTGCGGGCTATACCACGGTGGGCGAGTTTCACTATGTCCATCACCGGCCCGGCGGCGCTCCCTATGCCAATCCCAACGCGATGGCGGAGGCGATTCTGCAGGCCGGACGCGAGGCGGGCATTCGCGTGGTGCTGCTGATGACCGCCTATGCGCAAAGCGGTTTCGATCAGCCGCCGGAGGAGGTGCAGCGTCGTTTCTGCGATGCCTCGGTTGAGGCTTACCTGGAACGCGTGGAGGCCCTGCGCGTGGCCGGTGTGCCGGTCGGCGTGGCGCCCCATTCGGTGCGCGCTGTGCCGGAGGACTGGTTTCGTGCCATCGCGCAGTACAGCCGTGCGCATGCGCTTCCTCTTCACGTACATGCCGACGAGCAGATGGCGGAGATTGAACAGACACGTGCGGCCCGAGGTTGCACGCCCATCGAGTTGCTGGAACGCTTCGGCGCCCTGCACGAATATACCACAGTCGTACACGCCACCCACGCCGACGCGAACGAGATCGAGCTTCTGGCAAAGCGCGGCTGCACCGTTTGCGTTTGCCCTACAACGGAGGGCGACCTGGGCGACGGTATCGCGCCCTATGCCGAACTGCTGGCCGCCGGCCTTCCTCTGGCCATCGGGGCCGATAGCAACACCCGCTTGGACCCCATCGAGGAACTGCGCTGGGCCGAATATAGCGCGCGTATGCGCTATCGGCGCCGCCGCGTTCTCGTTGCCGACGAACTGGCCTCGCCCGGTCCGCTCCTGCTCACGATGGGAACCGCCGCCGGCGCACGCGCGCTGGGCCTCTCCACCGGCGAGATCGCGCCCGGTCGGCCTGCCGATCTCGTCGCCATTAATCTCCAGCACCCAACGCTGGCCGGCTGGACCGACGAGGACCTGCTGGATACACTTTTCTTCGGCGCCTCCGCTGAAGTGATCGCCGGCACGTGGGTGCAGGGACGTAAAGTGCGCCTGGATAGGTAGCAGGGCGCGCAAAACGCAGAGTTCGTCCTCCTCTTCCCCTCAAAATAGCAGAGCTTTTCAAAATCTATCCCGCTCAAGAGATTCTGATTTGCAGATCGCCAGAATATTGGAGAATATTGTGAAATTCTCCATTGACAATCAAAAGCCTATACTAAATAATGGCACTGAGCATGTTTCTCCTGGATGTCCAGGTATGGCATCGGTCAGAACAGCGCAGCGTAACTGCTACCCGTAGTGAGAAATACGTGCGAATTTTCGCATGCGCAGAATGGGGAGAGCGAACGTTGTAGATATGGGTGTGTTGCGTATAGGATTGCTTCTTCGCCGGGGAGCCCGGCAGGAAAGGCGTGGCTCTGTATGAGTACAAGTTCAGAATATACGGGGAGATATGAGTTACAGGAACCCCTGAGCCAGGGAAGCCGGGCAGAGGTCTGGAAGGCTTTTGATATCCAGACGCGCCAGTATGTGGCGATCAAGTTTTTGTACGCCGACCTGCGCGAGGACCCCGATTTCGCTGTGCGTTTTCAGCGTGAAGCGCCAATCATCGCTTCGTTACATCACCCGAACATTGTGCGGTATCACGATTTTTTTATCTCGCAACCACCGGGTGTGGGCAGTGGGGCTGCCAGCATCGTGATGGACTATGTGGACGGCGGGACGCTGGGCGACTATATTCGCAATACATCGCGCCAGGGGAAATTTCCAACAGCGTCTGAAATTATCCGCCTCTTCACATCTATTGGGGCTGCACTTGAATATGCTCATCAGCGGGGGGGCATTCATGGTCAGCTCAAGCCCACGAATATCTTGCTCGACAAGCTCAATGTCACGCGCAACCTGATGGGCGAGCCGATCCTGACCGATTTTGCGACAGCAAGGCTAATGGCAACCACCGTGAGCAGCAGCGGCGGTCAATGGTCGGGATTGCCACTGTATATGTCGCCTGAACAGATCAGGAACGCGCCGCTTGATGCACGCAGCGATGTCTACTCGCTGGGCATCATTCTCTACGAGATCTGTACGGGAACGCCTCCCTTTCCTGGCAATGATCCCGCCACGATCATGGCGCAGCACCTCAACACCATTCCCGCCTCGCCGGTGCTGATTAATCCGGCGGTTCCACCCGCGCTTGTCACCATCATCATGCGCAGCATTGCCAAAGATCCGGCGCTGCGTTTCCCCAGCGTCTCCGCTATGATAGCCGAGCTTGCGCAGGGGGAACAGCAGGTCGCTATCTCGCCCATTCCGGTAAACGTGGGAACCGCGCAACTGGCTGTAGATGCCAATTTGCCGACCATCCTGAGTTCGGAGCATCCTACCCATCTCACGCCCCCGCCGGGGATGTCTTCTTCGTCCGCGCTGCCCACTTCATTGCCCGGTGTGAGCGGCTTCTCTTTTGCCTCCGGCCCGGCATCTTCTCCCGGGATCGTGGGGATCTCTCAACCGCGAGTTTCGCTGACGCCCGGTGGGCCACCGACTCCCATGCCAACGGTATTTGCGCCTGGACAGGTCCTGACTACCGGCCCCAGCGTCCTGCCGATGGCGGCGCCGCCTCAGCCGGCTCCTCCACCCCGCAAAGCGCGCCCGCGTGGCCTTAGAGCAGTCGTCGCGATCTTGCTGGCGGTGCTGGTGGTTGGCGTCGGACTGGCCACCTATCTTGCGGTGCGCTCGGCCTCTTCCTCATCGACCGCAAATGCGCCGGTGATCGTCGGGCATGCCTATTTCGTCAGTAGCGGGCTGTTGAGCTCAAATCCTGAGACTGTGCAGGGGATTACCGACGAGTTGGAGATCAGGCTAGAGAATGTTCCTCAGCCTCCGGCCGGCAAGAGTTATTATGGCTGGCTGCTCAATGCGAAGTCGCTGGAATGGCTCCCTATTCCTCTCGGACCATTGACCGTGAAGAATGGCACGCTGGTGGACTTCTATGCGGGAGACGCGCAGCACTCAAACTTGCTGGCCACCAACAGTCGTTTTCTGATTACCGTTGGTGATATCGCTTCGCCGCCAACGTCTCCAGATGCCGCTTCACTGGTCTATTACGCGGCTTTTCCCGAAGTCCTGCATCCCTTTGGCACAGAGCAGTTTAGCTTGTACGACCATATTCGTCACCTGCTGTCCAATGATCCCAAAGTCCAGGCCGCGGGAATGAGCGGCGGCCTGGATATCTGGCTCTATCGCAACACGGAGAAGATCCTGGAATGGGCCGGCAGCGCACGGGACGCGACCCTTCCCGGTTCACGCAACCTCCCGCTTGTGCGCCGGCAGCTTACACGTATCATTGACTATCTCGACGGCATTGCCTATGCGCAGAGAGATTTGCCGGGCCAGCCATTGCTTGTGAACCAGACGATTGCCAGGATTGGTCTGCTCACCTTTGATCCCGTCAATCAGAATCCTCCCGGCTATCTCTATCACATGGATAAGCACTTGCATGAGATTTCGGTCCTGCCGGAGACGACCGACACGCAGAAAAAGCTAACGCTGCAAATCGATCAGGGGATTAACGCGGTCAATGCCTGGGATCTACAGATACGAACTGATGTGCTGAAGCTGCTTCAGATGAACGATGCACAGTTAATCGGGAGCCTGAATCTGCTGGATGAGGTGGCGACGCTGGCGAACGATGCATTCGTGGGCCAGATAAACCCGTTGGGCCAGGTAACGTATGGAGTAACGCAGATCCACTACGCCTCTCAGGCTCTGGCGACCTTCGATGTGCGGGCCTGCCAGGCGAGCAATCCCTGCCCCGCCCTGGTCTAAAACGCACTCAGGAAGAGAAGGATACGCAATGAGTACAGAATCATCTAAGAGGCTTGGAAAATATGAATTGCGCGAGCGCCTGGGCAGCGGTGGTATGGCGGAGGTCTGGAAGGCGTTTGATACGCAATTGCAGCGCTTTGTAGCGATCAAATTGTTGCATACCAAGCTGCAAGCCGATGCCAACTTTACCTCGCGTTTTCAGCGCGAGGCGCAGGTTATTGCCTCCCTGCACCATCCAAATATTGTGCAGATCCATGATTTTCAGGTCGAGCAAGGCTCCGAGGGAGAGAACCCGATTTTCTACATGGTGATGGCCTATATCGAAGGCCAGACGCTGGCCGACTATATTGCCAGCACGTCGGCCCAGGGAAAAATCCCCACGCCGGTCGAACTGGTCAATCTCTTCACCTCGATCAGCCTGGCCGTCGACTATGCGCACCAGAAGGGGATGATCCATCGCGATATCAAGCCGGCGAATATTCTGCTCGACCAGCGGAATCGCTCGCGTAATCCTATGGGCGAGCCTATTCTGACGGATTTCGGTCTGGCGAAGCTGCTGGGAGTGACCGGAGTAACGCTCACGGGTACGCAGATGGGAACGCCTCTGTATACGTCGCCTGAGCAGGCGCAGGGCTATCCAGGCAATGAGCGCAGCGACCTGTATTCGCTGGGGGTGATTCTCTATGAGATGGTGACGGGCGTGGCGCCGTTTCGAGGCGATACCCCGACCGCCGTACTCGCCCAGCATCTTTTCGCGACGCCCAACCCGCCGGTATTGTTCAATCCCAATATCCCGCCGGCGCTGAGTATGGTGATTATGACCGCGCTGGCGAAAGATCCAAACGCGCGCTTCCCCCGCGCTGCTGCCATGACCACCGCAATTGCTGAAGCACTCAATGTTCCGGTGCCTGAGAGCCTTGCTCAGTCCGCCTTCCCGGCGGATGTGCGCGATATGCCTACGGTAATCGGCTCGCTGAGTTCGCCGCAGCTCACGTCTGCTCCTCCTGGCGCGCGGGTATCGTCTGCTCCGATCAGCAATAGCGGCGTTCCACCCCTGGTTTCAGGCAGCAATCCCGGCGTAAGCGCCACTCCGCCACAGGTGCAGGCGCCCCCGACTCCTTTCCTCTGGGCGACGAATCCGCCTTCCTCGCCTGGAACTCTGCTGGCTACTGGCTGGCCCGCGTCCACACCCACCGGCCAGGCCCCAATCATGCAGCCAACCTCTGGTCCCGTACCGACGATGCCGGCGGGCGCGGGGGGACCGGTGTCAAGTCCAGGGCTGCCACCCACCGTTGTGCAATCCCCTCCCACTGAGCCCGCCGCGCCTCCGCCGCAAAAGGCCAGGGGACGGCGCGGCCTCTATGGGGCACTGGTGACGCTTCTTCTGCTCGCGCTGATTGGCGGGGGCCTGGGGGTGTATTTCAAATTTTTCCACACCACTACGCCCGTCGTGAGCAGCGGCGGCCAGGTCTTCTTCGTGAGTAGCGGCCAGTTTGATCCGAAATCTGCCCAGGGCATTGCCGATGAGCTGTTCTTCGCCTTCCACAATTTGCCGGCCCCTCCATCCGGGCAGGCATACTACGCCTGGTTGCTGGCGGATAAGACTCCTCATACCGAGGCGGAGCCACTGCAACCACCGCCGCAGTTTACCCTGCCGCTCAAGATAGGCCCCTTGCCATTTAGCAATGGGAATATCACGTATCTCTATAAAGGGACGGCCAGGCATGATAACCTGTTCTCTCTGGCCAGCCGCCTGCTGATTACTGAGGAGAGCACCAGCGGGACACAGGCGGGGCCGGCGAATCGCAGCACGTGGCGCTATTATGCTGAGATTCCTCAACAGCCGTATGGCAGCAATGGATTGAGCGCGCTGGATCACATTCGCCATCTTTTCTATAAAGAGACGAAGGTGGCGGTGCTTGGCCTGCCCGGTGGATTGGATGTCTGGCTCTTTAGAAATACCGAGGCGGTGCTGGAAAGGGCGGTGAGCGCTCGCGACGATTATAGCACGACGGTGGACAATTCGGGACTTATGCGCGGCCTGTTTAAGGTGATTCTGGAGTATCTGGACGGCTCGCTTAACGCCTCGATCGATCTCCCGGGCGGCGTTTTCAATCCTCCGCCCGAAACCAGGGTTGGGCTGCTCTCTGTCGTTCCCGCTCAGCAGCAGGCGACCGATCTGAGCAATAACCCACCTGGCTACGTGGATCATTTCGCCCTCCATCTCAATGGCGTGGTGCAGGCGCCTGACGCGACAGCGCAGATGCGCGTGCTCAGTACACAGATGATCGAGGCGTTGAATAATACCAGGAACTGGCTGACGCAGGTGCGGATGTACGCGAAGCAACTGGTAGTGATGAATGCTGCCCAGCTTGCTCAGCCGTCAACGCTGATTCTGCTCGATACTATGCTCCAATATGCCACCTACGCCTACGTCGGTCAGCTCGATCCTAAGACCGACCAGGTGCAGCCCGGCGTCCTTCAGGTCCACTACGATGTGCAAAATCTCGCGGCCCTGACGCTGACGACGAATCTCCCACAAGGTATCTGAGAGAGGGAGAACGTGCATGGAGCGAAAAGAGGCTGAGAAACGACGGCGGCTCGGCAGATATGAACTGCTGGAGCGCCTGGGCGAGGGTGGCATGGGCGAGGTCTGGAAGGCCCACGACACCCAGCTTCAGCGCCTTGTGGCTATCAAGCTGCTGCGCACCGACATCAGCGACGATCCTGATTTCGTCGCGTCGTTTCTGCGCGAGGCCCGGCTGGTGGCCGCGCTCCGTCACCCGAATATCGTGCAGATCCATGATTTTCAGCTCGCCGACCCTAGCACGCAGGGCAAGGCGTATATGGTGATGGATTATATCGAGGGTGGCACGCTGGCAACGGCGTTCCGTGCTACGGTGCGCCAGGGCATCTTCTGGCAGGCAAGCGATATTGTGGAGCTTTTTACGTCGATTAGCCTGGCCCTGGACTATGCGCACGCCCAGGGCATGGTCCACCGCGATATTAAACCGGCGAATATTCTCCTGCAGAAGTCGCTCACCGGAAATCGCTCGCCGGGGGAGCCGGTGCTGACTGATTTTGGCATTGCTCGCTGGCAGGGCAGCGGGAATACCGTGACCGGCTTTGTCGGCACACCACTCTATATTTCACCGGAACAGGCTCAGAGCCGCCCGGTGGACGCGCGTTCGGATCTGTACTCGCTGGGGGTTATCCTCTACGAGATTCTCACCGGCAAGGCGCCGTTTCACGGGGAGAATCCCCTGGCGATTATGTTGCAGCACGTCCATGAGCCGCCGCCTCCGCCCGCGCTCATCAATCCACGTGTGTCGCCCTCGCTCTCTGCGGTGGTTCTGCGCAGTATCGCCAAAGATCCGCAGGAGCGCTTTCCCAGCGCCGCGCAGATGACGATTGCGCTGGCTCAGGCGTTCAATCTTCCCGTGCCCGCGCGCCTGGATAGAGCCGACGCGAGACGCGAGCCCCAGGCGTTCAATCCGCTCCAGCCCCGTCCAGGCGCGACTCCGCTTCCCCCCACGATCACCCCTGCTCTGACCTCTACGCCCGCCGCTGGCTCGCATGAGGGTACCAGGATCACTCCCGGCGCGCATTTTCCCGGTGTGCCGCAAGTCCGATCCGCCGATGCCGCGCAGCACACGACGCCTCCATTGCCGGTAGACGCGTCCCGGCGCTCTCGGCCTGCCTTCCCGCGCTGGCTGGCAGTGGTCAGCGTGACCTGTGTTGTGCTGCTGCTCCTGGGGATAGGCGCGGCTGTGCTGGTTCCGCGCCTATCCTCGTCATCCGGCACACCCACCCCAGCCGCCGGTGGTGGCGTGATCGGGCATGTTCTCTTCCTCCACAGTTCAGCCGCGCCGGCGGGCGTCTTCAACCAGTTGCAGATCGATCTAACCGGCGTGCAGCCCCCGCCCTCCGGGCAACTCTACTATGCCTGGCTAACTCAGGCCAATAGCGAGGCGGCCAGGATTCCACACTGGCAGCTCCAGGTACAGAATGGCGCTATCCACGCGCTCTATACCGCTAATCCTCCTCAGACCGACCTGCTTACGGGCAGCGATGGCTTTTTGATTACCACCGAGGATGTCGGCAGCCCGCCGGTCATTCCCATTCCTGCGCCTGCGCGCCACCTCTATTATGCGCTGATTCCCCACCCATTGCCCGCGTCTCTCTCTTTTGAGGTCAAACCCTGTCCGGCGAATGGAGCGAGCAGTGTGCCGGCTCCTTGCCTGTAGTCGGGAGAAGTGGCTATTTCTTCCTGGCTGTACGCGGGCGCTCGCCTGGCTCTGGCCGTAGCACCGGATAGTTCTCGATCAGCTTGAGGCATTCATCGATCGCGCGCTCTAACTGCGGATCGCGCCCATTGACATAATCCTGGGGCGCGATCTCGACCTCGATATCGGGTTCGGTGCCATAGTTTTCCAGATTCCAGCCCACGTCCTTGAACCAGTTGGCCGAGGTTGGCTGCGTGGTGCGCGTGCCGTCGACCAGGGGATGATAATAGCTGATGCCGATGACGCCGCCCCAGGTGCGTGTGCCGATCAACGGTCCCAGTCCCATCAGCTTGAAGCTATGGCTGAACTTGTCGCCATCCGAGGCCGCGTGCTCGTTGGTAAGCGCAACCATCGGGCCGGCAGGCGATTCGTAGGGATACGCCTGCGGCTGACGCCAGCGCGAGAAGCGATAGGCCAGGCGCGGACGGGCCAGGCGTTCCAGCAGCAGGCCCGACACGCTGCCGCCGTGATTCCAGCGCACATCGATGATCAACCCGTCCGCGTTATGCTCGGCCAGGTAGCTGCGATGGAACTCGGCGAAGCCGGACGATCCCATGTCCGGGATGTGAATGTAGCCAACGCGTCCATCTGAGCGTTCGTGGACCAGCGCGCGGTTGTGCTCCACCCACTCACGATAGCGGGCCTGGCGTTCGCTGGCCAGCGCCTTGACGGTGATTGTGCGCACCTCTTTGCTCTCCGCCGCCTCGATGGTGAGCTGAACCTCCTGGTTAGCGTAGTTGACCAGCAGCGCCTGCGGAGGCTGACCAGGTCCCAGGCGCTGGCCGTTGATCGCCAGCACTGCGTCACCGACCTGGACGTTGAGGCCGGGCGAGTTCAGGGGCGAGGTAGCGCGTGGATCGGAGACGTCGCCCTTGACAATGTGACTGATGCGATAGCGTTTCTGGTCCATGTCGTAGGTCCAATCGACCGCCAGCGAGCCCTGTCGGTAGTGGGGATGGCGACGGTAGTCCCCCGCGCCTTCATAGGCATGCGAGGTGCCCAACTCTCCCTGAAGCTCCCAGAAGAGATCGGACAACTCGGCCCGCGAGCCGACACGCTCGACCAGCGGGGCATATTGCTCGTACACACCCTGCCAGTCCACGCCTGACATATCCTCCGTCCAGAAGTACTCTCGCTGCAAACGCCAGGCTTCGGCGAACATCTGCCGCCATTCCGCCGCCGGCTGCACCGAAACCTTGATGCGGTCCAGGTCCAGCCAGCCGCTCTCGCGA
>Ga0209581_1001263_pt1 | contig 31210 bp, 32 predicted proteins | sample Coa_R2_FD_187160 | JGI IMG/M metagenome (GOLD analysis project Ga0209581, IMG submission 187160) | Surface soil microbial communities from Centralia Pennsylvania, which are recovering from an underground coalmine fire - Coalmine... | ecosystem: Environmental > Terrestrial > Soil > Unclassified ...
ATCGAACAGTCGGCGCTCAGCTCCATGAGCCAGCAGACGGCTCCGAAATTCGGAGAGCACCGAGCAGTCAAACCCGCTATCGGTCAGCTCTAAGCTTAAGGCGTATTTCCAATCAATGCGTGTACGCACGGCGTCAGCCGCTTGCCGATCCGTGAGTCCTTCTGCATATTGCATGAGAGTCACCAGAGCCAGGCGCCACGGAGCCTCGGCTGGTTGTCCTCGGCTGGGAAACAGATCGCGAAAATCTTCATCCGTAGACAACGTTCCTAACTCATCTCGCATCTGGAGAGACACGTTTCCCTGAGGCAGGACTGCACGCGCTACACGGGCTGTTTCTTCTGGAATCTCTGGGATGGGTTGTGGATGCATGGACATGAGGTTTCTCCTGGCTCGACTTCACGGTTTGTTTCTCATTCAGTATCTCATATTCCTTCTCAACCCTGCTTTGGCAATTCGCCAACACTATCTTAGTGATAGTGTTGGCGAATTGCCCTGAACTAAGCCGCCGCTGCCGATTGTGCTGAAGCGACCAACCGAGCGAAGCGCGAGACAGGGGCTGAGACATGAGTGTCGTTGACAAGCCAGGTGCAAGCCCGCAACACATTGATGGCGGTTGCCGTGAAAAAAGCTTGCAGTCTGAGCTTGTTGAGGCCAATGTAGCGTGCTTGCCGCATGTCACAGGTTCGCACCGCCTGCGCAACAGTTCCTTCGATACCTGCTCTCGTCGCATACTGTTTCCAAAAGGCTGGCGTTTCCTGACGCTGGCGCGCCGCAACCAGAGCAGTGTTGGTCGCTTCATCCGGGCGTAACCGAAGGACTTTTGCCCCAACGGCTGTACACTTTTCGTGCACAGGACACGGGCGGCACACTGAGAGAGGAAAGCGTACCCGCAGACTGGGCTTTCCATGCCGATCAGGGATCTGGAGCCAATCTCGGCTTGTGTGTCCAGCCGGACACACCGCCTGCTTCGCCTGCCAATTGATGAGAAACTGGCTCTGATCGAAACGCCCAGCTTCTTTGGAGGCCCAGCTCAGATCTGGCATCGCTGGTCCAATCACGTCGACGTGATAGCGGCTCTGACTTTGGGCAAGAATCTCAGCATCAACATAGCCTGCATCCATCAAATGCTCTTGCGGAAGCATCTTTTGAGAGGCCAGGCGTTCATGAAGCTCCCCGACGATGTCCCCATCAGCCATCGTGGCACTGGTGGAAGTGACCTCAACAATCAGGTGCGGGGCACCCGCTTCGCAGGTTTCGGTGAAATGGACTTTGTAGCCGGACCAGGCAGTGCTTTTTTTACGGCTATAACGTGCTTCCACATCATAGGGAGACGTGATCAACACGGCTGAGGGGGGCAGTTCTCCATCGGCTCTCCATGGCGTGCCTTGCTCGCTTGCATGATAGTGCTGAAGCCACACCCGCCGCAGGGTTTGGATGGCGTCCAGATCCCGCAGCCAGGGCAGAGTGTTCTCGGCGTACACCGCTTCCACAAGCCGACGACCATCGGTTCCAATGGTTTCCGCCAACTCTACTCGTTTCTTCTCGTCTTTGGGCAGCCGAAAATCGCTGAAACGTTTCTCATACCGCTCGGCCCACGCCGGGTTCATCTGCTCCAGTAGCCACGCGGGCGCAACCTCTGCCAACACATTCAGCGCGTGACGCATGGTCTCTCCCACACATTCCAACCGCCTCAGCGTGCGGATCGCAGCCAGCACATGCGTCGAATCTGTCCGTTGTTTGCCTCTGGCCTTGATCCACCCACGTTCCCGCATCTTTGAGAGCACGAGGTCAAAAAGGCGACGTTCGGCTCCATGAGCCAGCAAGCGACTACGAAATTCTGAGAGCACGGAGAAGTCAAACCCAGAATCGGCCAACTCCAGGCTGAGTGTGTACTTCCAATCAATACGGGTGCGCACGGCGTCTGCCGCTTGCCGGTCTGTGAGACTCTCACCATATTGCATGAGGGTGACCAGGGCCAAACGCCATGGGGCCTCAGCTGGTTGCCCACGGATGGGAAACAGATCAGCAAAATCGGTATCCTCACACAATGTTCCGAGCTCGTCTCGCATCTGCATCCACACATTGCCCTCAGGCAGGACGGCATGCGCGAGGCGGACGGTTTCTTCTGGAATGGCCGGGATCGGCTGGGGATGCATGGACATGGACTCCCTCCTGATTGGCTTGATACTGTTCGTTCTTTTTCAGTATCTCATATTTCTCCCTGGTCCTTCTTTGAGAATTCGCCAACAATATCTTAGTGGGGCTGTACCGAAAAAGAAGTGAATATGATATTATTTTATAAAATAACAAAAGATTAAATAGCAATGCAAAAACATCTTTTTATACAAAATAATCCACATCGGTCAAACTATTCATAATGCTGACCGATACGGTCATTTGATAGGTGGAATTAAACAGTACAATTCTATCCACCATCTGACCGACGCCCAGGGCAGCCTGCTGACCAGCCTCTCAGCCAGCGCCATCATCGGCGAGCAGCTCTCCGCCCCCTACGGCTCCACGCGCTACACCGTCGGCTCCCTGGGCACGGCCAAAGCGTTTACCGGGCAGGAGGCCGACGCGCTCACCAGGTTGTCCTACTATCACGCCCGGTGGTATGATCCGGTCACAGGACTATTCGTGTCGGTGGATACGCAGGAGGGCAATGCCCAGGGGGTCAATCCGTATGGGTATGTGCGGGAGAACCCGGAGACGTGGACGGACCCGACGGGGGAGCGAGTTTGCATTGACAATGGTGCGACTTGTAAAGATCCCAGGCCTGGAGGGGGGACTTACTGTTATAAGAATGGGCCGAACTGTAGTGGTGGTCCCAGCGGTCCTTCCTACAATGATTGTGCAGCGAATCCATCACTTCAGGGATGTTCTAAATATCCTTGTGCTGCTGGACCTTTGAGTACTAACAACTGCACATATGGTAGTGGTGACTGTAAAGGTCTCACCTTTGCAGGATGTAAGAAGCAGCACGCGTATAAGGATGCTGCAAGAGCTAGAGATCATTTTCGGTGGTTGGCAAATCTTTTCGGTGGTGCTCTTTTCTGGATTATATCAACTATCCTCACTGTGCTCACATCTGTTCTCAGCTTTTTTGCTGGCCCGCTTTTAACTATCATAGGAGGGATTGTAACAGGATTGGAAATCGGCTTGGGCCTTGTAGGCCTCATGGCGGGAAGAATTGCTGATGTGTTTAGCAATGAGACCGACATGGTAGAGATGGTAAACAAACAAGGTCTATCGTGGTTTACTTTGTCCAACCTTGATGCTGATAAGCAACAGATAGGAGATAGTATAACCGGTTTCCACGCCTTAGGGACAGGGATAAACATCCTCACCGCGATAGGGACTCTTTTTGGTGGGGCTATTAAGGGGGCTGCTGTTGCTGGCACAGCGATAACATCAACGATATTGAAGCTTGGGGCATGGGGAGCAACCACTGCCCTGGTTGCTGAGGCGGTTGAAACTGTCGGTGCTACAATCTTGCTGACCCAAGCAAATGGCTACATAAATCAGGAGGAGGCTGATATAGCCTGATTAACTTGAACTGATGTGCTTGTTGCTACCTTTTTAGCGCCTTAGAGCTGCTTTTCCTTGCGACGCCTTTCTGTAAGACTTTGAAAGGAGAAACCAAACATTGATGAAAAACTCTCAAGAAAGATATGTTAACCGAAAATTTCCCAAAAACTTTTCAGGAGTTTTTCATCAATATCTGTTTTAAATAGATGAAATTAGGTGTTTTTATGAATAAAGGGCAAAATGTACTATATATGCTCAAACTTGTATATCATGTGTCCCAACAAAGAAAAGCAAATAAATATCTTGTAGCTATCCTTTGTTTCTGTATCGGCTGCTACGCTCTATTTGCTTTTATGGTGTTATTTACTGCTCTAGATATTTTTGCATGGTTTATGTATGGGGCAATGATTATAGGGATTATTGTAGGAATCATAACTTTTATTTATCATATGCATGACGTAATCAAACAAATAAAGGAAACAGAGAAATAAACCACAAGTTCTGTCCACCAGCGCTATCACCGGCGAGCAGCTCTACGCGCCCTACGGCACGACGCGCTACACGGCCGGCTCGCTGGGCACGGCCAAAGCGTTCACCGGGCAAGAAGCTGTTCCTCTCAGTGGATGCGGAGGGGTAGCAAAATATGAGACGGGCCGAGTCTTGATGCGCACGTGAGATCAAATTCGTTCGATAGATGGCTTTATGAAAGGAGCGGCCATCCCTCCTGCGCCTGTGTGCGGGCAAGGGATGGCCGTGTTTCTGCTGTTTGGCGAGCGCCTTGACCGTAAGCCGCCAGCAAGGCCCTACTCTTGGGGAGCACTAAAAATAATACGACGAGATCCCGCCGTCCACGGTGAGCCAGGCGCCGGTTGTCCAGGAGGACTCATCGGAGGCGAGGTAGAGGGCGAGATAGACGATATCTTCGGGGGAGCCGAAACGTCCGAGGGGGATGCGATTGAGGCGCAGGTTGCGGGCCTCTTCGCTGACCCAGAGGGTGCGCAGCAGGGGAGTCTCGATCGGGCCGGGGCAGATGGCGTTGCAGCGAATGCCATAGCGTCCGTACTGGATGGCCAGGGACTTGGTAAGGGCCAGCAGGCCACCTTTGCTGGCGGTATAGGCGTCCTGGGGCACGGTGCAGCCCATAAAGGCCACGAACGAAGCGATATTGACGATGGAGCCGCTTTGGCGGCGGACCATATGGGGAATGGCGTACTTGGAGCAAAGAAAGGTGCTTTTGAGATTCACATCCATAATGCGGTCCCAGGTGGTTTCGGCGAGATCGACCACGCTGCCATCGTCGTCGGGCATAATGCCGGCATTGTTATAGAGGATATCGATCTGTCCAAAGGTTTCGAGTGTGGCGTCGATCAAGTGTTTCACCTCGGCCTCGCGCGCGACGTTGGCCTGCACGAAGATGGCCTGGCCGCCGGAGGAACGGATGCGCCGGGCGGTACTCTCGCCTGTATCGGCGGAGATGTCGGTCACAACGACACGTGCGCCCTCGCGGGCGAAGATTTCGGCAGCCACCTGGCCCATGCCGCTGGCCGAGCCGGTAATGATAGCCACTTTGTGTTCCAGTCTCATGGATGCGCAAGCTCCTTTTTCGTCAAGTTCCCAGTGTCAGGTAGGTTTCACCAGGTCGAGATACCAGAAAGGCAGGCGTTTGCGCAGGAGGGGTTTACTGCGCACAACGTTGCCGGGAATGCTATCGCGAATATCGTAGGCGAGTTCGCCGGTCAGGGAGCCGGAGAGCTCGCCGGGGGCGTAGTTCAGGTACGTTGTTGAACGGCGCCCGGTACGTTGTTCGCGGGTATCGATAGTCATCATAGTCAGGCAAAGCTCGTCGTCCTCCTCGACGATCACCTCGCGCCAGGGATAGACATCAGTGGAGGGCGAGAAGATGCCGCTGTAGCCGTTCGCGCGCAGGTTAGCCTTCTGGCCGTGCCAGTTCGCCAGGGCCAGGTAGACGTGGTGTTCCGAGGCGCGCACGCGCCAGATCAACGAGTGGGTGGGATCGTACTCGCCGGGCGCGACCGATTGGGTGAAGCGGATTCTGGAGGGTGGCAGGCCGATGGGCGTGGGGAAATTCAGGCAGGTGGGCGCGCAGACCAGGTCCGTGCCCAGGCCGGCCAGCACGCGCAGGGTTTCCGGGAAGAGCACGTCGTAGCCGGTGGCCAGACCGATGCGCCCGGCGGGCACGTCGAAGGTGCGCAGGCCACGCTCGCCGGGGGTCGCCCAGAGACGATCGCGGGCCGTCAGGTGCAGCTTGCGGTAGGTGCCATAGACGCCCTCGGGATCGATCAGCAGGACCGTGTTGTAGAAGACCGGCGGCATATCCGGCTCCTCCACGCGTTCGGCCACGCCCAGGACCAGCGTGATCTGAAACTCTGTAGCCAGGGCCACCAACTCGGCGGTTTCTGGACCCGGCACGCGGACCGCGCCTGCCTGGAGCGCGGCTACGGCTGCGGGCGTCGTGTCCGTCAGGGGACCCGGCAGCATCAATTCGGGGAGAACCAGCACATCGGGGCGCGTCGGTTCGTGGTCCCGCAGGAGCGTGCCGAGGAGGTCCCGCAGCGTGCTCAGAGGCAGCGGGGACTCACCGTCGCTCAGTGAGTTGAGATCCATCTGGATAATGCCCACACACGAAAGCTGGCCGGGCGGCAGCTCGCCGAGGTCATAGAGGCCGTGATAGCGCAGCGGCTCCCAGAGATACGTATTGTGGACCAGGGAGGTATAGAGCGCGGGCCGGCGGTCCGCCAGGCGATCGCCCAGTGGCTCGTCGTCCCCCCAGCTTTTCGTGCGCGCGCGGACCAGATCGACCTCGCCGTAGACAATGCCCTCGCCATCATCGATCGACGCCTGGATACTGCCATCGGGATTGAGGATACAACTGCCCCCGCTGAACTCCGCGCCACGTTCGACATCACTGCGATTGGCCGCGATGACATACACGCCATTCTCCAGTGCGCGGGCCATCCACCACCTACTGGGGCAGTGCTCCTCCAGCCAGTTCGTGGGAAAGAGAATCACATCCGCCCCATGCAGCGCGGAGATACGCACCGACTCAAAGTACATCGCATCCATGCAAATCACCCCGGCCAGGCGGCCCAGGGGCGTTTCCCAAACCGGGAAGCCCAGATCGCCGTCGCGCGCCCAGCGAGGTTCAGCGATATACGAATGAACCTTGCGGTACGTCCCGACCAGACCCTGGGGTCCAAGCAGCGCCAGGGAATTGTAGTACACGCCGGTCGTGGGGTCCAGCTCCGGCAGGCCGAGAGCGATATAGCAATCAAAGCGCTCCGCCAGTTCCTGGAAGCGCGCCGTCGTAGGGCCAGGAATCGGTTCGACAAAGGGAGCGATCTCCTCGCGCGAGGTCCAGCAATAGCCGGTCGTAGCCATCTCGGGGAGAACGATCAGGCGGGCCTCCTGGCGAGCCGCCTCTTCGACAAACTGGAGCAGGCGCTCCACATTCTTGCCTTTTTCACCCAGCAGCGGGTTAAACTGAATTGCAGCGACCCGGTAATGTGTCAGAGAGGGTCCAGAGGATGCGGATTGAGTCATAGCAAATCCCTCGCCGGGAGTCCATCTTACAGGCGCCCGGATGTATACACTAGGAACGAAAGTGATCAGGACCACCACAGATATTATATCCAGATAGCCACGCAAGGGAATAGCCTGATAGCCTGTCACCCTCCGGTCGGATACGCCTGTCTCTCTGCACAAGCAACAATTATGTGGATGAGTTAATAGTACCATCGATTCCGGCAAGCAGCAATGGGCAAACTAACAATATATGGGCCTCTTCCATGTTTAGTGTATCTATAACGTGAAGCATGCGGGAGCGTCGCCTGGGAAGCCCGGTCCGAGAAGGGGCGCTATTGTCGAAAGCCTGGCGGTATGGTTTAATAAAAAGCGTCACCAGGCTCAGGCATCGCGAAGATGTTATGCCAGCTTAAAGGGGAGAAAAGAAAGCATTGAGTAATCAGGAGCGATCTGAGCGGATCGCCATCTATCCGGGCAGTTTTGATCCGTTGACCAACGGGCATCTCGACATCGCGCGCCGGGCCGCGCGGCTCTTTGACACATTAGTTGTATCGGTCTATGCTTTCCCGGCCAAGAATCTGCTTTTCAGCGTAGAGGAGCGGCTGGAACTCTGGCGGGCGGTTATTGCCGGTGAGCGGCTGCCCAACGTGCGGGTGGATGCGTTCTCCGGCCTGGTGGTGGATCACGTGCGTGCGCTGGGCGGGCACGTGATTATCAAAGGGCTGCGCTCGTCCAACGATTTCGACGCGGAATTCCAGCAGGGATTAATGAATCACAAGCTCGCGCCAGAAATCGAAACCGTCTGTTTGTTTACCAATCTGGAGCAACTTTTTATCAGTTCCACGTTGCTCAAAGAAGTCACCCGTCTGGGCGGCAATGTCCATGACATGCTACCGCCCGTCGTGATACAGGCAATGAAGAAAAAGTTTGGCGAGTAGCGCGTTGTTTTGCATAGAACATGTGGGATGGAGCCAGAGCGTGGATATACTGTACCTTGTTGATCGCCTGGAGAACCTGATCGCAGGCAGCCGGCGCATGCCGCTGGTCAACCAGATCATCATCAAAGAGTCGGACATACTGAACATCGTGGATCAACTGCGCACGACCATTCCCGACGAGATCAAACAGGCCCGGCGCATTATCCAGGACAAAGAGCGCATTCTGGCTCAGGCGCAGGCAGACGCTAACGCGCTGCTTGCGCGGGCGCGCGCCGAATCGGAGCAGGCGGTGAACCGCGAGGGGTTGCTCAAGGCGGCGGAGGCGCGTTCGCAGGAACTGCTGCGGCGCGCGGAAGAGGAGGCGGAGCAGCTCAAGAACGAGGCGGATGGCTATGTCATCGAAACCCTGCGCGCCCTGCGCGACCACCTGAGCAGCATCGAAACCGACATCGGGCGCTCGATCCTGAGCATCGAGAAAGGGCTGGCCAGTCTGGAGGGCGAGCCGGAGGACAGCGCCGACGAGAGTGGCTATTACGAGGATGAGCGGGCTGCCCGACCTGTGCCCCGGCGCGCCTCGCTGGCCGCCGACACGATGGGCGGACCAATGTATATTCAGCAAGAGGAGGGTACCTGGTCGGATGAGGTCGAGGAGCAGGAGATCATCCAACAGGATACGCCCCCCAGGCCCGCGCGCGGATACGACAACGGGGCTTGATTTTTTGCCGCCCTTCCTCTATAATAACCGGGTATCTATTGAAAGCCGCCCACGACTGCGCCGCACTATTTCGACAGGCAAACATTCGCTCGACCTGTGAAGACATCGAAAACAACAGAGGATTTGAGATGGACGCAATGCTTTTTAACGTGGCGCAGCTTATGAAATCCCCGGTGGGGACTTCGTTTGTGACGGATTTTCAAGAGGATGAAAAGGTTGTCCTCGACGACGATCTGAAGGTGGTTGGCCCGCTGACGGGCCACGCACGTATGCGCCGCACGAACCAGGGCCTGCTGGTAGATGGTTGGGTAGATCTGACCCTCGAACTCTCCTGCATGCGCTGCCTGAAGAATTTTGAGCAGCCGATGCACGTGACTTTTGAAGAGCAGTTTTATCCAACGGTCGATGTGCTGACCGGATTGCCGGCGCCCGCGTTCGATGAGGACGAGATCTTTCCGATCGACGACCATCACCAGGTGGATCTGACCGAGGCGGTGCGCCAGACGGTACTGATCGCGCTGCCGATGGTGACGATTTGCCAGGAGGACTGTAAGGGCCTCTGCTCGCAATGCGGCAAGGATCTCAACCAGGGTCCCTGCGACTGCCAGCCGGAGACGGATGTGCGCTGGATCGCTCTGGAGCAGTTATTACAGAATGGATTACAGCCATAACGCGCGCTAGCTCGCGCCACGCATAAGCGTTTTACTTTTGCACATGTATGCCGGGTAGTTATCGCCGGCATACGGGCGGAACAGGAGAATCAAACAATGGGAGCGTTACCAAAACAGCGTGTTTCGCATGCTCGCCAGGGCGAGCGGCGGGCACATCATCACCTGACCTTACCTCAACTGGTGCTTTGCCCGCAGTGCCGCAAGCCGCGCCTGGCGCATCACGCCTGTCCGAGCTGCGGAACCTACCGGGGGCGCCAGGTCTTTTATCCCAAGACCAAAAAGCAGTAATTTTTTTAAAGAGGCAGGCTTGTGATCCCGCCTCTTTTGTGTCTACGCGAGCTTTCGCTGCCCATGCCCCCGGCTATGCGCGGATCAGTGCGCTCGTTGCACATATTCCAGGGATTTATTGAGTGTCATTGCGAAAATGCATGAAACGCATTTTTTGCAATGACACTACGAGTATCGGGCGCGGGCGAAAGCTATGGGTAGCAGCCAGACCCTGAGAGAACAGAGACGATGACAACCAGAGTTGCCTTTCTTTTTCCCGGCCAGGGCAGCCAGGCGGTCGGGATGGGTGCCGATATTTTCCAGTCCTCGCCCGCAGCCCGGCGGGTTTTCGAGAGTGTGGATGAAGCGCTGGGCTTTCCCCTCAGTCAATTATGTTTCACGGGACCCGACGAGACGCTGCGCGAGACGATTAATACCCAGCCCGCAATTGTCACGGTGAGCCTGGCTCTGCTGGCTGCCCTGCAAGAGGCTCTTGCGGACCAGGCGCCGGCTTCAACCTCTTCATGGACGCTTCCGCTAACTCCCGCCTATACCGCCGGTCACAGCGTTGGGGAGTATGCGGCCCTGGTCGTTTCAGGCTCGCTGGCCCTGGCCGACGCGGTTCGCCTGGTGCGCGAGCGCGGGCGTCTGATGCACCGTGAGGGCACCGTCTGTCCCGGCAGCATGGCCGCGATCATCGCCCTGGACGAAGAGACGCTGCGGGACGTTTGCGCGCAGGCGACGGCGCAGGCCGTTGCCCAGGGGACGGGCACGCATCCCGGCGAGGGGCAGGTAGCGATTGCCAACTACAACGCGCCCGGCCAGATTGTCATCTCGGGCGAGCTAAAGGCCCTCAACCTGGCGATGGAGATGGCGCGAGCGCGGGGCGCGAAGAAGGTGATCCCGCTTGCGGTAAGCGGGGCATTCCACTCGCCGGTCATGCAGCCGGCGGCGGAGGGCTTGGCGCGGGCCATCGCCGCCACACCCGTCAAGGACGCGCAGATCCCGCTGATCGGCAACATGCACGCCGTCCCGCTGACCGGCGCGCAGGAGATTCGCGAGGAGCTTGCAGGACAGATAGCCGCTTCGGTACAATGGATTCGCAGCGTCGAATATCTGGTAAACGAAGGCGTCACGACCTTTATCGAGATCGGTCCCGGCCAGGCGTTAACCGGGATGATCAAACGGATTGCCAAAGGTACTACGCTGATGAACGTCAGTAGCGGAGAGGATATCATAAAAGTCGTGGGTATGCTGCGTGAGCTGGGCCTGGTGGACGTCTGAAAGGGATGAGGGGATGGGAGCCGTTCTTCGCCGTCACGGAGCATAGGGAGCGGGCTGCGGGCTGGGGTAGTGACGTCGGGAACCGGGGGCGCGGTAGGAGAAAAGATCAGCCATTCGTAACAAGGCAGACAGAGACTTGACAACCTTTCACGCAAGAGCGACAATGCCATGCAGAGAAGAGATCCAGTGCAGCCTGTCGCTCGAAAGAGAGAGTAGCAGGCCATTTTCTGAAAAGGGAAACCAATGGCGAACGAAGCGCCGGGAGTTGTACGAGTCGCGCCGCAGGTCCTCTCGACCATCGTCACCAATGCGGCCCTGGAGGTACCGGGCGTGGTGAGTATGGCCCATTCACAGAGTCCCTGGCCGCGCTGGCCGGGGCGTGAGGTGCCGCGCCAGGGCGTCTCATTGACCGTCAGGGAGAACACCGTTACGGCTGATATCTACCTGGTCGTTGAGTCAGGCGTCGAAATCGTCAGTGTCGGGGCAGCTGTTCAGGAGGAGGTCGCTGCGGCCCTTGAACACATTGTAGGTATGCAGGTACGCGAGGTGAATGTCTACGTTCAGGATGTCACGTAGGGCCCGCCTGGCTCGACGTAGCAGAGGGAAACCACATCAACGAGCTTGCGCTGCCGGGGGAGAGCCTCCGGCAACCGGAGCAAAGAACCACATGAGGAAAGTATGCCAATAGGGATACGCAGACAAGCGCGAATGGTCGCGTTGCAAACACTCTACGAATATGACACCGCTCAACATGCCCCGGCAGAGGTCTTGCAGCGTCATACCGAGGAACGCCACCTGCAACCAAAAGTGGTGGAGTATGCTCAGGAGTTGATTGCGGGCGTGTGTGATCACCTGGCGGATATCGACGCGCACATCCAGAGCGCGGCCCGCGAGTGGCCATTGCAGCAGATGGCCCGCGTGGATAAAAATATTCTCAGGCTTGCAATCTACGAGATTCTGTTTAATAATACGGTACCAGCAAAGGCAGCCATCAACGAAGCAGTGGAACTCGCCAAGCTCTTTGGGAGTAACACCTCCAGCCGTTTTATCAATGGCGTCCTTGGTACTATATTTAACCGGGCACAACAGCGGCCCACCCCTATAGCTGAAAGCGAGGTGAAATAGTGGCAACAACCGTTTCCGAGCGTCTGAAGAAGATTATTGTAGATCAGCTTGGCGTGGATGAGAGTGATGTCGTCCCCAGCGCCTCTTTTGTCGAGGACCTCAATGCCGACTCTCTGGATCTTGTCGAGCTGATTATGTCTCTGGAGGAGGAGTTCAAGCTCCAAATTTCGGATGAGGACGCGGAGAAGATTACGACCGTTCAGGAGGCCGAGGATTATATAGAAGAGCATCTGAAATAATTGTCCGTTTATGCAGGGATGACGGCTTACCTCGCCGGGCGCCGCCCGGCGAGGTAAGCCGTCATCCCTGTATACCGAAATTTTTCTCCGTCTGGATTTTTCTCGCTTTTCATGTCACAATCTCCTCAGGTCATGCATCGTAGTTAACAGAAGCGCGCGAAGTGAAGAGTACGTTGTGGACACATTGCCTGCCGCGCAAGCGGTCGAAGCACTCATTCAAGAATACGGCAAGCTGGTTTTCCATACAATCTATGGTCTGACCGGCGATTGGGAGGAGAGCCAGGACCTGACTCAGGATACGTTCCAGCAGGCTTTGAAAGCCATCGATGCCGCTCGCGCCACAAGCGGTGCGCATTTTCACGCAAAGCCCTGGCTCCTGCGTATTGCCCTGAATACAGTGCTAATGCAGCGTCGCAGGAATCGTCTCTTTCGCTTCATTCCGTTCTCGCGTTTGCAGAGCCAGGAACGGGCCGGAGACACGCACGAAACGTATGCCTCGACACTGGAGATCTTGCAGGAGCGCGCGGCGGCGGTTCAGCCTCCCGGCTACGGGATTGCGGAGAGCGAGGATCTGGAGACGCGCGTGGCCGAGCAGGACGCGGTTCGTCGCACTCTGGCTCGCCTGAGTGAGCCGCTGCGCGTCTGCTTGCTGCTCTCGATCGTCGGGCAGTTCTCCGGCGGCGAGATCGCGGCAATCCTTAATCTGCAGGAGGCAACGGTTCGCCAGCGGCTGGCGCGGGCGCGCAAGCAATTTCAGCAGTTCTACCGCCTGGAAAGCGGCGAGGAGCTCTACGATCCGACCTCGCAAACGAGCGCGGATCGCTCCGCACAGGCCGAACCGGAGGGCCGGGACTACCATGCTGAACGCGTTGAGTTTCGCGGGCTGGACCGCTCTCCGCAAGCTCATCCTTCAGCAAGAGGGAGGGATCATGCAGAACGACTCTATCGAAACCCTGCTGTTACGCCACTACGGTAGCGCGGCGCCCGCGCCGGTGGACCTGGAGGACCAGCTCTGCGCGATGGTGCGCCGCGAGAGTGCGGCGATACAGGCGCGCGAGCAGCGTGTGAGCGTCTGGAATCAGCGCCGCGTCAGCCGCCGCCGGGTCCTGCAACTGGTGACGTTTAGCGGCGCTGGCTTGAGCGTCCTGGCAATGGGCCTCAACACCCTCCAGGGCGGTCAGAGGCGCGCGTATTCGGTGTAAGCTGTCGCGCGAGCTTGCTTGAGGCGCGCGCCTGAATAGATGTTCCTGCGTTGTCAACCTAGTATTCGGAAAGGATACACATTATGCCATTCGGACTACATTTGCCGGAATTGATTATCGTGCTCGTCGTTGCCCTGCTCATTTTTGGTCCCAAAAAGCTGCCTGAGATGGGCTCGGCGATCGGCAAGAGCATTAAGGAGTTCCGCAAAGGGATGCATGAACTCTCCGGCCCTGAAGTGAAAAACAACGAACTGCGCGCCCCGAAGGACGCTCTTGAGGAGACCAGTATGCCGATCTCCAGCGCCGACCTGAACAAGCTGCAGAGCACTTCATATACCGGCGAAGAGGTCAGCACAAACAAGCCGAACGATTAAGGCCGCTTGCCGGCACCTGCTTGGAGAAAAAATATGGCAAATACACAACAGCAGGACCCGCTGGACATACTGGGCGACCTCTTTACGAGCGGCGGGGACCAGGACCCCAACGATTCTTCCTCGATGACCCTCATCGAACACCTGGAGGAGTTGCGCTGGCGTATCTTTAAGTCGCTGATCGCCATCGTGCTCTTCGCGATCGTGGCCTTCATCTTCCGCGAGCCGATTCTGAATTTCTTGACCTGGCCTCTGCCTGCGACGGCGAATATCCTGAGGCATGGGAACCAGAGATTGGTTGTCACCGGCGTCGGGGAGGGCTTTACCACCTATTTGCTGGTCAGCGCTGCGGTGGGCTTCCTGGCGGCACTGCCGGTGATTCTCTACCAGGTCTGGGCCTTTGTCGCCCCCGGTCTCTATGCCCATGAAAAGAGATATGCCCTCCCATTTATTATCGTCGGCTCGATTCTCTTTGTGGCAGGTCTGTCGCTGGGGTATGTGGTGCTGCAATACCCGGTGAGCTGGCTGATCAATTTCGCGTCCGACAACTTTACTGAGCTGGTCTCGGCGGGGAACTACTTCACCTTTGTGGCGTACTTCCTGCTCGCCTTCGGGGTTGTCTTCGAGATCCCGCTGGTCCTGACCTTCCTCTCGCTCGTCGGGGTCATCACAGCGGAGACGCTGACGCGCAAACGGGCCGCCGCCCATGTTGGCATGTGGATCGCCGCGACCATCCTGACGCCCGGCGCGGACTTCTACAGCCCGATCATCCTGGGCGTCACTATGTCCTGCCTGTTTGAGCTTTCGGTACTCTTTATCAAGATCACAGCGCGCATGCGCGAGCGCAGCGAGGCTGCGGCATAACATCGCGCACGAAGAAAAGGACCAATGCAAAAACGCATGAAACGCATTTTTGCATTGGTTCTTTTCTTCGTGCGCGATTAGTCACTCTTTGCCTGCTAGTTGGAACCGATGGAACTTACGGAGGTTCTTCCTTGACCTGTTGCGCTCCTATCCTCAGCCCGCTCAGAGGCGGCCATGCGCCTTCTCTCCTCATCCCTTTTGCGCCAGCCGAAGCGTCCCCAGAGCAGGATGATTGTGGCAAGGTAGCAGATCGCGGCGCCGATGAAGAGAGGGCCGTAGCCGGCGTAGACGATCAGCAGGCCGCCGAGCGAGGAGGTGAGCGCCCAGGCCACCTGGAACGTCGCCTGGTAGGCGCTGTTGGCGATGCCGCGATACTCCTCCTCGACCTCTTCCATCGAGAAGACCATTAACACGCCGTTGGACATATCCATCAGGCCCTCGCGCAGGGGATAAAGGCCGGCGGCCAGGCGCAAGGAGCCGGCGAAGCCGACCGTGAGCAGCAGAGGCAGGCTGCACAGGCGCGTCCAGGCGATCGAATTGACGCGTCCCAGGCGGCGAGCCAGCCAGGGCGCGCCCAGGGTGGTCAGCGCGGTCAGCCCGTTGGCCGCGCCGTCGATCAGGCCGAAGAGCGCGGACGAGGCATGCAGGTGGCGTACAAAGAAGAGGTTGAAGTAGGGGATAATCAGGCCCGCCCCCAGGCCGGTCAGCGTCTGCACCAGGACGAGCGCGAAGAATGGGCTGCGCAGCAGAGCGCGCAGGCGCGCGGGACGCACCCATGCGCGTGCAGAGGTCAGCCAGGAGCGCCAGGGAATGGCGGGCCGGCTCTGCAGGGAGTTCGTGTGTACGCCTGCGGGACGATCCTCGCTGAGCAGGAAGAGGGGGAGAAAGCTGGGGAGCGCGATCAGGCCGGCGACGAGCATGGCGAGTTGGTAGGAGCGCGGCTCCCGCTGAGCGGCGAGCAGCCAGTTGAGCCAGGGGGGCAGAGGAGCCATCCACCAGGAATTGTGTGAGAACCAGACCGGCAGCGCGCCTCCCAGAACCTCGCCCAGTACCGTCGTAATCTGCGTGAGCACAATATTCAAGCTGAAGAGATCGGGACGCTCGGCAGGCAGGCTGTTGCGGGTCAGGAAAGGTGCATTGATAACCAGCACAAAGGCCAGAGCTACTCCCGTGAGGAAAGCGCAGACGAGCAGCGGAAGCGGCTGGCGAAAGAGAATCGCGCCGATGCCCACCAGGCCGATCAGCGAACTGGAACCGATCAGAATCCACTTCCCGCTCCAGCGATCCACGCACAGGCCCGCAGGAAAGATCGCCGCGCCAGCGCCGATCGTGCCGACAAAGAGCGTCGCCCCCACGAAGTCCGCCTTATAGCCCAGGGAGGTCAGGTAGAGGGTATAGAGCACCAGGAAGATCCCGGTCGTCATCCCGCTCAGGGCGTTGCTCAGCAGGTAGAGGCGGGCGTTGCGCTGAAAGCGAGCAAACTGGCGGAAATAATCGAGAAGCATCACCGGGCCGTGCTGGCTCCTTGTCTGCCGACTAACGCGATGACTGCGTGATCACAATCTCCTGCTCCAACGGCGGCTCCTCGCGTGCGACCTCTGTGACCCGCTCGCGTTCGGCCTGCGCGACTTGCTCAGCCTGTGCTCTCTGCTCGGCGGGAGTGACGACGCGGCGCCGGGTCAGGCCGGGCAGGAAGAGGGCTTTGGCGATACCCTTCGCTTGTTGAGTGCGCGCGCGAAACTCGATCACCGCGCCGGCTACGCGATCGCTGCCCTGTTCAACCTTCTGCTCGATATTGCTCGCCTTCGCCGGCAGCGTGGCCGCGACCTTCGGGACCTGGGCCACAGTCCTGACGAACTTATTATCGGCCATCTCAGCCGGCAGGGGATCGCCGCGCCGCGCGGCCTCCAGCGCCTGATTAAGCTCGTTCACCATCGGGCGCAGTTTTTTAATCAGCTCGGACTTCTCGCGCAGCCAGGCCAGGAGAAACATCAGGGCCGCGACCAGCACCAGGCCGACGACAATCGAGATGAAGACATAGAGAGCAATGATAAACGCCGCAGCCTGTCCCCAGGGAGCCAGGCCGCCATCGGCCAGCACAAAGCCCATCTTATTCACCTCCGCCGGCGAGATCAACCATCTCCGTGCGCAGCAACTCAGCCTGCTGGCGGCGGCGCTCCTCCGCGCGTGAACGCACGTGGCCCTTGCCGGTGAAAACCCTGATCATCTGCCGGCCCGCCAGCATCAGCGCGGTCGCGCGCACCGCCGGCGCAACCGCGTAATCTCTCGTCAGGCGCGCCGTGCCGGCTACGGTGCCGACGGTTTTGCCCGCGTGCTGGGCAGTTTCCTTGACCGCCTCGGCAGTCTCCTTCGCCACATCAACCGTCTCCATCACCGAATTGAGCAAGGGCTTCATTTCATCGCGAACCAGCAGGATAGTTTGGATGAGCTTCGCAACAGCGTAGATCAGCAGGGCCGTTGAGAGCAGCGAGAAGAAAGCCAGAAGGATTAAGGTAATATAGAGCACATTGAGAAGTTGTCCGAGAACACCGGCGGCGATCAGACCCGCAACCAGCAGAACGAACAGGACAACCCCCACGATTTTCACATAGCGCAGCGCACTTTGCATAATGCACCTCTCCATAAAAATTTTAGCTGCTACTTGATTATAGCCCACGCCGCTAAAGAAGTTCTAGCTATCCTGCCGGAAACGGGCCTCCTATCTGTAAGCAACACGTGAGAAGAGGAGAGAAAGCATACAGAGGAGCGGGCAGCCTCTTCTCCAGGTCTTGTTGCGCAGGAGAAGCTTAGAAAGCTGAGGAAAACATAAGAAATAGTTGAGACTTTTTATTGTTGACTTGCTATAAACAGAAGCTTCCGGGTATGGTAAGCAAAGAAAGAGCGTAATCGTGATACGGAACGTATCAAGGAGGATAAAATGGCACTCTTAAGCATGATTCTGGCGGACAGTGGAATCACCATCAAGATCGGGGATCATGTGTGGTCCTTTGGCTTCAATCTGGTTGTCTACCTGATAATTGCAGCGATCATCGGCTTTGCAGCTGAAGCGATCCTCGGCTGGCGCGCGCCGTTGGGCTTTATTGGGGCAATCGTAGCGGCCCTGGTGGGCATCTGGCTGATGACGCAGGTGATCATTATCTCAGGCATCGGAGATTACAACATTCCCACCACACCGCCGGTACCGCTGTTTCGGGCGTTGATCGGGGCGATCATTCTGGTGGCGCTCTGGCATTTCATTTTCGGCGGCATCTTCCGGCGTCGGCGCTCATACGCGACTTCATAACGCCTTCTGATTGCTTGCCGGCAGGGCTGTCGGTGGCGCTCTGGGGTGCAAGGCGGGAGCTTTCTCAGACGTTGGAGCGATGACGATCTCTAAAGAGCAGGCCCGTTTTGATACCAAACGGAGCGGCGGCTCCCGTACCCGCCTGGGGAACGAGGGCCGCCGCTCCGTTTATCGTAATGAAATGTCGCCGGAACGGCCAGGCTTGCAGGTGTTACTGCACGCTGGCGACGCCTGACCAGGTGCCGGTATTGGCGGCGAAGGTCTGGCTGCCCACCCCCATATTACAATCGACCACGATTGAATCCTCTGTGTAGTTGCCGCTTATCGAGGTGGGGCTGGAGAAGTCGCCCTCCAGGTGGGCCGAGACATAGGGAACGTGCGCGGTGCAGGTCAGGCCGTTATCGAAGACGATCTTATCGGTTGTCGCCGTTTCGGTGTAGCTCAGATGGCCGCCCTGATAGCTGCCGCTACAGGTGTGGACGGTGGTCTCGGTGTAACCCACGCCATTCGATGTGCCGGTATGGTCATGGGATTGGCCGTCATCGATGTCGCGGCAGACCTTGCCGCCGTTGACGGTCAGCGTGAGAGTGCCGCTACTACTCCCGGCATTCACCGTTCCCTGAATAGTCATAGTCGCGCTATCGGTAGGCGCGCCGTGGGGTCCCGGCGTATTGGCCTGGCCGGGTTTCACAATCGTGATAGCCTTCCCGACTTTCGTCGTATAACCGCTAGCGTCTTTGGCGGTAATCGTATGGGGACCCACCGCCCATGCGTCGGTCACGGTGAACGTCGTGGAGACATTGCCGTTGCTATCGCTCTGCGCGGTCTGCCCGCCGGGGATAGGGGCGTTATCCAGCAAGAACGTAATCGTCGAATTGCCGGAGAAGTCATGCCCGGTGACGGTGAACGTTGTCGAGGTCGCGCCAGCGGGGGTAGAGCCAACGCTATACTGGCTCGTCACGTTAATCACCGGCTGCGGGCGTGTTGCAAAGTACAGCGCCGTGCCGCCGCCGCCGGCGGCCAGCACCAGGATGACGATCAGCACGATCAGGATCGTTTTCAGGTTGCTCTTTTTGGGCGGGGCCGCCGGCTGAAATGCGGGAGGCACTCCTGCGCCCCAGGGCTGATCGGCCTGGTATGGCTGGCCCGGCGCGGGAGTAGGCGCATAGGGATCGTATGAGACGCCACCCGCCGGCTGGTCATAGGGAAACGAGCTGCTCTGCCCGTAAGCTGGTGCTTGAGGCGGCTGCCCATAAGAGGGCAGGGATGGGCTGCTCTGTCCATAGGGCGGAGGCGGCGCTGGCGGAGTCTGCGGCGCGGACTGCCAGGACGGACTGCTCTGTCCATAGGGCGGAGGAGTGGGTGACGCCTGCTGGGTTGGCGGCTGATTGTACGGTGGTTGCTGAGGCGGCTGCCCATAGACAGTCGGCGCGATGGGAGTCTGTGGCGCGGGCGGCCAGGACGGATTACTTTGTCCATAGGGCGGCTGTCCATAAGGTGGTTGCTGAGGCGGCTGCTGAGGCGGCTGCCCATAAGGTGGTTGCTGATCCGGGGGCTGGGACGCCCGTTCGGTCGGGTCGTATGACATAAATAATTCCCTTCTTCCTGAAGTTACAAGAGAGATCGAGTGAGAGTTACCTATCTTCTATATACGTTAACGAAGCTCAGCAGCGAAAGCATCAGAGATTTTTTGCCTTGCTAAAGAGCCATGTATATCGGCCTATATCTATAACGAACGTAGAGGGAAAAAAATGCCCAAAGAAAAAAATAAAATAGGAGTGCGACCAGATCGAAAAGCGAGAATGGGAAAGTCCTGCTTAGGATTGGCGTGCTATGGGCAAGCGACAAAATCTGGGCTATAATCGTAGCAATATCGAGCGGGGCAGGTAGGGGTAACTTTGGTTTTGCTCAAACGTATAGCCTATGAGAAGCAAATGCAAAACACGGGCAAAATCCAACGCTAAAGAGAGCCGACGCGCATAGCCTGACACGCGGCTGGCCCCTGATCGTTCTGAACATCGTTTGAAGAGTATCGATTGCAATCATTGCCATACATTTTGTCGGAGGAAGATCCTTTGGAAGCACAAACAGACATCAAGACCTACCTGGATCAGGGCAAGCAGGCGCTGTCGCGGGGAGAAGGGCGCGAGGCGGCGATAGCCTACGCCCATGCCGCGCAACTTGAGCCGGAGAATCCGCTGGTTCACCTCGGTCTGGCGGAGGCCAACCTGGCGCTCGGCTCCTATGGGGTTGTGCAGATGGCCTGCCATAAGACGCAGGAGCTGGCCCCCAATGGTCCCATGTACGAGCTTGCTCAGTCCTTGCTCGATCTGCTCGATCGGCGCTACGACCGGGCGCTGCAGCGGGTGGACCAGGCGATCAAGGACGATCCCGGGAACGCCTACGCTCATGCGCTGCGCGCGTACCTGCTGCGCGTCACCGGGCAGGATTACGATGCGGGCCTTGCGCGCTCGCGGGCCTCGCGCCTCTCGTTTGGCGGAACCTTCGAGAACTGTTTCCCCCCGGTTGAGCCTGTATACGCCAGGGGCTACACAGGCCAGCCGACCGGCTTCGCTCCTCCGACGGCTCCAGATGAAACGACGCAGCCCGTTCAGCAGCAGCAGCGCGAACAGATTCCCGCCTGGTCGCGGCCCAACCAGATGCAGCGCCGGGCCATCCGCGCCCGCTTCTGGATGAGCCAGAATCCACGCTTTGTGACGAATATTCTGATCGCGCTCAACGTGCTGGTCTATCTCGTCCTGGCCTTCATGAGCCAGAGCATTGTGGATATCAGCCAGGATGCCCTGATCAATATGGGCGGGCAGGTGAATTTTCTGGTGGCCCGGGGCGAGTTCTGGCGCATCTTTACCGCGACGTTCTTGCATGCGAGTATCTTACACATTGGCCTGAATATGCTCTCGCTCTTCTTCATCGGACCCGCCGTCGAGCTATTCTATGGCAAATGGCGCTATCTGCTGATCTACCTGGTCTCTGGTATCGTTGGAGGCATTGCCAGCTATCTCATGCTCCCGCAGGGTGTGCTGCTTGTAGGCGCCTCGGGGTCCATTGCGGGCGTTTTCGGAGCGCTGGGCGCCTTCTTCATTGTCAACCGCCGCGCGCTGGGGGCTGCCGCCAACGCCATGCTCGGCCAGTGGCTCTTCTGGCTGCTCATCAACGTCGCCTTCGACTTTTCCCAGGCCAATATCGGCTGGCAAGCCCATCTGGGCGGCTTGGTCGTCGGCCTGGTTCTGGGCGTTGTCCTGCTTCCACCGCTGCGCCGCATCAGTCGGAGAGTATAAGAACCAGGGTGGGGAAGGGCAAGCGTTCAGCGATATCAGATGAAACGGGATGACACATCACACACCCTGCTTGTTGCAGGTTTCAGTACACTGAATAATAGGAAGTCGAGCTTGCAATCTCGCTGTGACCCGGCTGAGTCACAAAGCACCTATCGATGCGCCGTAATTATCGCTGCGGTACAATGATAGGCATGATCCTATCCATGCCCTTTACCCCCCTGCTCGACTTCCTTCTTTTTTTATTCTGCCATTACTGGGGGAAGAGAGTGGTCACTCTGATTCGTGGATACTGACAGCCGGGCGAGGAAGATTCTGCTCCTGCTTTATCTCTTTTGCTGCGCGCCGGGCCTGTTTCTCCTCGCGGTGCCATTTCCAGGCGAAGGTGAAGAGTTCGCGGAAGGCCCGCAGGATCACGATCGGTTTCGCGCCGGTGGCCTTGCCCCCCTTGCGCGGCAGGTGGTGAACGCCAAGCTGGGTGTAGGTATAGCCCGCGCGAGCGAACTTATAGAGGATTTCGGTATTGATCATCGCCCCGCGCGTCTCCAGGCGATGCTCGCGGAAGAACTGTCCATTGTAGAGCTTGAAAGCGCAGTCAACGTCGCGCACTCGCACATCGAAGACCAGGCGCACCAGAAGTTTCCAGCCCAGGGCATTCAGTTTGCGCATCCATGTATCCTGGCGTTTGATGCGATATCCCAGCACTGCGTCATACTGCTCCAGCAGAGGAAAGAAGCGTTCGAGGTCGCGGATATCGAACTGCCCGTCCGCGTCCATAAAAAAGACCAGGTCCTTGCAACTGGCCTCAAAGCCGCTCACCAGGGCGGCGCCATATCCCTGATTCGTCGCGTGGTGGATGATCCTTAGATGAGGATTGGTCGCCGCAATTTCATCGAGGATAGCCCCTGTGCGGTCGTGGCTCCCGTCATTGACAACGATCACTTCAAAATCTGACATCCAGGAAGCCAGGGTTTGAAGTACGCTATTTACGGTGTCGGCGATCGCGGCCTCCTCGTTGTGCGCCGGCAAAATCGCGGATAAGCTCCTGTGGACGTTCTGCTCTTTCAATGCCAGGTATTCCTAACTCTTTTTTTAACCGGGATGTGCTATCGGGAAGAAAATGCTGCTCCCCTCTCCCTTAGTAGTAACATACAGGCGTCCAAAAAAACCATCCTGGCGCCTGTTTTGGTGCCTTTTTTCCTAATCCGGGGAGAGCAGGCCCCTGATTATTTGCACATCGCCCGTCCATTATACTACAGTTTTAGGCAGAGGATAAGACCTTGACAAAGCGATAGCAAAAAGCTATATTTGAGTATAGCAGATAGTTATGAGAAGGAACGTAGTATGGATCTCGCGGAAAAAGTGAAGCATCTGCGCGGCGTTGAAGGAGAACTGCGCGGCTTGAGCCGTCCGATGACGCAGATCGAGGTAGTAAAGGCGATGCAAGAGGAGCTTGGTGAGAGCATCAGTCAGGCATATCTCTCCCAGTTGGAGAGCGGCAAGCGTGTGCATTTGACCGCCTCGAGCCGTGATCTGCTCTCGCGCTTCTTCAAAGTACATCCGGGCTACCTGGTGAGCGACCCGCCTGACTTCAGCACGGACCTGCTCAGCACCGATCTCTTTCCTGAGAGCGAAATGCAAGCCGATCGTTTGCAGAACTGGCTGGTCAGCAGCGCCTCCGAATGGGGAGACGATCCCGCCATCCAGGCTTTTCTGACCAGGCTAGCGAGCGTTGAGGAGCCGCGTGATTACCTGGTGCTTTTTTCTCGCTTGCTTGATATCCCGTTGTCCACGCTGGAGAAGCTGGTGGACACGCTCTGAGTGTGCGTTTTTTTAGGGGTAGTGGGTCATTTTATTTTCGCTGTGATTATCCGTCTATGGGAATCGAACCCCACATTGTCTGGGGCCGGGCCAGGCAGGTATTGCCACGAAAGGAGGGAATACTTTGATCGCTCACGATCCACTTTCCCTGGTCTTTATCTTCTGCTTCTTGCTGGGCTTTGGCTTCTTTCTGGCAGCGGGCCTGATGGGAGGTCACGGGCACGCCCATGCCGGGCATATCCATATGCACCTGCCGGGCATTCATCACGCGCCTGTCCATGTGGGAGGCCACGCTCCGGCGCACGCTCCCACTCATGCCGGGGGAACGCACTCAGCGAGCAGCGGGCAGCAGGGGATGCAGAATGCCGCCCAGCACACGCAATTTTCGATGTTTAGCTACCTGAACCCGACAACGATTGCGCTGTTCCTGCTGGGTTTTGGCTTCTTTGGCTACTTCTTCCACAACATAACGAACCTGGTCGTGCCTTTCACCCTGATCCTGGCGACCTGCGGGGGTCTGGCCATCGCGGTCCTGCTGCTCCTGGCGCTCAATCGGCTCTTCGCCGTCAGCGAAGGTTCAACCGAACTGGACGTCGTGGATCGCACGGGCATGCTCGGCAAGGTCAGCATTACCATCCCCGAGAAGGGCATTGGCGAGATCATCTACACCTCGCCCGGTGGTGTTCATAAGAGCATTCCCGCGCGCAGCCTCGACAACCAGCGCGTAGAGCGCGATCAGGAGGTTGTGGTGGTAAACTACCAGAACGGCATCGCCGAGGTTGACACGTGGGAACACTTTATGCATGGAGAGACGCATGCCGCCGATCCGGCCACGCTCGATGAACTGGCGCAGTTACGCTCATTGCTCAGCGAGTCAGACGCGAGCGAGATACAGATGGTGATGCGCCAGGAACAACAGAAAGAGTAAACCATGCGCTTTCACAATGTGCTGCAATCAAACTCATTACGCCCTGGAATACGTATGGCAAAATCGGCTACAGACATAGCTCTCTACACAAGGAGTAAACTACAATGGATTCATCGCTCGTAGTGATAGGCATAGGCGTTGTCGCCCTACTCATCGTCGTTTTCCTTCTCCTGCGCCTGTACTTTTCCTGGCTGCACAAGGTTGGTCCCAACCAGGCCCTGATCGTCTCGCATGGCAGCAAAGTTGAGGTTGTGACCGGGGGCACCAAATTTGTCAACCACCTGACCACGCGCTGGCAGGAGCTCTCGCTTGAATTGATGTCCTTTGACGTGGCACCGTCGCAGGATCTCTACACCACCCAGGGTGTCGCGGTCAATGTCGAAGCGGTGACGCAGATCAAAGTGCGCTCGGATGTTGAGAGCATCAAGACCGCTGCCGAGCAGTTTTTGAGCAAGACGCAGGCGGACCGCGAGAACCTGATTCGCCTGGTGATGGAGGGCCATCTGCGCGGGATCGTCGGGCAGTTGACTGTTGAGGAGCTGGTCAAGGACCCGGAGAACGTCGGCGCGAAGATGCTCAAGACCGTCACGCCTGATATGGAGAAGATGGGCCTGCAAGTTATCTCCTTCACCATCAAGGACGTGCGCGACAAGAACGACTACATCACCAACATGGGCCGTCCGCAGATCGTGGAGATTCGCAAGGCCGCCGATATCGCGGCTGCGCTGGCCGCGCGCGATACGCAGATCCAGCAGGCGAATGCGGCGCGCGAGGCAGCGGTAGCCAAAGCTGCTGCCGATCAGGAGCGGGTGAAGGCCGAGACCGAATCGCTGGCCTTGCAGGCGCAGTCTCAGCGCAACCTGGCTCTGAAAAAGGCCGAGTTTGATGCCGAGGTCAAGAAGCAGCAGGCTGCCGCCGACAAAGCCTATGACATCCAGGCCAACACGACGCAGCAGCAGGTAGTTGCCGAGGCGGTGAAGGTCACGCAGATCGAGAAGGAGGCGCAGGTCAAGGTCCAGGAGGCCGAAATCAAGCGCCGCGAGCTCGAATTGCAGGCGACGGTCCAGAAGGCTGCCGAGGCGGATCGCAGGCGGGTCGAGACTGTGGCCGAGGCCGAGCGCCAGCGCCTGATTCTGGAAGCGCAGGGCCAGGCCGATGCGGCCAGGACCAAAGGTCTGGGCGATGCAGAGGCCACCAGGGCGCGCGGTCTGGCGGAGGCGGAGGTAATCAAGGCCAGAGGTCTGGCGGAGGCGGAGGTTATTCGCGCCAAAGGTGAGGCCGAGGCCGATGCGATGAAGGTCAAAGCCGCCGCGTACCATGAGTACAACCAGGCCGCCGTGCTTGATAAGCTGCTCACCGGCATGCCGGAGATCGTGCGTGCGCTGGCCGAGCCCTTGAGCAAGGTGGACAAAGTGACCATCGTTTCGACCGGCGACGGGGCTAACGGGGGGTTAGGCGCGAGCCGCCTGACCCACGATATCATGAACATGGCCGCCCAGGTGCCCGCGCTTTTCGAGCTGCTCAGCGGCACGCACATTAGCGACCTGATGAACCGCGTCCCGACGATGGCCAATCAGGATGGCACCCCGGATGGCAAGGCCGCGAACGGCTCCACGCCTCCAGTCGTCGAGTCGAAGTCGAACGAGAAATAGCGCGTTTTGCAGATGATCCATCCGGTTCTACCTGCCGGGTGGATCATCTGCAAAAAATATTTTGTTGTACTTTTACAGCGTGATAGAAGTTTGGGGGAACAAGAGCTAATGAACCTGTTGGAACGCGTGCTTACGTTGTTGCGAGCGAATCTCAACGCCGTGGCGGAGAAAGCTGAGGACCCGGAGAAGACGCTCCGACAGCTCCAACTGGATATGCGCAACCAGCTTGTCCAGGTGAAGACGCAGGTTGCAACTGCCATCGCGGAGGAGAGGAAGCTGGGCAAACGCAGCGAGGAGCTTCAGGCCGAGGCTCGTCTGTGGTTGAGAAAGGCCGAGCAGGCGATCCAGCAGGATAACGAGAACGCGGCCCGCGATTTCCTCAGCCGCTACAACGATCTCACGCGCCAGGCCCGGCGTTATGCTCAGCAACAGAAGGAGCAGGAACAGCTTGTCTCAACGATGCGCGGGGTTTTGCGCCAGTTGGAGGCCAAGATCTCCGAGGTTGACACCACCATCGAATTGCTGGTCGCTCGCAAACGCAGCGCCCTGCTCCAGCAGCGCGTCTACGACACGCTCAGTAAATCGGGTTCCCCGAAGGATAAAGAGCGGGCCAGCCGCGCTCAGGATACGCTGCTCGAAGTCGAGGCGCGCGCCCGTGCGCTGGCCGATTTGCAGCAGCGCGACCTCGATACTCAGCTCGCCCAACTCTCTCAAGAGCAACTGATCGAAAGACAGTTGCAGCAATTGAAGCAGAAGAAGGAAAAGAAGCAAGAAAGGCCCCTTCTGCCGGGAGGTGAATCCCAGCCCGCCAGGCTGGCGCCCCCGCTCTCCGGTGGCAGCGAGCCTGCCAGAAAGCGTCCCGCGAGCGCCAACGACCTCGCGTCCGTCTCGCCCGGCGCTGGGCCTGAGGAGGGCCAGGAGGTCGATCTGGAGAAGCTCAGACGCTTAATGGACCGCGAGTGAGATAACGGTGATCAGGATAATGATGGCCATGCCAATGAAGATCCCGACGAGGAAAGAGAAGCGGTTATTCTTCCTCTCCTCCTCAGGGGTCATTGTCTCTTCTGTCTTGCTCATACTCTCTCTGCTCTTCTGTATCTGAAGCGGCTACTGGAGGGTAGCGGTGATCGCGGCCTCCACATTTGTCATGACTTCCAGGCTCTGGGCGGGATCTGTCTCGCGCCCGGTGATCAGGACCTGCAAAAAATCTCTCTTTTTCCCGACGAGGCGCAGCAGGGTATGGCGGGCGCGGCTGGTTATGACGGTATGTTCATATTCGTCCCTGTCCTCCAGAGTCTGCAAAGCCTCGCGCGCGACACTGCTGAGGTGTGCGCAGAGGGGAGAGATATCCGTGTCGTCCATCGTCACCTGAGCGACGGGTGTGCCGTCCAGGCCGACCACTGCTGCCGCGACGAAGCCTGGTACCGAATAGCCCAGCGTTTGTAAAGCTGCGGCGAGCGCGGGATAATTGCGTTTGCCGGGCGGGGCGGCCTCCTGTGGCTCCCAGATTGGCGAGCCGGTTGTCGGCGTGGGCGGTGCTGGAGCCGCGCCGTCCTTTGCCGGAGGTGCCTCGGCGGAAGGAGCTGCGCCGTTCTTCTTTAGAGCCGCCAGGCTTTGCAGGGTAAGGCCATTTTCCTGTGGTTTGAGCGCGTTCATCTGGCCGGACTGGCCGGGCTGAGGATTCTGCCATTCAGTCGGTGAGGAGCGCAATGAGCCGGTGGAGGAATTAGCTGCGCCCGGTTTGATCACCCGATACGGGTTGGTGAGCATGGAGTCGTCGCGCTTCATCTTGCGCAAGCCGGACTCTGAGGGGCTGAGCGGGAGTTGAGGCGAAGCCGGCCATTCCGTGACTACGTTTTGGGATGGAGGGGTCTGTGGCGTCTTTGGCAGGTCAGGCGACTGTTCCTGAGGTGGCGTCGCGGGCATCTGGCCGGTGTTCCCGCGCAGCACCGGCAGGTGAAGATTCGTCGGCTGATCGGTCAGCCAGGACGGCAGCCCGCTCTGTTGTGCCGCAGCGGTCTTATGCACCGTCGAGGGCGTAATATTTAGCCCTTGCGAGGTTCGCTGCGGTTTTCCCTCAGTAATGGCGCGCATGCTCCCAGAGGCGGAAAGCGCGGGAAACGTCCCCGTTGGCTCCCACCACGCTTTCTCTCTGGCCGCCGGGGCCGCATCCGGTTCTGTATTCATAATCGTACCCAGACCTCCTCCTACCTGTTCTCCACCTGTGTTTGTCAAGCTACTGCTCATCAAGCGGGCAAACGCCGAGTCGGATGATGGCCCGATCGGCGTCTCCTCCGCCACAAACTGGAACGGGCGATCGTCTTCCTCGGCGAACTGGAATGGGCGATCGTCCTCCCCCGGACTCTCCGGCGTGGCCGGCAGATTCGTCGGCGGTGGCAGCGTTGGGGGATCAGGCACCGCGTTGGGCGGCCTGAGCGCCTCCAGTTCGCTGCTCCCCTGCTGGTATGCCGCGTACTTTGAGCGATATTGCAGCGCCTGGAAGATCAGGCGCGAAAGCGGCTGAGTGACGTTTGGCGTGATCTGCTCGTTCCAGGGGCGGTGGACCACTGTGCCATTTTTGTGCGCGGCCAGCGCGAAAAACGCCTCCTCCCCGCGCAGGGTGCCATACTCGGCCCAGATCAGCTCGCCCGCCTGGAAACGCAGCGTCCCCTGCTCCTCCAGGCCCGTATTAACGACGAGCGCGATGCTCTTGTGGCTCATATTGATGATCTGAACTACGTCCAGCAGATCGAACGAATCCAGGCTGGCCGAGAAGCCGCTCTGATGGAGCAGGCGGCGCAATTCTTCCTTCAGTGAGCGCAGATCCAGGGGCTTCTCAAGATACGCGGCAACGCCCTGCTCCAGGGCCTGGGCGCGAGTCAGGCCGCTGCCTGGCGCGCCAAGCATCACCATGCGCGTATCGGGGCAGTACGTGCGCATCCACTGTAGCAGGTCGAAGCCATCGGCGTCGGGCATCTGCTGGCTGCAGATGACCACATCGTACTCTTCGCTCCACAGCGTGCGAATCGCCTCGGCCCCACTCGTTACGCCGAGGACGAGGTAGCCGTCCTTCTGCAACGAGTTGACAATATTCCAGTTGAGATTTTCTTCGCCCTCAACCACAAGTATGCGCCATTGTTCAGCCATGGTTGCCACCACCGGATCGTATCTATCTATGCCGGGCACACCCCTGCCCATTGTGACGTTTTTTTCGTTTCATGGCAGAGTGTATCATGGCAGATCGTCTCATGACAAGGAATATACCATCAGGTACCATCGTCCTCTCGCGTAGATGTTTCGATCCTGCCAGAGTATGGGCTACAATAAAAACAAACGTTTCTCGATCTCCAATCTGCTCTGCAAAGGAAAAATCAGAGATGACGAACGCTACTGATAGTTATAAGCGGATGGCAGGCAGCGCCGGCGCTGGCCTGGTTGAGGACGGCATGGTGGTCGGCCTGGGAACGGGCACCACGGCGGCCTTTCTGGTGCGGGCCCTGGCCGAGCGCCTGCGCGGGGGATTGCGCATCGTGGGCGCGGTCCCAACCTCTCAGGCGACTGCGCAACTGGCCACCAGCCTGGGGATTCCCCTGGTTTCCCTGGAACGCTATCCCGAATTGGATCTGGCCATCGATGGTGCGGACGAGATTGACCCGCAGCTCAATCTGATCAAGGGCGGGGGCGGCGCGCTCCTGCGCGAGAAGGTAGTCGCAGCGGCGGCGCGCCGCTTTGTGGTGATCGGCGATTCCTCCAAGCTGGTTCCGCGTCTGGGCATGCGCTTCGCCCTGCCGGTTGAGATTGTGCCGTTCGCGCTGGGTCCCGTGCAGCGCCGCCTGGAGGCTCTGGGCGCGCGTGCGCAACTGCGCCTGGGCACGCATGAGCCTTTTCTTACCGATAACCATAACTATATTCTCGACTGCCAGTTTCCCGGCGGAATTGCCGATCCCCAGGCCCTGCAGGCGCAGATCCGGGCGATCGTGGGCGTGGTCGAGCATGGCCTCTTCCTGGGCATGGCCCGCCAGGCGCTGGTGGCCGGACCCGATGGCCTGGTGACGCTGCCCTGAACGCCCCCGGCGAATTGCGGGCTGTTTGGTTGCAATGATATACTGCTGAAAGTACCAGGATTCCTGCTGGCTTGCTTCTGAATGGTTCGCGCGCTGCTGCCGAACCGGGCAATACAGGACGGAAAGGTAAAAAAGAACACGATGCGAGTGATCACCACGGTTCAGGAGATGCTTGACGTGCGAGCAGACCGGGCGTTTTCCGGCACGTTCGGTCTGGTCCCAACGATGGGTTACTTGCATGAGGGCCATCTTGCGCTGGTGCGCCGGGCGCGCGCGGAGAATGAGATCCTGGCGGTCAGCATCTTTGTCAACCCCACGCAGTTCGGCCCGCATGAGGACTTGGAGCGCTATCCGCGTGATCTTCCGCGCGATCTGCGCCTGCTTGAGGAGTGCGGGGTCGATCTCGTTTTTACGCCCGGCGCTGCCGATATGTATCCCCCCGGTTTCGCCACCTATGTTGAGCCGAGCGGACCGCTGGTTGCCGCCGCCGAGGGGGCCAGTCGTCCCGGTCATTTTCGCGGCGTTGCCACCGTCGTGCTGAAGCTTTTCCAGATTCTTCGCCCGCACCGGGCGTATTTTGGGCAGAAGGATGCTCAGCAGGTGGCAGTGATTGAGCGTATGGTTGCCGATTTCGTTCTTCCGGTGACGCTGCGCATTCTGCCGACGGTGCGTGAGGCGGATGGGCTGGCGATGAGCAGCCGGAACGCCTATCTCTCGTCCCAGCAGCGCGCTGCCGCGACGGTTCTCTATAAAGCTCTGCTGGCCGGCAGACAGGTCTTTGAAGAGCGTGCGCCCGGGGGGCCGGCGAGCGTGGTCGCAGCCATGCAGGAGGTCATAGCGGGCGAGTCGCTGGTCGCGCTCGACTATGCCGAGGTGCGCGATCCCGGCACATTTCTGCCTCTGGAAAGCTTACAGGCCCCGGCGCTCCTGCTGATCGCTGCCTTCCTCGGTTCCACGCGCCTGATCGATAACTTCTTGTTGCGCGCCGACGGCACCTGGGATATCGGCGTGAGAGAGGGGCAGTGACTCCTGTGAGAGCTTCTTAGTTACGCGAAAGGAAGTAGTATATGACGCGGGATAAAATGACTGTTCAGGCTGTGCAGGCGCGCAAGGCCGGTCCCAAGCTGAGGATGATTACGGCCTATGACACTCCGATGGCGGCGATTGCGGACCAGGCCGGGGCGGATATTATCCTGGTCGGCGATTCCCTGGCCGATAATATGCTGGGCTTTCCCGATACGCTGGCCGCGACGGTCGATATCATGGTCCATCACACTGCGGCGGTGACGCGCGCCCAGCCTGCCGCGCTGGTGGTCGCCGATATGCCCTGGCTGAGCTATCACATCTCACCTGCCGAGGCGGTGCGCAACGCGGGCCGGCTGATTCGCGAGGGGC
>Ga0209581_1001267_pt1 | contig 31147 bp, 30 predicted proteins | sample Coa_R2_FD_187160 | JGI IMG/M metagenome (GOLD analysis project Ga0209581, IMG submission 187160) | Surface soil microbial communities from Centralia Pennsylvania, which are recovering from an underground coalmine fire - Coalmine... | ecosystem: Environmental > Terrestrial > Soil > Unclassified ...
ATGCTCGTTTTCTCCTGGCCTGAATTTATCATCTTGAGCGGCGCAGCGCTGCTTGGCATCGCCTGCGTCATGCCCTACACGCTGGAACTCGCCAGCGATGCTTTCAAAAAGGCGCGGGAGCGGATGCACCGGCCAGCGTGGGTACTCGCGCTGCTCCAGAGCGCGCAGAGCCTGGTACTCATGGGGGTGGCGACTGGCCTGGGATTGCTCATCGCGCATCATATCGGCCTGGGCGCGCCGCTGCTCGAAGGTCTGCTGGCGGGGAAGCCGGTGACGGCTCAGGCGCAGGCCATCATCGCGCCCGCGCTGCTCGTCGGGATCGCGTCGTCAGCGGTCCTGCTGCTCCTGGAGATCGCGGTGTTCTGGCCGCGTCTGCCCCAGGCCATGCGCGCCGCGTTTCCTATCCCCGCCCTGTGGAAACGCCTCCTGGCGTCCTTCTACGGGGGCATCGATGAGGAGATTCTGTGCCGCTTGTTCTTGCTCTCTCTGCTGGCATGGCTGATTAGCCTGGCCTGGCATGTGCCTGGCGGCGGGCCAACACTGGGGGCGTTGTGGCTCGCCAACATCCTCGCGGCGGTGATCTTTGGCCTGGGTCATTTGCCGACCACTGCCGCGCTGGTGAAGCTGACCCCGTTGTTGATCTGGCGCGCCATCCTCCTCAACGGCATCCTGGGGATTGCTGCTGGTTATCTCTTCTGGCAGTATGGTCTCGAAGCGGCGATGCTGGCGCACTTCACGGCTGATCTCGTGCTGCACGGCATTGGAGACTCCATTGCGAAGCAGGTACGTTCGGCGGAGGCCGCAGCGCAGGGGTAAGCCACTTAGCACAGGAACAGAAGAGGCGGCTATGTCTGAACAGAGCATTGAACCGGAGGTGCCACGTATCCAACTGGATGAGACCAGCCCGCTCCCCAAGTACGCGCAAATTGTGGAGCAGGTGCGCGCATTGATTGCCGATGGAAAGCTGGCTCCGGGCGCGCCATTACCCTCAATACGCCAGCTTGCCTCTGATCTGGGGATCAATGTGAATACCGTTCTGGCGGCCTATCACGCACTGGAGGCGGAAGAGATGCTGCTGCTGCGGCATGGCTCGCGCGCCGTCGTGCATCCGCGCCTGAGCAAGACGACCACGCCGCTGCCGGATGATGTTGCCCATATTCGCTCGCTGCTGGAGCGGACCCGCATCGAGGCGCGTCTGCGCGGGATGTCGATGCCCACGCTTCAAGCGCTGGCCGACGAGGTTTTTCATGAGGCCCTCCCTGACTCTGGCGAATCATGATGTTTTGTTTTTCAGCCAGGCCACTGGTATACTCAGGTTGGCAGAAGATAGTAAGAGGTCGCAGGTATGTTACTTGTATTTCAGCTTACGCTCGATGCCCTGTTGTTAGGTGTGATTACGCTGTTGAATGTGCTGATGCCTATGCTGACGCGCCGCGATCTGCTCTTTGGCGTCACTGTTCCCGCCAACGCCCGCGAGACGCCGGAGGGCCGGGCGATCATTCGCGGCTATCGCGCGGGCGTGCTTGGGCTGGCGCTGCTGGCCGCGCTGGCGCTCGCGGGAGCGGGAGCGTTGGCGTCCGAGTCCTGGTGGGAGAGCGGCTGGTCCAGCCTGGGCGTGATCGTATTTGTACTGCTGCTGGCCGTTCCCTATCTCTGGGCGTATCGCGCCAGCCGCAGGCTGCGCGTCGCGGCCAGCGAGGCGGGCACCTTACCCTCCGAGGCACCTGCCGCCGAACTGCGCCCGCGCCGCTATGGCGACTCTATTCCGCTGATCTGGGAGGCGCTGCCGCTGGCGATCATCGGCGCCACCGCGCTTTATCTGGCGATCAGCTACCATGCCGCGCCACCCATCATTCCTGTTCACTTCAACGCCGCTGGCGCGCCTGATAGGATTGCGGCCAAGACGATAGGCAGCTATTTCTTGCTGGTCTGGATACAGCTTGCCCTGGCCGTCTTTCTGACCGGCATCACTCTGCTGATTGTTCACGCGAAGACGCTTCCCGGCAGGGCCGAGAGCCGTTTTCGCCGCCTGTGGATTCGTTATCTGTTTGGACTCAAGACGCTGCTGCTCGCCTTCCTGGGAGCGCTGGCGGCGATTATTGCCCGCGCTGAGCAGAGCGGCTCCGCGCCTTCGATCAGCGGGTTTCTGTTCCTGACGCTTGGCTTTGTGGTGGTAATCGTTGGCAGCGCGCTCGCGCTCTCTCTTCGCACCGGCCAGAGCGGCGCGCGGTTGGGCAGCGCCAACGAAACGGCCACCGACAGGATGGATGATCGGTACTGGAAGCTCGGCGCGTTCTACGTGAACGCGCAAGACCCATCGTTCCTGGTCGAACGACGTTTTGGCGTTGGCTGGACGCTCAATTTTGGCAATCCCAAAGCGCTGGCCGCCATCATCGGGCTGCTGGTGGTGATCGTGCTGCTGCCTCTTCTGACGATTGTGCTGAGCGCCGGGCATTGAGCGCTCAGGCAGCGGGAGGTTTTTCCAATGGCAGCAGAAACCAGAACGTTGATCCAGCGCCCGGCGCGCTCTGCACGCCCACCTGCCCGCCGTGCCAGCGGATAATCATCTTGCAGATATACAGGCCCAGGCCCAGGCCAACGCCTGAACCACTTTGCACCGCGATGCCCGCCACGCGATGAAAGCGCTCCCAAATCTGCCCCTGCGCCTCAAAGGGAATCCCTGGCCCCTGGTCGCGCACCCAGACGCGCACCTGCTGATCTTCGCGCTGCACGCCGACATCAACAGGCCGGTCAGCAGAGGAATATTTGATGGCGTTGGTCATATAGTTCGTCACCACCTGCCCGATGCGGTCAGTGTCCACCCGCACGGGCACACGTTCCCCCTCTGGCAGATGCAGGCGAATCAGACGCCCAGGCGATGCCTGATGCTGCTCCTCGACTGCCGCGCGCACAACCGCCACCAGATCAACCGACTCCAGATGTAGTTCCAGCCGCTCCGCCTGGATGCGCGACGTATCCAGCAATTCGTTGACCAGGCGAGTCAGCCGCCCCATCTGCCCTTCGGTTTGCCCTAGCTGCTCGTCCAGGGCTTGCAGCATCCTGGATATATCAGCGGGCAGCGCCGCCTGCTCCTGCTGAAGATGCCGGAGACGGCGCCGGGCCAGTTGGAGATGGAGCTTGAGCGTGGTCAGCGGCGTTCTCAGTTCGTGACTGGTCACACCGAGGAAAGCGTCCATGCGCTGGTTGGCCTCGTGCGCTGCCAGTTCGCTGGCTCGCGCTGCCTCCCGCTCGTGTTCCAGGCGCGCGTTTTCCATCAGCGCCAGCCCCTGGCGCACAATCACCAGCAGCATCAGCACAAAGGTCACTTCCAGAGGATGGACCGGGTTCATCGCGGGCTGCGGCGCCAGCACAGCGCGTACATCAATAATTTCACTGGCGAGCAGCGCTGCCAGAAAAGGCATCAAGAAGCGGAGGGTATAAACGAAATCTTGCCGCTGAAAGGACGCAGGTGGCTGGGGCAGGGGCTGATGATCCACCTGGACCACTGGCCCGCGCTGAATGAGGCGCATCTGGACCAGGGCAGCCAGGGGGATGAGCAGATAAAAAGTCGTCCAGAAGAGGTCAGGCGGACTGCCGGGGATGTGACGCCCAATATTCAAGATGCGCCAGGCCACCCAGGTATCGGCGACAATCAAGCAGCTAAAAGCGGCAATCAGCAGGCTCAGGGTTGCGCGTTCCACATAGCTGCGAATCTGGCGCATCAGCACGACTGTCAGGCTAAAGAGGATCACCAGATCGCCTATCGGGTAGGCCAGGTTGACAATCTTGCCTGCTGTTGATTCATTGCTTGCCAGATAGATGGGCGCCAGAATGAAGTACCAGGAGAGCGCCACAGCAGCGCCTATCAACAGCAGACCATCCAGCGCCACTTTCAGGCGCAAGGTCCAGGTGCTGCTACAGGGCAAAAAGGCAATCGCCAGGAAAAAAAAAGGGTATTGAAAGATAAAGAACAGGTCCGGCACAGTGGGGAAGGGTGGATGACCAGGGAAGAGGATTTGATCCCAGATGGACCAGAGGGTCCGCGCCGTCGCGTAGGAGAGCAGCGCGGCGCTCAACATCCACCAGGAGAGCCTTCCTGGCTGGCGGGCGCGCGTGAGCCAGATGGCAACAAAGGCCACTATGCCCAGTTCCGGCCAGGCCAGCGCGGCGCGAAACCAATCAGTGACAGGACCGCCCCAGGATGGCTGTACGGTTGTTACTATCGCCTGGTAGATGACGATTAGCCCGCCGACAAGCGCGCCGCCGCGCAGCAGCGGATCATGCCAGATGAACCGCGCCAGCCGCGGACGCGGGTAAGATGGAAGCAGGTGAGCAGGTTGGGGGTCAAGTGCCGCTGAGGGGTGGGTCACAGCGTTACCAGACCTTTCCAGCAAAAAGAGGTGCCTCTTCGATTTCTTTCTTGCCCTGCATAATTCACACCGAGAGGAACACCTGCCCTGGCGAGCGCGCTGCGGTCCGCGCACCAAGGAGCGTATTGCTCACATAGCTCAACGGTTTCTACACGCGCCTTTCTCCTCTCGATACTGGATACCGTGCCCCTGCCTGAGATTTGGGGGCAGCAAGAAGTATATCCGACGAGACGGCCAAAATCCATCAGCCGCACGCTGGCGCAGGGCCATGTACCAGTTGCATCTGGCGCGGCTGCCTGGCGCGTCAACGCGCGGCTGGAGGCGCGCCAGGCAGCTACTCCGCGTTCCCGCCGCGTTCCGCTGCCACTGGCTGCGAGGCAGAAAGTTCCGTTCCTTCTACCACAGGTTTTTCTACCACGGGTTTTTCTACCACAGGTCTTTCTACCACAGGTGCCTTTCCGTTTGCCGCTGCTCCATGCCTGGATCGCCAGGTGATAAGCGGTGTCAGGGTCAGGACACGCTCGCGCCGCTCCTCTTCATCCATCCTGCGCAGCCGCGCTTTCAGCACATCGCTGCGCGTCACAATCCCCACCAGGCGAGAAGGCTCGTCGGGGGCGACGACCAGCACGCGCCCAACATTAGCCGCCAGCATGCGATTGGCAACGATCCGCAGTGGCTCATAGGGAAACGCGACGACCAGTTTGCGACCAACCAGGCTTTCAAGGGTGTGTTCCCCTTGCCCGTCGCGTGTGGAGAGTTCAAGCAGGTCAGAGCGCGTGACAATACCAACCAGCTTTCCATCATGGTCCACCAGCGGATAGCCTTGATGGCGGGGGCTGCCCGCAGCAAAGAATCGGCTTTGTGCCTCGCGGACCGTCATAGCAGCAGGGATCGTCATCACCTGCCGGGTCATCACCGTGCCGACTTTCAGCATCTCCAGCGGGTCGACGGCATATTCGCGGGCCACATGATGGCCGCGCCGGGCCACTTTCTCCGTGAGGATGGAACGGCGCAGCGCCAGGACTGTAAAGGCGTGGGCCGCCACGCACGCGATGAGCAGGGGCAGGAGCAGGTTAACATCGTGCGTCAGTTCCAGCGCAAAGATGACGCCCGTGAACGGCGAGCGCATGGTGCCGCCCAGAATGGCGGCCATGCTCACCAGCGACCAGACGCCAGGGTCGCCAATGGGAACGACTGTCGCTTCCAGCCCGCCCAGCGCGGCCCCGACCATCAGCAACGGCGCCAGCACACCGCCGGAGGTGCCTGAACCCAGCGAAATCGCCCAGATCGCGGATTTTACGAGTAAGACCGCCAGCACCAGTTTGATGGTGAATTGGCCGCTGATGAGCGTGCGGATGGTATCATAGCCAACGCCGAGCGTATGGGGAAAGAAGAAGCCGCCGATGCCAACGACAACCCCGCCTATTACCGGCCACCACATCCAGTGGATGGGCAGGCGGCGAAATACATCCTCGGCGGCATAGACCGCCACCGTCAGCAGAAACGCGCCCGCGCCCGCAATCACTCCAACCAGCGGGCAAAGCAGCAGCCCTGTGATAGACATCATCGGATGGGGTCCAGTAGGAAAGAGCGGGCCAGGGCCGATCAGCACACCCCGCAGGATGGCCGCCGCCGCGCTGGCAACCGCCACCGGGATCATGCTGCGCGGTTTCCACTCGAACAGCAGCAGTTCTACCGCCAGCAGCACCGCCGCTACCGGTGAGGAAAAGGTGGCCGACATGCCACCGGCTGCCCCCGCGACCAGCAGCACTTTGCGCTCTGCTGCTGAGAGATGCAGAAATTGACCGATGATGGAACCAAAAGCCCCGCCCGTCATGATGATTGGCCCTTCGGCGCCAAACGGGCCGCCAGAACCAATCGAGATGGCCGAGGAGAGCGGCTTCAGAATCGCCACGCGCGGTTGAATGCGGCTCTGGCCGATCAAAATCGCTTCCATCGCCTCCGGGATGCCGTGCCCGCGAATACGCTCCGAGCCGTAGCGTGCCATCAGGCCGATAATCAATCCACCGCCAGCAGGTACCAGAATCTCCCACGCGCCCAGCGTATTATCGGCGGGGGAATTAAAAGCGAATGAAAGGTGCCCATAAAAGAAGAGATTGGTGAAGAAGCCAATGAGTCCTAATAAGACAATGGCAATAAGCGCGCAGAGTAATCCCACCAGCAGGGCCAGGACAGAAAGCCACAGCAGTCGCCCATTGGCGGTAAAGTCACCTAATTTGCTTTCTCCTTGCGCGATGGCGCTCTCCATCGCAACCTCTTTGGCCGCTGCATGAGATGGCAGGGCGGTAAAACACTGTTTCAGACGGGATAAGAAAGGACGACGCATCCAACCTCCTCAAGAAGATATGGCTGATTCCAGGGACAGGGAGCCTTGTCTTTCCTTATTATATCGCGTTGCGATGTATCTGCCAAGGGCAGGCGTATGGCCCGGTCATATCGCCTCCCGCTCTTGACAAAAGCTGTAATACTCATTATGCTAGGTATATCATTACAACAAGGAGTTAACATTATGCGTACTCTCCGCTTTCTGCTTCCTGGGCTGGCGCTTTGCTTCCTGGCGGCCTGTGGCGCCAGTCCATCGGCCCCAGCGGTGCAGATTGCCGAGTTCTCCCTTCCAATTGCCGGAAGCTATCCGCGTGGGATTGTCGCCGGGCCAGATGGCAACCTCTGGTTTACCGAATTTGCCTTCGGCGCCAATCAGATTGGGCGCATCACTCCCGGCGGCAAGCTCACCGAGTTTCCTTTGCCAGAGCCGGTCAACGAGCCGGATGGGATTGTCGCCGGGCCGGACGGCAATCTCTGGTTTACAGAGGGTCTGGGCAACGCCATTGGGCGCATTACCCCATCAGGCACCATCACCGAGTTTCCCCTGCCAACTCCCTTCAGCGTGGCGCGCGACATCACCGTTGGGCGAGATGGCGCGCTGTGGTTCACCGAAGAGACGGGCAACCGCATTGGGCGCATCACCACCAGCGGCACCATCACCGAGTTTCCGGCTCAGGGCCACCCGCTGGAGCTTGCCGTTGGCGCGGATGGCAACCTGTGGTTTACGCAGAACGCGGGGAATGCAATCGGGCGTCTGACGCCAGCAGGCGCGCTCACCCTGTTTCCCATTCCTACTGCCCATAGCAATGGGATGGGTATTACCGCCGGGCCAGACGGCAATATCTGGTTCACAGAGATTGATGGGAACAAGATCGGGCGCATCACGCCCCAGGGCGTCATTACCGAGTTTCCCCTGCCGACGGCCATGAGCTGGCCCAGCGGCATTACCACCGGGCCAGATGGCGCGCTCTGGTTCACGGAGCAGAGTACGAACCGCATCGGGCGTATCACGCCCCAGGGGGCCATCACCGAATATCCCGTGCCTACTCCGCTCAGCCAGCCCTATGACATTACCACCGGACCAGGAAAAACGATCTGGTTCACAGAGCAGGCGACATCTCAAATTGGGCGCCTGACGCCGTAAAGATTGCCGCTTCTGGCCGGGCGGCGTTAGCTGCCCAGTTTCTTCTGGATGTCCTGTGCCGCCTGTTCTGCCGCCTGCAAGGGCTGCACCTGCGCCTCCAGCGGCGTCAGCAGCGCTTGAATCGCTGCCACATCGGCTTTCAGCGCCGCGACATCCACAGGCGGCGCTTTCAACTCTGCCTGAAGCTGGGCAACCTGCGCTTCGAGCGCCAGGATGTCTTGCCCTACCCAGATTTTATAGACGCCCCGGCTGGGCGTCCAGCCCAGGCTGGTCATGCGGAAGTCCTGGCGCGAACCGGCGCCAATGCTGGGGTTGCCCGGCTCGATGCTCGGCAGGGTGCGCTCCACCGCCAGCGGCAAATCGGTTGAATCCCAGGGATGCGTCAGTATCCAGTCGCGGAAGCCCTTGACTACCGCGACGCCGTTGGGGGCCAGCAGCGTCGCGCCATCATCATGCCAGCCAGCAGGAATCCCCATGTTGTTGCTCCCTTCAATAAACACATTCACATCCACATTGCCAGAGATGCCCGGCACGCTGCCTCTGTCGGTATATTGCAGGAATTCGTAGCTGCTCCAGGGATGCGGCGCGGGCGGGCGGCTGTTGGGGTCAAATGTCCAGCGCGCGTAGACCAGCGGATAGCGCGCCAGGCGCGCATCCTGGAGCTTTGAGGCGATGAACGATTGGTACGAGTAGATGCGTGGCAGCTTGCCGAAGTTTTTCTCGGTTTGTTGCAGAAAGGCCAGCGCCCAATCCGCCGTCGCTTGCGCGACGTTTTCTTCGTAGTCCAGCATCACAAAATCTTGCGATCTGAGCCTGCTGCCAACGACGCTGTGCAGGTAGTTGGCCTCGGCAACGGCGCCAGCAGTGCCGGGCTGCAAGTTGGGGTAGGCGTAATGATAGACGCCAATGACTTCGACGCCTGCGGCGAGCGCGCCTTTCCAATAGGCTTCGAAATGTTGATCGGGCACGCCGACCCCCTGCGAGGCTCGCATGATGACTCTGGCAATCGAATCGCCTGAACGAGACCAGGCGACATACGCCGGCCAGTTGATTTGTGCCGGCTGCCAGCTAGAGATGTCGGCAAGGAGTGCATTCCCCATCTCTTCCTCCACTTCTTCCACTTCTTCACTAAAAACCATCCCGGCGAATAAATTCGCCGCTGCGGGCCTCCGGCCAGAACACCCGCGCAGCGGGTTGAAACACCATCCCGGCGAATAAATTCGCCGCTGCGGGCCTCCGGCCAGAACACCCGCGCAGCGGGTGGGGTGGCGGCACGCCCTTAGCGGCCAGTAAATTGACTGAATGCTCTTTCCCACCAGCCAGGCTTGACAAATGAGAGAGCAGGCGTTATACTCTCTCTAGCCCCTCGATTGTGCAGGGGTTACGTTCTTGACCAGACAACGGCACGGCGCCCAAGGTGAAAATCCACACCAAAGACGCCACTCACCCCATCCCCGGCAGAACCGGAGGATGGGGCTTAACGGGTCATTCTACCATCTTCCAGGTAGACCATCCCTCGCGGCTCCCATCCTCTGGACGGGCTGAGCGTTGTCAGCCATCGAGCGCGGCAGCAGACGGCAGCCCAGCCTCCCGGCTGGCAGCCCATCGGCGAATAAATTCGCCGCTAAGGGCCTCCGGCCTCCCGGCTGGCAGCGCCGTCCGCCTGTATCGCTCTCAGGGTTGACGCGCAGGCTCCGGGCAGATCGGGTGAGGGAGCCGCGTGGCTGTGTCAGGCAGCAAGAAAGGATGGCTTCCTCATGGCTTCTCGCTTGAATGTCACCGCAGCCGAACGCCTCTGCTACAGCCGCCGCAAGCTGGCGGCCATCTCAGCCCTGCGCAACGCGGGGCTGGACCCCACCGTCTGTGGGCTGCACAAAGACTACCGTGTCCCTGGCATGCGGGGCAAGGTCTATCTGGTGCAGCATCCTGGCGGCATTATTTATGCCTTTGCGACCCTGCCAGACATCCTGCGCTACGCGGCAGAGCGGCAGGCGGGCCATCCCTGGCGTCGGGGGCCGGTCCTGCCAGAGCCAAAGCGCGTGGGCTGCGCGGGGAAGGACTGCACGTATGCGGCGAATCTGATGATCGAGGGGCAGCCCTATTGCCAGGGACACGCCTATATCTACCGGCAGCTCTTACGCGCCAGCGGGAGGGGGGCGTCGTGATCTCTCCCTCCGACAGTTTTTCTCGAAGCGGAACGGGTGCGGCACCCCAACGTTGGCCGGCAGGGATTGGGGGTCTGGCGCGGGCTGCTCCCGCTGCGCTCGAAAAAAACTACCAGGGGCAGAGGCGCTCTCACGCGGCTGATCCAGGCAAGGCGACCTCCAGATACTCAGCCGTCGTCTCCGGTGTGGGAATCGGCTCGTGATCTTCGAGCATCCCCTGGAGATGCAGCGCGAGAGCGGCGCGCATGTTCTGCTCGACTTCTTCTTGGGTATCTCCAACAGCGACCTCTGATCGCATCGCGTACTTTCATCTACGTGATCGCCAACCTTATCCCCATTATATCGCGGCTTCAACTGCCGCGCTCACCCTGATACCTCAAGTCCCTGCTCTTCTTGAAGGCTTGTTCAGCCTCCGCTGTTCGCCCCAAGGCTTGAAGTGTCAAAACTGTTCACAAGAAATAACGTCATCTCTTGACGAATAGCGACAGCTATGCTATACTCTTGGTATGAAGCTTTCAGAGTATGCCAAGCAACAAGGCATTAGCTATCGCACCGCGTTTCGCTGGTGGCAGGCCGGGCAGATTCCTGGCTATCAGGCGGCAACGGGTACTATTCTTGTGCACGACCCCAAGGCCGCTGTCTCTGCCCCGCAGCGGGTTGCCATCTCTGCCCGCGTCTCATCTCACGAGCATCAGGCCAACGCGAGACCGGCAGGCCGAGCGCCTGGTAAGTTACTGCGCGGCGAAGGGCTATCAGGTGAGCAAAGTCGTCAAGGAGATTGCCTCCGGGGTCAATGATAGCCGCCCCAAATTGCTGGCCCTCTTAGAGGACCAGGCGATCACCCTGATTGTCGTCGAACACCGTGACCGGCTCACCCGTTTTGGCTTCCGCTATCTGGATACGTTGCTCAAGGGGCAGGGCCGCAGTCTTGAAGTGGTCAATCAGGCAGAAAACGAGACGGAAGACCTCCTCTCAGACCTGACGAGCATCATCTACTCGTTCTGCGCTCGCCTGTATGGACAACGCCGGGCCAAGCGCAAGACCGAAGCGTTGGTCAAAGCCTTAGAAGCCGGGGAGGGCACGGATGCAACTGGTTGAGCAGCATGTGATCTCCAAGGCGGACCCGCGCTTTGCCCCCATTGATGCGGCGGCGTTCAAGGCGAAGAACCTCTACAATGCGGCCAATTATCTGGTGCGGCAAGCCTACATCTTTGAGCATCGGTATGTGGGCTATGCCGAACTCTTTCATCTGCTCAAGCACCACGAAGCCTACACCGCCCTGCCGCGCAAAGTCTCCAATGACATCTTGCGCCAGCTTGATAAGAACTGGCGGGCCTTCTTCGCCGAATGTCGCGCGTATCGAGAAGACCCAGGCAGGTTCGTTGGCCGCCCGAAACTCCCAAAATACAAGCACAAAACCAAGGGACGGTTCTTGTTGATCTATGATATGCAGGCCATTTCCCGCCGCGCTCTGGCGCGGGGCGCGTTGCGTCCTTCTGGCCTGAATATCGAAGTCCAGACCGCTCATGGCCGCGTGAAGCAGGCCCGCATTGTTCCACGCGCGGGCTACTATGTCGTCGAAATCGTCTATGAGCAAGCCGAAGCCGCGCCTTCTGGCAATCCCGCTCTGTATGCCGCGGTAGACATTGGCGTTGATAATCTGGCTGCGATAACTTCAAACAAGCGGGGCTTTCTCCCCCGACTGGTTAATGGTCGCCCGATTAAATCAACCAACCAATTTTACAATAAGCGGAAGGCCGAGTTGCAGGAGGCGTTAGGCCATCCAGGGACAACAGCACGGATGGAGCGCTTCACGGTGAAACGGACCCGGCGTATCACCCACTATCTGCACACGGCGAGCAAGGCCATCATCGCCCTGCTCGTCGCAGAGGACATTGGTACGCTGGTGGTGGGCAAAAATGCCGGTTGGAAGCAGGAAGCAGCGTTAGGGCGGGTGAACAATCAGCACTTCGTCGGTTTGCCCCATGCCCGCTTCATTGCCATGCTGGCATACAAGGCAAAGCTGGCTGGCATCCGCTGTGTGCTGCAAGAGGAAAGCTACACGTCTCAGGCCAGCTTCTTAGACGGCGATGCCATTCCGACCTATGACCCGAAGCAGGAAGACAAGCATGTCTTCAGTGGCAAGCGGGTCAAGCGCGGGCTGTATCGCGCCAGGGATGGGCGCACCTTGAACGCGGATGTGAATGGGAGTTACAACATCCTGCGCAAAGCACTCCCGACGGCGTTTGCCAACGGGATAGAGGCCGTTGCAGTTCGGCCTGTATGGCTCACGTTTGCCTGGTCAGTCCAGCCAAGGGCGCTGGCGGCAGCGGGAGCCATACCAACCAGAGCATAGATGTCTATGCTTTGTGATACTGTTATAACCCAGACCCAGGTAATCGCCCTTGAGTGGTAACTTGAGCGCGTAGCCCAGGTAGGAAGCCAGCGTATGGCCGCCGACTTTGAAGCGGGCTGCTTCGCCTAATTGCCTGAGTGTGAGCTTGCCGCGTTTGTAACGCCGCAGCAGGAGCAGCAGCGTCAGCGGATTGGCTGCTGGCGTCATGCCGACGATCTCTCGCGGCGCCAGGTCATGCCGCAGCAGCGCGGCCTTCAGTTCGCGGGGTCTGATGAATTGCTTCCAGGCATGGAGATTGGGCGGCAGGATGCTGGTCACTTTCCAGTCCTGGAAGAGTTTGATGAGCGCGAGCTTGCTTACAAGCGTGCGGTTGACGGTATCGAAGCAGTAGACGCCGCCCGGCGCCAGCACGCGGGCAGTTTCGGAGATAACCTGCTCTAGATCGTTGACATGCTCCAGCACGTCGCAGCAGTAGACTAGATCAAAGCTGGCGTCGGCAAAAGGCAGTGCCTCGCCAGCAGCAACCTGATAGTCAATTGCCAGACCCGACAGACGAGCGTGCGCCCGCGCCGTCGCAATGGAGGGCGCCGAAGGGTCCACGCCCGTCACCTGGCAGCCGAGCCGGGCGAACTCTTCGGCCAGCAGCCCGCCGCCACAGCCCACATCCAGCGCGCGCAGCCTGCGCGGGTCCAGCCGCAGCCGCTCCGTCAGCACCTGGCGAAAGTAGCCAAAGCGTGCGGGATTGAGCGCTGCGCGCAAGAGCGACAGCGGCTCATCCTCGTTCCACCAGATGTCGCCGGAGCGATTGTAGAGTTGGTTATCAACAGGCATCAGTGAAGAGTATATATCGTTTCAGCGCAAGGCGCTGCCAGCACAGCAGGGTACCGCATCGCACAGAGAAACAGGGAGACGCGGTACTCCTCTGGTTGCCAGCTTTAGCCAGGTAGCTGGACACCCAGTTGTTTGAGCATGCCAGGTAAGCCGCCATCGGGCGCTGGCTCGCCAAGATACTTGATGGCTTTCCCATCCTTGAAGGTAAAAAACGATGTTTCTTCGGGCAGATAGATTTTTTTGCCAGTCGCAGGGATCGATGGCATCCCCGGCAGGTTCAAGGCCCCCGTGTGCGTCCCGGTAATGTGGTGCTTGATTGTTACGGTATCACCGCTTTCCGAGGCCGTCGTCTCGACGAACTTGAAGTCAGGAAACGCGGCGTTGATCGCGTGCATAAAGCCCATGTAATCCTGTTTGGTCAGCGGCTGGGGGGTAACGCCCAGGAACTGGAAATCATCGGCAGTGAGGCTGTTCATCGTGGTGACATCGCCAGATGAAAAGGCGTGTAACGCTTTGCGTGCCAGATCGAGATCGCTCATGGTGTTGGTCTCCCTTTCAAATTACCCCATTTTTCAAAATTACCCCATTTTGGGGACGACGCCAAGCTGCTGCAACATGCCGAGGAAATCGGTCTCGGCCCACTCTTCCGCGAATTTGCCATCGGCGACGCGGCTCATGGTGATCTGCGAGACGGTGATGGATTTGCCGGTGGCAGGGATGCCAAACAATTCGCCTTTGTGCGTGCCCTGATAGGTGCGGCGCTGCACCACCGTATCGCCCTCGGCCACCACAGCATCCACCGTCATCTTCAGGTCTGGGAAGGCGCCGTGCATCGCCTTCAAGATCGCCTTGAGGCCCTCGCGGTCAGGCGAAAAGCCGGTGGGTGGCTTATGCAATACATAATTCGGGGCCATATGGGTATCAATCAGCGTGACATCGCCAGTCCGCCAGATTTCCTCCGTCGTGCTGCGCACAAAGCTCTTGTTGTCTGTTGCCATTGGAGAATCACTCCTTTCTACACCCCTCACAAACTGAATTGATGCTCTGGAAAGAGTATGCGGCAGAACTGGCGTTTTCCCCATAGCATTCGCTTATCATCCTCTAGGCATGTTGGGGGTTTTCTGGATTTCTGAGTTGTGATAGTATCTTTGCGGCTGATCTATCGAGCGGCTGGAGATGTAGTACGTAGTAGGGTGTAACCGGGGAGGTGTGCAGCCATGAAAAAAGCAGCGCAAGCCGTTCCAAATCAACGCTTGAGAGCGGCCCGCGAACTGCGCGGCTGGTCCCAGAAGTATGTTGCCGAGCAGATCGGAGCCGACCACTACTACCTGAGCCGCTGGGAGCGCGGCACGGCAGTGCCCAGTCCGTACTATCGCAGCAAGCTCTGCGCCCTCTTCGAGATGGACGCCAAAGCGCTGGGTCTGGTGCCAGAGACGCCGCCCAACCAGCCAGCAGCGCAGCAGGCGCCAGAACAGACCGCCGCGCTCACGCCAGCCGCCGTACACGATCCCGCGATTCCGCCGCTGCTGGTGCCGCCTGAAGACCTGATCGGGCGCGATGCCTTGCTGCCGCAGCTCCGCGCCTATCTGTGCGTCGATAAAGAGCCTGGCATGATCGCGCTCTATGGGCTGCCGGGCGTGGGGAAAACGACGCTGGCCGTTGCGCTCGCGCATGACCGCGCCATTCAGCAGCACTTTCAAGGCGGCATCCTGTGGGCCGGGCTGGCGGCCCAGCCCGATATTCCCAGCCTGCTCAGCCGTTGGGGCGCGCTGCTGGGCGTCACCGAGAGCGAAAGCCAGAAGCTGCGGACGCCGGAGGCATGGATTCGACGGCTCCGCGCGGCGATTGGCGAGCGCCAGATGCTGCTGGTGATCGATGATGCCTGGGAGATCGAGCAGGCGCTGGCCTTCAAAGTTGGCGGCCCCGGCTGCGCCTATCTGGTGACAACGCGCTTTCCTGGTCTGGCGCTGCAATTTGCCGGGAGCGGCGCGACCCATATTAAGGAATTGAGCGATCACGACGGCGTGCGCCTGCTCGCCAGGCTGGCGCCGCAGGTGGTGACGGATGAACCCAAAGTCGCTCAGAGCCTGGTACAGTCCGTTGGCGGGCTGCCGCTGGCGCTGACGCTGATTGGCAACTATCTGCGCATCCAGGCGCACAGCGGCCAGCCGCGCCGTCTGCGCGCGGCGATTGAACGGCTGCGCACGGATGAAGAGCGGCTGCGCCTGGAGGGACCGCAGGCGCTGCTGGAGCGCTCGCCTGGTCTGCCGGAGGGCGTCCGGGTCTCGCTGCAAGCAGTCATTGAAATAAGCGAGCAGCAGTTAGCGCCAGCGGCGCGCGCGGCGCTGCACGCGCTCTCCGTCTTTCCAGCCAAGCCCAACAGCTTTTCAGAAGAAGCGGCGCTGGCCGTCTGCCAGACATCGGAGGAGACGCTGGACGCGCTCAGCGACGCGGGACTGCTGGAAAGTCACGGGCCGGGGCGCTACACGCTGCACCAGACGATTGCCGATTATGCGCGGGTTCATCTGAACGATTCTGCTGCCTTTACGTGCCTGGCGGAATACTTTGCCGACTATCTGGAGCAGCACGCGCGCGACAGCGAGCGGCTAACCCAGGAAGTGAATAACATCTTTGCCGCGCTGGAAGCCGCGCACACGTCCGGCCACGATCTGGCGCTGGTGCGGGGAGTAAACGCTTTCTTTCATTTCTTTTTTACCGGGGGCAGATATTCCCAGGAGGGACGCGCCTATCTGGAATACGCGGTTCAGGCCGCCCGCCGACTGGACGATGAGGCGCGGCTGGCCGAGACGCTGTACCATCAGGCCAAGGCTCTCTACAGCCAGGGGCAGCAGGCACAGGCACAAGCATATGCCCAGGAAGCGCAGGAGCGCGCCAGCCAGGTCGGAGACGCCCACCTGCTCAGCGAGATTCTGATCCTGCTGGGCGTGCTGGCGCGCTTCCGCACGTCGCCTGATCTGGCCGAAACGTATTTTCAGGAGAGCCTGAAACTGGCGCGCCAGGCCAACGATCCCAGGCTCATCAGCGATGCCCTTTCGCATGTGGGCAGCGTCCTCAGCGACAAGGGGCGCTATGTCGAGGCCGAAGGGTATCAGCAAGAGGCGCTGGCAATTGCGCGGGACGTAGATGATCGTGAAGGGGTGACAGTCCTCCTCCTGAATCTCTGCTCAATGGCGCTGATGCGCGGGGATTTTGCCAGCGGCGAAGCCTATGGGCAGGAGGCGCTGGCGCTGGCCCGCGAAACGGGCTATCTCGACGCGGCGTGCGCGACGCTGACCAACCTGGGCAGCGCGGCGCTCGATCAGGGAGACGCGGCAAAGGCTGAAGCCTATCTGACCGAGGCGCTCAGCCTGGCCCGCCAGGTCGGAGACGCCAAACTTGCCAGCGTTGATCTGGCAACGCTGGGCACGGTGGCAATGCGCCAGGAACGTCCGCATCAGGCAGCAGCCTACTTTCAAGAAGCGCTTCAGATGGCGCGGCAGATTGGTGACAAATGGCTGCTGGGCGCGGTGCTGGCAGAATATGGCGAACTGGCGCTCAAGCAGCAGCGTCTCGATGAGGCGTTTGAGGCGTTTCAGGAAGGTCTGGCCGTCTCCGCGCAAGGCAGCCAGGAAGTCACAGCTACATCGCTCTATGGGCTGGCGCAGGTGGCAGCGGCGCGCGGCAACCCGCTTGAGGCGCGGCGGCAGGGCGAAGAGAGCTTGCGGCTCTTTGAAGCGATGAGCCACCGGCTGACGGACACGGTGAAGTCCTGGCTTGAGGGCATTCCCAGCGAGGGATGATAGGTGCAGTGTTGCTGAGAAATAATATCAAGGTGCCCTGGCAGAGCTTAACCTTAATGTTTACGTCTTCGCCTATCTGATTGGTGACTACCAGGCGATTTTGGCGAAGGTGTTTGTCGTGGACGGGGTTGTGATGGCTGTTGGGGCACTACAGGGGTTGAAGCTGGGGCAGAACCCTGGACTTGAATATTGACTCCGTAAATGTGCGCCTCATGCTTGCTATTCTCAAAAATCTTAAATGTGCCTGTATTATCAAAGGTAAGCATCAGCGCGGTGTAAAGATCGCGGATTGCTTCATGTAGCTCAGGGTAATTGCGCAAGTCTAGTACCTTGACGCCTAGACTCTGTAAATCTGTTATTCCAACCCGCCGTGAATGTGAAAGAAAATTGTTGTGGTTTGCAAGGTATTCACTGATCTGGTTTGCCTTAAGGGCAGCATCAGGCTCACCCGCGAACATGAAGCGTTCTAACCACTTGGAGACAAGGTCACGTGCAAGAGCTAAGTGATTATCACATTCTGCCAGCAATGAAGGGCCATACTGGCGCAGAATAGGCACCCATGATGGGAGTTTGCTTTGATCGCGGTTGATCTCATCTTGAGCTTTCTGAAATTGGTCTTTGATCGCCTGTGCTGGCGCTACTATTTGTTGTCCATCGCGGATCATTAGCATTTGGGGATCGGTAGGCCCTAATTCGGAGCGTTCATCCAGCAACAACTCATCGCCTGACATTGCCATCATGGTTGCAGCACTTTTGGCAACGTTTGGGATGATAAAACGTATTTTTGAAAAGCGCGCCCGCAAGAGTTCTACAATGGATTCAGTGGCTTCTGCTGACCCTCCTGGCGAGTGCAATAGCACATCAAGTGCGGTATCACGGGGAAGGTTACGTGTTACCTCATCGAAACCATCTTTATCATTCAGCCCAATAGCTGCAAGGGGTCCAGTGAACTGTGCTTTTATGGGATTTTTGGCGGTAAAGTCAGCTGCGTAAATAACTAAATCTCGTCCAGTAATTTGCCGAACTGCGTCGATCTTCCTACGCCGAACAATGTCATAAGCATCAGACCGAGAAGCGAGTGCAGCAACTTCCTGGACGATCTCATTCCAACTAGCCACGCTTCGGAGCCTCCAGGGCGGTTGTGGAGGTGCTTTGGATAATTTGTGGACCTTGCATCGCATACAAAGCTGCCTGGTACTCTGTCATCGTGATACCAAACAGTTTCATAGCTTCAGCAATCTTGGGGTTTTCTCGCTCAAACTCAGTAATCTGGTCTTGGATGGGCTTTGGCTCTTTCGTCGTTGACATCGAGCTTTTCTCCTATCTTCTTCTAGACACCCAAGTAAACACATGGTAGCATAACACAGCCCAAAAGTCAATGCTTATTATACGAATCTGATACAGCTTTATCCCTCAGCCTTTGCAGAGCAGCAGCAGCGCGGCGCACCTCGCAATCCGCATTCCGAAGGCAGGCCGTAAAGAGTGCCAGAGTACGCTCAAGAGCCTGGTGTAATTGCTTCATCCCGCCCAAAAGTCCTGTTTTCTGCAAAACGCGCCTGCAAATGTTGACAACCACGCTCTGACCAGGTATACTTTGCTCACGTTCTCCGATGAGAGCGCATTCTTTCCCTGGAGTTTGTGAAGTTCGACGAGGGAACTGAAGAACGGCTGGCGAGGTCGGCCAAGAAATGCCGACAGCGCCAAATGACCCCATATCAGGTCAAACCAGAGATGGGGCTGGGGAGGTATTGTACCATCGAGACCCCCACAGCGGCTCTGGCAGCAAAACCCATCAGGCATGGTTTGATCCGGGTTGAACGGTCAGAGCCGCTTCCGTTTCTGTGCAGTCAAACTGCAAGAAAGGCTGGTCTCACATGGCAACCTCTTCCGCATCCAAGCGCGGCTTCTCTGCCTTCTCCTGGTTCCGCAAGCCGCGCACAGCCTCCGCCCCTGCCGGTTGGAAAACCGGCGCTCCGCCCCACCCTGGCCTCACCCCGGCCCTCTCCACGGGTGGAGAGGGCCGGGGTGAGGCCAGCGGACGCCCGGCCTCCCTCTTTGCCGCGTCTCAGCCTCCATCCCAGGCATCGCAGAGGCCGCCGCGCCTCTCGCTCGCCCTCTCCAGCGAGCAGCTTGATCTCACCCTGCTGGTCTCCTGTCTGCCCGACTGGCTGCATTATTGGCTGGTCGCACAGTTGCAGCTACTCCTCGCCTACTATCGCGCGCAGCCTCAGCCCGACTCTCCAGCCGATCTCTTGCGCGCCTATCCTTCCTCCGCCCCACCACAGGACCGCCTGAGTCAGTTACGCGCCGAACTCCTGTCGGCGCTGCTGATCGGGCTGGCGACAGCCGCCGCGCCGCTGGAGCGGGTGAGCCGCCCGACGCGCAATCGGGCGCTGGTAGCGCAGGCCGAGCGCGTGGCCTCGGTGGCCGGGCAGTTGGCGCGCCGCCGCGATGCCGAGCCGCTGGATCGAGAGTTGTTTCGCGCCCTGGTCGGCATCTGCCGCTGAGCATGCTGGGTGTACTGCCGCCTTCCAGGCGGACAGTCATTCGGGTGGCTAGCTTTTTCTGGCCCACAGGGTATAGCCGACAGCGACCCAGAACAGCGGGCCAACCAGCACCGAACTGGGCAGGCCAGTGGCGAGAATCAGCACAGTAGTTCCGGTCAGGCCGCCAACGTAGAGCAGCAGCAGACCGACGCCGCCAACCAATCCCAGATAAGCCAGCCAGCGCGGAAAGCTCCGCGAGCGCAGCATCAACGCGCCGGTGACGAGCAGCCAGAGTCCGGCCAGGCAAAACTTCGAGAAGCCGCCGGGGTCGAGGGGCGAAGGCAGATAGGCCAGCGCGATTACCGCGTTTTTGATGGCCGAGGCATCCGCACCGCCCGGCGGGTTGACGTACAGATTGCTCGTCACTGGCAGCAGCACGGTCAGATAGATGCCATGCAGGGTGGTTAATAAACCGGCGGCAAAGCCAATCCTGACCGACCAACCGGCCCAGCCTGGATGCTGGTCGCGCAGGCGATGATAGATGCCGACTGCTGCTGTGGCTGTCGAGAGACCGCCCAGGGCAAGCATGATGCTGGCGATCTGGCGACCCGTTGGGTTGCTGTAAAACGAGGTGAGCGCGGCGGGCGCCTGGCCTTTCTGGTCGGCGGGCACCAGTAACAGATAGACAAAGCCATAGATGACGGAACTGACCGCGACGAGCAGGGCCGCGCCGCCTGCAAAGCGATCAAACGCGCTTCCTTTGTTCTGCTGAGTTACGGCTTCTGTGGTCTCTTGTTGGGCGACATGTCCACTCATAGCATGCTCCTCCTGACGCTTCTGCTTACCGGGCACATTCCCGGTGCGTGTGCTGTCAGCGCCACCAGAACCGAGGGTATCCCCCCGCTTGCTCATTCCTCCTTTGCCCGCTGGCACCAGCAGCGCTAGAAGAAGTATGCGCGAGCGGCACGCTTTTCTGAATAGCATTCGCTTATCATCTGCTAGGCAACTGCGCCAGAGGCTCATCGCAGGCGGCGCAGCAGCACGCGCTGATGAGTGCCGCCGGGGAGGATGCCAGCGGGCAGCACCTCGACGATCTCATATTTGGGCGCGGCAGCGACGGCTGGCGCTGTCGCGGTGGGCGTATCGGCAACGAAAATCACCCCGGTCAGCGAGAGCGTGATAGGGGCAATCATCAAGGTATCGCCGACGCGCTGGGGCGCGTGGCCGCCAGCGTCAGCAACAGTGGGGTCTGGCACGACCTGGGGCCGGAAGATGACGGAGGCAGCCGTATAGCTCTGCGCGCCGCCGGATTGGGTGACGAGCGTGACCGTCTTTTGCCGCCCGGCCCAGGTTTGCGGGACAACGTTCTGAATATGCGCGGCTTTGCGAGTATCAAGAGGCATAGGAAAATGCTCCTTTCTGCTCAGTTTCTCATCCAACTCCCATCTTTTTGTGCTATACTTTCTATAGTAAAAGGAATTGCTGCCAACGATGAAGATCAGGTGGCCGTTGCAAGAAGCCTCCTGCGGCCCCTTTGAATGACTCTATCGGGAAGGTAGCCAGGCCCTCCAGGAAAGGCAGGCCCACATGGCCGCCCTTACCAACATGCTTATCAACCTGCGCCACGTCTTCATGGGCGCGATGCAGCGCCTGCGCGATCTAATCTGGCCGCGCCCGCGGCGCGCTGCTCCGGCCTGGGCCTATGCGCCCGCGCCCGGCAAGCGGCGCACGACCCTCCCCCGACCTCCCAGCGGGCCACTGACTGAGCCAGAATGGCGCCCGATGTGGCCGGGCAGGCGCCAACGCCAGCAGCAAGCGCCAGACGACGCCGAGAGCGATACATAAAGCTGGCAGAGTAGATTGTCCCTGGCACGCGCAGCGCGTGCCAGGATTTTTTATCCCTGGACTCAGCAGCAGTTTCTGAGTATACTAAGCAAGGAAGACTCCTACCAGGATTCGAGCCTTCCAGCACGTAACAGCAGATCGTTGCCGGGCGGCGACCATCCCTCAGCGATGGTGCCTGATTTCGCGCAGCCAGGAGGCATTTATGGAAGCCTGCATCTTCTGTCATGGACCACTCGACCTGACCACCCGGCGCTGCCAGCAGTGTGGGCAACTACAACCCGCCACAAGCGCTCCGCTGCCAACCGTATCCAGTCCAGGTGCATCCGGTCTTCGGTGCCCGCGCTGTGGCGAGGTTTTGCTCGCTCAGGCGCGTTTCTGTCCCAACTGCGCTCAACCTTTGAACCTGCTGCCAGGTTCGACCTTCATCACGCCATCGGCAAGCGGGCAACTTCCCTTGCCATCAGGCCAGTATCCCCCGCTAGTAAGTGGGCAGCTTCCCTTGCCATCAGGCCAGTATCCCCCGCTAGTAAGTGGGCAGCTTCCCTCATCGCCAGGCGGATGGCATCCGTCCTCACCCAACCTATCAACCTGGCAAACTCCCACGCCAACGCCGTCGGGGTTTGTCTCTCCTGGAAGCTCGGCCACGCCTGAGTCACCGCCAGCCCCTCCGCTCCCACCCTGGGACCGCATCTTTGGGCCGCGCCCGATCTTGGGCACCCCCGTGCTTCGTACCAACTGGGTCCAGCGCCATCTCCTGCCAGCGCAGCCAACTACTGCCGGAAGTGCCTGGTTTGGCGCCCTGGGGGGCGCGGTGGCGGCCTTCCTCATTGCGCTAGGGCTGAGCATTCTCTTCAGCCTGGTTGCCGGGCCAGGTCTTGATAGCTTGTTCGATCAACTGTACAGAAGCCCGACTGCCACAGTGAACTTCTTCTCTAACCCACTGCTGGTTTTTGCGAGCGCCCACCTGAGCGAGATTGATTTCACGTATCCAGGGAATACTATCGGAGTCGGCCTGCCGGTAACGCTCCTCTCGCTGTTCCCGATGCTTGGTTTGTTCCTGGGCGGCTATATCGCTGCCTCTACCGACTTCACAGGTCGAAGACTCTTCAGCATCACGCGAGGCGCCTCCATCGGTGCCCCCTACGCGCTCTTTGCCTTTATTGCGAGCCTGATAGCATCATCCACTTTCAACGCGACTATCATCGCTCCCAACGCTGGCTCAGCTTTTCTCTACGCGCTCCTGGGAGGAGCCGTATTCGGCGCCCTGGGAGGCGCCTGGCGCGCCAGGCGCCTCCCGCGCGGGCCAGTCGCCGGGCAGACCCGCCTCTCCAACCGCATACACGGGGCGCTGGTAGGCGCAGGCGTTGCCATCGGTATCACTTTTGCCCTTTGCTTGCTCCTGGCGGTGATCCTGTTCATAAACGCGCAAGGGAATACGTCCACCAGCCTTGCTTCCACACCTGGATTCACTGGTGGATTGTGCAGCAATTCATCTCAGGTTACTTCTGAGATTATTGCTTATTACGGGCTATCCAACGCTAACCCCCCCGTTTTGCTCCTGTCCATCGTCGTCAGCCCGCTGGAGATTCTCTGGCTGATGGCACTTTCGCTGGGCGCTCCATTGCAAGTCTCAGCGGAAACCGCCAGCGTGAGTATCGGGCTGTTTGGCACAAATTGCCCACCGGGGCCGCAGGCTCAATTTCTCTATCTCTTGCTCCTGATCCCGGCAATCGCCCTCTTTCTGGGGGGCCGGGCGGCGGCGCGCGTTGCCCGCCCCAGGACCGAGGGCGAAGCTGCTGGAGTCGCGTTCCTGATGGCGATTGCCCTGGCAATCCTGATGCTTCTGGTAGTGTTTCTGGCAACGCTCAGTCTGACAGCCAGTGGAACAGGCGGTGGAACAGCGGCCATTAGCATCGGGCCATCAGCAGGTGGTACGATACTGGCAAGTCTGATCTTTGGCTGTACGCTTGGCTCCCTTGGCAGTGTGTCAGGGCGGCCACGCCGTCCCTTGCCAACGCAGGCATTGCCTGGCGGTGGCTGGCCGATGGTCCCTGGCCCCTGATGCCCAGCCTCAGCCACTGAAGTGGCTGCTAGAGGCTTGCAGCCAGCAAATCGGCTCACGCCGATTCCCAACCCGCTTTGCGGGTTTCACCTGCCACCGGCAGCTAACGGTGGTGGCCGCAGGCCCTTAGAGCGCCTCACAAAACTCAGCGCCGGTTGGCCCCGCCCCTGCCGGTTGGAAAACCGGCGGTACGCCCCACCCCTGCTCCAAGGGGGTTTTGTGAGGCATGCTTAGCGGCGAATTTATTCGCCGAGCGCTGACAGGGAGGGTGATGACATGGCGCTCCGCTTCACGGTCTTAGGCGACCCAGGCCACGATAACGCGGTGTTTGTCCAGGTGACAAGCGGCCAGAAAATCTCGCGGCTGCTGTTTGACTGCGGCGAACATTGTCTGGATGCGCTGCCCATTGCCGAAGTGCAGGCTATCGATCACGTCCTGTTCTCCCACTTTCATATGGACCATATCAGCGGGTTCGACGCGCTGTTTCGGGTGAACTATAACCGCACGGCCAGACCAAACCTCGTCTGGGGACCGCCGGGCGCGAGCCAGATCATGCAGCACCGTTTTCAGGGCTTTCTCTGGAACCTGCATCACAACCTGGAGAGCGCCTGGGATGTCCACGACATCTACCCAGATCGGGTGGAGATCACGCGCTTTCTGGCGAATGAGGCGTTTGCCGAGGCGCATCCGCTCCCGGCGCGTCCATTGGGCACAACCATCATCGAGATGCCGGACTACAGCATTCAAGCGTTCCAGATGGACCATCTGACGCCCTCAATGGCGTATCTGGTGCGCGAGAAGCCGCGCCTGAATGTGGATACCTTCAGGCTGGAGGCGCTCGGCCTGCGCCCTGGCGCCTGGCTGCAAGCGGTCAAAATACCGCAGGCGGGCGAAGCGCCAACGCTGGAGATTGAAGGCACGACCTATTCCCTGGCTGATTTGCGCCGCGAACTGCTGACCGAGACACCGGGCCAGTCGCTGGCCTATCTGACCGATTTCATCATGAACCAGCCGACCCAGGAACGGCTGGCCCGCGTCTTAGAAGGCTGCACGGTGATGATCTGCGAGAGTCAATATCGCCAGGCAGATAGCGAACTGGCGGCGCGCAATTATCACATGACGGCGGCGCAGGCGGCTGAACTGGCGCGCCTTGCCAGGGTGCAGCAGTTAGTGCTTTTTCATCTCTCGGATCGCTACCCTAAAGATGAATGGCTCGCGCTTCTGGAGGAGGCGCGGGCGATTTTTCCCAATACCAGCTTTCCCGAAGACTGGCTCAGGAAGCCTGGAACATAGCGCGCTGGCGCTCGATGCGCCGCGCATAGGCAGCCACTTCCTGCGGCGCAACCGGCGGGAGATGTTGAAGCGCTGGCGGCTGGCTGGCATGCTGAGCGCGCAGCGCCGCATTGGGCAGATGCTTGCGCCCAGGCGCGGTGGCAAGAAACGCCCGCGCAATCTGCTCCACGTTCTCCTCGTGCCGCCCATCCACAAAGACCAGGCGCAGCAGGCGGAAATATTCTTCCATCCCCGTTAGCCAGCCTGGATAGGTGACGTAGCCGCTGCCGTAATCATCGCTGTAGCGCGGCGGCAGGATTGGCGCCGTCCCTGCCGGACGCAGCGGCCCGGCGGGTCTGCTCAGGCGGGTCAGCGCGGCGCGCACCAGCGCGGCATTGCGATTGATTTGCGCCTCGTGCTTGCCGCCAAGCCGACTTTCGATCATGCAATGCGCCAGCGCAAAGGCCGCGTCAATGCGATACGCGATTGCCAGACCGTAGATTTCTTCGGCCAGCGGCGCGAGCGGGCTGCCGCGCTGCTCCAGCAGCCGGGCAATCACGACAGGGGGCAGTGTGGTTGGGATGGTGATTTTCTGCATGCTCTTTGCTCCTACAACCGCTGCCAGCGGGCAGGCACATCGCCCCACTGCGCAATCGCCGCGTTGGCAAAGTCGCGCTGGCGCTTGATCTCTTCCAGGCGGCTGTGAAAGCGGCCCAGCATATCAACGCCCACCTGGCGCCAGCTTTTGGGAATCATCGAATCATCCAGCCGGTCATGCAGCGCGCCATCCTGAAACTGGAAGTTATCGTTGGTCGGCACCTGATACGCCAGCAGCGCGTAGGCACACGCTCCCAGCACGATGACATCGCGGTGAACTTCCGGGATGGTGCTGCCGCTGGCATCAAGCTGGTGTCTGGTGCCAAAGAAGACGCGCAGCACCAGGCTGCTGTCTACTGGCAGTTCGGCATCGGTCAGCTTGAGAGTGAACGTCCCGCCAAACTCGCTGAACGCGCGGCGCACTGGCGGATACACCAGCAGGCCCGCCGTATTGACTGCTGGCGGCGCGGCACCCAGCGCGCTGTCGGGAGCGGTATCCACATACGTGGTTGTGGTGTTATCGGCCAGCGTTGCCAGCAGCAAGAGCGCGCCGCTGTTTGCGGCGGTACGATAGAGCCGCCGCGCCAGGACGGTGACGCTGGCGCTCGTCCCGCTCAGCGGCGCGGGGACCGGGCCAGGCGGGATATTCGTTAGACTGACTTGCTGGTTGCCTGCGGTGGTCGTCACGCCCGCCACCGGGCCGGGCGTGGTTTCGCCGCTGGCGGTCACAAACGTGACCGCGTATTGATAGGCGCCAATGCCCAGGCCCGCGCCAGCCCCCGCCGCCAGCGTCGGCGCGCTGACGGGCGCGCCAATGGCGCTGCCAGGCACGAGCAGCGGAAACTCTACGCGCTCGACCCACCAGGCGCCGCTGGCCGGACTCATCCCCGACGGAAAGGCATAGGTGCGCTGGCCGGGGATGCTCGCCATATCCACCTGCACGACATTGGGCGCGTAGGCGCTGTAGCGGTCCACTGCTTTATCCAGCGCGCGGTCAATATCGCTGGTCTGCCAGCGCTGATTCGCCCCGGCGGGATCGAAAAGGTCTTGCCGCACGGCATTTTCAAGATCTGTCAGATTCATCGCGCTTATCCTTTCATTGCCAACTGTGACCAGTAGATGCTTGCGGTACCGACGGCCAGCGCCTCCGAGACCTGAAGTTGCAGCGTGTGCGCGCCTGCCGCGATGGTCTGGTAAAATGCGAAGGTAAACAGTTGGGCTTCGCTCGTCTGGCTGACCAGCGCGTCGTTGTAGGAGACGGGCGCCTGCGGGCCACAGGGCGAGCCATCCAGCAAAAAGACGACATGCAGCCCCGCGTTAGGGGTGTTGTAGCGAAAAAGAATGCTCGCCAGCACCAGCATTGTCTCGCTCGCCCCCAGCGTAAAGCTCAACGTATTCAGGATGTGCGTGCTGGCATCGGCAATTGTCACCGTCGAGGTGTTGGTATTCACCAGGGGCGGGCTGCCGGAGCCGCCGCTGCTGGCATCAATGATGATCTGCTGGCCGCTCTCGCTGATGGTAACGGTGCCCGATGAGCCGGGAACCAACTGCACATCGCCGGTCAGCGCCGCGCCGCCAACGCCTCCGGTCAGGCTGGTCACTGGCGGCGCGGGCGCTGCCGATGGAATACTGTAGACAGCGATGATAACCGCGTCGGCAGGATTCAGTTCATCGAAGAAGAGCAGGGCGCACTCGTCGCCGCTGGCAATTTCCGAAGCCAGCAGGTGTTTTGCCACCTGGACGCTGGTGAGATAATTCCCCTGGCTGGGCAGCATCTGGACCACAGCGGTCCAATCCGCCGGATTGAACGCTTGAATAATGCCTCGTTTGATTACTGCTGCTCCCATCACTCTCCGCCTTCATTGTTTTGCGCCTGTTTTTCCTGCTTCTCAGTCAAAACGGTGTTCTCAGTCAAAACGGTGTAAGGAATACACCGCAGCAGGGAATAGTATTACAAGGAGGTTTTTTTATGCCCTATCGCACACGCCAGCTTGCAGATACCGGCCACCACCCAGGCGCGCTGCCACAAGCGCCGCTTGAGGCGTTTGAGCGCCAGATGCAGGAGGCGCGCCCGCGCCTTGTCCAGTTTGCTCAGCTTCAAGGCGTGCCTGCTCAGGTGGCTGAGGACGTAGTACAGGAAACACTGCTGACGGCCACGCGCATTCTGGATCGGTTGTGGTCGCCAGAGCAGCTTACGCCCTGGCTGGAAGGGATTTGCCGCAATCTGGCCCATCACCACCTGCGGGACTCCAGCCGCCGCGCCAGACGAGAAATCGTCTTTTCTGACCTGACGACGGATAATCTGCACAGAGAAGCGCAGCTTGAACACGAGCTAGCAGCATCAGAAGCCGACGATCTTGCTGAACTGGTCACAAGGCAGGAACTCAGCGTTTTGCTTGATCGAGCGCTGAGCTATTTGCCCGATGGGGCGCGCAAGGTGGTGGAGTTGTGCTATCTGGCCGAATTGCCACCTCAAGAAGTGGCGGCACGGCTGCATATAACAGCCGCCGCGCTCGATGTGCGCCTGCACCGCGCCCGCCGCCAACTGCGCACCCTCCTCAATGGTCCGCTGCGTCCAGAGGCAGAAGCCTTTGGCTTGCTGCTGAATGACGATGAGGCGCGTGGCTGGCGGGATGCGCGCCTGTGGTGCTGGGGCTGCGGCCAGCAGCGCCTGCGTGGCATCTTCGAGCCATTGCCCGGCAATCAGGTCAACCTCCGCCTGCGCTGCCCGACCTGCTCTGCCCGCTACGGCAAAGACCTGTTCTGGACCAAAGGCATTGTGCCACTGCCGGGCACGCTGCGCTCCTTTCGTCCGGCCATCAAGCGTGCCCGGCAGGTCAACTACGGCATCTTTGCGGACCTGCTGACGCCCAAACCACACCTCTGCCCCCAGTGTCGCCGCCCGGTGCAGGGTCAGGTCGCGGCTTCTGAGGAGATCAACTCTCCCTTTCCAGGTCAGTATTGGGTCGTGATGAATTGTCCGGCTTGCGGACGCAAGACCGCCTCAGTCGGCTTCGTCGTCTGCTACACTGACCTCATGGCTCGCTCCATCTTTGAGCGCTTCACCCGGCAGCATCCACGCTGGCACGCCGAGCCGACCATTCCTGTCGTCTGCGAAGGCATGCCAGCCCTGCGCGTCCGTCTGGCCGAGGCGCATGGCCCCGCCAGGCTCACCTTCCTGGTGCATCGGCACACCCTGCAAGTTCTGACGTACTTCGAGGAGTAAAGGAGTTCTCTATGTCTGCGTTTGTACGCCGCCTCCTATCTTTTTCCCTCATCCAATTGGTGATTGAAGCTGCCGCTTTCTTAATCCTCATCCAACTTGGGGTAACGCTTGTACTTGCGCTCCATATCCCCCTGCTGGAACTGCATGGGTCCAGCTTTACGGGTTTTGTGTTGGACATCCTCATCCCCTTGGGCGTGCTGCTCGCGGGAGGCCGCTACCTTGAGCATCGCTCACCGGCAGACCTTGGAATGAACTGGCGACATGCCGGGCGCGATCTGCTGCTTGGTTTTCTGGCGACTGGCGCGTTCTTCAGCGCCATCATGGGCATTATGGCCTTGTTTGGCTGGTATCAAATCACAAGCGTTGCCGCTGGCAGCGACATTCCTGGTCTTCTCCTTGGCGGAGCCTGGCTGTTTTTGGGCGGAGCGGTTGTAGAAGAGGTACTCTTTCGTGGCATTATCTTTCGTTTGCTTGAACGTGCAAGTGGCTCCTGGATCGCCATCGCCCTCAGCGCCATCTTCTTTGGTATCTCACATCTGGCAAACCCCAATGCAACCATCGTAGGGGCGCTTGCCATCGCCATCACCGCCGGACTGACTATTGCCTTGATCTATATGCTGACGCGCAGCCTCTGGCTCGCCATTGGGCTGCATTGGGCCTGGAACTTCTTTGAAGCTGCCGTCTTTGGCAACCCCACTTCAGGCAGAACAGTTGAGGGTGTGCTGCATTCACGCCTCACCGGGCCAACGCTCTGGACCGGCGGCGCGTTTGGTCCAGAGGCCGGGCTGCTGGTCATCATTATGTGCCTGCTCGTCGCGCTCCCCCTGCTCTGGCTCACGCTGCACGACAAAAAATACATCACCCCGCGCTGGATGCAGCGGACGCAGGCAGCCGAACAGATCAGCGTCTCTGAACCAGCGGCGTAACCCACTTTTGCTCAAGGAGGCACTCGCCTTATCATGGCTCACTCTCACCCGTCCAGTCAGCGTATCGTCTGGAGCCTCTTCGCAGGTGAAGTCTTCTGGCTGGCGCCATGACGCGGGTAGGTGCTGATACACTGATCCCGACGCTGGGGCAGGCGTATGCCGCAGCCTGGGAAGTTGTCGCCATGCACGGCGGCTGGGTACCCGGCCATTTGCTCGGCTATCTGCTGCTCGGCATCGCTCTGGCCCGCGCACGAGTGATTCCCCAATGGGCCGCCTGGCTCATCATCGTCAGCCCGCTCTTGATGGGGCCGATTGCCTACGGGACGGGTCTGGGTCTGCTGCAAGTCCTGGGCTATGTGCTGGTATTCATCGGCAGCGTGCCCGCTGCTCTCGCTGCACTGAAGAAGAGCGATGACTAGGCCAACTTGTAGCGCCCCTTTCGCACTTTGCCGCCTGGAAAGGGGTTGACACCGCTGGCTGCGCAAGGTTTACTATCAGGGCGAAAGAGCAGGATAACCGGATGGGCAGTTCCCTTTTCTGGTAAGCAGCGGGCATCCCGCGAGAACGAGCCACACCGCCATGCAAGCACACCCCGATCACCCGCCAGAGCCGCCCGCCCGACAGCAGCGCCGCAGGCTCCGTTTCACGATGAGCGCCCTGATTGTGGGATTGATGATCGCGTCGTGCATCGCGGTCACATTGATTCCGCTGCTGGCCGCTCCTGGGCAGGAGTCGCAGATTGATCGTGCCTTTCAAGTCGTGTTTGCCGCGCTGTTTACGGTGCTGGGGCTGGTGCTGGTTCTCACCGAGCGCCAGCTACGCAGACGCGGCTGGCCGCACCGGCCAACCCCGCTTGTCAGGCTGCTTTTCGCCTCGCTCTCCGGTCTGACGTTCTGGGTGGGCCTGGCGCTGATGGGGATCGCGCTGGCGCGACTGGAGGCGCCAGCCGCCGCTGGGACGCTGAACAGTGTCTTCTGGGCGGTGGTTGGCCTCTGGCTGCTGGCCCAACTGCTCCTCAATGGGCGGCGCCTGATGCGCCCGCGCCGCGCCCGCGCGCCGGGCAGGGATGAGGTCTGATGGTTCTGCCCAAAAGTCCTATTTTCTGCAAAAACCGCGTCTCAGCATTGACAATCCGGCAGCGGTAAGTTATACTTTCGGCAAGCTCATTCAATCGAGCGAATCTTCCTCTTTTGGAGTGTGAAAACCGCAAACAGCGCGAACTGAAGAACGGCTGGCGAAGCCGGTACTTAAGAACCGACGGCGCCATGACCCCACACCCAGCTAGACTAGCTATGGGGCTAGGGGAGTATTGTATCATTGCGACCTCCCACAGCGGCTCTGGCAAGCACACCCATCAGGCAGCATCTCGCCTGGGTTAACGGGTCAGAGCCGCTTCCGTTTCCGCCGCTAGACGGTCAGAAAGGCAGGTCTCGTATGGCAACAACTCCCGCGTCCAACCCCTCCGCGCCCAGGCGCGGCTTCTCTGCCTTCTCCTGGTTCCGCAAGCCGCGCACAGCCTCCGCCCCTGCCGGTTGGAAAACCGGCGCTCCGCCCCACCCTGGCACCGCCTCACCCTCCAACTCCCTCTCCACTCGTGGAGAGGGCCGGGGTGAGGCCAGCGGACGCCCGGCCTCCCTCTTTGCCGCGTCTCAGCCTCCATCCCAGGCATCGCAGAGGCCGCCGCGCCTCTCGCTCGCCCTCTCCAGCGAGCAGCTTGATCT
>Ga0209581_1001268_pt1 | contig 31127 bp, 28 predicted proteins | sample Coa_R2_FD_187160 | JGI IMG/M metagenome (GOLD analysis project Ga0209581, IMG submission 187160) | Surface soil microbial communities from Centralia Pennsylvania, which are recovering from an underground coalmine fire - Coalmine... | ecosystem: Environmental > Terrestrial > Soil > Unclassified ...
CGCCGCCCGCCGAACCCCTGCCGGACGAGAGCCGCGCCACGCTGACCATCTCCGTCGGCGGCCAGACGAGCGCGGTCTGGGAGCGCTACAACGACATGGCAGAGAACGCGCGCCTCTCCCTCGTCAGGGAGAAGATGCGCGACCTCCTGACTCCGCGCCGCTGACCCGCACAAGTGTTCCGCCCCGCGGCTCAGAGTTCGGCCCGCGCGCAGGAAGATTGCGCCCCGCGGCCCCGACCTTTCGCCTCACAGGCTCAACCGCCGCCCTTTTTGCCAGACATTTGAGCCTTTTTGGCGGAAGACAGAGCCTCCGAGGCGGAAGACTGGGCTTCCGAGGCGGAAACTCCGGCCTCTGAGGAGGAAAATCGAGCCTCCGAGGCCCGACTTCCGTCCTCCGAGGCGGAAAGTTGACCCTTTTTTGGTGAACGTCCGGCCTTTTTGGCGGAAAGCCGAGCCTCCGAGGATGAATGTCGAATCTCTGTAGGCGTGAATCCGAGCCTTTGACGACGGGCGCGGTGTTATACTCCCGCGTCGGCCAAAAGTCCGGCTCCGCCTTATGTGCCGCACGGCGCGGTATTTACCACCCCATAGCCGAGTTAGACCGCACAGTGCGGTCTAAATATAGTTGGGCGGCTTCCCTCTTAGGAGATTATAGATGAAAAAATATGCGGCTCTATTATTCCCGCTGCTCGTCATAATGATGCTGGGGGCCGCCTGCGGCAAGAGTATGAGTCCCATGGAAGTAGCCAAGGCTTTTGCCGAGGCGTTAATGAAAGGGGATACCCGAACGGCGAAGAGATTGCTCTCGAAGAAAGCCCTGAAGAAATATGAGGGAGTTGAGCGCCAAAAAGGCACGCCTATTGACAAGTTGCTTCAAGAAAACATGGGGTTCACTTCGCCGGAGAGATGTCACGATGAAAAGGTCGAAGGCGAGCGGGCGACGGTTGAGTGTGAGACCGCCTTCGGGCCGCTCGGCGTGCCGCTTATCAAGGAAGAGGGGGGGTGGAAAATCCAGCCCCCCTTCGCTGACGGCGATTGAGTGTCCCTCCCGACGGGCCGCCCGACAACGGCATGCAGCGGAGCGCGGACACCACAGCTCTCATTATTCTTCAATCGTTCGTCGCGCCCGCTGAGATGCTTCTCCTGTGCATATCAACGAAGCTATACTACTTGCCACGAGCACAGAACTTTCCGACATCTTACAGATGAGCGTGGCCGAGCATATCCAGCCCGTTGAAGACATCTGGGATAGTATCGCCGCCACTGCTGAAGGCCGTCCCCGTCACTGACGCACAAAGGGATGAGCTAGCTCGTCATTTGCAGCCTCACGCCCAGAATCCCGATGAGGGAATTTCCTGGGGCGCACTAAAAGAGAAGATGCGTAAATCTGCGTGACGTATCAGATTATCGTTCGCCCCGAAGCCGCCCGCGAATAAACATAGGCCGCGGCGATGGCCGAGGAAAGTTTCGACGTAAAAGTTTCAGGAGGGGACATGCACTGCCGCACACGCCTTTTCAAGCGCGCCGCCTTCGTCGCGTGCGCCGCGTTGACTCTCACGACGCTGGCCGCGGGCGCGGCGCGCGCGCAGGTGGTGACGGACACCACGAGGCCGAACGAGGTCTCAACACCCGTGCCGCCTTCGGACTTGAGTAAGCTGAAGGAGCCGCGCGGCGACTCGCGTGGCAGTCGCCCGTCGTACCGCGACGTGGAGCGCGAGTTCGAGCGCTTGCAGTTGGCGAACCGCGCGCTCGTCGGCCTGACGGGGCAGGGCGCGGCGACCGACTACGGACGCGTCAGGAAGGAGGCCGCGGAGGTCAACAACAGCGCCTCGCGGCTGAAAGATTACCTCTCGCTCCCGAAGCCCGACGGCGAGAAGAAGCAGAGGAAGGCCGCGGAGATTTTGAGCTTGGACGCGCTGAGTCCGGCGGTCGCGTCGCTCGACGCGCTGGTGCGCGGGTTCGTCTGGAACCCTGCGCTTCACCAGACGGGCGTTGTCGATTCGGGGAAATCCGTCGAGGCCAGCCGCGACCTCGAAGAGATCATCTCCCTGAGCGAGCGGATTCGTAAGTGCGCCGAAGTCCTGACGAAGACTCCCGTCAAGAAATAGAAGACGCACGGCTGTGCTGTTCGACAACACATCGCCGGGGGCGCTCACTTCCCCGGCTTCTCTTTGTCTAATTTTTTCAGGATGCGGAGGGCGTGGTTGCGTCCGACGAGCGGGACGCGCTCGTCTTCGGAGAGGCTTCTGAGCAGAGGGATGATCTGCTGCTTGTCGGAGAGCGAGTTCGTGTCTATGAGCGACTCGATGCGCTCGATGAGCCGGGGCGTGTCGAGCGGCTGCGCTTCGAGCGCGACGTTCACGTCGAAGACGAGGACGGCCTGATCGGCGACGCGGCGGTACTCGTCCGCCAACCCCTGCGCGTCCGCGTTCTGGCTGTAGTTGAACTCTGCCGTGCGCTCGCGCCCGCCGCGCCTGAGCGTGAGCTTCGTCTTGCCCTGACTCGGATAGGTGCGCGGCCCCTGATAGTTCTCCGTCGAGTCGAGGAAGTTGAGCGCCGCCCAGCGCGCGCGTATGCGTTCCAACGCGGCGGGCGAGATTTCTATCGGGTCTGTAATCTGCTCGGTGTCGGAGCGCCGCTCGAAGCGAATCGTGCCGTGGCCGCCGTCGTCGTGCTCGACGTGTATGAAATAGACGTAGAAGTCCGGCTGCGAGAATTCATAGACGTAGCGCGCGGCGTTCGGGTCTGTCTTCGACGACACTTGCGCGCCGCTCGTCGAAGACGCGGAGGACGAATCGCCGTCCTCCGGTCTCGCGGTGTTCTTCTTCGGCGCGCTCTGCTCGTCTGCGCGGGGCGCGTTCTTCTTCGGCGCGCGGCTCTGCGCGGAAGTGCGAAGAGCCGCGCCCGAAACTGCGAGCGCGGCTGCCGCGATGACTGAAAAGCTCTTCGACTTAAGTCTCACTCGAACCTTACCGAGACCAGACGCGAGATGCCCGCCTCCTCCATCGTCACGCCGTAGAGGGCGCGCGCCGACTCCATCGTCCGCTTGTTGTGCGTGATGACGAGGAACTGCGTCTCCGCCGACATCTCAAGGATCTTCGACGAGAAGCGACCGACGTTCGCCTCGTCCAGAGGCGCGTCAACCTCGTCGAGCAGGCAGAACGGCGACGGGCGGTACTTGAAGATCGCCAGCACCAAAGAGAGCGCGGCCATCGCCTTCTCGCCGCCCGACAGAAGCAGGACGTTCTGGAGTCGCTTGCCCGGCGGCTGCGCGACGATGTCAATGCCGGACTCAAGCACGTCCTCGGTGTCAATCAAGCTCATCTCGCCGCGACCGCCGCCGAAGAGTTCGAGGAAGAACTGTCCGAAGTTGCGGTTGATCTCCTCGAAGGCGTGGCGGAAGCGCTCGCGCGAGCGCCGCTTGATCTCGCGCAGCGCCTCCTCGGTCGAGGCGATGCCTTCGGTGATGTCGTTGCGCTGCGCGGTGAGGAACGTCAGGCGCTCCTCGTTCTCGGCGAGTTCTTCGAGCGCCATCATGTTGACCGCGCCGAAACCATCGACGCGCGCGCGCAATTCTTCGAGCCGTGCGCGCGAGGCTTCCAGATCGAAGCCTTCGTCCGGCGTGAAACTCGCCGCGACCTCTTCGAGCGGCTGGTTCAACTCGCTCAGGCAAGACTCGCGCACGAAGTTCAGGCGCGCTGACGTTTCCGCCCTCTGCACTTCGAGCGCGGCCCGCGCGTCGCGAGCGGCGGAAGCGTTCTGGTGCATCTCGGCGAGTTCGAGCGAGAGCGCGTCCGCCTGCTCGCGCGCTTCCGTCAGACGCGCCGAAGCTTCCGCGACCGCGCGCTCTAACGCCGCGCGCTCGTCCTCGACTCCCGACGAAGACTCGTCCAACTCGCGCAGCGACCGTCGCAACTCTTCGATGCGTTCGTTCGCCTCGGCCTCTTCCCTCTCGTGCCTTTCGATGCGCGACTGAAGCTCCGCGGCCTCGGCCTCGATGCGCCGCAACTCTGCCGCCGCCGAACGACGACGCTCCGCCGCGGTCGCGGCCTGCGCGCGCTGGCTCCCAAGGTTCTCGCTCTCGGCCTCCGCCGCGCGCCGCGCCTCCGCCAGAGCTTCGGACGCTTCCGCCACCGTGCGCTGCGCCGCCGCGCGTGCCGACTCGGCGGCCTCGAACTCGGCCTTCTGCTTCGCGCGGCGCTCCTCGACCTCGCGCGTCTCCGCGGCGAGGCGCGCGGCGTCGTCGGCGACGACGCGGATGTGTCGCTCCGTGCGCTCGATCTCGTGCTGAAGCTGCTGCGCGCTCACCTCGCGCGCGACGTGCTCGCGCTCCTCGCGCCCGATCTCGTCGTTGAGCAGGACGAAGGCGTCTTCGAGTTCGCCGAGCCGCGCGCGCGCGCGCTGCGCCGCCTCTTCCGCGAAGACGAGGTCTGCCGCGAGTCCGACCATTCGGACTTCCAACTCACGCATCTCGCGCTTGAACGCGAGCAGCCCCGCGCCCTCTTCCGCGACGGGCGCGCCGCCCGCCGCCACAAACTCGCCAGCGACGACGCACTCGCCCGCCGTCGTCACGCACATCTCGCCGGTGCGAAGCGTCTGCGCCATCGCCTCTTCCAGACTGCTTGCGACGCGCGCATTCGTCTCGCGCGCGAGCGTGCGAGCGAGCACCGCGCCGATCTCGCGCGGCGCGCCGAGCAGCGACGCGACGCGCAGGTCGGCGTCAATTTCATTCGCCGCGGAATCAACTGCGCCCGCCGCGGAATCGGCTTCGCCCGCCGCAGACTCGACGCCCTCGCCCGCGAAGTCCGACTCGTCGGCGAGCGCCGCGTTGAAGTTTGAATCTTCCGTGCCGTCAGCTTCTGCGCCGCCGTGCAGGCCGGCGACGACGAACGAAGCGCGGCCCGCGCCGGTCGCCTGAAGCCAGGCCGCGGCGCGCAGCGCGTCGTCCGGCGTCGGCACGATGACGGCTTGCAGGTGCTGACCGAACACGCTCTCGACGGCGCGCTCCCAGCGCGGCTCGACGTGCAGAACGTCGGCGAGCGTCGCGACGACGTGAAAGTCTTTCGGCGCGTCGCCCTCGGCGGGCGTGAAGATGCGCTGCACGGCGCGCGAGTAGAGCGAGTGCTGCGTGTCAATCTCGGCGAGCGTGTCGAGGCGGTGGCGCACGCGTGCCGACTCGTCGCGCACGCGCGCGTGCTCCGACGCGGCGGCGGCGACTTCGGCGCGCGACTCCGCAAGCTCGCGCGTGCGGGCCTCGCGCTCCGAGTAGAGCGCGTCGAGGTGCGCGCGCGCAGTTTTTATCTCCGCCTGAAGCTTCTCGGCCTCGGCCTTCGCCTGCTCGTGCGCGGCGGCGGCGCGCTCGCCCTCGCGCGCGAGTCCCTCGGCCTGCGCCGCGAGCTTTTCGAGAACCGCGTCGAGCTGGCGACCGATCTCGGAGAGGCGTTCGGCGGCAGCCGTGTGTGTCAGCAGTTCGCCCCGCGCCCGCTCGATTGACTCTTCGGCTTCTTGCACCTCCGCCACGCGGCGCGCGTGCGCGGCCTCGGCCTCTTCGAGCTGCCGCGCGCTCTGCTCGCTCGACTCGCGCACCTGCACGTCGCGGAGGATGAGCGTTTCCGTCTCCGCGGTGACGGACGCGAGGCGCGCGCGCACCGACTCGGCCTCGCGTCGGACTTCTTCGAGCCTGCGTTCGAGCGCCGTGATCTGCTCCGATTGGTACGTGCGCTCGCGCTCGCGGCGGTCGAAACGGAGCGCGGATTCGGAAACGGCGGCGCGCGCTCCGGCCAACTCTTCTTCACGCGTGCGCGCGACCGAAGTCGCCTGACGCGACTCTTCCTCGCGTGCCTCCAACTCTTCGGCGAAGCGCTCGACCTCTTCGTTCGCCGCGTCGAGCCGCGCGCGCAGGTCTTCGAGGCGCGAATTGAGAGCGCGCTCGTCGGCGGCATAGACGCTGCGCAGGAGTTCGCGCAACTCCTCGCGAACCTGCCGGTAACGACGCGCCTTCGCGGCCTGACGGCGAAGGCTTCCGACCTGGCGCTCGATCTCGGAGACGATGTCGGAGATGCGGTTGAGGTTCGAGCGCGCGGCTTCGAGTCGCGCTTCCGCCGCGCGCTGCCGCACGCGGAACTTCGTGATGCCGGCGGCCTCCTCGATGAGCGTGCGGCGATCCATCGGCTTGGCCGAGAGAATCTGTCCGATGCGGCCCTGCTCGATGATGGCGTAGTGCGCGCCCGAAAGGCCCGTGCCCGAAAACAAATCCTGTATGTCGCGCAGCCGGCAGACGCGACCGTTCAGAAGATACTCGCTCTCGCCGTCGCGGTAGAGCCGGCGCGTGACCGACACGGTCTCACCCGGCGCGAAGTCGAGCGCGAGCCGGCGCGGACGCCAGTGCCGCTTGTGCTGCTGCCGTGCCTTGCGCGCTGCCGGCGCTCCGTCGCCCGCGGGCGTCGCCCCGGTCGCGTCCGTCCCGGCGACGGCTTGCGCGCTTGCCTCGACGGGAAGCGCCGCGGTTGCGGGGACGGACGAATCCGTTTCGCCCGCTGCTTCCGAGTCGTTCGGGACGGCCATTGCCGCCGAGTCTGACGGCGCGACGACTGCGGCCTCGGCTTCGGTCGGCGCGGCTCCGTTCAGAAGCTCAGGCGCGAGACGCTCTTCGACCGCCGCGGCCTCGCTGTCGAGTTCTTCGAGCGTGGCGTCAATGTCTTCGATGTCCGGCTCTTCCGCGTAGTTCTCGTCGCGCACCATGTGGAGCACGACCTCGGCCATGCCCGAAGGCAGGCGGCTCTTCGCGCCCTGGAAGATGACATCCTTCATCTCGCCGCCGCGCAGGTTCTTGACCTTCTGCTCGCCCAAGACCCACGCGATGGCGTCGGCGACGTTCGACTTGCCGCAGCCGTTCGGGCCGACAATCGCGGTGATGCCGTTGCCGGTGAAGACGAGTTCGGTGTAGTCGGCGAAAGATTTGAAGCCGGTGATTTCGAGGCGTTGGAGTTTGAACATTCTGTGGTTTCGTCTGCGCCCGGCCCCGCTGTCAGACACAGCCCGTTGAGCCGCTTTAGGAGAGGCACACTATATGTTGGCGCAAGCCGCGTTGTCAAACCGGAACCTTAAGCCGCGCGTGGTTAGTGGTTGGCAGTCCGACGTTTAACTCCGGCGCGAAAAATAAAGGCGCGGGGATTGGAGTCGCACACGTCCTGCGACTCCAATCCCCGCGCCGGCTGAGTTAACCGACGGTTTCAGTCAAGCCACCAGAACCGCCGCATCGAGTTGAAGAGGTACGGCGCGGCGCGGGCCAACTCCTCGCCCAAACTCTCCTGCGCCACCGTTCTTTCGTCCGCCCCCTGCTGATTGCCCGACGGCGAGCCGGCGAACCTCTGCCTGTACTCCGACGACTCGATGAACGCCCTCACCATCTCGGCGCGGGCGACGCGCGCCTGCGCCTGCGAGTCGTCGCGCATGTCCTCGCCCTGCTGGCTGACCGAGTTGAGCTTGTTCAGCCAGAAGTTGTAGCCGTCGAAGTTGTTGTCCGGCGGGTCGTCCGGGTTGCGGCGCAGGTAGCCGAAGTACTGCATCAGCACGAAGGCGCGGTTGTAGTCGAAGTTGAAGACCGGCCCCGACTCGATGACGCTCCGCAAGGCCGCGGCGCGCCCTGCCGTGTCGCCCGAGCCGTAGGCCGAGATGGCCGCGCCGCGTTCGGGCGAGGGCGCTACGGGGAACCCCGAGTTCGCGAAGAGCTTGTCAACGTATCCGCCAGCCGACATCCCCTGCGGGAACTGCGCGACGAACTCCGGTCGCGAGACGAAGTCGGCGAGGTAGTTCTGCTTGTTCGTCTCAAGCTGCTGTTGCCAGTTGCCCTGACCGACGACGACGCCCTCCGCGATCTCGCGCTGGTCGCGCAGGAAGATCGTGTAGCGCGGGTTGCTGTCGGTGAAGCCGAAGGCGGCCTTGTGCGCGCGGATGGCGAAGTAGCCGGTCTCCTTAAATTCTATCGAGAGGAAGAACGCGGCGCTGGTGTTGACGCGCTTGACCTGGCGGCAGTTGGCGTCCGCGCCGCACGACTCGATGTTGTTCGTCCAGAAGTCCTGCCCCGACTGATCCGCCTGACGGTAGAGGAAGTCGTGGTAGTGCTGGCCGACGAAAGTCGCCGAGTCGTCAATCGGGTTCGACGTTGTCTCCGGCGCGTTGTCGAGAATCTGGAGCGTCGCGGCGTTCGGGGAGCCGAGCGTCCCGCCCGAAGGATTCTGAAGCACGAGCGTCGCGTTCTCCGTCCCTTCGACGTAGCCGTCGTCGCTGATGAGCACCTGGAAGGTCTTTTGCGTGTCGCCCGCCGCGAAGACGAGATGGCCGACGACGATTGTGTAGTCGCCCTTCTGCTTGGCCGTGCCGTCCTGGCTCGCGATGTCCACGCTCGCCGCCTGGCTCGTCAAGCCGGTTCGGAGGATTCGCACGGTGATGGCCGTGACGCCTTCCTGAATCGGGTACGCCGTCGAGTCGAACTCGAAGGTCGAGGTCGTCGGCGTCGCCGTCGGCGTCGGACTCGGCGTCGCCGTCGGCGTTGGCGTAGCAGTCGGCGTCGGTGTCGCCGTCGGGGTTGGAGTCGGAGTTGCAGTCGGAGTCGGGGTCGCTGTTGGTGTTGGTGTTGGCGTCGGAGTCGGAGTCGGTGTCGGTGTCGGTGTCGGGGTCGGCGTGGCCGCAGCCGTGCAGCCGCCCTGTGCTGTGGCGCAACTGCCGACGACGAACTCTGTGCCGCCGCGCGTCTCGTCGCGACGGGCCGAGGCGCTCGCCGCCGGCGTGTTGGCCGTCTCGAAGGCCGCGCCGCGCAGGCCCGCGAGCACCGAGCCGTTGACTATCGCGCCCTTGGTGGCGAACTGGTTGAGCTTGGCCGTCGAGACCTCGACGGTGATGGTGTTGTTGGTCGTGTCGAACGCGCCGCAGTCGGCTGTGCCGCGCGGCGTGTAATCAATCCCGCCGCCGGAGTTCCTGACAGCCGTGCCCCAGGTGAAGCTGCCCGACGTGCTGCTGTTCGTGTCGGCCATCATCCAGAACTGGTCGCCGCGGTCGCTCACGGCGAAGCTGTAGTCGCCGGTCGGACTCAGGCCGGCGCCGGGCGCGTTGGCCGCGAAGTTCATGCGCCAGTTCGACGCGGGCGGGACGACCGCGAGGTTCGAGACCTTCATCGTCGCCACGATGACGGGTTCGCCCGCCGTACCCTTCTCGCAGGAATACTTGACCGAGAGTATGTCGAGCGGGTCGTCGGTCGTCGTGCGGACGAGCAGCCCGTTTGCCACGTCGTCGCGGAAGTCTGTGACCTGCGCGCCGGCCTCCCCGCCGACGCTCGCCGCGAGCGGGAGCGGCCCCGTCTGCGCCGCAGGCGCCGGGCCGGGGCTGGGCACGTTCGCCTTGCCGTCGCCCGTGATCTTCGGCCCCGAAATCTGGCGCGCGAGATAGACGTTGCCGTCGAAGTCGTTGTGGTCGTCTGTGTACGCAAGCACGGCAGCGCCGGTCGGGTCGAAGGAGACCTGGAAGTAGTCGAGCAGGTTTCGGTTCGCGTTGCCGAGCGTGCCGCCCTCCGAGATGTTGCTGCCGTGGATGACGTGGTCGCTGACCTTCGTCTGCCGGAAGGTCGGCGTGTCGGCGGTCGCGTTGAACGACTGCGCGAAGAAGACGTTCCAGTCGGCGTTGTCGTCGTTGGCCGAATCGGTCGAGCCGTACCAGACGATGCCGACCGAGCCGGGCGTCGGGCCGGTCTCGATCCACGGGAGGACGCTCGTCTTCGTCTCCGCGCCGTTCGAGACGCGCACGGGCTGGCTCCACGTCACGCCCTTGTCGGTCGAGTGCGCGAGGAAGATGTCGTGGTCGTTCGAGTAGCAGACGTAAACTGTGCCGTTCGGCGTGCCGTCGTCAGCGACCTTGACGACGAAGAAGAGGTGCGCCACTCCGTTCGGGTCGTTCGCCGCCTGCACGCACTGATAGACGGCGGCCTCGCCGGTGGGAAGCGTCACGGTGCTGTGGCAGACCTGCCCGCTGCTGCCGCTGACGTAAACCGTGCCGTCCGACTGGTGAACGTCAATGTACCCGGCCTGCCCGATTGCGCCCGCGGTCTGCGCGGGGCCGAAGGTGAGTCCGCCGTCGGTCGAGCGCTGTATCTGCGAGACGGCGGGTTCGACCGTGCGGTAGAAGAGATAGACCGTGTCGTTGCCGAGAAACTCCTCCCACTGCCGGTCGTCGGCGCAGAGGCCGCCCGTGCAGTTGCCGAGATTGTTCTTCGTGAACGTCTGCCCGCGGTCGGTGGACTTCTGCGTCGAGATGTTCGCCGCGATCAAGCTCGAAGAGGCGAGCGTGGGTGGGTCTTGTACGCTGCCCGTCGTCGGGTCTGGGCGCGAGACGGCGAGGTCAACGTCGCCGCCGCCGTCGCCGCCGAGGTCGGCCTCGTTCGTCGGGCTGAAGGCGTCGGGCTGGCCGCGATAGACGTAGTTGCGGAGGTAGGCGTCGAAGTTCGGGTTCGGCGCGTTGTTGACGGTCGGTCGCAGGTCGTTGTACCAGAGGTCAACGCCCGCGGGGAAGCCGCGTATGCCGACGGCGTAGAAGTTTCCCTGCACGTCCGTGCGGTTCGACGGCTCGCCGTCGCTGATGGTGACGGGCGCTTTGACCGTCACGTTCGGGCTGAAGGTGATGCCACCCGAAATGTAGTTGGCCGAGCGCACGGCGGTCGTCTTGCTCTCAAGGCTCGCGCTGCCGTGGTACTGATCCGCGGCGCTCGCGGTCGTGAAATAGACGGCGTGGACGGTGTAGTCGGTCGCCGCGGCGACGACGCCGCCCGGATCAATCGCCGAATCCTCCTCGGTCGAGGGCGCGCCGCCAGCGCTCTCGCCGATGGCCTGCGTCGCGTTGCACTGGTCGTTGGTCGAGCTTTGGGTCGGGCACTTGTGGATGTAGAGGTCGTAGTCGTCCGCCGGGACAGTCCAAGTAAGCTTGACCGCGATCTGCTTGCCCGTGTAGTCGCCGGGCGCGACCGTCAGGCGGAACGTGTCGCAGTTCGTCCCCTCGACGCACGTTGACTCGCCCTGCGCCGCGCCCGTTGCCGACGCGGTGCCCGTCCATGTGCCGTTGAAAGGGACGACCGGCCCCGCCGCCGCGATTGTTCCAGAGGCGGGACTCGCGGCCCGCGCGACGCGGACGACCGGCGCGTGCCTTGACGGAATGAAGAGCAGCGCCGCCAAGAGCGCCACCGCCGCGAGCAGCACCGGAACCCGCTTGAAAGAATGCCTCCTCGACTTCACGCCGCGCCGCGCCGTTCTCTTCGAGACCGCCGACGCAGATTTCTCCTGCCGTGTGCCGTCTCCGGCACGCCGCGTAAACAAGTCCTTCGACTTCATTGCGCCTGACTCCTTGTAAGTTAGAGCGAAGGCCAGCGCCCGGCAGAAACGGCGCGAGCCACGACGGCGCAGGGGCAAGAGAGAGCACTGCGCCTGAACGCGTTTTACCGCGAGCCTCGTTTTGCGAACGGGGGAAGGATGTCGGGAGATTTTATGGGTGAGGAATTTATAACACGAAACTACTACCCGCGCCAGTGTGATGTTTGTCCGACGCGAGACACGTCCGCGACGCTGACGCGCGAAGACTCGCGCGTCAGCGTCGCTCCGGCGTGTGCGTCGCAAACGAACGTGAGCGTCAATGCGTCGGCGCGAGGTCGCGTCGCTCGAAGAGGACGAGGTTGACGCCGGGGCGGAGCGGGTAGATGCCGCCGACGCGCGTGTATGCGTCGCCGAGCGCGCGCTGGAGTTGCGGCAACTGATCCTCCTTGCCGACGACGGCGAGCGTTGACTTCGGGTCGTAGAAGGTCGAGACGTTGCCGACGAAGCCGACGTGCGAGTTGTCGCGGAAGTACCACGGGAGCGGCCAGTAGTCGGGCGAGGCGACGGTGACGCCCGGCTCCTTCGTGTTCGCGCGCGCGCCGAGTTGGTCAATCTCCCTCACGAGGTCGAGCGCCTGCCGAACCGTGTGCGAATAGACGTAAGGGTACCGGTCGTTGTCGTACTCGCGGAAGTTGAGCACGACGGTTTGATAAGTGCAGACGGCGAGCGCGACCGCGGCGACCGCGATTGCGGGCACGCGCCCTTTTAAACCCGCCGGGCCGAGCCGGTCGAGCGCCTGCACGGCGTAGCCGCCCGCGATTGCCAGCGGCACGACGAAGCTCAAGACGAGCCAGGGCGTCTTGTAGCTGATGAGCGAGTACGCGACCAGCAGCCCGAACGCCCACGCCGACGTGAAGACCGCGAAGCGATTTTTCTTTCGCTCGAAGAGCGCGACGAAAGCGCCGACGCACGCGAGAATCAGGATCGGCGCTTCCTCCTGCCAAAGCCATTCGACGTAAGTCCCGAACGGCTTTTTGTGGAACTCGCTCATGCCGGTCTTGCCCCACAGGTCGAACGCCTCGAACGAGTCCGCGACGCCCTTCCAGTTCGTGAAGAACGACGAGTAGAAGATCACCCAGATGAAGACGAAGAGCACGACCGCGCCGCCGATGACCAGAGGCGACTGCCCGCTCGAAAAGAACATCGCGAGTCCGCTCTCGCCTTCCGCTTCCCCGCCCCTTCGGCGGCTTCCGCCCGTCACACTCACCCAGACGTGCGCGACGAGCCAGGCGAGGCCGAGCGTGACGACGGAGATGAACGCCGTCTCCTTCGTCGCGAAGAGCATCGCCGCCGACGCCGTCGCGAGCACGAGGTAAATCGCCTCGCCCGACTCGTAGAAGCGAAGCGCGGCGACGACGATGCCGAGCGTGAAAAAGACGAAGAGCGATTCGTGTATGAAGTAGCGCGAGTAGAAGACGCACGCGGGCGAGACGGCGACGAGCGCCGCCGCCGTGAGCGCGGCGACCGAGCCGATGTGGCGACGCAGCGCGAGGACGAGCCAGACGGTCGCGATGCCGAACGCGGCGGTGATGAAGCGGACGGCGAACGTGCTCAGGCCGAAGATCGCGACGACGGGCAGCGTCAGGTAGTAGAGCGTCGGGCCGTGGTAGTTCTGCGGGTCGTAGTGATAGACGTGCTGGCGCAGGAGGTTCGTCAGGAAGAATCCGTTGACGCCCTCGTCGTGGTGCAGCGGGTTGAGGTCGAGCGCGTAAACGCGCAGCGCCGTGGCGAGCATCAGTATCACGATGCTCGCGACGAGCCACGCGCGGTCGGGAATCTCATCACCGACCGTGCGCGCGGGCGCGACCGGCGCGCGGCGATTCTCGGCGGGAGTTTGCCGTTTCCCCGCGCCCGCGCCTTTGCCCTTCGCCGCCGACGAAGTGGTCGCGCCCCAACTGTCCTGCGAGCGCTTACGGTTTCGTTTTGTAGAGGATGTACCCACCCGCCTCACCGACCTTCGCGAACCGCGCGAAGAAAGATTCGTTGAGCGCGACTCCGCGCTGCCTCATCTCTTCACGTTCGAGCGGCCCGACGACGACGTACTCGATGCCCTCCTTCGCGATGAGGCTCGGCGCGTCGGGCGCTCCCGCGTAGATGCTCTTCAACTCGGCCTCGCGCGCCGAGTAGTCAATGCCGTGCGACCAGACGTGTCCGGGGTAGCCGAGGAAAGTGCGCCGCCCCGAAAGGTAAACGGGATCATTATAAGTCGGCGCGTGCAGAATCAAAGCGCGCGGCGCCGTCCTGCTCTTGACGACTTCGGCGAAGGCGATGCCGTTTGCGTCGAACGTCTGCCGCTCGGTCGAACCCACCGCCGCGCGCCAAACGTCGAGCGCGCCCGCCGCAGTCTGCATCAACAGGAGCGCGACCGCGACCAACTTCCAGGCTGGCTTCATCCTCCACAAACGCGCGAGCACGAGCGCGACCAGCGGCGCGGACGCGAGCCACCAGTAGAAGAGAATCTTGATGTTGTCCCAGACCCACGGCGATAGTTTATAGACGTTCGGCACGACGAAGCAGAGCAGGAACGGCAGGAAGAAGAAGAGCAAACGCCGCGACACGACGGGCCTGCGCCCGCGCCACGCGAGCGCCGCGACGAGCAGCGGGATGAAGAAGCCCGTGTTCTTCAGCCAGAACCAGACGACGTTCTCCTGCCCGTGCGCCCAGCCGAACTCCCAGCCGAAGAACTGCGACGCGCGCACCGCACTGTCGCGGGTCGCCCAGAACATCTGCGGCAGCGCGAGCGCCGACGCGACCAGCGCAAACACGACCCACGGTCGCCACACGCTCCAAAGCTTCGACCACGCGCCTTCGCTCGCCGTCGGATACGAAGTCGCGCTCGCGCCCGTCGCCTTCTCCGTCAAAGAATCAACGTGCGTCGTCCCGTCGCCGTTCGTGCCGTCGCCCGCGCCGCCCTTCATGAACAGCGCCAACGCGCCCTGCGTCAGCGCGAGGCACGCGCCCATCAACATCACGACGACGAACGTGTGCGCGTGAACGAGCGGCAGCAACCCCGCGACGACGCCCGCGGCGATCATCGGAGCGAAGGCAAAAGGCAAAAGGCAAAAGGCAAAAGACGCGTCGCCGGCTCGTGCCGCGTCTTCCGCCTGCCTCGCCGCGTCCTCGCGCGACGCCTTGCCTTTGCCTTTCTTCCGCTCCGCCTTCTTCCCCGCGTGCGCCTTCTTTCCCGCACCGCGACTCTCATGCTTCGACGCAGCAATCTTCGTCGCGACCGCACTTCCCTCTCCGCCTTCCTCTTTTACCTTTTGCCTTTTTACTTTTGCCTTCTCACTCGCTTCCCACCAGAGCGTCATCACGATGACGGCGAGCGCGACGCCGAGCAGGATGCTTCGCTGCGTCACGAAGAGCGCGGTCACGGCGTTGCCCCACTGGTAGCCGATGTGGCCCATGATCGTGTAGTCGTGCTGAAGGTTTCCGAGCAGCGCGAAGACTCCCTCGCCCTTCCGTGCCTCGCCGAAGAAGACCCACCAGCCGAAGCCTCCGCTCAGAAGCACGAGCGCGGGCGTCGTCAACGCGGCCACGCGGTCGCGCGTGAGCTTCAGAGCATAGCGGCGCAACAAACCGACGAGCGACATAATCAACGCGAAGTTCTGCCAGAACATCGCGCCTTCGAGGCTCGCCCCGGCGCGGACGAACATCGCCGCCACGAAGTCAACGACGAAAGGATACGTCAGACGGACGCCCGCGAACTCCGGGTGTTGCGGCGGAAAGTTGTCGCCGTAGGCGAAGCCGTTGATGACCGCGACGTGGAACGGAAGGTCGCCGATGTTCGTGTCAACGCCCGTGAAGATTCCCGCGGGCGTCTCGTACATGGCGTGCGCGAAGACGAACCAGAAGAGCAGCGCGGCGACGACGTAAAAAATCAACGCCCCCGTCTCGCCCTTGCCCGGACGCGCGATTGCCTGCCGGACGACTCGAACGCCCGCGCTCAGGTCAGCGACGAAGCGCCTCCGCCAATCATCGCGCGCGAGAAGAACGAGCGGCGATGCCGAGACCAGGCCCGCGAGCGCGAGCGCCAGCGGCGTCATTCCTATCAGCGACGCGAAGACGAACCCGACCAGGCCGAGCAGCGCGAAGCCGAGGCAGACGCCCGCGCACAGACGCGGCCAAACGGGCGCGTCGCGGTCGTAGAGGTACGTCAGCGTCGTCGCGCCCGCGATTGCGGCGAGCGCGAGCAGGAATGCGAAAGGCATAGAGAGCGCAGGACGAATCCGAGAAAGCCGAACCGAGAAGTCCGACGGCTTCGCCCCCCTTCAAGCTTGAATGAGCGCCGCGATTATACGCGAACAGCGTCGCTTGCGCGCAAAGCCTCAAGCGCCAAGCCGGGCCGCTGGACAAGTCCGCGACGGCGATGTTTAGATGTTCGGTTAAAAGAACAGCGCCGAAGCGGACAGTCTTACATCCGTCTTTTTTATCGAGGTCTCGAAATGCTCCGAGCAGGAATCGTCGGGCTGCCGAACGTCGGCAAGTCCACACTCTTCAACGCGCTCACCGCGCAGGCGACGGCTCTCGCCGCCAACTATCCTTTCGCCACCATCGAGCCGAACATCGGCGTCGTGCCCGTCCCCGACGAGCGACTCGAACCGCTCGCCCGCGTCGTCAAGACGACGACGATCGTGCCCGCGACCGTCGAGTTCGTTGACATCGCCGGACTCGTCCGCGGCGCGTCCAAAGGCGAAGGACTCGGCAACCAGTTCCTCGCCAACATCCGCGAGACCGACGCGGTCATACAGGTCGTGCGCTGCTTCGAGGACGAGCAAGTCCACCACGTCGAAGGCTCGGTTGACCCGCGCCGCGACATCGAGACCATTCAGATCGAACTCGCGCTCGCCGACCTCGCCTCGGTCGAGCGCCGCCGCGAGCGCGCGCAGAAGACCGCGAAGGGCGGCGACAAGTCGGCGCGCGCCGAGATCGAAGTCATTGACAAGCTGCTCACGGCGCTCTCCGAAGGCAAGCCGGCGCGCACGGTCGAACTCGACGACGCGGAGCGACAGATCGCGCGCGGCCTCTTTCTCCTGACGACGAAGCCGACCATCTACGCGGCGAACGTTGACGAGGCCGCGCTCGCTGACCCCGAGGCGAACCCGCACGTTCGGACGGTGCGCGAGATCGCGGCGGCGGAGGGTGCGGAGTGCGTCCCCATCTGCGCGCAGCTCGAAGCCGAGCTTGTCGAACTCGCGCCCGACGAGCGCGCGAGCTACCTGCGCGAACTCGGCGTCGGGTCGAGCGGCGTTGACCGCCTCATCAAGAGCGCGTACCGCCTGCTCGGCCTGATGTCGTTCCTGACGGCGGGCGAGAAGGAGGTGCGCGCATGGACGATCCCGCGCGGCACGCGCGCGCCGCAGGCCGCGGGCGTCATCCACTCCGACATCGAGCGCGGCTTCATCCGCGCCGAGGTCGTCTCCTACGACGAACTCATCCGCGCAAGCTCCTACGCCGCCGCGCGCGAGCAGGGATTGTTGCGACTCGAAGGCAAAGAGTACGTCATGCAGGAGGGCGATGTAGTACACTTCCGCTTCAACGTCTGATTCGGAAGAAAGGCGATGGCTGTGCGTGTAAGTCACTCTTCGCCGCCGCAATCAAGCTTATGAGTGACGACATTCCCGAAGACTACATCGAGGCCGCGGCAGCCGTCGTCGAGGCAGCGCGCAAGCTCGAAGAGACGCGCGAGGAAGCCGAGGCCGCGTGCCGGGCGCACATGGACAGCCTCGGACGGAAATCTGTGGCCGAGAAGGGACTGCAAGAGGCGCTTGAAAGATTGAAGCGGGCGAACACGGGCAGGGACAAGAAGTGAAAGATGTCACCGAGGGGGTGAGAAAGGCGGCAAGAAATGACCACGCTACTTCTACTTTGTCATCAATTCCAAGACGAGCCGGTCGCTACGTCATGGCTGTGGCTTCTGCCCGCTGCCGTCGTGGGTGCGGGCTTCACTTTATCGCTCGTCGGACTCATCCGTGAGATGAAAGGCGGTAAGCGATGAGCGCCACGCTTGATAAGATCAAAGAAGAGATGAGAGTCCTCGACCCGGAGGAGTTGCGGGAGGTGCGCGAGTTGGCCGATTCCCTTCTCTCCGAGCCGCCCAAGCCGGCGATGACCGAGGAGGAGTTCGAGCGTTACCTCGCCGCGAAGGGCATCGTCTCGCTGCCGGATGAGTCAAGTCGCGAGGACGCCGAGGACGAGTTCGACGACTACGAGCCGGTCACGGTCGAAGGCAAGCCGCTCTCTGAGATGATCATCGAGGACCGCCGCTGATGGCGGCTTACTTCCTCGACAGCAGCGCGCTGGTGAAGCGATACGCGGTGGAGACGGGCACGGCGTGGGTGACAGGGCTGATCGCTCCGGCTGCCGGCAATCTCGTCCTCATCACCGGCGTCGAGACGGTCGCCGCGCTCGCCCGCAAGCGCAGGGGCAATCTGCTTTCTCAGGCGGACGCTGCCACGGCGCTCGCCACGCTGCACAAGGAATTGGCCGGACTGTTCGTCACCGTAGAGGTGACGGCGGCACTCCTAACATCGGCGACTGATTTGGCCGAGAAGCACGCCCTGCGGGGCTACGACGCCGTACAACTCGCCGCCGCGATTGAGGCCAATGGCGAGCGCCTGAAGCACAATCTCGCGCCGCTCATGCTCGTCACGGCGGACAAGGAATTGCTCGGTGCGGCAACCACCGAAGGGCTGGCGACGGACGACCCGAACAATCACTGAAGCCGGTGGCTGCGGGACTTACTTCGCTTTTTCCGTTGCATAATTTTCTTGCCTTGCGCCGCGGGTAATCGGCTATACTACGGCATCTTCACGAGCAAGGAGGCTCCATGAAAAAACTGCTGGCGAGTTTCGTCCTTTGCATCGCAGCCGCCGCGGGCGCGCAGGCGCAGGCGCAAGGCTCGTCCATTACCAAGATGCCGCTGCCGATCCCTGACCGCGCCTCACCCGACGACGTGCAGGCTTACAGCCGCTCGCTGACGGGCAAGGTCTCGGAAGTGGACGCCGCGGCGAAGACCGTCGTCGTCAACTGGGCCGACGGGACGCACTCCAAATACATCATCAACAACAAGACGCGGCTTAAGGCCGACGGCAACACGCCGCTGGCTGGCAGAAAAGGTCTGACGCTCGCCGACTACCAGCCGGGCCAGACCGTCACCGTCACGCTGCGCAACTCCGACAGGCAGGTGCTGGAAATCCGCCTGCGCCGCCCGAAGGATTAGAGCCGCAGTAAACGGTCAACTCGAAGGCGAGGACGGCCCGCGATATTTTCGCAGACCGTTCTCGCCTTAACTATTCCACAGGAGGATGCGCGATGGACGAATCCGTGCGCGTGACGGTCGGGGAGATACTCGTGCGGCTCGTCGTGGCGGCACTGATCGGCGGACTCATCGGCTTCGAGCGGCGCTCGCACCACAAGGCCGTCGGCGTCGCCGGGATGATGCTCGTCGGCATCGGCAGCTCGACCTACATGCTGCTCGCCAAGCACCTCGCGGAGACGGACGCGGCCTCCATCAGCCGCGCCCTTCAGGGTCTGCTCTCCGGCATAGGGTTCCTCGGCGGCGCGGTCATCTTCAAGTCGGGCGGCGACGTTCACGGCATCAAGGCCGCGGCCTCGGTCTGGATCACTGGCGCTATCGGACTCGCGATTGGGACTTCGTACTGGTGGCTCGGCGTTACGGTCGGGCTTGTGACGGTGGTCGTGCTTTACGTCTCGGACAGTTTTCCAGACCCCGAGCGCGAGCAGAAGACCGACTGAGGATTTGCGAGGAAGTGATCGGGGCTTCGGATAGTCGAAGAGGCCGACGCGGCGGTTTCTCTTCCGCAGCGCCGGCCTCTCGATGTTTCCTGTTCGGCGTTTACTTCAGGAGCGCGCGCACGCCGACGAGCACGAGATAGACGATGGCGAGCGTGACGGCCACTTTGATCAGCAGCACCGCGAGGGTGATGATCGTGCCGACGACGATGCCCGCAGCCGTCAACACCAGCGGCACGCCGACGACCAGCACGAACAGCCCGAGAAGAATGATTCCGACGATACGAAGCATCTCTTTAGTGTCTCTCATAATGTAACCTCAAAAACTGCCGCGCCCCTTCTGATTTCTTAACTCCGGCGGCGTCTCGCCATCCTATACGAAGGCGCGCGGGGCGTCGTTCCGTCCAAGATTCTACACCCTCGCGCAACTTTTCGTTCTCACAAATTTGTCACCGCGCGCCGCCCGCCTCCTCACTTTTTGTGCTAAGCTTTTCTCGTTCTCCCGAACAAAAATCTGGACTCCTGAACCGGCCCGGACGACGCCCGCGCTGACCCCGACGCCCGGTTCACACGGACTTTTCGCGCAGGGTTAACGAGCCATGCCGCGCCGCGCAGACGAAAGACTTTTCGAGGAGTCGCCGCCGGAGGAAGCCGCGCCCGACGAGAGCGCGCCGCTCGCCGAGCGCATGCGCCCGCGCACGCTCGAAGAGTACGTCGGCCAGCAGCACCTCGTCGGCGAGGGGCGTGTGCTGCGGCGCGTGATCGAGGGCGGAGGTCTCCTGCCTTCGCTCATCCTTTGGGGCGCGCCGGGCACGGGCAAGACGACGCTCGCGCGCCTTCTCGCGCGCCGCAGCGGCTCGCGCTTCGTGCCGCTCTCGGCGGTCTTCTCCGGCGTCAAGGATTTGCGCGCGGCCATCGCCGAGGCGCGCGAAGAGAAGCGGCGCGGCAACAGAACCATCCTCTTCGTTGACGAGATACACCGCTTCAACAAGGCGCAGCAGGACGCGCTCCTGCCCGCGGTCGAGGACGGCACGGTCACGCTCATCGGCGCGACGACCGAGAATCCCTCGTTCGAGGTCATCGGCGCTCTGCTCTCGCGCAGCCGTGTGCTCACGCTCGAACCTTTGAACGAGGAGGACGTGACGGCGCTGCTGCGTCGCGCGCTCGAAGACGCAGAGCGCGGACTCGCTTCGCTCCACCCGCGTGTCTCCGAGGAACTGCTCGCGCGCATCGCGCACGCTTCGGGCGGCGACGCGCGCGTCGCGCTCACGGCGCTCGAGGCCGCGGTCGAGGCAACCGAACCTGACCGTCAGGGCGTCCGCCACGTCAGCGAGGACGCGGTCGTCGAAGCCCTGGGCCGCGCGCGCTACGCCTACGACAAGGGCGGCGAGGAGCACTACAACCTCGCATCGGCGCTCATCAAATCGCTCCGCAACTCGGACGTGAACGCGGCGCTCTATTGGCTCGCGCGTTTGATCGAAGGCGGCGCGGACCCGATCTTCATCGCGCGCCGCCTGTGCATCCTCGCCTCCGAGGACATCGGACTCGCAGACCCGCAGGCGATGGTGCAGGCCGCGGTGGCGGCGCAGATAACCGAACTCATCGGGCTGCCTGAGGCGCTCTACCCGCTCTCGCAGGCGACCGTCTATCTCGCCCGCGCGCCGAAGTCGAACGCGGTCAAGCGCGCGTACATGGCCGCGTCCGAGGACGCCTCGGAGACCGCGCGCGAACCCGTGCCGCTGCACCTCCGCAACGCCGTCACGCCGTTGATGAAGCGCGCGGGCTACGGCAAGGGCTACCGCTACGTCCACGACGACCCGCGCGCTTCATCAACGATGGCCGCGCTGCCTGAGCGCCTGCGCGGGAGAAAGTATTGGGAGGAAGACGAGGGAGTGATAAGTGATGAGTGATAAGTGATGAGGTTAAGACAAAGTTTTTTCTTATCACTCATCACTCGTCACTTATCACTCTGAATTATGACCGCGCACAAGACAGAGAAGGAGCTTGCGTTCCTGCACGACCTGTACGTGGCGACCGACTGGGGCGAGAGGTTCGCGGAACTCGTTGACGAGCACGTCGAGATGCCGGAGAAGGGGCGCGTGCTCTACGTCGCTTCGGGGACGGGCGGGCACGCGCTGGCGCTCGGCGAGCGGGCGGGGAATGAAGTTGACATCATCTGCGTTGACGAGAGCGAAGAGCGTCTGGAACTTGCGCGCGCGAAGGCCGCGGCGTCGAAGGAAGCGAACGTCGAGTTTCGTCACGCGCAGTTGGAAGACCTGAACCTGGGCGACGAGCAGTTCGACCTCGTCGTCGGCGACGCGTCGCTCGTCGCGCCGGAGCGTCTGCCCGAAGTGCTCGCCGAGATGGTGCGCGTGGCCGCGCCGGGCGCGACCGTCTCGCTGAGCGTCGCGACGGCATCGAGCTTCGGCGAGTTCTTCTCGGTCTTCTGGGAGGCGCTGGCGAACGCGGGCTTCGACGAGCAGGCGGCGGACGTGGGCGCGCTCATCGGCGAACTTCCGACCGTCTCGGAGGTCGAGGCGCTCGCCCGCCGCGAGGCGCTCGAAGGCGTCGTGTCGTGGACGAGGATTGAGGAGTTCGGCTTCGCCACGGGCGGCGAGTTTCTGGCCGCGCCGCTCGTGCGCGACTTCCTTTTGGAGCGCTGGCTCGAACCGCTCGCCGACGAAGACGCGCGCGCGGCGGTTCTCGGCGAGGTCGAGCGAATCATTGACGAAGACCGGCACGAGGGCGAGTTCGCGCTCTCGGTCAAGGCGACGATTGTCGTCGGGCGGAAGGCGGACTGAGCAGACGGCAAGAGAAATTATCCACGAAGCCACGCGAAACGGCACGAAGAAGTACGGTCATCCGTAGTTTTCTTCGTGCCGTTTCGCGTGGCTTCGTGGAAATATTTTGTGTCTGACTTAGCCCCGCCTCGACTCTTCCGCCTTCTTCTGCGCGGCGCGGCGGCGGGCTTCCTCGAACAGCGCCTCGTCGTCAACATCCGTGAGCGCGGCGCGCGGCCCGGCGCTCGACGCGCGGAGTTTTTCTCTGCGCGCGGCCTCTTCCCTCTCGTCGTCCTCAAGACCTTCCTTGAAAGCCTTTTTGCTCTGCGCCAGAGACTTCGCGAGCTGCGGTAGGCGCGAACTGCCGAAGAGCAGCAGCACGACCAGCACGACCAGCATGATCTGCCACGGGCTGTCAAACATGAGTAAGATATTGGCGTTCATAAACGGTTGTCTCCTTAAAAAATTTTGACGAAATCAGTCGGCCTTAAGGCTCAAAATTCTTCACTCGCCGTTGTCCGACTCGTAGAAAAGATACTTGCGCCACGTCTCGTCCGCGCGACCGATGAAGCGCATGATCTGACGGTTGACGTGCAAAGAGAAGGCGCGCGGGCGTCGGATCAGGTGCATCCGCGCCTCCTCCGGCGTCCGGCTCCCCTTCTGGTGGTTGCAGCGCTTGCAGCACGCGACCAGATTATCCCACGTTGATTCGCCGCCGCGCGAGCGCGGCAGCACGTGGTCGAGCGTCAACTCCGAAGGCGCGAACTGCCGACCGCAGTACTGGCAGGTCGAATGGTCGCGGAGCAGGATGTTCTTGCGCGAGAGCGAGCGGCTCTTGTAGGGGATGTGTATGTACTCGACGAGGCGGATGACCGAGGGCGCGTGCATCGTGATGCGCGCCGAGTGAAGCATGTGTCCGTTGTGCTCCTCCATGCGCGCGATGCCTTTGAAGATCATGACGACGGCGCGCCGCTCGGTGCAGACGTTCACCGGCTCGAAAGATGCGTTCAGGACTAAAACGCGTCCAGTCATATCGCCTCAAGATATTACGCGAGCAAAAAAGCAGTGACAAGTGACAAGTGACGAGTGACAAGCCGAAGACCGACGGCCTACTCTCACAGATTTGTCTTGCTCGTCACTCGTCACTCGTCACTCTTAACTGCTTTTAAACCTGTCGGTCGCCTCGACGAGCGCGTCAATGATGCCCGGCTCGCTCATGGAGTGGCCGGCGTCGGGGATGACGCGCAACTCCGCTTCGGGCCATGCTCGGTGCAAGTCCCAGGCGCTGCGCGCGGGGCAGACAACGTCGTAGCGTCCTTGGACGATGACCGCCGGGACGTGCCGGATTTTCCCGACGTTCTCGACGAGGTAATTGTCGGTCGGGAAGAAGGCGTTGTTCATGAAGTAGTGGCACTCGATGCGCGCGAAGGCCAGCGCGAATTCGGGGTCGGCGAACTTCTCGATCATCGAGTAGTCGAAGAAGAGCTTCGAGGTGCTGCCCTCCCAGACACTCCACGCGCGTGCGGCTTCGAGCCTGACCTGCTCGTCCGCGCTCGTCAGACGCCGGTAGTACGCGCTCACGAAATCGCCGCGCTCCTCCGCGGGGATGACCTTCTCGTACTCCTCCCACACGTCCGGGAAAATCCAGCTCGCGCCCTCCTGATAAAACCAGCGAATCTCCTTCGGTCGGCAGAGGAAGATGCCGCGCAGCGTGAGCGAGCGCACGCGACCCGGATGCCGCTCGGCGTAGGCGAGCGAGAGCGTGCTTCCCCACGAGCCTCCGAAGACGTGCCAGTTTTCGATCCGCAGGTGCGAGCGCAGCGTCTCGATGTCTTCGACCAGATGCCACGTCGTGTTCTCTTCGAGGCTCGCGTGCGGCGTGCTGCGGCCAGAGCCGCGCTGGTCGAAGAGGACGATGCGGTAGGCCGCGGGGTCGAAGTAGCGGCGGTAGTCGGGGACGATCCCGCCGCCGGGGCCGCCGTGCAGGAAGACGACGGGCACGCCTTCGGGGTTTCCGCACTGCTCGTAGTAGAGCGTGTGCACGGGCGAGACCGCGAGCATCCCGCTGTCGAACGGCTCAATCGGTGGGTAGAGTTCCCTCATGTATCAATCATACAGGCCGCGTTGGTTTGAGACTAGCGGCAGACGCCCGCCGCGCGTTCGCGATTTCTCTTCAGGCGCGGGTGACCGTGAGGACGAAGACATCTTCAGCGCCTGCGTCCCGCAGCGCACGCGCGCAGGCCGAGACGGTCGCGCCCGTCGTGAATACGTCGTCAACGAGGAGAACCTTCCGGCCTTCGACGAGCCGCGGTCGCACGACGGCGAACGCGCCCTCGACCGTCTCGCGCCGTGCGCGCGCGTCCATCCCGGCGCGGTGGCGCTCGCTGTGCGCGACGCGCACGAGGCTGTGCTCGTCCGGCTGCAAGCCCGACGATTTCGCCAGAGTCCGCGCGAGCAAGGCGGCCTGATTGAAGCCGCGTTCGCGCTCGCGCTCGGCGTGGAGCGGCACGGGCACGACGAGCGTCGCGGCGTCGAGCGGCTCGCGCCTCTGCGCCGCGGCGAGCAACCCTGCGACGCGCGCCGACACGAACGGCTCGCGCTTCAGACTCAGCACCGCCGCGCGCAGAGCGCCCTCGTACAGCCCGCACGCGCGCGCCGCCGTGAACTCTTCGCCGTCGCAGCGACGGCAGCGCACCTGCGCCCGCTTCTCTTCCGGCAGACTCGCGAAGGCCAGCGCGCCGCACTTCCGGCAGAGCGTCTCGCCGCCGTCGAAGACGCGCGTCCGCCGCCAGCACTCCGCGCACGCGGGCGCGTCCGCACGCGCCTCGATGCTCCGCACGCCGCACGCCGCGCAACCTTGCGGATAGACGAGCGCGAGCGCCGCGTCGCAAAAGTCGTCGAGTGCCTTCGTGAGTCTCATCTGAAAGAGGATGAAAACCGAAAATGATTTCTGTTGGCAGTCGAGCGCGAGCGTTGCAAAGCTGTAGGGGCAGGGCTTGTCCCTGCCCGCGTTGATTCTCAAAGTTCAAATTTGTCTTCAGTGAAGCCGACGGGCAGGGACAAGCCCTGCCCCTACGAACGCGAACCGTGTCGCGCACGGGCGCAGACTTTATCACAAAAGCGTCGGCCCCGCCGTCAGAATTCATCCGACGGCGGGGCCGTAAAATCATCATTCGATCTTTAATTTACTCCTCGTCGTTGTTGAGCAGCCCGCGCTCCTGCAAGTCTTGGCACTTGAGGCAGTACCTCGCCCACGGCACGGCGTCGAGACGCTTCTCCGAGACGGGTTCGCCGCAGTTGATGCACTCGCCGAACTCGCCGCGCTCGACGCGAGCGAGCGCCTCGTCAATCAACTGCAACAGCACGCGGTCGTTCGCCGACATCGAGATCAGAAGCTCTTTCGTGTAGGCGTTCGCGGCCATGTCCGCCGGGTCTTGCGTCGCCTCGAGGTCGCGCTCGCGGCTCGACATCTCGGCCTCCGTCACCTGGCTGAAGAGAGACTCGCGCCGCGCCAGCAACTTGTCGCGGTATGATTTCACCTTCCTCTTATCCATTCTTTTATACGCTCCTTTAACCGACCCTGCTTGTTCAAAACCGTGTCAATACGAATCCCGTCGGCGCGAGTTTCAAAACCCGCGCGCCGCGCTACTTCTGATAAGGCAGCCCCCGCGTGATCGTGTAAGCCCTGTACAACTGCTCGACGAGGAGGACGCGCGCCATCTCGTGCGTCAGCGTCAGCCGCGAGAGCGACCAGCGCAGTTGCGCCCGCCGCCTCACCTCCTCGCTCACGCCGAGGTGCCCGCCGACGACGAAGGTAATCTCCCTGACAGAGCGCGTCTCCCAAGCCTCGATCTGCGCCGCCAACTCTTCGGAACTCCAACTCGTCGTCCCCGAAACGTCGAGCAGAACCGCCAGAGCGTCAGATGCAAGATGACCCAGTACGCGTTTCCCTTCTTCTTCGACGCACGCCCGGTCGTCCGCCGCCGCGCTCTCGCGCACCTCCACGACCTCGCACCGCGCGAACCTCGAAAGCCTTTTCAAATAATCGTCCGCGAGCGCACGCAGGTGCTCGTTCCGCGTCTTCCCAACCCAGATGAGCCGCAGCCGCATAAAAGCAGAGGTCAGAGGTCGGAGGTCAGTTTTTGAGCTTTGTTCATCGTGGACTTAACCGCCTTCAGCCGCCGAGCCGCGCGCCACGGCTTTTCAACTGACCCCCGACCTCTGACCTCCGACCTCTTTTGTTTGCCTCGCCAGCCGCTCGTACAGATTCTTCCTACTGATACCCAGGACACGCGCGGCTTCGGATTTGTTACCGCCGACGGCTTCCAGCACCTCGCGGATGTAGTCGGCCTCAATCTCGGCGAGCGTCGGGCGGCGCGACTTCGAGGCCCGCGCGCCCGCGGCGGCCTTGAGCGATTCGGGCAGGTCGCGCGCTCCGACCGTCGGCCCTTCGGCGACGATGACCGCGCGCTCGACGACGTTCGCAAGCTCGCGGACGTTGCCGGGGAAGTCATAAGACGCGAACGCCGCGAGCGCATCCCGCTCGAAGCGGCGCGCGGGGCGACCGTGCTTCGCCGCGTAGGCTTCAAGGAACTTCTCCGCCAGCGGTTCAACGTCTTCGCGCCGCTCGCGCAGCGGAGGCACCGCGATGCGGACGACGTTGAGCCGGTAGAAGAGGTCTTCGCGCAACGCGCGGCGGCGGACGGCGTCGTCCAGGTCAACGTTCGTGAGCGCGACGAGCCGCGCGTCCACCTTGACCGTCTTTCGACCGCCGAGCCGCTCGAACTCGCGCCGCTCGATGACGCGCAGGAGTTTCGCCTGCGCGTCGCGCGACAGGTGCGCGATCTCGTCGAGTACGAGCGTCCCCTTGTGCGCGGCTTCGAGCCTGCCCGGCTTCGCAACGGTCGCGCCCGTGAACGCGCCGCGCTCGTAGCCGAACAGCTCGGCCTCAAGCAACTCGCCCGGCAGCGCCGCGCAGTCAATCTTCACGAACGGCCCCATCGCCCGGCGGCTCATCGCGTGGACGAAGAGGGCGAGCGCGTCTTTCCCCGCGCCCGACTCGCCCGTGACCAGCACGTTCGCGTCCGTGGCGGCCACGCGCCCCGCGAGCCTCAGCGCCTCGCGCATGGCTTCGGAACGCGCGACCAGTTCGATCATCTCTCGCTTCTCAAAGAGCGTTCGCCGCCCGCGAGTTCCGCGGGTAGGGAGACGCGCGCGGCGTCGCGCCACAGACGTTCGAGGTCGTAGAAGCGCCGCGACTTCTCCTCGAAGACGTGGAAGATGAAGTCGCCGTAGTCGAGCAGAACCCACTCCGCCGACTTGTAGCCTTCGACGCGCGCGGGCCTCGCGCCCGACTCTTTACGCAACTGCTCCTGCACCTCGTCGGCAATCGCCTGCACCTGCCGGACGTTCGTCGCGCTCACGATGACGAAGTAGTCCGTGAAGCTCGCCACTTCGCGCAGGTCGAGCACGACGGGGTCGAGAGCCTTCTTGTCGCTCGCCGCGCGGAGCGCTACGGCCACGCGCGGGTCGAGTCCTTCGGCGTTCGATTCTTCCACGCGCGACTCACCGGCGCGCGCGGCTTCGCTCGCTTCCATTGCGTTGTTCGCGTCCGCCTGCGGCTCGCGCCCGCGCTCCTTCTCAGTGCGTTCTCTTGGTTCCGGCATCGGAGAGTTCTGTTCCATTTGCCCCCTGATAAAGCTTGTACTTCCTGATGTACTCGGCGACCGGCGCGGCGACGAGGGCGGAGAGTTCGTCCCACCCGCCGCGCGCGACGACCGCGCGTATGTCTGTCGCCGCCGCGTCAACATTCGCCGCGTCCGTCAAAAAAATTCTAGTCCCGCGTTCATTCTCTTCGAGAGAGCGCGCCACCTGCTCGCGCGACCAACCGCGCGCGTCAACCACCCGACCGCGTATCCCTTCGGTGACGTGGTCGGTCTTAAGATCATAACCGGGCCGCGTCACTACGAGTTGATCCGTCAAAGTCAGCACGCGCTCCCACTCGCGCCACGTCGTGATCTCTTCCCACGAGTCCGCGCCCATCACGAAGAAGAGTCGCGCGTCGCGCCCCGCGCTTTCACAAAAACTCGAAAGCGTGTTGACCGTGTACGGACGTTCGGGCGCTTGCATCTCGACGGTCGAGATTCTAAAACGCTCCTCGTCCTGTGTCGCCAGCGCCAGCATCGCGTAGCGGTCGAGCGCCGGAGACACGCGCCGCTCGCGCTTGTGCGGCGCGACGTAGGCCGGGACGAACAGCACCTCGTCGAGCGCGAAGAGCAGCAGCAGCCCGCGCGCGACCGCCAAGTGTCCGGCGTGAACCGGGTCGAACGTGCCGCCGTAGAGCGCGATTCGCCTGCGACCGTCGCTCATTTTCAAAACCGCCCCGCGGCGTCGCGCGTCAGAACCTGCGCCTGCGCGCCCAACTCTTCGAGACTGCGCGCGACCGCCCGAACCAGTTCGCGCACGCCGCGATTCGTCACCGAAGAGATTTCAAAAAACTCGCGCCCGTCCTCGCGCGCACGCTGCCTCAACCTTTCCAAGCGCTCCGGCTCGTCGAGCGCGTCCATCTTCGTCGCGACGACGATCTGCGGGCGCTCGGCGAGCTGCGGGTCGTAGGCCGCGAGTTCGCGGTTGATGACCTCGTAATCTTCAACAGGGTCGCGCCCAGACAGTGACGAAACGTCAACGAGGTGAAGCAGCAGGCGCGTGCGCTCGACGTGACGAAGGAAGCGGTCGCCGAGTCCCGCGCCGCCGTGCGCGCCTTCGATCAGTCCGGGGATGTCGGCGACGACGAACGTCCTGTACTCGCCGAGGTCAACGACGCCGAGGTGCGGCTCAAGTGTCGTGAACGGGTAGTCGGCGACCTTCGGCTTCGCCGCGGAGATGGTCGAGATGAGCGTTGACTTGCCCGCGTTCGGGAAGCCGACGAGTCCGACATCGGCGAGCAATTTGAGTTCGAGTTGAAGCTCGCGCTCCTCGCCTTCGCCGCCTTCCTGGTGGTAGCGCGGCGCGCGGTTCGTCGAGGAGGCGAAGTGCGCGTTGCCGAAACCGCCGCGCCCGCCCCGTGCGGCGAGCCAGCGCTGGCCGTCTTCCGCGAGGTCAACCAGAAGCTCGCCCGTCTCACCGTCGAGAACCTGCGTGCCGACGGGCACTCTCACTTCGGTGTCCGCGCCCTCCCTGCCCGAACGGTTCGAGCCTTCGCCGTGGCGACCGCGCTCGGCGGTGTGCTCCGGGTTGTAGCGCAGGTGGAGCAGCGTGTTCAAAGAAGAGTCGGCGACGAGCCACACGTCGCCGCCGCGCCCGCCGTCGCCGCCCGAAGGCCCGCCGCGCGGCACGAACTTCTCGCGCCGGAACGCCGTCACGCCGTTTCCGCCGTGCCCGCCGCGGACGCGAATTTTAGTGCGGTCAATAAACAAAGCTGTCAGCGTTCGGCCATCAGCGGTCAGCCTTCTCAGCTTTCACTGCGCCAGGCTTTCGACGCATCGCTCAATCTTCGCGAGCCGAAAAGCTGAAAGCCGAGCGCTAACTGCTGACCGCTATTTCAACGAGCCGGATACTCTAAATCCGCGACCCGGATTTCGCAATCAAAAATTGATGCGACGCCCGTGGAGTGAAGCACTCGGCGCGGGCGTCGCATCAGAAGCAACGTGATCGTCCTCTGAAGGCTAGACGGCGGCAGCCGGTGCCTCCTGTTCGGGTGCGGCGGCTTGCGCCGGATAGACGCTGATGAACTTGCCGTGTCGCCCCTTGTCCTCGAACTTCACGACGCCGTCAACGAGCGCGAACAGCGTGTCGTCCTTGCCGCGCCCGACGTTCTTGCCGGGCTTCCACTTCGTCCCGCGCTGGCGCGCAAGGATATTCCCGCCCAGAACCTGCTCGCCGCCGAACTTCTTGAGTCCGAGCCGCTGAGAGTTCGAGTCGCGACCGTTGCGCGATGAGCCGACGCCTTTTTTATGTGCCATTGTCTTAACCTCAAAGGAAGTCAGGAGTCAGAATCCAGAATTCAGAAGAAAAGCGGTTTCCGCCTTAACCTTCTGACTTCTGACTCCTGAATTCCTACTCGATTGAATCAATCTTGACCGTCGTGTAATTCTGCCTGTGCCCCTGCGTGCGCTTGTACTGCTTGCGGCGCTTCTTCTTGAAAACGATGACCTTGTCGCCGCGCCCGTGGTCAACGACCGTGCCCCGGACGGTCGCGCCCTCGACAGCGGGCGAGCCGACTTTCACGCCGCCCTCGCCGCCGCCGATGACCAGGGCTTCGAGTTCCACCGTGTCGCCCGCCTGCCTGTCGAGCGAAGGCACGCGCACGGTCGCGCCCTCTTCGACGCGGAACTGTTTGCCGCCGGAGCGGATGATTGCGTAAGCCATTTCTCTTGCTCCTCCCACACGGGCGGAGTCACCCGCCCCAGAAAAGTCTTTCATTATAAAAACCGTCGAGCGGGCAGTCAAACCGCGCGGCAACTCTTTTCGAGTGTCGCGCGGCGCGACTCCGCGTGAACGCTAGGCGCTGCCCTTCGCGGCGAGTTCGCCGTGCGCCTTGCGGCGCTCGAAAAACTGCTCCATGAACTTGGTCGAATACTCGCCCGCGCGGAAGTATGGGTCTTCCATTACGCCCTGGTGGAGCGGAATGGTCGTCTTGATGCCCTCGACGACGAGGACTTCGAGAGCGCGCCTCATCCGCGCGATGGCGACCTCGCGCGTGCGCGCGTGGACAATCAACTTCGCGATGAGCGAGTCGTAGTAGGGCGGCACTACCCAGCCCGCGTAGGCCGCGGTGTCGAGCCGCACGCCGGGGCCGCCCGGCGCGTTGTAGGCCGTGATCCTTCCGGGCGAGGGCGTGAACCTCTCCGGGTCTTCGGCGTTGATGCGGCACTCGATGGCGTGGCCGACCAGAACCACGTCCGACTGCTGATACCACAACGGCTCGCCCTGAGCGACGAGAATCTGGTTGCGCACGATGTCGGCGAGCGTGATCATCTCGGTCACGGGGTGCTCGACCTGGATGCGCGTGTTCATCTCCATGAAGTAGAACTTGCCGTCCTCGTCGAGCAAGAACTCCACGGTGCCCGCGCTCGAATAGCCGACGCGCTTGCAGGCCTCGACCGCGGTCGCGCCCATCTTCTCGCGCAACTCCGGCGTGAGCACGGGACTCGGCGCTTCTTCGATGAGCTTCTGATGCCTGC
>Ga0209581_1001270_pt1 | contig 31103 bp, 27 predicted proteins | sample Coa_R2_FD_187160 | JGI IMG/M metagenome (GOLD analysis project Ga0209581, IMG submission 187160) | Surface soil microbial communities from Centralia Pennsylvania, which are recovering from an underground coalmine fire - Coalmine... | ecosystem: Environmental > Terrestrial > Soil > Unclassified ...
CCCTGATCGCCTTCGTGCAGACGCAGCAGGCCGTGGTCCACGAACACACACACCAGCTGTTCGCCGATCGCCTTGTGCAGCAAGGCGGCGACCACGGAAGAATCCACGCCGCCGGACAGGCCCAGCAGCACTCTGCCGGTGCCGACCTGCGCGCGCACGCGGGCGATGGCGTCTGCGATGATGTGGCCCGGCGTCCAGGCCGAGCCGCAGCCGCAGATCTCGTGCACGAAGCGGGCGTAGATGCGCGCGCCCTGCGGGGTGTGCGTGACTTCGGGATGGAACTGCAGCCCGTAAAACCGGCGCTGCTCGTCGGCCATGCCGGCGATGGGCACGTCGCGCGTGCTGGCGATGCACTTGAATCCCGGCGGCAGCTCGGTCACGCGATCGCCGTGGCTCATCCACACGTCGAGCAAGCCGTGGCCTTCGCCGTTCACGCGATCCTCGATGTCGCGCAGCAAGCGCGAATGTCCGCGCGCGCGCACCTCGGCGTAACCGAATTCCTGCACCGCGCCCGCCTCGACCCGGCCGCCGAGTTGCACCGCCATGGTCTGCATGCCGTAGCAGATGCCCAGCACCGGCACGCCGAGCTGCCAGACCGCCGCCGGCGCGCGCGGACTGCCGGCGCGGGTGACGCTCTGCGGCCCGCCGGAAAGCACCACGCCCTGGGGAGTGAAGGCGCGCAGCGCGGCTTCCGGCAGGTCCCAGGGATGGATTTCGCAATAGACCCCCGCTTCGCGGATGCGGCGGGCGATCAACTGGGTGTACTGGCTGCCGAAATCGAGAATCAGGATTTTTTCGGCGTGAATGTCGGCGCGCGCGGCGACGCTCACGGTTCGATCCGGTAGTTGGGCGCTTCCTTGGTGATGGTCACGTCGTGCACGTGGCTTTCCTTGATGCCCGCGAAGGTGATCTTGACGAAGCGCGTCTTGGTGCGCAGTTCCTGGATGTTGCGGCAGCCGGTGTAACCCATGCAGGCGCGCAGGCCGCCGATCATCTGGTGCACGATCGCGCCCATCGGTCCCTTGTACGGCACGCGCCCCTCGATGCCTTCCGGCACCAGCTTCTCGACCTCGCTGGTGGTGTCCTGGAAATAGCGATCCTTGGACCCCTGCGCGGCGCTCATCGCGCCCAGCGAGCCCATCCCGCGGTAGGACTTGTAGGAGCGACCCTGGTAAAGCTCGACTTCGCCCGGCGCCTCCTCGGTGCCGGCGAACAGCGAGCCCGCCATCACCGCGTAGGCGCCGGCGGCCAGGGCCTTGGCGAAGTCGCCGGAATAGCGGATGCCGCCATCGGCGATCAAAGGAACGCCTTTGTTTTTGAGCGCCGCGGCCACCGCCATCACCGCGGAGATCTGCGGCACTCCCACGCCGGCGACCACGCGCGTGGTGCAGATCGAGCCCGGCCCGATGCCCACCTTGACCGCGTCGGCGCCGGCATCGACCAGCGCCAGCGCCGCCTCGCCGGTGGCGACGTTGCCACCGATCACCGGCAGGCGGTCGCCGTATTTCTTCTTGATTGCGGCCACGCGCTCGATGACGCCGCGCGAGTGGCCGTGCGCGGTGTCGACCACCACCACGTCCACGCCGGCCTCGACCAGCGCCGCCACGCGCTCGTCGGTGTCCGGGCCGGTGCCCACCGCCGCGCCCGCGCGCAGGCGGCCCTGCTCGTCCTTGCAGGCCAGCGGGTGTTCGGTGGATTTCTGGATGTCCTTGACCGTGATCATGCCGCGCAACTGGAATTGGTCATCGACCACCAGCACCTTCTCGATGCGGTGTTTGTGCAGCAGGGCGATCACTTCCTCGCGCGCGGCGCCTTCGCGCACCGTCACCAGCCGCGGCTTGGGCGTCATGACCTGCGACACCGGCAGGTCCAGGCGGGTCTCGAAGCGCAGATCGCGCGCGGTGACGATGCCCACCAGCTCCTTGCCCCGCACCACCGGCACGCCGGAGATGTGATTGGCGCGCGTGAGCGCCAGCACTTCGCCGATGGTGGTATCCGGCGGCACGGTGATGGGGTCGGTGATGATGCCGCTTTCGTATTTCTTGACGCGCCGCACTTCCGCCGCCTGACGTTCGGGCGTCATGTTCTTGTGGATGATGCCGATGCCGCCCTCCTGCGCCAGGGCGATGGCGAGGTCGGCTTCGGTGACGGTGTCCATCGCCGCCGACAACAGCGGGATGTTGAGCGTGATGCGCGGCGTGAGCTGGGTGCGCAGATCGACCTGGCGCGGCAGCACTTCGGAATACGCCGGCTGCAGCAGCACGTCGTCGAAGGTCAGCGCCTCGAAGTCGATGCGCGTTTCGCCGGTTGGGACTGGAGCGGGAGGCATGTGCGACTCCGGCAAAGCGTTATTATACCGGTCGCCGTCGCCGGCGCGGCGGCGGGCCCGCCCTGTCGTTCGGAGTTGCGATGACCTTGCCCCGGATTTTCTACGTGGTCCTGTCGGCAGCCATGCTCGTCGCCGGCGCGGCGGCCTACGCCGCCGATGCCCACATCTACCCCGATCCCGCGCAGGCGGCCGCCGACGTGCAACACGCGCTGGCCGAAGCCGCGGCCGGGCATAAGCGCGTGATCCTGGACTTTGGCGGCAACTGGTGCCCGGACTGCGTGGCGCTGGACCGTTATTTCCACGATCCCGCGATCGAACCCTTGCTGACCGCCAACTACGTGCTGGTGCACGTCAACGTCGGTCGCGTGGATCGCAATCTCGACCTGGCCAGGCGCTATGGCGTGCCGCTCGACAAGGGCGTGCCGGCGCTGGCGGTGCTGGACAGCGACGGACGCTTGCTCTACAGCCAGACCGGCGGCGAGTTCGAGGACATGCGCCACATGCCGGCGCAAGCGGTGACCGATTTCCTGACCCGCTGGAAGCCCTGATCGCGCCCATTCGGCACGTCGGCGGTAGAAAAATCCCACGGGCGACGGCGCACCACGGCCGTTAAGCTGTAGCGTGGACGGAATACTGAAACAGGAAGCTGGCGGTCGTGCACTTGGGGGGTCCGTGAGCGGCAATCCACCCGTTCGATCCCGGAGGGCGCCAGCACCGCATGCGCCGGCACGCCGGCGGCATCGCATCTACATCCCGGTCAGGTACAAGTTGCTGATCGCGCTCGCCTGTGCCGGGCTATGGACCGGGCTGAGCTTCTATCTCGCCCTGCCCTGGCTGCGTCAACTGTCGGAAATCCTCGGCTGGCCGCTGGCCTGGTTCGCAGTCGGCGGCGTGGCCCTGATTCCCGGCGCCGCCAACGGCTTTCTCATCTCCAGCTTGCTGCTCGACCAGCGTCCCGCTCCCGTCCCGCGCCGGCCGCCACCACCACTGACGATCCTGATCGCCGCCTATAACGAGGAGGACTGCATTCGCGAAACGCTGCAATCGCTGGCGCGGCAGCATTATCCGGGGCCCCTGCAGATCGTGGTCATCGACGACGGTTCGCGCGACCGCACGCGCGAGGTCGTGCGCACGGCGATCGCCGCGGACCCGCGTCCGCCGAACCAGCACGTGGAATTGCTGGAAATGCCGGAGAACGGCGGCAAGGCGCGCGCACTCAACGCCGGACTGGCGCACGCCGCGCACGAACTGATCGTTACCCTCGATGCCGACACCCTGCTCTACCGCGATGCCCTCGCGCGGCTGGTCATCAACCAGCTCGAAAGCCCGCCGCACACCGCCGCCACCGCCGGTACCGTGCTGGTGCGCAACTCGCGCAAGAATCTCATCACCAAGTTGCAGGAGTGGGATTACTTCCTCGGCATCGCGGTGGTCAAACGCGTGCAGTCCCTGCTGCAGGGCACGCTGGTCGCGCAGGGCGCGTTTTCGATCTATCGCCGCGAAGTGCTGCGCGAGGTCGGCGGCTGGCGCGAGACGGTCGGAGAAGACATCGTGCTGACCTGGGCGATCTTGAGCCGCGGCTATCGCGTCGGTTATGCCGAGAACGCCTTCGTGTTCACCAACGTGCCCGAGACCTACGCCGCCTACTATCGCCAGCGCAAGCGCTGGTCGCGCGGCCTGATCGAGGCCTTCAAGCTCTATCCTTCCTTGCTGTTGCCGACACGGCTCAATGCGCCGTTCGTCTATCTCAATTTTCTGTTTCCCTGGCTGGATGCGGCCTACCTGTTCGTCTTCGTGCCTGGCGTGATCGCCGCGTTGTTGTTCCAGATCTACTGGGTGGCCGGCTTGCTGACGCTGCTGGTGCTGCCGCTGTCGCTGACCGTCAACGTGCTGATGTTCTTCAAGCAGCGCGCGGTGTTCGCGCGCCACGGCTTGCGCGTGCGCCGCAACTGGCTCGGCGCGGTGCTCTTTACCCTCATCTATCAGCTGGTGCTGTCGCCGGCGAGCCTGGCCGGCTACCTCGCCGAAATCACCCGGAGCCGCAAGACATGGTGAAGCGCCGCCTGCTACCGCTGCTCTGCCTGGCCTGCGGACTGCCGGCGCTGGCCGCCGATCGGATCGTGGCCGACGGCGCGTTCTCCGCCGACAGCGACGGCTTGCGCGAGCGCAGCGCCGATCTCGGGTACGTTCATCCGCTGCCGAGCCTGGGCCGGCAGGCGTCACTCGGTGTGCGCGCGGGCTATTGGCTGCTGGCCGACAACAGCGACCGCATCGAATTCGGAACTCTCAAGCTCGACGGCCAGGGGCGCAGCGGCGCCCTGGACTGGCGCGCGCGGGTGCAGCAGTTCGCGTCGAACGGCTGGTCGCCGAGTGCCGGCGGCTTCGGCTTCGACTATCACGCCGGCTCGCGCTGGACAGTCTCGACCAGCGGCGACTTCGACCTGGTGGATACCGTCGTCGCCGCGCGCCGTCATACGCGTTTCAACACCTGGGTGCTGTCCACCGATTACGCGGCGACCCCCGAACTGACGCTGGTCGGCGGCGTGATCGGCCAGTGGTTTTCCGACGGCAACCACCGCCTCGGCGGTCTGGCGCACGTGGTGTACTCGCCCACCGCACTGCCCGGCTTCACCGCGCAGTTGCGCGTGCGGCGGATCGATTCCGAATTCCGCGGCCTGGGCTATTTCAGCCCTGATCGGCTGGAGGAAGCGCTGGCGCTGCTGCAGTACGGCCATGCGGTGTTCGGCGACCGCTTCGTGCTCACCCTAGTCGGCGGCGGCGGCGCGCAGCGGGTGGACGGCCGCGACACCGCGGCGCTCTACCAGGGCGAGTTGCGCGGACGCGGCTGGTTCAACGATCACCTCGGCCTCGAAGGCCGGCTCGGCTGCACCAACACCGGCGGCATCAACGTGCAGGCCGCCAGCGGCGGCTATCGCTACTGCTATGGAAATCTCACGCTGATCGGCGCATTTTAGGCCGATGAACGAAGCGGCGAGCCCCACCGTTTACGCGGTCAGCGAGCTGATCGAGATCCTCCGCGGGCTGCTCGAGGACGGCCTGCCGGCGGTGTGGGTCGAGGGCGAGATCTCCAACTTCTCGCGCCCCGTCTCGGGCCACTGGTATTTCACGCTCAAGGACGAGCGCGCGCAGTTGCGCTGCGCCATGTTCCGCGGCCACAACTATCTCGTGCGCCCAGTACCCAAGGACGGCGACCGCGTGCGGCTGCGCGGGCGCGTGTCGGTCTATCCCGCGCGCGGCGAGCTGCAACTCGTCGCCGAATTCCTGGAGCCGGCCGGCCTCGGCGCGCTGCTCGCCGCCTTCGAGCGGCTCAAGAAAAAACTCGAGGCGGAAGGCCTGTTCGATCCGCGCGCCAAGCGGCCGCTGCCGGAGTTGCCACGCCGCATCGGCCTGATCACCTCCGCCAGCGGCGCGGCGATCCACGACGTGCTCACCGCGCTCGCGCGCCGCTGGCCGCTGGCGCAGGTCGATGTCTGGCCGGTGCCGGTGCAGGGCGAAGCGGCACCGCCGGCGATCGCGCGCGCGCTGGCCGAGCTGCCGCGACGCGCACCGGTGGAAGTGGTGCTGCTGGTGCGCGGCGGCGGCTCGCTCGAAGACTTGTGGGCCTTCAACGACGAGCGCGTGGCGCGCGCCATCCGCGCCTGCGCCGTACCCGTGGTCAGCGGGATCGGCCACGAGATCGACGTGACGATCGCCGACTTGGCCGCCGACCTGCGCGCCGCCACGCCCACCGCCGCGGCGGAGTTGGTCAGCCCCGACATTTCCGAGTTCCGGACGCGGATCGTGCGGCTGCGCGAACGCCTGCAAACGGCGGTGGACGACCGTCTGCGCCACGCTCGGGACCATGCCGCGCAGCTCGTGCGCCGCCTGCGGCGTTCGCACCCGAGACGGCGCTTGCAGGAACGCGCCCAACGGCTGGACGAGCTGGAAACGCGCTTGTATCAGGCGCAGCAGCGCCATCGTGCCCTCCGGCACGAACGTCTGCGCGCGGCGCAAAACGCCCTGCGCCGCGCCGACCCGCGTCTGCGTCTGGCCGCCGAGCGCCGCCATCTGGAAAACCTTGCGCCGCTGCTACGCCTGCGCGTGACCGCGCTTCTCGAGCGCCGCCGCGCGCGCTGGCGACGCGCGCTGGCGCTGCTGGACAGCCTCAACCCCCAGGCCGTGCTCGCGCGCGGCTATGCCATCGTGCGCGATGAACAGGGCACGGTGCTGCGCGCCGCCGGCCAGATCGCCGTCGGTCGCACCATTGAAGCCCAGCTCGCCCGCGGCCGCCTGCGCGCGACCGTGCGCGAAACTCAGGATCAATGATTGGCGAGAACCGCCGCGTCCGCAGACGCAAGGTCGAGGATTTCGCGCTTTTCCCTCTGCCAAGCCTCGGCGAACACCGTCATGGCGCCAACGGCCAGCGCGCGATCACTTTGTAATACGAGTTGCCGGGCTTGAGCACGCTCTTGACCAGCACGAACTCGCGCACCGGCCAGTCCAGATGCACCGGCGGCGGGTCCGGCGGCTCGCGCACCCCGCGCAGGCAGGTGATGTGCGGCAAGAACGGGCTCGACGCCACCGGCAGGTTGTAGCGCAGCAGCTCCCGGTCCAGTTCGGCCTTCAGCGCGGCGAGCGGCGGGCAGCGCGCGCCCGGTCCGATCCACACCACGTTGGGGCCGGCGATGTGGCCGACGGTGTCGAGCACCAGACGAAAAGACGCCGCGCGCACCTGGGAGGCCGCGCGTTGCGCCGCCTCGATCTGTGCCGGCTCCAGCATCCCCAAAAAGCTGAGCGTGAGGTGGTAGCGCTCCGGCCGCACGCGCGAAGCGCGCGCCGCGCCCGGCGGGATCAGCGCCGCCGTCCGCGCCAGCCCTTCCCTGAGAGGTTCGTCGGGCCACAGCGCGAAGAACGCCCGGACGCGCGCTGGACGGCGGCGGCGAGCGCCTTCCGGCAGTTCCGGGAACAAAGACAGTTGCGCGGCAGATTTGCCCAAGGCTTAAGGGTCACTCGAACTCGCCGTAGCCGCCGGTTTGCCGGCGCACGACGAAACCCGCCGCCTCCAATTCGGCGACGATCTGGTTGGCGTGGTTTTCGTCCTGCGCCTCCAGCAGCATCTCCAGCGTCGCGCTCTTGGCATGACGGCCGGCGGCCAGGCGTTCGTGGTGAACCTGGATGATGTTGCCGCCGGCGTTACCCACGCAGCCGGCCACGCGCGCCAGGAAGCCGGGCGAGTCTTCGATCTCGATCGACAGGCTCACCAGCCGCGACTCGTGCACGAGCTGGCGCAGCAACACCGAAGCCAGCAGGCGCGGGTCGATGTTGCCGCCGGAAACCACCAGACCGACCTTGCGCCCCGCGAACCTGGCGGGGTCGGCCAGCAGCGCCGCCAGCGCCGCGGCGCCAGCGCCTTCGGCCACCACCTTCTCGACGTTGGCGAGCAGCGCCACCGCGCGTTCGAGGTGGCTTTCCTCCACGCGCAGCAGCTCGTGGGCGTGGGCGCGGATGATGGGCAGCGTGTGCCGGCCGATGGTCTTGACCGCGATGCCCTCGGCGATGGTCGGTCCGTTGCGCACCAGGCTCGGATCGCCGCGAATCGCGGCGTAGGCCGAACAGTAGCCGGCGGACTCCACGCCGACCACGCGCAGGTCCGGGCGCTCGCCGTGCGCGGCCACCGCCATGCCGGCGAACAGGCCGCCGCCGCCGATGGGCACCACCAGCGTGTCGAGTTGCGGGGCATCCTCCAGCATCTCCAGCGCGACCGTGCCCTGGCCGGCCATCACCAGCGGGTCGTCGTAGGGATGGATCAGGGTCATGCCGCGGCCTTCGATCAGTTCGTGCCCGGCGTAGTCGAAACAGTCGCCGAGGGATGCGCCGTGCAGGATCACCTCGCCGCCCAGCTCGCGCGTGTTCTTGACCTTGGTGAACGGCGTGTTCTTGGGCATCACGATCGCGCTTTTGATGCCCAGCCGCGTGGCGTGGTAGGCCACGGCCTGCGCGTGATTGCCGGCCGAGACCGCGGCCACGCCGGCCGCACGCTCGGCGGCGGTGAGCCGCGCCAGCTTGTTGAGCGCGCCGCGTTCCTTGAAGGCGGCCGTGAACTGGAAGTTCTCGAACTTCAGCCACACTTGCGCGCCGGTGAGCCTGGAGAGCACCTGGGAAGGCGCGCAGGGCGTGCGCAACACCTGGCCGGCGATGGCCCGCGCGGCCGCGCGCACGTCCTCGGCGCTGATCGCCGGGACTGGCGCAAGCTCTTCAGCGGCGCGCATGGCCGGTGCTGTCGGCGGCGACCACGCCGTCGCGGAAGCTGATGGTGCGGCGGCTGCGCCCGTTGACGTAGATCCAGCGCTCCCGTGCGCTGCCGGGATTTTCGATGCGGGTCGGTTCGTTGAGCACGGTCCGCACCTGATCCGGCGTCATGCCCTTGACCACGCGACCCTCGATCAGCGCCTGGCGGACCGCTTCCTGCTGCGCCTTCTGCACCGCGTAGGCCTCGGCCGCCTGTGCCCGCGCCTTCTTGCGCGCCGCGGTCTCGCGCGCGGTGTCGCGGTCGTACTGGCGCGCGAGCGCCGAGGCGTCCGGCGCCGGCTGGGCGGGAACGGTATTGATCGGCGGCAGTTGCGCCGGCGCCGCGCCGTGGGCGCAGGGACGGTCGGTGTAGGTCAGCTGACCGTTTTGCTCGCAGCGGTAGATCTCGGCGTGAGCCGAGGCGGCAAACAGCGCCACGGTGACGATGAAAATTCCGCGCATAGCCCCTCCCGGCGGCGATTATAGGATGCGGCTCCGCTACAATGCCGCGCTTTGCGAGTGTTCACTGCCCACCATGGCCCAGTACGTCTACACCATGAACCGGGTCGGCAAGATCGTGCCGCCCAAGCGCGAGATCCTGCGCGACATCTCGCTGTCCTTCTTCCCGGGCGCCAAGATCGGCGTGCTCGGCTACAACGGCGCCGGCAAGTCCACCCTGCTGCGCATCATGGCCGGCGTGGATAAGGACTATCTCGGCGAAGCCCGACCGCAACCCGGCCTCAAGATCGGCTATCTGCCGCAGGAACCGCAGCTCGATCCGAGCAAGGACGTGCGCGGCAACGTCGAGGAGGCGGTGGCGGAGGTGCGCGCCGTCCAGGCCGAGCTGGAAAAAGTCTATGCCGCCTACGCCGAGCCCGACGCGGATTTCGAAAAACTCTCCGCCCGGCAGCAGGAATTGGAAGCCAAGATGGCGGCGCTGGACGGCCACAATGTCGAAGTCCTGCTGGGAAAAGCCGCCGAAGCGCTGAATCTGCCGCCGTGGGACGCGGACGTGACCAAACTCTCCGGCGGCGAGCGCCGCCGTGTAGCCTTGTGCCGGTTGTTGCTGTCCAAGCCGGACATGCTGCTGCTCGACGAGCCCACCAACCATCTCGACGCGGAGTCGGTGGCCTGGCTGGAGAAATACCTGCACGACTTTCCCGGCACCGTGGTCGCCATCACCCACGACCGCTACTTCCTCGACAACGTGGCGGAGTGGATCCTGGAGCTCGACCGCGGCCACGGCATTCCCTGGAAAGGCAATTACTCGTCCTGGCTGGAGCAGAAGGAAAAGCGCCTGGAGCAGGAGCAGAAAGCCCAAGACGCGCACACCAAGGCCATGCAGGAAGAGCTGGAATGGGTGCGCAAGAACCCCAAGGGTCGCCAGGCCAAATCCAAGGCGCGCGTGCAAGCCTTCGAGGAACTGGCCAGCACCGAGTTCCAGAAGCGCGCCGAGACCAAGGAGATCTACATTCCACCCGGCCCGCGGCTCGGCGAGCGGGTCATCGAAGTCGAGAATCTCAAGAAGCAGTACGGCGGGCGCGTGCTGTACGAGGGTCTGTCTTTCAGCGTGCCGCGCGGCGCCATCGTCGGCATCATCGGCGCCAACGGCCGCGGCAAGACCACCCTGTTCCGCCTGCTGGTCGGCGAGGAACGGCCCGACGGCGGCACGATCCGCATCGGCGAAACGGTCAAGTTCGCCTACACCGCGCAGCTGCGCGATGCGCTGGACCCCGAAAAAACGGTCTGGCAAGAGATCTCCGGCGGCAACGACGTGCTCAAGATCGGCAACTACGAAGTCAACAGCCGCGCCTACATCGGCCGTTTCAACTTCAAGGGCGAACAGCAGCAACGCCGGCTCAAGGAACTCTCCGGCGGCGAGCGCAACCGCGTGCACCTGGCCAAGACCCTGCTGGCGGGCGGCAACGTGCTGTTGCTCGACGAACCGACCAACGATCTCGACGTGGAAACCCTGCGCGCGCTGGAAGAAGCCCTGCTCGACTTCCCCGGTTGCGTGCTGGTGATCTCCCACGACCGCTGGTTCCTGGACCGCATCGCCACCCACATCCTGGCCTTCGAGGATTCCGGCGAAGTGGTCTGGCACATCGGCAACTACCGCGAATACGAGGACGACTTCCGTCGCCGCACCGGCGCCGAGCCGGGCGTCAACCGCCGCGCGCGGCACAAGAAGCTGGCCTGAGCTTTCACACTGGACACCGCTGCGCCGGACGCGGCAAGCTGGGCTTCGTGAGCGCCTTCCGAAGCCTTTTCGATCGTCCGAGCGGCTGGTTTTTGGCGCTTTGTGCGGCCGTCTCCGGTGCCGCCGCACAAGGCCCGCCGCCCAGCGGATCGATGCAGATCGAAGATCGCTATGCCACGGTCTTCAGCGCCAAGCTCCATTATCTCGAAGCCGGAACCGGACCGGCGGTGGTGCTGGTCCACGGCCTGGGCGACGACGCGGAGATCTGGCGCGCCGTGCTGCCGGAATGGGCCCGCGCCCATCGGGTGATCGTCCCCGATCTGATCGGCTTTGGACGTTCGGACAAGCCGCTGCTCGACTACCGGGTCGGCACGCTGGCGGATTTCCTCGACGGCCTGATGAGACAACTGGGCATCGAGCGCGCAAGCTGGATCGGCAATTCGCTGGGCGGTTGGGTGGTCGCCGTCGAGGCGCTGGCGCGGCCGTCGGCGGTCGCAAGCCTGGTGCTCGTGGACGCGGCCGGATATCACGATCTGCCGCAAGCCCTGGGCGCCCATACCCTGCGCGCGCTACACCTCGCCACGCGCGAGGACCTGCAGTGGCTGGGACCCCTGACGTTTTACGACCCGCGCTTTTATGCCGACACCGAGCTCGACGCCGCGTACGCCCAGCGCATCGCGGCGGGCGACGGCTATACCGTCGGTCGCATCATGGATTCCCTCGCGCGCGGCGAAGACACACTCGACGGAAAGTTGACGCGAATCGCGTCTCCCACGCTGGTCGTGTGGGGCGCGGCCGACCGTCTCATCCGACCGAGCTACGGCCGACGCTTCGCGCGCGACATCCGCAACGCGCAACTGGTGATCTTGCCGCGCTGCGGTCACCTGCCGCAGCTCGAATGTCCCAAAGCGCTGGGCGCCGCGGTGGAGGATTTCCTCGACTCGAGCGCGCCACGCCGTGCCGAGGCGCGCAGATGACGGCGCTTCCCGACAAACGACGGGTCGCGACCGATGACCCTGCGTGCCGGGCCGAGCGTGGCGGTTCGAGTGCTTGCGCCTTCAGTGCGCGCGGCGCGCGTGGGTGCGACGCGGCGGCGAGGACTCGCGCAGTTCGCGCTGGATGGCGTCGGATACCTTGGCGGCGAACTGCGGCGTGACGCGCAGCGGAGCCGCGAGCGCCCGCGCTTGCAGCCGGGCGGCGCCCGCGGTGGTGTAGGCGAGCCGTGTGGCGTACACGTCGCTGCGGTTGCCGGCATCGGCGTTGGCGCGCACGAAGAACGGCAGGAAGGCCTCGGGCAGCGCGGCGAGCGCCTGGTAGTCGCCGAGGAACCAGCCGCCGTTGTCGTGCGGCGCGTTGCGCAGATCGAACGGTCCGGTCACGCGCGTCTCGCTCCAGTTGTTCCCATCGCCGCTCACCGTGAGCCAGTAATCGGTGGGCAGTTGACCGGTGGCGCCATGATCGTCGCGGAAATCGAAATAGCTCACGCCAAGCTTGCCATTCGCGCCGACGCGCACGGTGGGCGTGAATGCCTGCGTCGACGTCACGGCGTTGATCTGCACCGGCGCGCTCCAGCTCGCGCCGCCGTCGCTGGACTGCGCGAACGCGATGCCGTCGCGCGCGCCGCCGGAGAAACGCGCGTCCTGCCACACCGCGTAAAGCATTCCGCTCGCGCTGCTCGCCACCGAGAGCAGGTTGGCGCCATCACGCACCGGCGCGCCGCTGACCGGGTCGCGGGCGCCGATCGCCAAGGCATCGGCGAGCTTGGCCGGCGCGGACCAGGTATCGCCGTGGTCGGTGGAACGCATCACGGCGTAGTGCGCGCTGAACCCGCCGCCGGCGTCATCGATCTGGGTGAAGAACAGCACCAGGGTGCCGTCGGGCAGCACCAGGATCTGGTTGCCGATGGTCTGACTGTTCGCGCCGGGATCGTAGATCGCGCGCGCCGCCGCCCAGGTGGTGCCGCCGTCGGCGCTGCGCGCGAAATACGTCGGCCCCGAAGTATTTGAGACCAGGCGATCCCACACCGCGTAAACGTAGTGCGCATCGGTGGGATCGGCCGTGATCGCCTCCTTGTCGTTGAAGGCCTGCGCGCCGTCGGCGATCAGCGCCACCGGCGTGCTCCAGCTCGCGCCGCCATCGCTGGAGCGGCTGACCAGCACCGCGCTGCTGGAACCGGGCTGGAACAGATCGCCGGTGAAGGCCAGGCCGATCAGATAGGCGCTGCCGTCCGGCGCGAAGCTGACCCAGGGATCGGAGGCGCGCGCATAGCTCCCGCCGGCGCACGCCGAGAACGGCGGCGCCTGGCGCGTCCAGGTCATCCCGCCGTCGAAGCTCGCCGCCGCGATCAGACCCTGCGCGCCGCCATCGGACCAGCGGTCCTGTTGCCAGTAGCCGATCAGGTTCTGCGGATTGCGCGGATTGACCGCGATCGAAGGTTCGACTTCGGCATTGGGATAGAGCGTGGCGCCCGGCGACGAACCGCTGCAGGTCGCGCCGAAGGGCGTCGGTCCCGACACCAGAGTCAGCGGCAGTCCAGCCGGCGGCGGCTCGGCCCCCCCGCCTCCCCCGCCCCCGCCGCAGGCGCAGAGCACCAGCACACCGGCCGCCAGCGCCGCGCCCAGCCTGCGCCTAGTGGTCAGTCGCATCGCCGCCCTCCCCCGCCCCTTGGCTGCGGCTATTGTGCCTGCGCCGCCTCGGCCCGCGTCAACCGCAAAGCCCGCTGCGAAAAAAACGCCGCGCAAAAAGATGGCGCGGCCCGCACCGGCACCGCGCCAAGACACCGAAGCCGCGTTACAGCCCCCGTGTGGCTTCGGTTGATCCCCCAACAAGCGGCTTCAATCCCCCAGGAAACGAGCGTTGGCGAACAGGAGGGCACTGCCCACGCCGCTGGCGTAGCCCCGGATATTGATATGGAAAGTCATCGGTTCCTTGAACAGTCGGTCCGCCAGGTCCGGTGGCAGGCCGAAGCCCTGCGGATCGGTGAAACTCGCCTTGGTGTAGCCGCTGATGCAGGTGCGCGAGTACTGCTGATTGTCGGCGTCGATGTCGCCGGCCTGCAGCGTGCGCGTGACGGTGTGCGAACCCATCGAGCCCAGATCGATCTTGCCGTTGTACGGCAAGCCGGTGTTCGGATCGACCGCGCGCGGATCGGACAGCGCTGCGGCTTCCAGCGTCACCGTGGGCTGATAGGCGAGCGTGGCCACCAGCGGCGTGCTGTTGGGATTCTCGAATTCGCGATAGACGAAATTCGTGTACCAGAAGCAGACGATGTCCTTGCTGCTCTTGCCCGGAATGGTGAGGCGACCGATGTCGTCGTACTCGAAGCTCACCGGCGTGCCGGGATTCACCACCAGACAGTGATCGTCCGGGCCGAGCGTGCCGATCGCGGACGACGAGCAGTCCGGTTGCAGATAGACGATGCCGCTGCCGGCGGCGCCCAGATATTTCACCGCCTGACCGAGCTCGCTGCCGCTGCCGCCGCCGAGCAAGCCGCCCAGCAGACCGCGCGTGGCGGCCGCTTGCTCGCGCAGGACCTTGATCTCGGCGCTCAAGAAATCCTTCACCGGCTGACCGCCGGCCGCCAGCGCCGGCGCCACCGCGCAGGTTCCCAGACATGCTCCCAACAAAACCGTACGACTCTTGCGCTTCATCTCCCACCTCCTGTCCCTGGACTTCATTCGCCCGAACGGGCGGGCTGCCCCAACGCTCCGAGATACAGTAGCCTGATGCTCGTTCACCCTGTCATCCCCCGGTTGAGGGGTGGTTCACAGTTGCGGCGTTCCGAATGCGTACCCATTCACATTTCCTCCCACAATGAGTGATCCCCAGACCGAAACGCTCGCTTACCGCTGGCGCAAGGGAGCGCTGCAGCCGATCGCCTATCCTTCGCGCACGCAGCTCAACGCGCTTTTGGGCATCGAACGGCAGAAACAGGCGCTGATCGAGAACACCCGCTGCTTCGTCGCCGGCCGACCTGCCAACCACGCCCTGCTCACCGGCGCGCGCGGCACGGGCAAGTCTTCGCTGGTCAAGGCGCTGCTGCCGGCATTCGCCGCCCAGGGCCTGCGCCTGGTCGAAGTGCAGCCGCACGATCTCACCGATCTGCCCGAAGTGGTCGCGCCGCTGCGCGGCCGCGGCGAGCGATTCATTCTTTATGTGGACGATTTCTCGGTGGCGGCCAACGATCCGGCGCTGAGCGCGCTCAAGGCGGCGCTCGACGGCGGCATCGAGGAAGCGCCGGACAACGTGCTCATCTACGCCACCAGCAACCGCCGCCATCTCGTACCGGAGTTCCAGCGCGAGAACGAGGAATATCGCTGGGTGGACGGCGAGCTGCATCCCGGCGAATCCGCCGAAGAAAAAATCGCGCTGTCCGAACGCTTCGGACTGTGGCTGTCCTTCCCGCCGTTCAATCAAGAACAGTACCTGGAACTGGTGCGTTCGCACTTGCAACGGCTGGGCATGGAAGTCTGGAACGCGGAAGTGGAGAAAGCCGCACTGCGCTGGGCACTGGCGCGCGGCTCGCGCTCGGGCCGCGTGGCGATGCAATTCGCCCGCGACTGGGCCGCGCGCGAGCTGGAGCGTAAACAAACGTAAACCGCCGGCCGGTTCAGTCCCCCTTCAACTCGTCTTGCGCATCCTCCGCCCGACGAGGGAAGGTCCTCTTCCCATCGTCGCAGCCACAGACGACATTCAGACCCAGGAGATCCGAGCATGAAAACACCCCACCTCTTCTATGTGCCCCTAGCCGCAGCAGCGCTGGCGATCCCGGCGGCCTTCGCTCAAACCGGCGCGACGGTCACTACCCAGGCCCAGGTGCAGACGCCGGCGGCAAGCATCCAGGACCGCAACACGCTCGATGTGCAGCGTGACGTCAACCAGCAGCAGCGCATCGAGCAGGGACTCAAATCCGGACAGCTCACTACGCACGAAGCCGGCCGGCTCGAGCGCCAGGAAGCGCACATCGACCAGATGGAAAAACGCGCCGATCGCAATGGCTCGATTTCGGCAGCCGAGCAAGCGCGCATCAATGCCGAGCAGAACCGCGTGAGCCAGGAAATCTATGCGGACAAGCACAACGCCGTGACCGGCAACCCGAACTCCAAATCCTCGGAACGCCTACAAGCCGACGTGCAGCGCAACCTGAACCAGCAAGACCGCATCGAGCAAGGTCTTCAATCCGGTCGTCTCACCAACCGGGAGGCGGGAAAACTGGAGGCGGGCCAAGCTCGCGTGGACCGGGCACAAGCCCACGCCGCGGCCAACGGTCGGGTGAACGCGACCGAACAAGCCCGCATCCAGCACAAAGAAAACGTCCAGAGTCATCGGATCTACAACAAAAAGCACAACGCCAGGCAGGCCGGTTAGGTTTGAAGTCCCGCTGACACTGAGGGCCGCACACGCGGCCCTTTTTTGTGGGTCCGCGCTTGCGAGCTCGGCGCGCTTGCCGGACACTTGCGAGCGAAACCTTCATCCCTTGGGCGGGTTTTTAGTGCGCCGAATCACCCTGTCGGTGGACGATGCGCTGGCCGAGCGTTTCGAGGCCTGGGCCAAGGCGCACGGATACGCCCAGCGCTCGGAAGCGTTTCGCGACTTGCTGCGCGAGCGGCTGGAGCGCGAACTCGTCGAATCCGAGGAGGGGCATTGCGTCGCCAGTCTCACCTACGTCTACAACCATCACGAACGCCACCTGGCCGAACGGCTGACCGAACACCAGCACCGTCACCACACGACCTGCCTTTCGACCGTTCACGTGCATCTGGACGCCGATCATTGCCTGGAAGTGCAGCTACTCAAAGGCCGGATCGCAGCCATGCGGCGTTACGCCGATACCTTGCTCGCGGAGCGCGGCGTCAGTCACGGGCATTTGCACCTGGTGCCGGTGCAGCGACACGGCCCGGAAGAAGACGCCCACGTCCACTATACGCCGGCGGTTTGATCCTGGAGTCTCAGTATCGGTAACTGAGCTCCGCCCGTACGGATAAGGGCTCCACGGGATGGAAATGGAAATCGTCCACTCCCGCGGCGGGCTCGCCGGGCAGACGCGAAGTGTAGAAATAATCGATGTCGTGATCGCGGCTGTCGAAGAGGTTCAGCAGCTCCAAGCCGACCCGCACGTGCCGTGTCAGGAGATATCCGGCGCCGAGATCCACGACCTTGGTCGCGCGCGAGGACACGGCGCCATCCTGGGTGAGCGGACGCGGACCGAAATAGCGGAACTTGAGTTCGGCGTCGTACCCCTTGGGATCGCGGTATACCGCCGTCAGGCCGGCGACACTGGTCGCCGCTTCCGGGATGTGCTGTCCGGCCGGATCGGGATCCCGAAAGCGCGCATGCGAATAGGCGTAACTCGCGTCCACGACCAGCCCCGCCAGCGGCTTCCAGCTCAAGGCGGTCTCGATGCCTTCGCGCGTCGAAGCGGCGTTCGGCTCGCTGCCCGCCGTGTCGCCCGAAAACGTCAGTTCCGAATCCAGATGCAGGATGAAGTAACTGGCCGAGAACTCCACGCCTGGCAAGGCCGTGCTGCGCAGCCCCACATCCAGGCCGCGTGCCGCGGCGATGGGCGTCACTGCGGCGGTCGGCGTGAACTGCTGGCCCGGCGGCTGGCGGGGGTCGAACACCAGCGTCTGAGTCGTGCCCCGCGCGTCGTTGGTATGGAAGCCCTTGCCGAGATTGACGAAGAATTCGGTCTTGGCGAACGGCCCGGCGATCAGGTTGAGCTTGGGCTGCCAGAGGCTGGCGGAACGCGCCCCGACGTTCTGCGAAAAGTTGGACTCGACGTTGAAATGATACCTGTCCACACGCAGACCGGGCTGCAGGCGCAATCGCTCCAGGACGTGCACCGTGCTCTGCACGTAGGCGGCGATGCCCAGTTCCTGCACTTGGTCCACGCTGACGGCGCTCAGCCGCCGTTGCGCGCGCGTGTCGTAGAGCGCAACGGGATCGATGTCGTCGAAGCGCAGCTGGGCGCCGGCCTCGTGGTCGAATTTCAGCCCCAGCCAGGAGGTCGAAAAATCGTAGGCGGCGCGCCCGCCATACACGTTGCGGCTGTCGTACTGCTCGAACTGGTCGCCGTTGGCCGGATCTTCCAGGAAATACGTGAAGTCGGAGTAAAGATTCAGATGGTAACGGTAGGCGTAAGCGCTGGCCGCAAAAATCCCGGACCCCAGCGGACGCTGCAAATCCCCGGTCAGTCCATAACGGTAGCTGCGGCCGCCGTCGGTGCAATCGATGCAATCGAAAGGACCGATCAGGCCCTGGGCCACGGCGCGCGCCGGAATCTGATCGGTGGAATTGAAGCGCGTGTCGTAGCCGGTCGCGGTGAGATGCGCAAGCCCGCCGCCGACGGCATGGGTATAGCGCAGCACCAGAGTCCCCTTGTCGGAACCGCGATGCGCGAAAGGACCGTCGAAGTGCTCCGCGGCCAGGCCATAGAGCAGTGTGCCGGAGAATAATCCGGCGGATCCCGCGGACAAACCGCGGTAATCCCCGAAACTGCCGCCGCTGAACTGCAGGAGATTTTCCGGCAGCCGATCGAAATACCGAAGATCGAGCGCCCCAGCCGCGGCGAAATCGCCGTAGGCCGCGTAGTACGGCCCTTTGCGGAACTCGATCCGCTCGACCAGCTCGGGAATCAGAAAATTGAGATCGGCATAACCCTGGCCGTGGGCATGGGAAGGCAGGTTGACCGGCACTCCGTCCACGTTGACCGAGATATCGGTCCCGTGATCGAGGTTGAATCCGCGCAGGAAATACTGATTAGCCTTGCCCTCGCCGCTGTGCTGGGTCAGGATCAAGCCGGGCACGACCTCCAGCAACTCGCCCACCCGCGCCAGCGGAAGATCCTGGAATTCGCCCGCGTACACCGTGCCCATGGTGGCCGATTCGGAAGCGCCGGCGAAACGCTCGCCCAACACCGTGACCCCGGGCAGTTGCGCGACGGTCCGCGCCTCGTCGGCCAAAACGGGCATAGCGGCACAGACCGCCAGCGCCGCACCAAGACGCACGACGTTTTGCACTCGATGCCACATGCCCGTTCCCCCTGCTCCGCGTATGCAGATTTTTCGAAACTTCACACGCTTTACGGGGCGCGGCTTTGAACGGATGCGCGTCGCGTGCAGGCCCTGTGCATCCGAACGCCTGCACGGGACGTATAGCGCGGTGGGAGTTCAACCTCTGGAGGATGCGAGCTATGAAACCATCGCGACTGTGGTTCGTTTTGTCCGCTCTGCTGGTTGGCGGCGCGGCTTTGGCCTCGAGTCATCGGGAGGCACCGTTCATCGCCCAGCATCCGACCTGGGATGGCACGGACTTCTACATGTTCCGCAGCTATGGCGACGACCGGCCGCTGTCCGGCGACGGCGGCTACGTGACCTTTCTGGCCAACTACAATCCTTTGCAGGACAGCTACGGCGGACCGAACTATTTCGCGCTGGATCCCAACGCGCTCTACGAGATCAACATCGACAACAACGGCGACGCCCGCGAGGATCTCACCTTCCAGTTCCGCTTCCAGAACAGCTACCAGGGCCTCACCGTGCCGACCGGTGACGGCAAGATGCTGGCGATCCCCCTGATCAACCTGCCGCCCAGCAACAGCACGACGCCCACCTTGAACCGCGCGGAAACCTACACGGTGACGCTGGTGCGCGACGGACGTCGCTCGGGCAAAGCCATGCCGGTGACGAACGCCAACGGTGGCGCAAGCGTGTTCACCAAACCCGTGGACAACATCGGTCAAAAGTCCATCCCGGACTATGCCGCCTACGCGGCACAATACATTTACAGTATCGCCATCCCCGGTTGCTCCACGCCGGGCAAGGTATTCGTGGGCCAACGCAAGGAGGGTTTCGCGGTCAATTTGGGCGAGGCCTTCGATCTGGTCAATCTCAATCCGCTGGGCAAGACCAGTGGCAATCCCAACACCATCGGCGACAAGAACATCACCACACTGGCGTTGGAGGTGCCCGTCGCCTGCCTGACCGCCGACGGTAAGGACGCCGCCGAAACCACAAGCCCCATCATCGGCGCCTGGACCACCTCGAGCGTGCGTCAGGCGCACGTGTTCAACCCGAAGCCCAACGGCCCGGCCACTGGCCAGAACGCCAGCCCCGGACCTCAAACCGGACCGGAGGTGGCCGGCGGCGCCTGGACCCAGGTCTCGCGCTTGTCTTCGCCGCTGGTCAACGAGCTCGTCATCGGCATCACGGACAAGGACAAGTTCAACGCCTCCGAGCCCAAGGACGACGCGCAGTTCCTGGACTACGTGACGAATCCCACCCTGCCCGTGCTGCTCAACGCCCTGTTCGGCGATGCGGCCAAGGTACCGCCCACGCCGCGCAACGACCTGGTCGCCGCGTTCTTGACCGGCGTGCCGGGCGTGAATCAGCCGGCCAACGTGGTTCCCGGCGAAATGCTGCGACTCAACGTGGCCGTGCCGGCGACAGCAGCGAGCGGCCAGAACAATCTGGGTGCGCTGCAATGTTTCACCAATGCCGGCATGCTCAGTCTCAGCAATCCGGGTTGCGACCCGGCCGGCTTCCCCAATGGCCGCCGTCCTGGCGACGACGTGGTGGACATCGAGCTGCGCGTAGCGATGGGCGCGCTGCTGGGTGCGAGCGATCCGAACCAGAAACCCGACGGCAGCCATCCCGCTTACACGGACGGGGTATCGGTCAGCGCGGCCGATTTCGACAACGGCTTTCCGTATCTCAAAACTCCGGTTCCCGGTTCACCCAACGGGCAGAACGGCTTCCCGGCCGACGGCAATTGAGGAATCCACGCCATGCGCAAGACACTTCGAATCGTGGCAGCACTTAGCGCCCTTCTGCTGAGCGCCTGCGGAGGCGGACACGGCGGCGGCAACGGAACCGGCAACGGCAACATGAGCCCAACACCGCTGGCCAGCTTCGTGATCGATCTGATCCGCAATCAGACCACCGAAACCGCCTTGCCGGTGGACATCAATACTCTGAATCTCGACACCAGTTCCGAGGATCCAGACCAGTTCGACTCGCTGTTCATGTAACGCCAATCTCCTAAGTCCCCGCGTCCCCTTAACCCCGCCTCGCGCGGGGTTTTTCTCAACCGGGGGTCAAAAAGCGCAGCGCCGGCACGTTCCAGTCCAGGGCGCGTTGCACCAGCCAGAGCGCGGCCAAACCCGCGATCAGCGCCGAACCGCCGCGCAGCACGCCGCGTCGATAAAATGCGGTGCCGCGCAACAGGTACGCGATCGCCAGCAGCGGCAAGACCACCGACTCCTGGCCGAGCTCCACCCCCAGATTGAAACCGCCGAGCGCCAGCGCCATCGCCGCGGGCGGCAGACTGAGACCCGCCAGGGCGCTGGCGAACCCCAACCCGTGGATGAATCCGAATCCGAACGCGACCAGCCAGGCCCTGCGCGTGACCAGCGGGTGCAGATTGTTGAGCGCCGCCACCATCACCGAGGCGGCGATGCCCGATTCCACCAGGCGGCTGGGCAGGTCCACATAGCCCAGCACCGACGCGGTGAGCGTCACCGAATGCGAGACGGTGAAGCCGGAAATCACCTTGATCAGCTCCCAGGCGGCCGGCCAGAAGCCCGTGACCGGCTGCCAATCGCCGGCGTCGCCCCAAGCGCGCGGCCGGCGGCGGCAGACCAGCACGGCGGGCAGCAGCAAGCTGGTGACGAACAACAGGTGATCCGGCCCCGTCCAGATGTGCCACAGCCCGTCCAACACGAAATCCCAGAACTGTCGCAACCGCTGGGGATGTCGCAGATCCAGCGTGACCGAGGCGTGCTGCGGACCGAGGACGTCATTGATCACCCGCTGGCCGGCGCTGTAACGGACGATGGCCCGGTGGTAGGGATCGACATCCGCGAACAGGTCGTACGCCAGGGTCAATTTCTGCGGCGTGTCCTTGTCGCAGCGCGCCTCGAAGACGATGACGTCGTAAGCCCCGTCGCTGTGTTCGGCCACACCCTGATCCGAAGCACGGATCGGACAGACGAGACCGTCCCCACGGATCGAAAGATGCGCCAGCGCGTAGCGCTCGATCGCCTGACGCTGGGCTTTGAGCTCGCGCCAGGTCACTGCGCCATCGCCATTGGCGTCGAGCGGCAGGACGAAAGCCAGGTCGCGGATCGCGATGTCCCACTGCCCCAGCAGCCGCCGTCCATCGGCGGGATCCGGTCTCAGCCGCAGATAGCTGTCGCTTTCCTTGTGCGCCCAGGCCGCAGGCGCGAGGACGGCCGCGCAGAGCAGAACCAGGCGCCAGCGCGCGATCGCCCTCACGGCGCGTCGTCCTGCGCACGCCGCAGTCGGCGCAACAGCTCGCGCACGCGCGGGTCTTCCAGATGCGTGCGCTCCACCAGCGCAACGGCCGGCGCTGCGGCCGCCGGCTGATCGGCGGCCAGCGCCGCGGCCAGCAGCAGGCGCGCGTCTTCGGGCGCGCGCTGACTGCGCCAGTTGTCCTGCGCCAGCGCCAACGCGCGTGCGGGATCGCGCTCCACCTCCAGCACGAAGCGGGCCTGTTCGCGCAGATACAGGCGGCTGCCGCGCCGGGCCTCGTCCGCGAAACGGGCGGCCATCTGCGCGGCATCGTCCCGTGCCTGCGGCAGGCCCAGTCGCTGCTCGGCCAGCACTTGACGCAGGAACGAGGTATCGGAAGCCGAATAATCCTTGACCAGGGCCAGCGCCTCGCCATTCCGCCCGAGGTCGAGCAGGAGATCGGCATAGTCGGCGAGCAGGAAATTGTCGCCCGGCGCGGCCTGCAGGCCCGCCTGGAAATGCCGTGCGGCGAGCGCATCGCGCCCCAAGGTTTTCGCCGCGTCGGCGAGCAGGCCCTCGGTCCAGGCACGTACCTGCGGTGCGGCCGGCGGCGCGCGGCCGACGATCCGCGCAAGACTCTCGTAGGCATCGGCCGCCCGTCCGTTGACCATGTTGACCGCCGCCAGGCAGGCCAGCGCCGCCAGCGCATCCGGACCGCCGATCAGGCGGGCGCAGGAGCGCCGGGCCGCCTCGGGCTCGCCTTGCACCAACTGCACCGAGGCCAGCGTGAGCCAGGCCTGATCGTTGCCGGGGTCGCGCTGCAAGAGAGCTTCGAGCTGCGCGCGCGCGGCATCGAAGTCGTGCCGGCTCTGAAGGATGGTCGCGTGCACCAGCGATACGTCCAAGGGCGGTGTGGCGAGTCGCAGCCAGGGCTCGATCACGGCCTCGGCGCGGCCGAGATAACGGGCGTCGCCCGTGCCGCGACCATAGTCGAGATAGGCCCGTGCCAGGGCGAGCGCGGCCTCAAGATCTTGCGGCCGACGCTCGTGGAGCGCACGCAAGGACTCCATGTGACGAACGCGCGGATCGGCAATCGTGGGAACCCGCTGCAGCACCTGGTCGTCATCGGCCGGCACGAAATAGGCCGGCGCATTGGTCGCGAGCACCGCGCTCAGGGCCAGGAGGGAAAGCATGTCCTCTCTACGTCGTCGCGACGACTTCGGAGGCAGGAGGACGCCGTATCGGCCTGCCGTGCCGGAACGCATCCGGCTTGCCTGCGATGCTTTGCGCCACGCGGATCGCATTCTGGAATGAGCGCCATGCCCGGTCGCGGGATCGAGGTTTCGGGCTAAGATCGGGGCGCCACCGCTCAGGGAGTCCTCCGGGGATTGCCATGTCCAGTCCAAACCTCACCGCCGCAGCCGATGCGAGCGAGGTGCGCCGGCTCGTCACCGCGCTGCGCAAGCGCGCGCCATCCGACGCTTTCGCGCTTCTGCAAAACCATTCCGACGCGGTGATCGCCGCGGCGCTAGCCGAGCTCGACGGGCATAGCCGCCGCGCGCTCCTGGAACGCTACGACGAGACCCGCCGCACCGCGCTGTGCGCGCTCGACGAGCGCCTCCGCCAGCCGGTGGAAGCGGAACGTTACCCGGAAGACAGCGTCGGCCGATTGATGACGCCGGCCAATGCGGTGTTCCCGCTCGGCGCGCGCGTCGCCGAACTGGTCGCGCGGATCCGCGAACTGTCGGCCAGTCAACTGGTGATCTATGCCTACGTGGTGGACGAGGCGGGCCGCCTGCAGGGCGTCGTCACCATGCGCGATTTGCTTCTGGCCTCGCCGGAAACCCGAGTCGAGGAGGTGATGCTCGCCCAGCCGTTCGCCTTGAAGCCGCAGGCCACGGTAGAGCAAGCGATGCGCGAAACCGCGCGCCGTCATTATCCGCTCTACCCGGTGTGCGACGAAGCGGGCAAGCTGCTCGGCACCGTGGCCGGCGCGGCGCTGTTCGAGGCGCGCGCCTTCGAGATCAGCGCCCAGAGCGGCCGCATGGTCGGCGTCGGCAACGAGGAGCGCCTGCTCACGCCCTGGCCGCGCAGCCTCAAGCTGCGCCATCCCTGGCTGGAGGTCAATCTCTTGACCGGCGTGGTGGTCGGCTTCATCGTCAGCCTGTTCAACGGCACCCTGGAACAGCTCGTGGTGCTCACCGCCTTCCTGCCCATCTTGTCCAGCGTGGCCGGCAACACCGGCTGCCAGACCCTGGCGGTCACGCTGCGCGGCATCGCGCTCAACGAGTACCAGCGCGGCGTCGGCGCACGATTGCTGCGCAAGGAGATCCTGCTCGGCGCGCTCAACGGCGCGCTGATCGGACTCGTCTCGGGAACGGTGATGTATTTCTACGGCGTCAGCCAGCACAATGCCAATCCGCTCAAGCTCGCGCTGGTGGTGTGGCTGGCGATGACCGGGGCCTGCCTCACCGGCGGCTTCGCCGGCGTGGCGGTGCCCTCCATCCTGCGGCGCTGCGGCGCCGATCCTGCGACCGCCTCGAGCATTTTTCTCACCGTCACCACCGACATCATCGGCATCAGCCTCTATCTCGGTCTGGCGACGGCCCTGCTCTTGTAGAACGCAAAGGCTAGCGAGCGAGCAATTCCTTGACCTTGGCCACGTAACGCTTCATCGCTTCGTCTTTCGACGTGCCTTTGAGCTTGGCCCAGGCGTCGTACTTGGCGCGGCCGACCGGGTCGAGCATGCCGGGACGACTGCCGGACACGTCGCCCACGCTGCCCTGCTTGTACAGGGCATACAGCGTCAGCAAATCCTCGTTGCTGGGACGCGCCTTCAGCGTCTTGACGTCCTTCTGCGCCTGCTCGAACTGCGTTTTGAGATCCGCCACGACGACCCCCCTCTTGGCATGCCGTGTCGCGTTTATAGCAGATGCCCGCGCTCAAAACGAATAGTTCAGACTCAGGGCCAGGTTGTCGCGGTCGCTGAGCACGTTGTACTGGCCACCGCCGGTGTAGATCTGGTATTGCAGGTTGAGTTTCAGGCTGCGCGTCAGCTCGCAATCCAGAACCGCGAACAGGGTCTTGCGTCCCGAAACGAAGTTCGGCGCGTTCGCCGGCGAGACGCCGCCGAGATCGTGGAACAGCAGCAGCGCCGGCATCAGGTTGATGCCGGCAAAGATCTGGTCGTAGGTGAGCCGCACGAGCGCGCGGTAGCCCCACGAGAAATCCGTGGCGAAGCCCTTGACCTGCTGCGTTGGGTTGATACGCAGGCTGTTGGGCTGGCCGTTAGGATCGCCGGTGCCATCCGCGCCGGGGCTGTGGTGCGTGCGGTCGCCGGCGCCTTCGAGCTGCAGCCGCTCCAACGGCGGCAGGTCGAACACGTTCTCGCCACCGACTTCCACCACCAGCAACAGCGAATCCGCGCCAAACGGGTTTTCGGTGGCACTGAGCTGGCGAATGCCGACCAGCGAAAACTGGCCGACCCGGAAGCGCTCGTAGCCGCGGATCCGATCGTGGGCACTGATCTGCACACCGCGGTACACGCTTAGGAAATCCGGCACCGCCGTGCGATTGCCGGGAATGGTGAACGGCGCCGCAGAACCGAGCACACCGCTAGGTACCGGGATGTTCTGTGGCGGAAAGGCAGGTGATTCGGCCGCAAAGATCACGTCGGACACCGCGATCTGCAGTGGCATGTTCGGGCGGAAGGCGTATTCGCCCGCCAGCGACCAATGGCCGACCGTGGTATTGAAGCTCAAGCCCAGGAGGTCGATGTCCTCCGGATAATCGAGGTAAGGGCGCATCGTATCGACCGGCAGCGGTTCCAGGCCGCCGACGGGATTGATCGAGCCATTGAAGCCGCGGCAGGCGATCAAGGCGCCGATAAACGAGCCCGGCGGCGCATTGCGCGTGCACGAGGCGTCCGCGGCGTAGGCGCTCAGATACGGCACGCGGCTGTGATAGTGGAGGTAATACAGGCCAAACTCGGTGCCAGCATTGAAGTTTTCCGAGTAATACTTGAGCTGGGCGCCAAACTGGCCGGTGTCGCGCGGATCGCCGTAGTGCTCGTCCAGCAGATAAGCCGTGCGGGTAGAACTGGTAATCAACGCCTTCGGCATGGGCGGCCGGTACTTGCGGTTCGGATCCTGCGCATACTGTCCCAGCCCGACGATCAGGAAACGTCCGCCGCCGAGCACGTTGCTGGTGGAGAAGAAGCTGCCTTCGGCGTCGAGGATCACCGGCACCCAGCCGAGCTGGTAGAACAGTTCTCCGGAAAAACCGCCACCCAGCTCCCCCGCCACCGTGATCGCCGGCACCGCCTGGCGGAACTCGTTGACCTGCCCACCCGGCATGCGCACGACGTTGGCGTCGTAGGGATTGATCTCGTTGAGCGTGTTGAACTGCGTCAGCACCGCCTCGCCCCAGGTCACCATCTGGTTACCGAGCGTCAGGCTGCGGCGTTCGTCGCCGATCGACACGAACGCCTCGCGCCATTTGTAGCCGCGGGCGAAGCGGCCGGTGAGGTCGTTGCTGCGCTCAGTATGCGCCGGCTGGAACAGTGTGTTGTTGTGTGTTTCCTGGAACGCCACGTTGGCCGGATCGTAGAACAGGATGCCGCGCAGCTTCGCCGTCACCGGCCCGTACGAAAACGTGAGCGTCGGCGTCAGCTTGGTGGTCGCGGCGACGACGTCGTACTTGCCGTAGTTCATATCGCCGTTGTCGGTGTTCACCCCGGCAAAAGCACCGGCCGCGTGCACCAAGCGTTCGTTGGGCGCGGGATTGCCGCTCAGCGACATGCAGTCGTCCGGCTGGCACAGTGTCTGCTGCCCCGGCACGTCGGTCTTGCCCAGCAACTGCGCAGCGCGGGCCTGCATGCGCCAGGCCACGCCGGCGGTGAAAAATCCGCTCAGGCCCAGTTCCGCGCCGCGCCACTGCAGATCGAGTCCATCGGCGCGCGCGGCGGCGGCGGCCAGCAGAACGCACAGTGCCAGACTGCGATGGCCACCCACGCTCGGCATCTCCTCCCCCGTTCCCGTAGTTTGCGCGGTCTGCGTCGCGCCTGTGTCCCAGCGTTCTTATAGCCCGCCCGCGCTAGGCAATCTCGACCTTGCGGGACATACTCTTGGCGAGGGGGGACAGCTTCCGGCCCCGATTGATACCGATCCACATCACATGCGCCGGGAAGAGACCACACTGAACACCTGGGCGATCGCCCTGGTGCGCACGCTCGACACTTGCGGTTGCGACAGCCGCGCGCTACTGCAGCGCGCCGGCCTCGAGCCCGCACTGCTGCAGAATCCGAACGGCCGGGTACCGGTCAGCACTATGGTCCGCTTGTGGCGGCTGGCGGTAGAGGCCAGCGGCGATCCCTGTCTGGGCCTCAAGGCTGCCTCCTTCATCCAGCCGGCGACGTTCCACAGCCTCGGCCTCGCTCTGCTCGCCAGCCAGAATCTGGAAGACGCGCTGCAGCGCTCCGCGCGCTTTTCGCGCATCGTCAGCAGCGCAGTCGAGATGCACATTGAGCAGGTCCCGCGGGGTTTGAAGCAGGTCGTGCACTGGCGTGCCGACCCTCCGGTGGTCGAGGAGGCGATCGACCTGCTGATGGCCTCGACGCTGAAGATGGGCCTGCTGCTGCTCGGCATGGACCCGCACCGGCCCCGTCCGCTGGAACTGCACCTGCGGCGCAGCGCCACGCCGGCGATGCGCGCCGAGTTCGAGGCCTATTTCCGCTGCCCGATCCAGTTCGAAGCGGACGAGGACTCCTTGTTCATCCCGCGCGAATGGGCGCAACTGCCGCTGCCGATGGCGAACCCGCAGTTGGCCCGCCAGAACGACCTGGTGGTGATGGAGTACCTGGCGCGCTTCGACGCCGCGCGCCTGTCCGATAAAGTCCGCGCCGAGCTGATCTCGCGCCTCCCCGCCGGCGAACCGGCGCGCGCGGACGTGGCGGCGGCGCTGCACTTGTCGGAGAAGACGCTGCAGCGCCACCTCAAGGAAGAAGCAACCAGCTACCAAGCGCTACTCGACGAAGTCCGCCGTGACCTGGCGCTGCAATACCTGCACGAAGAACCGGCCTCGGTGTGCGAGGTCGCCTTCCGCCTCGGCTTCTCTGACCAGAGCAGCTTCACCCGCGCGTTCCGCCGCTGGACCGGCGTCACTCCGGGGGAATTCCGCAGTCAGCCCCTCAAAGTCTGAGCAGGCGCCCGGTCACGGCGCTGGCGTGACGACGGACGGCAGCGCGTCCGCCGACACCGGGCAGCCCAGCGCCTCGAACGCGGCGCGCGACATGTGCGCGCCATAGGGATAGTAGGGTCCCATGACTTCCGCCTCGTGCTGTCCCGGCGGCCCGGGCACATATTGAATGGCGTAAGGAAACTGCGTTTGCGGCAACGGCAGCATGTTGCGGTAGATCAGCAGGCCGTTGTCGCTGGGCCCCCAGTCCAGCCAGTTCACGCCGCAGGCGGGCGTCGCATTGTCCGGCCGGTCCGCGGAACGGCTCACGACGATCACGCCGCGGTCCTGGTCGTCGCGCAGCAGCTGCTCGTCGTACAGGCAGGCGTACGAAACCAGGGTGTTGGCGTCATTGCTGCATAGGGACCAGTAGCGCATGTCCCCGTCCGGCATCGGGCTGCGTCCGTCCGAAGTGTAGGGCGCGTCCGGAAAACGCGCGTGGATCGCCACCAGATCTCCGAGCTGGCGCGAGATCGCGGCGTAGATGTAGCGATTGTCGCGATTGCTGGCGAAGCCGCCGCCGCCGCTGGTCGGCGAGCCGACGGTTTCATAGACCAGCGGACCCAGCGGCGTGTTGTAGACGCGGCTGGCTTCAGAAGACTGCAGCGAAAAGAACTTCAACCACAGCAGGTTCTGGAACGCGGCGGTGTTTAGCGGCACGTCGGCAAGCAAGTCCGGGACGTCGGCCAGATTCGGGATCAGGAAGCTGAGCTGATCCAGCGCATTGCAGGCCCCCGGACCCGACAGCGCGCTGCCGTCCGCCATCACGAAGCGGATGTGCGGCAAGCCGCCGTCGCCGGTGGCGTCGCGGCCGTCATCCGGCACGTACACACGGTAGAACACCACCGCCAAATTGAACGGCAACTGCGCCGTGCCCACGGTCTGCGCGCTGTACAGGGTGTTTGCCGCGCGTTGCGCCGGATCCGACGGCGGCACCGCCGCGACCAGTCGCACACTGTAGTCGCGCGCCGCGGCGTTGCGGTCGGCGCCGGCGGGGAATGGATTGGTCGAACCGGTGTGCGGCTGAATCTCGAAATCGCTGAGCGCGTCCACCGGCTGCAGCAGTTCATCGTACAGGTTGTATGACATGTAGCGCGCATGCGGAAAACGTCCGTCGAACTCCACTGCCCCACCGGGCGGAATCGCCAGCAGCGCCACCCAGTAGTTGGCGTAGGTATCCGGAAACAGCGTGTTGATCTGCGAGTTGAGCAGCCACAGGCAGTCGCGCTCGTCGCCGGTCGCCGCAACCGGCGTCGGTCCGGCGCTGCCGCCGCCCGCCGGGTCGGGGATGCTGCTGCCTCCGCAGCCGCCCGCCAGCAGCGTCAGCGCCGCACCGAAAACGCGGACGCGCCAATGGCGGGCAGCCGTCGTCTCAGCGCGTGGCTGCGCGGCGCTTGAGGCCGGCGTGATCGAAGTAGTCGTCACCGAACTTGTCCAGATGCGCTGCTTCGACGGCGTCAACCGCGGCTGCCACGCTCGCACTCCATACCGCGAGCAACATCCCCAGACGATGCGCAACACTCCCCGCCCCTCCAGATCGTTGTCTTGAAAACATAGCAGCCACCGCTGCAGCCGTCTTGGCCGCGGAAGACATTCGATGGACTGGGCGGGACAGGCACGGTGTCCCGGCCACGCTGTCCCGCGCTGCCCATGAATTGACCGGCAAGGCCAAGACGACAGCGACGCCGTCTCCTAAGGTGCGGAGCACAACGAGACTGGAGAGAGGACGGCGTGGGAGGACTGCGCAATTATCTGCAGCGCGCCATGGCACCACGCGCAGTGGTCGCGTTGTCGCGGTTGCCGCGCACACCGTGGGCGGCGCGCAAGCGCGTCGAGTTGTACTTCGCCTACGACGATCCCTACGCCGCGGTTGCCCTGCCCGGCCTGCTGCGGATCGTGCATGCGCGCGGCGCCCCGCTCTCACTTTATCCCCTCGTGGAACGCGGTATCGCCGGCGACCCGGCGGCGGAGCAGCGCCGCGCTTACGCGATCATGGATGCCAACCGGCTCGCGCAGCGCGACGGCCGTCGCTTGTCGCGCAAGCTGCCGCTGACCGCGGGGGAATGCGCCTTCCTCGCCGCATGGACCGAAGCCGCGCGCCACGACACCGGCAGCGCCGACTTCGCGGCGGCGGTTCTGGAGAAGCTGTGGTTCAACAGTACAGGTGGAGTGCCGCGCGAGGCCTGCGCACAGTTGCACCGCGTCCACTTGCATCGCGATCCGCCACCGGATGAAGCGCCCTGGCGCCAGGCGCTGGCGCGGAACGCGCGTCGTCTGCGCCGCAAGGGGCATTGGGAGTCGCCGGCGGCGCGCGTAGGCGGCGCATGGTATTTCGCTCATGAACGCCTGCCGCAGATTGACGCGCGGCTCGCGGCGCTCCGTCGGTAAGCGCCATGCCGCTGCCGCAGCTCGAGTACTTCTTCTCCTTCCGCAGTCCTTATTCCTACCTGTCTGCGCCGCGCGCTTTCGCGTTGCCACAGCGCTACGCGGTCGAGCTGGTGTGGCGCGGAGTCCGGCCGATGGCGATGCGCGGCCAGCCGCTGCCGCGCGCCAAGCAGTTCTATATCTTGCGCGATGCCGCGCGCGAAGCGCAGCGCCTGGGTCTGCCGTTCGGCCGCATCTACGACCCGCTGGGCGAAGGCGTGTGGCGTTGTCTATGCATTGCCGAATACGCCAACGAACGCGGCCGGCTCGCCGCTTTCGTAACCTGCGCGGCGCGCGCGATCTGGGCCGAGGGCGCGAACGTCGCGCACGACGCGCCCTTGCGAACCGTGTGCGAGCGCGCGGGGCTGTCTTGGGACGC
>Ga0209581_1001274_pt1 | contig 31057 bp, 28 predicted proteins | sample Coa_R2_FD_187160 | JGI IMG/M metagenome (GOLD analysis project Ga0209581, IMG submission 187160) | Surface soil microbial communities from Centralia Pennsylvania, which are recovering from an underground coalmine fire - Coalmine... | ecosystem: Environmental > Terrestrial > Soil > Unclassified ...
GTTGGCCTGAATGTCGACCAGGTAATTGTTGATCTTGACGACGTCGCTCCAGCGCGCGCCGGCCCCCGCCAGGGCGCGGGTCATGTTCTCGAAGGCCTGCGCGCATTGCGCCCGGAAATCGCCCGGTGCGCCGACGAACTGGTTGTTCATGTCGAGGCCGAGCTGACCCGCCAGATAGATCAAACGGTTCGGCCCGGTCGCTTCGACGACGTAGGAATAACCCGGCGGCTTCGCCAAGGTGGTTGGATTGGAAAACCGCAGATTTCCGGCCATATGTCCCTCCCTTTGCTCTCAATTTCTTTTTCGTGCTGGACGCTTCTTGATCTCCTCGAGCAGTCCAAGCCGCTGCCCGAGCCATTTCGTCGTCGGCGCCTGAATCAAGATCGTCATCAGGATCGCGATGAATGTGATGGCGGCGATGATCTGCGCACCCGGCGCCTTCATGCCGAGCAGCAGGCCGGCGAGCGCCGCGGGGATGACGCCGGTTTCGCGCGTCCAACACATGAACAGCATTTCGTTGAAACTCCATCTGGCGCGGCGGTCGGGCAGCGCGCAGGCAAAGACCGTGACCGGCCGCGCGACCAGCATGAAGATCAAGACGACGCCGATGCCGCCGAGCCAGTACAGACTCATGAGGTGGAAATCGACCTGGGCGCCGAGCAGGATGAAAATGAACAGGCGCATGATGAATGCGGTCGTCATGACAAAATCATCGAGCTTCTGCGCTTCGCCCGCCTGCATCGTGAAGCCGAAGGCACCCTTGTTGCCGACCACAATGCCGAACACGAACACGGCCATAAAGCCGCTCGCCTGCAGACCGTCGGCGGCGAAATAGGCGCCGATCACCGCCACCAGCGTCACCACCGGCGCGTATTCCGCGAGGAAACCCCAGCGATCATGCGCGATCACCAGCGCGGCGAGGTAGCCGAGAGTTGCCCCGGCAACAATGCCGATGCCGGCCTGCTTGAGCAGATCGAACAGCGAGCCGGCAAGCGAGAATTCCCCCGTGCCCATGGCCACAGCCAGCACGCCGAAAGTGACGATCGCACCCATGGCGTCGTTGAACGCCGATTCGCTCATCACCGTCTGCGCGACCCGATCCCGTATTTTGACCTGGCGGAAGATCGGCACCAGCGTCGCGGGATCGGTCGAGGCGAGCGCGGCGCCCATCAGCAGCGCCACCATCCAGGGCACGCCGAGCACTGCGTGCGCGGCAAGGCCGGTGACCGCTCCGGTGATCAGCACGCCGACCGTCGAGATGACGACGATTGTGATCCACACCCGTTTCAGAACTTCCAGGCGCAACGACGCGCCGCCGTCGAAGAGGATATAGCTCGCGCCGAACAGCAGGATGATCTGGTAGAGCGCGGAATCGGCCTTGACGTTGACAAGACCCAACCCGGCCGGGCCGATGGCGATGCCGACGATCAGGAACACCGCCACGTCCGGGATTTTTATTCTTTGCGCGACGAGGCCGGTCACCGTGCCGACGGCCAGCACGAGCGCGCCGAACATCAGAGTTTGTTTGGCAAGTTCAATGGCGGGCGAGGCTTCCACTTCGTTTCCCCCGTCGTCGGCTTGAAAACCGGATGCCGGCGCAAATTTTCTTGTCGTTGGCGCGGGATGCTGCCCGACAGGTCCTGAAAGCACAAGGTGACCCGCTGCGGACACTCTGCCGAATTCGGCGTCGGCCACGCTGCCGCCGGCCTCCCGCTCGGCCGCAGGTTTGGCGCCGCCGCAGCGCCGAAACGCCGCCGCCGCGATACGTCCGGAACGCCTTAACGCTTTGTCGCAATGGCGCTTGACCGCGCCCCGGCCTTGGGCAGAGTCCGGTCATATCAATCGGGCAGGCCTGCATGATGCGCAAATCGGCTTTGCAATGGGCGGCACTGCTGGTGGTGACCGTGTTGGCGGGGCCGGCCGCGGCGGCGCCGCGCTGTCAGAACACCGGCAATTTCGACCGCTGGCTCGCCGACTTCAAGAAAGACGCGCTGGCGCAAGGCATCTCGCCGCAGGTCATGGCGGAAGCTGCGCCCGATATGACGTTCGATCCCGCCATCATCCGGCGCGACCAGGGCCAGGCGGTGTTCAACCTCACCTTCCTGCAATTCTCCGACAAGCTGATCGCCGGCTACCGCATGCAGAACGGCATGGAGGCGATGAAGAAAAACGCCGCCGTGTTTGCGCGCGTCGAGAAAGAATATGGCGTGCCGGCGCCGGTGCTGACCGCGTTCTGGGGGCTGGAGAGCGACTTCGGCAAGATGTTCGGCAATTACCGCATCATTCGCGCGCTCACCACGCTCGCCTATGACTGCCGGCGCCCCGAATTCTTCCGCCAGCAATTGATCGACTCGCTGCGTATCGTGCAGCGCGGCGATCAGCGCATCGACGAAATGGTCGGCGACTGGGCCGGCGAATTCGGCGGCATGCAGTTCACCGCCTCCGATTACCTCAAGAACGCCGTCGATTTCGACGGCGACGGCCGCCGCGACCTCATCCACAGCATCCCGGACACGCTGGCGTCCGCGGCCAATTTCCTCGTCAGTCTCGGCTGGCGGCGCGGCGAGCCGTGGCTGCAGGAAGTGCGCGTGCCGCAGACCCTGAAATGGGAAGAAGCCGACCTCAACATCCAACATCCGGTGTCGCAATGGGCGGCATGGGGCGTAAAGCCCGTCTACGGCCAGTTCCCGGCCGGGTCGCTGCCCGCCGCGCTGCTGCTGCCGATGGGACGGCACGGGCCGGCCTTCCTCGCCTATCCGAACTTCAAGGCGTTCCTCGGCTGGAATTCGGCCTTTGTCTATTCGACGACGGTCGCCTATTTCGCCACGCGCCTGAACGGCGCGCCGGTCGTGGATCATAGCGCTGCCAAGACGGTTGTTCCGCTGTCCACCGAACAGATGATGGACTTGCAGCGGCTGCTGGCCAAGCAGGGCTATGACGTCGGTGAGCCGGACGGCAAGCTCGGCAATGCGACGCGCACGGCGGTGAAGAAGGCGCAGCTCAAGGCCGGCCTGCCGGCCGATTCCTGGCCGACGCCGGAACTGCTGGCGCGCCTAGAGGGCAGCCGCGCGGCGCGCTGATGCTTCAGCCCGGCTTGATGCCGGCGAACTTGATGACCTTCGCCCACTTTGCCGCGTCGTCGGCGATCATCTTGCCGAACTCCGCCGGCGTGAGCGGCTGCGCCACGTCGGCGGAAATTGCGGCGAAGCGCTGCCGCACCGTGGCGTCGGCGAGGCCGGCATTGATCTGCTTGTTCAGTGTTGCGATCGCCGCCGCGGGCGTATTCTTCGGCGCGCCGATGCCGGTCCACGCGCTCGCCTCGTAACCCTTCACGAATTCGCCGATCGCGGGCACGCCGGGCAAAATGTCGATCGGCTTTGCCGTCGTGACCGCGAGCGCGCGCAGCTTGCCGGCCTTGATCTGCGGCACGGCTGTCGGCGTGACGTCGAACATGACCTGGACGCGGCCGGCCACCAGATCGGTGACCGCGGGGGTCGAGCCGCGATAGGGCACGTGCAGCATGTCGATCCCGGTCATGAACTTGAACAGCTCGCCGGCGACATGTTGCGGCCCGCCGATGCCGGCCGAGGCCATATTGACCTTGCCCGGGTTGGCTTTGGCATAGGCGATGAATTCCGGCACCGTTTTTGCCGGGAAATCCGGATGCACCTCCATCACCAGCGCGACGCGCGTCAGCGGCGCGACCGGCACGATGTCGCGCAGGAAATCGAAGTTCGTGTTCTCGCGCAGCGCCGCGTTGATCGTGTTCTGCGCGTTGATCAGGAGCAACGTGTAACCGTCGGGCGCCGCGCGGCCCGCCTCTTCGGTGGCGATGTTGCCGGCAGCGCCTGGCCGCACATCGATCACGAATTGCTGGCCAAGATGATCCGACAGCCACTGCCCGATGAGGCGCGCCGTGAGGTCGGAGGAACTGCCGGCCGCCTGTCCGACCAGGATGTGCACCGGGCGCGAGGGATAGGCTTGCGCCGCAGCAACCCGCGGCAGGGCCGGCAGCAGGCCGGCGCCCGCGGCAAAGCGAAGAAAATCTCGACGTGTCGATGTCATTGATGGTCCCCAGTCTGTGCGCGCGGGCGCGCGCTGTCCTGAACTCTTCGGAACCATAAGGCCATTCGCGAGACCGCGGAAGCGGGCTTTGCCGCGCCGCAAGCGCGCGATCAGTGCGGTGCCGAGCCTTCGATGGACAAGTCCCGCCCGGCGCTGACGCCGCTGCCACCGATTTCCATTGCCCAATAGCGGCGGCCGCTTTTCGACACCGCGGAAGCGATTGCCTGGCAGCCGCCCAGCGCCAAATTGGCGCGGTGATGCGACGACTGCATCCACGCGCGCATGGCGCAGGCTTCATCGGCACAGCCGACCGCGACGTTCTCGGCGGTTGCGCCGGAGGGGCCGCGATGGCGCTTGAAACCGGCATGATCGAGGCTGTTGCGGCGCGCCATGTCATTGGCGTGCTGCTGGGCAAGCGCGTAGAGCTGCGAGCAATCGGCGTGCACGACGCGGGTGTCGACGCCGCTCAGCAGAACGAGCGTAGCAACAGCAACAGAGACCGATCGCAGCGTCATGGCCAGAACCCAGGTCTGGCGTCACGCGACGCCGACTACTCCGCAGCGATCCGCACTTCCGGCGCTGCCGCCTTGATGTCGGGCGTGACGTGGCTTTCGAACTTGGCGAAGTTCTTCTGGAACATCTCGACCAGCGCGCGCGCGGTCTTGTCGAATTCGGCCTTGTTCTTCCAGGTCTTGATCGGATTGAGCAGATGCGGCTCGACGCCCTTGACCGAAGTCGGCACCGAGAAGCCGAAATAGGGATCGGTGCGGAAGTCGGCGTCCTTGAGCGAGCCGTTGAGCGCTGCGGTCACCAGCGTGCGCGTCGCCTTGATCGGCATGCGGCGGCCTTCGCCGTATTTGCCGCCGGTCCACCCCGAATTGACCAGCCAGACGTCGACCTTGTGCTTGTTGATGTCCTCTTTCAGCAGGTCGGCATAGACCGCCGGATGCCGCGGCAGGAACGGCGCGCCGAAGCAGGTGGAGAATTCCGGCTGCACGCCGACCAGACCTTTCTCCGTGCCCGCGACCTTGGCCGTGTAGCCGGAGAGGAAGTGATACATCGCCTGATTGGGGTCGAGCTTGGCGACCGGCGGCATGACGCCGTAGGCGTCTGCGGTCAGGAAGATAATGTTCTTCGGGTGACCGGCGCGCCCGGTGCGCGACGCATTCGGAATGAAGTCGAGCGGATAGGCCGAACGCGTGTTCTCGGTCTTGGAGCCGTCGTTGTAATCGGGCACGCGGGTGACAGGGTCGTAGACGACATTCTCCAGCACCGCGCCGAAGCGGTTGGTGGCGTCCCAGATCATCGGCTCGGCTTCTTGGCTGAGCTTGATGCACTTGGCGTAGCAACCACCCTCGAAATTGAAGATGCCGTCCGGGCCCCAGCCGGTCTCGTCGTCGCCGATAAGGATACGGTGCGGATCGGCCGACAGCGTGGTCTTGCCGGTGCCGGACAGACCGAAGAACAGCGCGCTCTCGCCGTCGTGGCTGACATTGGCCGAACAATGCATCGGCACGACGTTCTCGGCCGGCAGATAAAAATTCAGCGTCGTGAACACCGACTTCTTCATCTCGCCGGCATAGGACGAGCCGCAGATCAGGACGATCTTGCGGCTAAAGTCGATCGCCACCATGGTGTCGGAGCCGTCGCGGCCACCGTGACGTTTGGCGTCCGGCCGAAACGACGGCAGGTCGACGATGGTGAGTTCGGGGACGAATTTATCGAGATCGGCGCGATCGGGACGAATCAAGAGCTGACGGATGAACAGCGAATGCCAGGCGAGCTCGGTGAAGACGCGCGTCCTGATCCGATATTTCGGATCGGCGCCGCCGTAGAGATCCTGCGCGAACAGCTTCTTGCCTTTGCAGTGGGCCTGGAAGTCGGCAAGCAGGTTGTCGAAGTTTTCCTTCGACATTTTGCGATTGCCGTCCCACCACACCGAATCACGGGTGAGATCGTCGACGACCGTGTGCTTGTCCTTGGGCGAGCGTCCGGTGTGATGACCGGTGAAGGCGGACAACGCGCCCCCCGCAACGATCGACGCTTCGTTTGCGGCGATGGCGTGCTCGTAGAGTGGCGCTTCGGTCAGATTCCAATGAACCGCGCCGAGGTCTTTGAAACCGAATTTGTCTGCGCCGTAGGCGCTGTTGCGCACTCCAGTTTCTTGCACGCTCATTCCTCCCAAACGCGACTGGCCGCCAATCCTCTCGCGGCCAACAAGTCAATTCTAACACCCGGGCTTTGAAGTGGCGCGACCATAGTCACCAAGCGCCTCAAAGCCAAGAACAATTGCGATGCGCCGCATGCAGATTTCATTGCGCTGCATCAATATCGGCCGGCGATGATGTCCGGTAAATCACCTATCCCGCGGCGGCGCGATATTAACCAGGACATCAGGACTTAGGTTTCACCGCGTCCCCGGGCCGCGAGCTCCTTGAGGACCGCGCGCAAAGGACCGGGTCCGGTAACGCGCTGCGGGAATGTAAGCCGCAACGCCATGCGGCCGAGTTGCAATTCGATACCCTCGGGGTCGACCCCCACGCATTTCCATTCGCCGTCCGGTGCTCCGCACAGCCGCGTGGCATAAAGCCGGCAGGCCTGAGCGTGATCGGCGTTCATGTGCGCGACGGCTTCGTCTTCTGCCGCCTGCAGTGCTTCGGCGCCGGCGAGGTCGGTCAAAATGTCGCGCGCGGCAAGATCGACGATGCGGCCGAAGCCCGCGACCAGATGTGCGCGATCGATGTCCATGCGGTAGAATGCGAAATCGGCGAAGCCCGCATACATCTCTGCGTCGGGATGCCGGCGCAGATAGGCGGCGCGCGCCGCCGTGTCGTCGGTCGCAGCGAGCGTCCCCATTAGCATGACTCGCGCGCCTTCGAGCGGATCGCCCGCCTTGCGCTCGTCGAGCATCAATGAGGCCCGCGGGTCGGCGAGAACGTTCTTGGTGTGCAGCGCGAGCTTTGACAGCAGCAGAAGTGGCGAGCCATCCGGGGCGCTGGCGACGTTCACCAACGAGCAATAAGGATCGCCCGACCCCGCCATCAGCGTCGCCAATGCAGCACTCCGGCCTTCGCGCATCAGCTTTTTGGCCGCCAAACGGGCGTCGAACACAGGATCGGGCTTCATTGCCGCGTCATTTCGTTAACGATAAGCGGGCCGCGGCCGCTTCTTTCGGCCGCCGCCCTTGAAATCGCTACCGAATCACATAGTTGTTGCAAAGAGGTCACAATTCAGCCCCCGTTTGTGGGGTTCAAAACGCGCGGGACGTCTGACCTACCGAGGCAGCAAGAGGGGCTTTCATGCCGACAATCGCTCTCGTCGACGACGACCGCAACATCCTCACCTCGGTGTCGATGGCTCTCGAATCCGAAGGCTATCGCATCATGACCTACACCGACGGCGCCTCCGCCCTCGACGGCTTCAAGACCTCGCCGCCCGATCTTGCCATCCTCGACATCAAGATGCCGCGCATGGACGGCATGGAGACGCTGCGCCGGCTGCGCCAGAAAACCGATATCCCCGTGATCTTCCTCACCTCCAAGGACGAGGAGATCGACGAACTGTTCGGCCTCAAGATGGGGGCCGACGACTTCATCCGCAAACCGTTCTCGCAGCGCCTGCTGGTCGAGCGCGTCAAGGCCGTGCTGCGCCGCGCCGGCGGCAAGGACGGCGTGCCGGTCAAGGAAATCGACGCCGCCAAGGTGCTCGAGCGCGGCCAGCTGCGCATGGACCCCGAGCGCCATACCTGCACCTGGAAGAACGAGCCGGTCACCCTCACGGTCACCGAATTCCTGATCCTGCAGGCGCTCGCCACCCGGCCCGGCGTGGTGAAAAGCCGCAACGCGCTGATGGACGCCGCCTACGACGACCAGGTCTACGTCGACGACCGCACCATCGACAGCCACATCAAGCGGCTGCGCAAGAAATTCAAGTCGGTCGACGACGATTTCGAGATGATCGAGACCCTTTACGGCGTCGGCTATCGCTTCAAGGAAGCATGACGCATTGTTAATGGGCGGCGGACTGACGAGCGTCCCCGTCTTGCGGTAAAATCTCGCGGGCGACCCTAACGTCCACCGGATTGAACGACGTGCTCGATCGAACCGCGGAAACGGAAATCCCGACGCCCGCCGCCGAGGCCGAAGGCCACGGCGAGCAAGCGGCACGTCCGCCGCAGCGACGCTTCGCCGGCCTGCGCGGCCTGGCGCGTTCGGCCTGGACGTTCTTCGTCACGCAAAGCTTCTCCAGTCTGACGCGCCGCATCGTCATCCTCAACCTGGCCGGCCTCGTCGTGCTGGTCACCGGCGTGCTCTATCTGTCGCAATTCCGCGCCGGACTGATCGACGCGCGCGTGCAGAGCCTGCTCACCCAGGGCGAAATCATCGCCGGCGCCATCGCCGCCTCCGCCACCGTCGACACCGACGCCATCACCATCGACCCCGACCGTCTGCTCGAATTGCAGCCGGGCGAGAGCTACGGGCCGCCCGACGATTCGTTGAGCGGCGTCGAATTTCCGATCAACCCCGAGCGGGTGGCGCCGGTGCTGCGCCGCCTGATCTCGCCGACCAAGACGCGCGCGCGCATCTACGACCGCGAGGGCGTGCTGATCATCGACAGCCGCAATCTCTACGGCCGCGGCGACGTGCTGCGCTTCGATCTGCCGCCGCCCTCGGCGCAGAAGCCCGGCCTCGTCGAGCGCATCTTCATCGAGGCCCGCCGCTGGTTCGGCCGCGGCGATCTTCCGCTTTATACCGAGCTCGGGCCGGAAAACGGCAAGGGCTATTCGGAAGTCGAGCAGGCGCTCGACGGCCTGCACGCCAGCATGGTGCGCGTCAACGACCGCGGCGAAGTGATCGTCTCGGTGGCGGTGCCGGTACAGCGCTTCCGCGCCGTGCGCGGCGCGCTGATGCTGTCGACGCAAGGCGCCGATATCAACGAGATGGTCGAGGCCGAGCGCCTGGCCATCGTCAAGGTGTTCCTGGTCGCCGCCGGCGTCATGATCGTGCTGTCGATGCTGCTCGCCGGCACCATCGCCGGCCCGGTGCGGCGCCTGGCCGACGGCGCCGAACGCGTGCGCCGGCGCATCCGCAACCGCATCGAAATTCCCGACTTCACGCGCCGCCGCGACGAGATCGGCCACCTGTCCGGCGCGCTGCGCGACATGACCAACGCGCTGTACACGCGCATCGAGGCGATCGAGAGCTTCGCCGCCGACGTCGCGCACGAACTGCGCAATCCGCTGACCTCGCTGCGTTCGGCGGTGGAGACGCTGCCGCTCGCTAAGACCGAGGAAAGCCGCAAGCGCCTGCTCGAGGTGATCGAGCACGACGTGCGCCGGCTCGACCGCCTGATCTCCGATATTTCCGACGCCAGCCGCCTCGACGCCGAATTGCAGCGCCAGGAAGCAAGCCCGGTCGAGCTCGCCAAATTGCTCGAGGCGCTGGTCAAGGCGGCCAACGAGATCCGCACCGACGACGTCACCGTGACGCTGCGCTTCGAAGGCGGCCCGCCCGACAGCTTCAAGGTGCCCGGCCACGATTCCCGTCTCGGCCAGGTGGTGAGCAACCTGGTCGACAATGCGCGCTCGTTCTCGCCGCCCGGCGGCAGCGTGCGCATCACCTGCCGGCGCCTGAAGGACGAGATCGAGATCGTCGTCGATGACGACGGCCCCGGCATCCAGCCCGACGCCTTGGACAAGATCTTCGAGCGCTTCTACACCGACCGGCCCAATCAGAGCTTCGGCCAGAATTCCGGGCTCGGCCTGTCGATCGTCAAACAGATCGTCGAAGCGCACGGCGGCAGCATCGGCGTCGAAAACCGCAGCGCGCCCGGCGGCAAGGTGCTCGGCGCCCGCTTCACCGTGCGCCTGCCGGCGCAGTGAGCCGGAGGGATGCCGCGGCCCGGCCACGAATTCTCTTCACCTCCCCCCTTGTGGGGGAGGTCGATCAGCGCCGGCTCGCCGGCGTTGATCGGGAGGGGGGTAAGCGACAAAGTTCGGCGCAGAGTTCCACCCCCTTCCCCAACCCTCGCCCACAAGGCGGGAGGAAGCACTCTGTGCTCGTGGCTCAATGACTCAAACCGCGACCATCCACGCCTCCGCAGTGCTGATCGGGCCCAAGGCGGTTCTGATCCGCGGGCCGGCGGGCGCCGGCAAGTCGCAACTGGCCTTTCAGCTGCTGCAAAGTGCCCTGGCCTGGACGCGGCTGGTGGCGGACGACCGCTGCCTTGTCGAAGTGCACCACGGCCGGCTGCTGGTGCGGCCGGCTGACGAGCTCGCGGGTCTCATCGAAATCCGCGGCCTCGGCATCCGCCGCCTGCCCTATGAGCGAATTGCCGCAGTCGGTCTGGTGGTCGACCTGGATTCGGCGGATGCCGCCCGGCTGCCGGCCCGGGACGCCGGGCAAACCAGCCTGGAGGGGGTCATTTTACCGCGCCTCGCCGTCGGTAAAGGCATGGCGGCCATGCCCCTGGTGACGGCTTTCCTCAGGCAACTGCCGGCGGCCGATTGACCGGCCTTTGCGGCTGGGCTACGCCCGCCAGCCCGCGCTTCGGTAGCGAAAATTAACCACAGCGGCCTAGGATCGCCGCCGCCGAAAACGGACCTGACGAGCACCTCTGGTGGCCTTACCTTCCCGCAGTGCAGCAGAGCACCTATATACCGAAGGCCCTTGCAAGGGGGCTACAATTGAGCCTGAATGTGCGCCTTTTCGTGCGGTGCAGCGTAGCGCCCGCGTGGAGTCCGGGATGATCGGCCTCGTGTTAGTGACCCATGGGCGGCTCGCCGTAGAGTTCCGCTCGGCGCTGGAGCACGTGGTCGGCCCGCAGCGTCAGGTCGAGGCGGTCACCATCGGTCCGGACGACGATGTCGAGCAGTGTCGCAAGCACATCCTCGATGCCGTCAAGCGCGTCGACGGCGGCGACGGCGTCGTCATTCTCACCGACATGTTCGGCGGTACACCCTCCAACCTCGCCATATCCGTCATGAGCCAGCCCAAGGTCGAGGTGCTGGCCGGCATCAATCTCCCCATGCTGATCAAGCTCGCCAAAGTGCGCGAGACCGCCTCGCTGCAGGACGCGGTCGCCGCCGCTCAGGAAGCCGGCCGCAAGTACTGCACCATCGCCAGCCGCGTGCTCAGCGGTAAATGAGCGATCCTGCCGGAAGCCCGGTCGTCCGCGAGGTCGAGATCGTCAACAAGAAGGGCCTGCACGCCCGCGCCTCGGCGAAATTCGTGCAGACTGCCGAACAATTCGATGCCGCCATCACCGTCACCCGCGGGCACGAATCCGTCGGCGGCACCTCGATCATGGGGCTGATGATGCTGGCGGCAGGGCCCGGCGTTACCATCACCATCAGCGCCACCGGCAGAGAGGCCGCAGCGGCGGTCGAGGCCCTGTGCGCGCTGGTGGCCTCGCGCTTCGGCGAGGAGGACTAACCCCGGCGCCCAGGTATGCTAGTTTGCCCTCAAGCGCAGAGCCGGCGCGGGGCAAACGGAGGAACTCATGGCTGACAAGGACACACCGACGGACGGCGGCGCGGCACAGCGCCCGCAGGTCTCATTGCGCTATGTCGACCATCCCGACCTTGCCGAGACCTTCGCCGACAGCATCGGCAATCTGTCCTTCGACGGCCAGTCGCTGCGCATCGAATTCACCGTCACCCGCATGGACGAGGTCAAACAGGGCCAGCCCATGACCGGCCGGCGCTACCCGGCCTGCCGCCTGGTGATGCCCCCCGGCGCCGCCGTCGACCTGATCAACCGCATGCAGCAGGTGGCGGCCGCCCTGACCCAGGCCGGCGTGCTGCGCCAGAACCCGGCCCAAGGCGCCGCGGCGCCCGCCAAGCGCAGCTAGGCGCCTGCGGCCGACATAAAGAAATCTTTATATATTCATTGCGGGCGGCGCGCCTGCCTGTTATAGGCACGGCCAATTCCCAACCATTTTTGTCAGTTCGTAAGGACCGTCATGACCGCTTCCGCCAAGCCGAAGGCCAAGACCGGCGACTTCGTCGTCAAGGACATTGCGCTCGCCGCCTGGGGCCGCAATGAGATCAACATCGCCGAAACCGAGATGCCCGGCCTGATGGCGACGCGCGAGGAATACGGCCCGCAGCAGCCGCTGCGCGGCGCCCGCATCGCCGGCTCGCTGCACATGACCATCCAGACCGCGGTGCTGATCGAGACGCTGACGCACCTCGGCGCCGACGTGCGCTGGGCCTCGTGCAACATCTATTCGACGCAGGACCACGCCGCAGCCGCCATCGCCCAGGCCGGCGTCCCGGTGTTCGCCGTCAAGGGCGAGAGCCTGACCGACTACTGGGACTACACCCACCGCATCTTCGAATGGCACGACGGCGGCGGCCCGAACATGATCCTCGACGACGGCGGCGACGCCACGCTGCTGCTGCATCTCGGCATGCAGGCCGAGAGCAATCCGGGCGTGCTGGCGCATCCCGGCAACGAGGAAGAGGAAGTGCTGTTCGCCGCCATCAAGAAGCGGCTGAAGGACAAGCCCGGCTGGTACACCAAGACCTGCAAGGCGATCAAAGGCGTCACCGAGGAGACCACCACCGGCGTGCACCGGCTCTACCAGATGGCCAAGGAAGGCCGCCTGATGTTTCCGGCGATCAACGTCAACGACTCGGTCACCAAGTCGAAGTTCGACAACCTCTACGGCTGCCGGGAATCGCTGGTCGACGGCATCCGCCGCGGCACCGACGTGATGATGGCGGGCAAGGTGGCGATGGTCGCCGGTTTCGGCGACGTCGGCAAAGGCTCGGCGGCGAGCCTACGCCAGGCCGGCTGCCGCGTCATGGTGTCGGAGATCGATCCGATCTGCGCGCTGCAGGCGGCGATGGAGGGCTATGAAGTCACGACCATGGAGGACGCGGCGAGCCGCGCCGACATCTTCGTCACCGCCACCGGCAATGTCGACGTCATCACGCTCGACCACATGCGCAAGATGAAGGACCGCGCCATCGTCTGCAACATCGGCCACTTCGACAGCGAGATCCAGGTGGCGGCGCTGAAGAACCTGAAGTGGAACAACATCAAGCCGCAGGTCGACGAGATCCAGTTCCCCGACGGCAAGCGCATCATCCTGTTGTCGGAAGGCCGCCTGGTGAACCTCGGCAACGCCATGGGCCATCCGAGCTTCGTCATGAGCTCGTCCTTCACCAACCAGACGCTGGCGCAGATCGAGTTGTGGACCAATCCCGGCAAGTACGAGAACAAGGTCTATACGCTGCCCAAGCATCTCGACGAGAAGGTGGCGCGGCTGCACCTCGACAAGATCGGCGTCAAGCTGACCAAGCTCACCGACAAGCAGTCGACCTATATCGGCGTCGCCAAGGACGGGCCCTACAAGGCGGATCATTACCGGTATTGATCGGCGGCCGGCGACCAGTCTTGACCGGTCACCCTTCGAGGCTCGGCGCAACGGGTCCGCGCGAAGCGCGGGTCCGATGGACGAACGGCAGGCACCGAGCGGCGGCATCGCAGAGCTACGTACATCTCCTGAGGCGCCGTTTGATCGGCATCAAGCCGGCCGCCGGCGGCCGGTCAATGATGCGGGGCAATCCGATGGAGCTTGCTATGCGCAAATTCTCACGACATGCCATCGCCCAAGTCGACTGGGACACCGCCGCTTCGTGGAGCACGGCGCTCTGGCTGCTGGCCGCGACCTATCTGCTGGCGACCTTCCAGAGTTATTGAGCACTCGATCCGTCACCCTGAGGTGGCTGCACCAGCGCGTCGGCGCAAAGCGCGGCCCGATGGCGCGGGCCTCGAAAAGCGACGACCGGGGATGCAGTGCCGGTCATCCTTCGCGGCTCGCTGCGCTCGCGCCCCGGAATGACAAGTTGATCTCCTTGCCGCGGCGCAATGCGAGTGTTATCTGCCGCGCATGACGGCGGCGCCCATCCAGAACATCCGCAATTTCTCCATTGTCGCGCACATCGATCATGGCAAGTCGACGCTGGCCGACCGGCTGATCCAGCTTTGCGGCGGGCTCGAGGAGCGCGAGATGGTCGAGCAGGTGCTCGACTCCATGGACATCGAGCGCGAGCGCGGCATCACCATCAAGGCACAGACGGTGCGCCTCAAATACCGGGCGCGCGACGGCAAGGACTACATCCTCAACCTCATCGACACCCCCGGCCACGTCGACTTCGCCTACGAGGTCAACCGCTCGCTCGCCGCGGTCGAGGGCTCGCTGCTGGTGGTCGACGCCTCCCAGGGCGTCGAGGCGCAGACGCTCGCCAATGTCTATCAGGCGATCGACAACGGCCACGAGATCGTGCCGGTGCTCAACAAGGTGGATTTGCCGGCCGCCGAGCCCGCCAAGGTCAAGCAGCAGATCGAGGACGTTATCGGGCTCGATGCCTCGAACGCCATCGAGATTTCCGCCAAGACCGGGCTCAACGTGCCGGAGGTGCTCGAAGCCATCGTTACGCGGCTGCCGCCGCCGAAGGGCGACCGCGAGGCGCCGCTGAAGGCGCTCCTGGTCGACAGCTGGTACGACGTCTATCTCGGCGTCGTCGTCCTGGTGCGCGTGGTCGACGGCGTGCTCGCCAAGGGCCAGCGCATCCACATGATGGGCACGGATGCCTCCTACGAGGTCGACCGCGTCGGCGTGTTCACGCCGAAGCTCATGCCGGCCGACGAGCTCGGCCCCGGCGAGATCGGCATGCTCACCGCCTCGATCAAGGAGGTCGCCGACACCCGCGTCGGCGACACCATTACCGACGAGAGGCGGCCGGTCGACAAGCCGCTGCCCGGCTTCCGCCCGGCGATTCCCGTCGTGTTCTGCGGCCTGTTCCCGGTCGATGCGGCGAACTTCGAGGACCTGCGCGCGGCGATGGGCAAGCTGCGCTTGAACGACGCGAGCTTCACCTACGAGATGGAGACAAGCGCCGCGCTCGGCTTCGGCTTCCGCTGCGGCTTCCTCGGCCTGTTGCACCTCGAGATCATCCAGGAGCGGCTGTCGCGCGAGTTCAACCTCGATCTCATCGCCACCGCGCCCTCGGTCATCTACAAGATCAAGCTGACCAACGGCAAAGACCTGGAGATCCACAATCCGGTCGACATGCCGGACCCCAACCACATCGAGGAGACGCAGGAGCCCTGGATCGAGGCCACCATCCTGACGCCCGACGAATATCTCGGCTCCGTGCTCAAGCTGTGCCAGGACCGCCGCGGCGCGCAGAAGGAGCTCACTTATGTCGGCAACCGCGCCATGGTGAAATACGACCTGCCGCTCAACGAGGTGGTGTTCGATTTCTACGACCGGCTCAAATCGGTGTCGCGCGGCTACGCCTCGTTCGACTATCACCTCACCGACTACCGCCCCGCCGACCTCGTCAAATTGCAGATGCTGGTGAACGGCGAGCCGGTCGATGCGCTCGCCATGCTGGTGCACAAGACCCGCGCCGAGACGCGCGGCCGCGCCATGGCCGAGAAGCTGAAAGAGCTGATCCCGCCGCACATGTTCCAGGTGCCGATCCAGGCCGCCATCGGCGGCAAGATCATCGCCCGCGAGACGGTGCGCGCCTTCCGCAAGGACGTCACGGCGAAGTGCTACGGCGGCGACGCCACGCGTAAGCGCAAATTGCTCGACAAGCAGCGCGAGGGCAAAAAGAAGATGCGCCAGTTCGGCAAGGTCGACATCCCGCAGGAAGCCTTCATCGCCGCGCTGAAGGTGGATGTGTGACGGCTTATCCCTCCCCTGAAAGGGGAGGGTCCGGCGCCAACGGGTCCGCGCCAAGCGCGGCCCGATGACAGGGTCCGCGCCGGGGGTGAGGTCAACTCTCAATTGGACACAAGCCCCACCCGGCCGCTCGCTGGCGCTCGCGTCCACCCTCCCCGCAAGCGGGGAGGGATTACGCGGAAGCGTTACAGCCCGAACAGCGCCTCGGCATTGCCGTGCGCGATGCGCTCGCGCTCGGCGGCGCTGATCGGCAGCTCGTTGAGGAAGGCCAGCGCCTCGGTCATCGAACCATACGGGTAGTCGACCGAGAACATGATGCGCTCGATGCCGACCTCGGCCAGCAGATTCTGAAAGGTCGCGGCGAAATTGAAGCCGGCGAAGGTGTAATGCACGTTCTGCCGCAGATAGTCGCCGAGCGAGCGCTGGAGCTTGCCGGCCGGCAATCCTTTGCCCTGGTGTTGCAGCCGCGGCAGCATGAACGGCAGCCCCTCGCCCATGTGGCCGATGACGATCTGCAGCTTCGGGAAGCGGTCGAACACGCCGCGCAGCATCATGCGGATGAGGTGCACGCCGGTTTCGATGTGCCAGCCCCAGCCCGGGCCGGCGAGCATGAATGTTTCCGCCGGCGAGAAGCCGCCATAGGAGGCCTCGATCACCGGCTTCGGCGGCAGCGTCGGGTGCAGGTAGATCGGCACGCCGAGCGCCTCGGCGCATTCCAGGATCGGCCAGAAGAATGCGTCGTCGAGGTAGCGGCCGCGGCTATGGCCGTTGATCACGGCGCCCTTGAAGCCGTCGCTGCGCACGCGCCGTTCGAGCTCGGCCGCGGCCTTGTCGGGCGCCGGCGTCGGCAGCGCGGCGAGCCCGGCAAAGCGCGCCGGGTGCCGGCGCAGCGCCGCGGCCAGCGCATCGTTGGCCTCGCGCGCGGTCGCGATCGCCACATCGGCATCCGACTGCTCCGTGCCGGGGAAGTTGAGCGACAAAAGCTGCATGTCGAGCCCGGCCGCATCCATCTCGGCGATGCGCTTGTCGCCAAGATCGCCGAGCTGCTCGAAGATCCTGGCGGCATAGGCGCCGCCGGACCTCAGCATGCCCTCCTTGAAGCCGCGCCCGGCGCCGGCGAGAAAGGCGGGCGTGGTGAAGTGCTCTTCAAGCGCAATGGTCCGCATCGTGCCCCCTGTGGCCGGGTCCACCGGCGACAAAGCGCATCGGACGAGCCTGGGTCAAGTCCGGCGGCTAGCGATTCCAGTAATGCCGCACGCCGAGGTCGCCGCTCGACATTTCCGGCGCCTCGTCGGCTTCGTTGAAAATGTCCTCGAAGTCGCGCGCGTGGCCGCGGGCGCGGCTGTTGCGGATGGCGCGCCGCGGACGATCGTCGTCGTCATCGTCATAATAGTAGGACGGGCCGCGGCTGCGGCCGATGCGCGCCGGAGGTTCGTCGTCGGCGTAGCGCCCGCGCCGCGCGCTGCTCATCATCAGGCCCGATGGCCGGTCGCCGGTGACGACGATGCGCGTCGCATTGCGGTTGGCCTGCACCAGCCGGAACAGCGTGGTGGCGTTGTTGGGGTGCAGGCGGATGCAGCCATGCGAGGCCGGGGTGCCGAGGCGGCCGATCTCATACGAGCCGTGGATGGCGTAGCCGCCGTTGAAGAAGATCGAATGCGGCATCGGCGACCAGTCGTAGCGGCGCGAGAACCACGACACTTCCATGCGCTCGACGCCGTAGGTGCCGTTCGGCGTGTTGTAGCCGGCACGCGCCGTCGACACCGGCCACTCGTAGCGCGGTACGCCGTCGACCGCGACGGTGAGGCGCTGCGTCGACTTGTTGACGACGATGACGACGCCGGCCTGCGCCGATGCCATGCCGCAGGCCAAGGCCGCGAGCGTGGCGCAGACAATCGCGATACGGGTCATCATTTGCGAGCCCCAATCCGGCCGACGCGGGCCACAGCCACCCGGCACGGCGCGACCCGCTTCGACCGGGGTCCGCCGGCACCGGCTTTGCCCTCAGCATCGCCCCGGATGGCGCGCTTTGTAAAGCTTCGTTAACCATAAAAGTCTCTGAAAATTCTAACTATTTTGCTCCGGCCCGGGCCCGGGGGGAAACCGCGGGATTAAGCCATCCTGTGCATTTGACCTGACAGCGGAAAACGGAAAGCGTAGACGACGATCATGCTCGATCGCATCGTGGTCCTGCTGGCGCTGTCGGCTGCCTTCATCGGCGGCACGCTGTTGCTCATCGATCAGTATTCGGTGGCGCAGGCGCCGCCGGCGGCGACCGCGCCGGCCCCGCCGGCCGATCAGGCCACCGCGCCGGGACCCGCGCCGGCGGCACCGGCCGAGACCGCCGCCCCTCAACCGGCTGCCCCTGTTCCCGCGCCGGCCGCGGCCGCTCCGTCCGAGCCCGCGCCCGTGGCGACCGCGCCGCCCGAGCCCGCGCCCGCGCCGGTCGTCACCACGCCTGCCCCGGCGCCGGCGCCCGTCGTCACCGCGCCTGTTCCGCCGCCAACGCCGGCGCCGGTCGTCACCGCGCCGCTGCCGCCGGAAAGACCGGCTTTGTCGGCGGCCGACAAGATCAAGGGCGTCGCCGCCAAGTTCCTGTTCGCGGCGAAGAAGCTGCCGAGCATCGGCAAGGCCATGGCCATCGGCTACTACCCGCGCGGCTGCCTGCAAGGCGCCGTCGAATTGCCGCCCGACGGACCGACCTGGGAGGTCATGCGGCTGTCGCGCAACCGCAACTGGGGCCATCCTGAGCTGGTGCAGTTCCTCAAGCGGTTCGCCCCGCTCGCCGCCAAGGCGACCGGCTGGCACGGCATCCTGGTCGGCGACATGGCGCAGCCGCGCGGCGGCCCGCTGCCGTTCGGTCACACCAGCCATCAGATCGGCCTCGACGTCGACATCTGGTTCATGCCGAAGCCGGACCGCGTGCTGACCAGGGAGGAGCGCGAGAAGATCTCCGCCATCAACCTGGTCGCCGAGGACTGGAAGCACGTCGACCCGAAGATGTGGACGCCGGCGCACGCCGCCTTCATCCGCACCGCCGCCGAGCAGCCCGAGGTCGAGCGCGTGCTGGTCAATGCCGCCATCAAGAAGAAGCTGTGCGAGATGCAGGGCAGCAGCCACCCGTCATGGATGGACAAGGTGCGGCCCTGGTACGGCCATCACGACCACATCCATGTGCGGCTGAAGTGCCCGGCGGATTCGCCGAACTGCCGCGCCCAGCCGCCGGTGCCGGGCGACGCCGGTTGCGCCGACAAGGAACTCGCCTTCTGGTTCTCCGACAAGGTGCTGCACCCGCAGCGCTCGCCGACGCCGGCCAAGCCGAAGCCGGGACTGACCTTGGCCGACCTGCCGCCGGCCTGCAAAACCGTGCTGGCGGCGCCGGACAACATCAAGAACGCCGCGGCCGACAAGCAGTAATCCATCGCTTCGGTTGATCCACCGATCGCGGAGCGAGATTTCCCCGCGCTGCGGCCCTGCGCTAGACTTGCGGCCATGACCGACAACCTCGACATCCTGCGCGCGCTGGAAAAGAAGGTGCTGTGGCTGGCGAGCTGGATGATCCACAACGCCAACCACCTGCGCGAGAACACCGACGGCCTCAAGGTCGGCGGCCATCAGGCCTCCTCCGCCTCGCTCGCCACCATCATGACGGCGCTTTACTTCGACGTGCTCAAGCCGGCCGACCGCGTCGCCGTCAAGCCGCACGCCTCGCCGATCTTCCACGCCATCCAGTATCTGCTCGGCAAGCAGACACAGGAGCGCTTGGAAAATTTCCGCGGTTTCAAGGGCGCGCAGAGCTACCCCTCGCGCACCAAGGACGTCGACGACGTCGATTTCTCCACCGGCTCGGTGGGGCTCGGCGTGGCGCAGACCTTGTTCGCCTCGCTCACCCAGGACTACGTGCGCATGCACGGCTGGGGCCTCGAGCGCCCGGAAGGCCGCATGATCGCGCTGGTCGGCGACGCCGAGCTCGACGAGGGCAACGTGTTCGAGGCCGTGCTCGAAGGCTGGAAGCAGGGCCTGCGCAATTGCTGGTGGATCATCGACTACAACCGGCAGAGCCTCGACGCCGTGGTGCGCGAGGGCCTGTGGGAGCGCTACGAGCAGCTGTTCAAGAATTTCGGCTGGGAGGTCGTCATTTTGAAGTACGGCTCCCTGCAGCAGGCGGCGTTCAGGGAGCCGGGCGGCGCGCGGCTGAAAGAATGGATCGACAACTGCCCGAACTCGCTCTACTCGGCGCTGGTGTTCGCCGGCGGCGCCGCCTGGCGCAAGCGCCTCAATGACGAGATCGGCGACCAGGGCGAGGTGTCGCGCCTGATCGAGAAGCGCTCGGACGCCGAGCTCGCCGCGCTGATGAACAATCTCGGCGGCCACGACCTCACGGCCATCCTCGACGCCCTGCATGCGGTGAAGCACGACAAGCCGACCTGCTTCATCGCCTATACCATCAAGGGCTTCGGCCTGCCGTTTGCCGGGCACAAGGACAACCATTCCGGCCTGATGACGCCGGCGCAGATGGACAGCTTCCGGCAGGCCAACAACGTGCGGCCCGGGCACGAATGGGACCGCCTCGAAGGCCTGCCGTCGCCGGAGCGGATCGAAGCCTTCCTCAAGCGCGTGCCGTTCGCGCAAGGCGGCGTGCGCCAGTTGCAGGCGCCGCGCATCGCCGTGCCCGAGGCGCTCGCCGTCACCATCCAGCCGACGATGTCGACGCAGACCGGCTTCGGCGCCATCCTCAACGAGATCGGCCGCGGCAGCGACGAGTTCGCCAGCCGCATCGTCACCGCCTCGCCCGACGTCACGGTCTCGACCAATCTCGGCCCCTGGGTCAACCGCCGCGGCCTGTTCGCGCGCGAGCACCTCGCCGACACCTTCAAGAGCGAGCAGATCCCGTCGACCTTCAACTGGGAATTCTCGCGCAAGGGCCAGCACATCGAGCTCGGCATCGCCGAGGCCAACCTGTTCATCCTGCTGTCGGCGCTCGGCCTGTCGCACGTCATCAACGGCGTGCGCCTGCTGCCCGTCGGCACGCTGTACGATCCCTTCATCGCCCGCGGCCTCGATCAGCTCAATTACGCCTGCTACCAGGACGCCCGCTTCATGGTGGTGGCGACGCCGTCCGGCATCACGCTGGCGCCGGAAGGCGGCGCGCACCAGTCGGTCGCCGAGCCGCTGATCGGGCTGGCGCAGGACGGGATCGCCGCCTTCGAGCCGGCCTATGTCGACGAGCTCGCCGTCATCATGGCCTTCGCCTTCGATTACATGCAGAAGTCGGGCGGCGAGGTGTCGGAGCGCAACTGGCTGCGCGACGAAACCGGCGGCTCGGTCTATCTCAGGCTGTCGACGCGGCCGATCGAGCAGATCAAGCGGACGATGACCGGCGAGCTGCGCCAGGCCATCGTCGACGGCGCCTATTGGCTGCGCAAGCCCGGGCCGAACTGCCAGGTGGTGGTGGCCTATACCGGCGCCATCGCCCCGGAGGCGATCGAAGCGGTCGGCCTGATGGCCGAGGACCGCCGCGACGTCGGCCTGCTCGCGGTGACCTCGGCCGACCGGCTCAACGCCGGCTGGACCGCGGCGCAACGGGCGCGCGAGCGCGGCCTGGTGCACGCGCGTTCGCATATCGAACGGCTGCTCGCCGACGTGCCGTCGTTCTGCGGCATCGTCACCGTGCTCGACGGCCATCCGGCGACTTTGGCCTGGCTCGGCGCGGTCATGGGCCACCGCACGCGTTCGCTCGGCGTCGAGCATTTCGGCCAGACAGGCAGCCTCGCCGACCTCTACGAGCATTACGGCATCGACGCCAACGCCATCGTCGCCGCGGCGCAGGCCATCGCGCCGGGGCGGCCGATCCGGCACCTCAAGGCGCTGCCCTGACCGCGATGTGCTAGCCTGCCTGGATCTCGGGCGACGGAGCGTGTCATGGCCGACACCGACAAGGTCTTTGCCGGTTCGATTCCGGAAAACTACGAGCGCTATCTCGTGCCGCTGATCTTCGCGCCTTACGCCGCCGATCTTGGCCGGCGCTTGCAGGAGACCGGACCTGAGCGCGTGCTCGAGACCGCGGCGGGCACCGGCGTCGTCACCCGCGCCATCGCCGCGCGGCTGCCGGCGAGCGCCCGCATCACCGCGACCGACCTCAACGAGCCGATGCTCAACCATGCCAGGACGAGGCTCGCCGACCCGCGCGTCGCCTGGCGGACCGCCGACGCCCAGGCGCTGCCGTTCGACGATCAGAGCTTCGACGCCGTCGTCTGCCAGTTCGGCGCCATGTTCTTCCCCGACAAGGTCAAGGCCTACCGGGAAGCCCGCCGCGTCTTGAAGCCGGGCGGCCGGTTTCTGTTCAACGTCTGGGACAAGATTGCCGACAACGAGTTCGCCGACGTCGTCACGCAGACGGTCGGCGCCATGTTCCCGGACGACCCGCCGCTGTTTCTGGCGCGGACGCCGCACGGCCATCACGACGTCGCGCGCATCCGCGCCGACCTCACGGCGGCCGGCTTTGCCGAGATCGCCGCCGAAGGCAGAGACGAGCGCAGCAAGGCGGCGTCGCCGCGCGAGCCGGCGGTCGCCTATTGCGAGGGCACGCCGCTGCGCAACGAAATCGAGGCGCGTGACAAGGCCCGCCTGCAGGAAGCAACCGCGCGCTCGACCGAGGCCATCGCCCGGCGCTTCGGCACCGGCCCGGTCGACGGCCGCATCCGGGCGATCATCGTCACCGCGGTGAAATGAGGCGGACGCCTTCGCATCCCGCAGGCGCTGTGCATCCGACTGCCTACCGCGCATCCTCCAGCATCATCGCCGCGCCCTTTTCGGCGATCATGATGGTCGGCGAATTGGTGTTGCCGGAGGTGATCGACGGCATCACGGATGCATCGATCACGCGCAGGCCTTCGAGGCCGATGACGCGCAGCCGCGCGTCGACCACCGCGCGGGCATCGTCGTCGCGGCCCATCTTCGCCGTGCCGACGGGATGGAAGATGGTGGTGCCGATGTCGCCGGCGGCGCGTTCCAGCGCCGCCTCGTCGTCGCCCACCGAAGGTCCGGGCAGAAACTCGACCGGCGAATAGGGCTTGAGCGCCGGCTGCGCCGAGATCTGCCTCGTGATGCGGATCGATTGCGCGGCGATGCGGCGGTCTTCCGGCGTCGCCAGATAATTCGGCTGGATGGCCGGCGCCGCCGAAGGATCGGCCGACTTGAGCTTGATGTGGCCGCGGCTGGTCGGCCGCAAATTGGCGACGCTCGCCGTGAAGGCCGGGAACGGGTGCAAGGAATCGCCGAACTTGTCGAGCGACAAAGGCTGGATGTGGTACTGCAAATTCGGCCGCTCCTGCGTGGGATCGGAGCGGGTGAAGGCGCCGAGCTGCGACGGCGCCATGGTCAAGGGCCCGCGGCGGAACAGCGCGTAGTCGATGCCCATCTTGGCGCGCGCCAGAAGCGACGAATACATCTCGTTGAGCGTGCGGATGCCGGTGACCTTGTAGATCAGCCGCAGCTGCAGATGGTCGTGCAGATTGGCGCCGACGCCCGGCTTGTCGAGCAGCACCGGAATGCCGAGTCCGGCGAGGTCCTCGGCCGGGCCGACGCCCGACAGCATCATGATCTGCGGCGAGCCGATGGCGCCGGCCGCCAGCACGACCTCGCCGCGGCAGCGCGCCGAGCGCGCGACACCGCTTTGCCGGAAGCGCACGCCGGCGGCGCGCCTGCCGATGAAGGTCAGGCCCTCGACCAGGCAGCGCGTCTCCAGGCGCAGGTTCTTGCGGTTCAGCACCGGCTTCAGGAAGCCGCGCGCCGCCGACCAGCGCCGGCCGCGCTTCTGGTTGACGTGGAAATAGCACGAGCCTTCGTTGTCGCCGGTGTTGAAGTCGTCGATCTTGGGAATGCCGTATTGCTCGGCGGCGTCGCGCCAGGCGTCGATGATGTCCCAGCGCAGGCGCGGGAATTCCACGCGCCATTCGCCGCCGACGTCGTGGTGCTCGCTCTGCCCAAGAAAATGATCGACGTGCTTTTTGAAGTAGGGCTTGACGTCGTCCCACGACCAGCCGGGCAGGCCGAGCTGGCGCCAATGGTCGTAGTCCCCGGCCTGGCCGCGCATATAGACCATGGCGTTGATGGCGGAGGAGCCGCCGACCACCTTGCCGCGCGGATAATTGAGCACGCGGCCGTTGAGGCCGGGCTGGCTTTCCGTCTTGTACATCCAGTCGGAGCGCGGATTGCCGATGGCGAACAGATAGCCGACCGGGATGTGGAACCAGATCCAGTTGTCGTCGCCGCCGGCTTCCAGCAGCAGCACGCGCTTGCCCGGGTCTGCCGACAGCCGGTTGGCCAGCACGCAGCCGGCCGAGCCGGCGCCGACGATGATGTAGTCGAATTCGCCCTCGATGGGATTTCGATCTGCCATGGCGACCTCGTCATTACACCGTCATGGCCGGGCTTGTCCCGGCCATCCCGCTTCGGGAGGCATCCTGCCCGCCTGATCGAGACCGCCGGGACAAGCCCGGCGATGACAATCAACCAAGGACTTGCTAGGCTTATCTATCGACCTTTGACACGCCGTGCGCGCGTCAAAATGCCAGAACGGCGGTTCAGGCGCTGGTCATTTCTCAATTGATGGGATGCCCACCCGGCGCATTCGTGGCGCCTGAGGAGAACCGCTATGTTTGCAAGGCTATTCGTCGCGCTCGGTTTATTGCTCGTGCTTGCCGCCGCGCCGGCTGCCGCGCAGGACGCCGTGACCGTCTTTGCCGCGGCGTCGCTGAAAAACGCGCTCGACGAGGCCGACGCCGCCTTCACCAAGGCGACCGGCGTCAAGGTGACGGCGAGCTACGCCGCCTCCTCGGCGCTGGCGCGGCAGATCGAGCAAGGCGCGCCGGCGGACGTGTTCATCTCGGCCGATTTGCAGTGGATGGACTACGCGGCCGAGCACAGGCTGGTGAGGCCGGAAACGCGCGTCAACCTGCTCGGCAACCGGCTGGTGCTGATCGCGCCCAGGGATGCCGCGCTCGACACCGTGGCGATCGGCCAGGGCTTCGATCTTGCCCGGCTTGCCGGCGACGGCCGTATCGCGGTCGCCGATGTCGCCGCGGTGCCCGCCGGCAAATACGCCAAGGCGGCGCTGGAGAAGCTCGGCGCCTGGGCCGGCGTCGAAGCAAAGCTGGCCCAGGCCGAGAACGTGCGGGCGGCGCTTGCCTTCGTCGCGCGCGGCGAGACGCCGCTCGGCATCGTCTACGCCACCGACGCCAGCATCGAGCCCAAGGTGAAGATCGTCGGCGCCTTTCCCGACGGCTCCTATCCGCCGGTCACCTATCCGGTGGCGCAAACCACAGACAGCAGAAGCCCGGCCGCTGCCCGCTATCTCGCCTTCCTGCGGTCGCCCGCCGCCAAGGCGACGTTCGAGAAGTACGGGTTCAATTTTCTGATCATGCCGGTGTCGTAATGTTGGTCGAGCAACTTTGCTCCGTCATCCTGAGGTGGCCGCGCGAAAGCGCGGTCCTCGAAGGATGAAGGGGCATAGAGCTATGGGCCGTCACCCTTCGAGGCTCGCTACGCTCGCACCTCAGGGTGACGGAGACAGGCCGTGCTTGGGTTGACGACGAACGACTGGACCGCGGTGATGCTGTCGCTGCGCATCGCGCTGGTGGCGACCGCGGTGTCGCTGCCGGTCGGCATCGCCATTGCATTCGTGCTGGCGCGCAAGCAGTTCTGGGGCAAGGCGCTGCTCGACGCGCTCGTGCTGTTGCCGCTGGTGCTGCCGCCGGTGGTGACCGGCTATCTGCTGCTGATCACGCTGGGGCGCAAAGCGCCGGTCGGCGCCTTTCTCGCCGATCATTTCGGCATCGTGTTCTCGTTCCGCTGGACCGGCGCCGCGGTCTCCTGCGGCGTGATGGCGTTCCCGCTGATGGTGCGCGCCATCCGCCTGTCGATCGAGGCGGTCGACCGGCGGCTGGAGGACGCGGCGGCGACGCTCGGCGCCAGCCCGTTGTGGAATTTCGCCACCATCACCTTGCCGCTGGCGCTGCCCGGCGTCGTCGCCGGCAGCCTGCTCGCCTTTGCCCGCGCGCTCGGCGAGTTCGGCGCCACCATCACCTTCGTCTCCAACATCCCCGGCGAGACGCAGACCATCTCGGCGGCGATCTACACCCTGACCCAGGTGCCGGGCGGCGACGCCGCGGCGATGAAGCTCGTCGTCGTCTCGATCGCCATTTCGTTTGCGGCACTGATCGCCTCGGAGCTGCTCGCCCGCCGCGCCACCGCGCGGCTGCACGGGGGGTAGAAATGCGGCCGGCGGCAATCAACACCCCGTTCGTCCCCGCGCAAGCGGGGACCCAGAGCTACAATTCCGAAACTCACGTGCCCTGGCTCCTGGGTTCCCGCTTGCGCGGGAACGAACGGATATGGCGGGGCCCGTCGTGCTGACAGTCGAGGTTGAAAAGCAATTGGGCGACTTCCTGCTGCGCGCCAGCTTTGAGAGCACGGGCGGCGCGACCGCTTTGTTCGGGCCGTCCGGCGCCGGCAAGACCAGCATCATCAACATGATCGCCGGCCTGCTCACGCCCGGCCGCGGCCGCATTGTGCTCGACGGCGACGTGCTGTTCGACGGCGCGGCGCGCGTCAACGTGCCGGCGTGGCGGCGGCGCATCGGCTGTGTGTTCCAGGAAGGGCGGCTATTTCCCCATCTTTCGGTGCGGCACAATCTCGACTATGGCCGCTGGATGAGCGGCCTTGCCGACGACGCCAGAACCTTCGCCCATGTCGTCGACCTGCTCGACATCGGCACGCTGCTGGAGCGGCGGCCGGGCAGATTGTCGGGCGGCGAGCGCCAGCGCGTCGCCGTCGGCCGCGCGCTGTTGATGCGGCCGCGCCTGCTGCTGCTCGACGAGCCGCTCGCCTCCCTCGACGCCGCGCGCAAAGGCGACATCCTGCCTTACCTCGAACGTCTGCGCGACGAAGGCAGCGTGCCGATGATCTATGTCAGCCACGACGCATCGGAAGTGCGCCGCATCGCCGGCCGCGTGGTGCGGCTGGAGGCAGGCCGCGTGACGGCGGCGGGCGGGGTGGAGTTGCTGCTGTAAGCGGAGCGGCTGGCGCTCTTACCTTCTCCCCCTTGTGGGAGAAGGTGGATCGCGCGGAGGAAATCCGAGCGCGATCCGGATGAGGGGGTCGCTAGTACAGCAAGTTCAGCCCCCTCACCCGGCTCGCCTTCTCTATCGCTCCGGCTCGCCACCCTCTCCCACAAGGGGAGAGGGAAAGAGAGATTGTCGTACTGCTGCGCTATGATCCCCCCATGTTCCCGCCCTCCCGAATCGTCTGCCTGACCGAAGAGACCGTGGAGACGCTGTATCTTCTCGGCGAGCAGGCCCGTATCGTCGGCGTCTCGGGCTATGCAGTGCGTCCCGCCCAGGTGCGCAAGGAGAAGCCGCGCGTCTCGGCCTTCATCTCCGCCGACGTGCCGAAGATCCTGACGCTCGAACCCGATCTGGTGCTCGCCTTCTCCGATTTGCAGGCCGACATCGTCGCCGAATTGATCCGCGCCAATGTCGCCGTGCACGCCTTCAACCAGCGCGACGTCGCCGGCATCCTCGCCATGATCCGCACACTCGGCGCGCTGGTCGGCGCCACTGAAAAAGCCGAGGCGCTGGCCGCCACGCTCGCCGCGCGCGTCGACGCCGTGCACGAGCGCAGCATGAGCCTGCCGCGCCGGCCGCGGGTCTATTTCGAGGAATGGGACGAGCCGATGATCTCCGGCCTCGGCTGGGTGTCGGAGCTGATCGAGGCGGCCGGCGGCATCGAGGTGTTTCCCGAGCTCGCCGCCAGGAAGAACGCCAAGGACCGCATCGTCACGCCTGACGCGGTGATCGCCGCCAGGCCCGACATCATCATCGGCTCGTGGTGCGGCAAGAAATTCGTGGCCGCGAAGGTCGCCGCCCGCCCCGGCTTTGCCGGGGTTCCCGCGGTCGCCAGCGGCTGGCTGCGCGAGGTCAAATCCGCCCTCATCCTGCAACCGGGGCCGGCGGCGCTGACCGACGGGCTCGACGCGCTCGCCGCCATCGTCGCCGAATGGGCGAACGGGGCGCATCCGGCGGCTTTGGAATGAGCCCGCCGCCGTGCTATGACACCGGCACAGACAGGATTCCGACAATGACGAGCAAGACCCGCGATCTCGCCCTCGACGCCGCCCTGGTGGCTTTCCTCATCGCCCTCGACGTGGCGGCGCGCCTGCTGCCGCACGTGCCCGGCGTCATGCCGGTCGCCGCGAGCGGCCTGTTCGCCGCGCGTATGCTGCGCATGCCGGCGCTCGCCGTCATCGTGCCGGTGCTCGGCATGGTGCTGAGCGACGCCGGCCTGCCGGGAGAGGACTGGCGCATCCAGGCGGTCGGCTTTGCCGCCATCGCCATTCCCGCCGTCGCCGGCATCGCCTCGCGGCGCTGGACGGGGGCCGTGCCGGTGATCGTGGTGATCGTGCCGTCGTCGCTGTTGTTCTTCGTGCTGTCGAACGGCGCGGTCTGGGCCTTCAGCGGCATGTATGCGCCGGGCCTCGACGGCCTGGTGCAGTGCTATGTCGCGGCGCTGCCGTTCCTCGACAAGACCGTGCTCGGCGATCTGGTGTGGACCGCCGTGCTGTTCGGCGGCGCCTGGGCGGTCGCGCGCCGCCCGGCGCTCGACCGCGCGCTCTGACGGCCATCCGGGGCGGGCAATCGCTGCACCCGCGTCATTCCGGGGCGCGAGCGAAGCGAGCGAACCCGGAATCCAGGGTTTCTAAGCTACTGCACGACTTGTTCATAAAGATCGCGCCACTGCGGATTCGATTCTTCGATCAGCCGCAATTTCCAAGCGCGACGCCATTTCTTGATTTCTTTCTCGCGGGCGATGGCGTTGGTCGGATCGTCATATGCATCAAACCAGACAAGGCGTCCGACACCGTATCGTTGCGTAAAGCCACGGACGAGCTTGTTCTTGTGCTCATAAACGCGCCGGACGATCGTTTGTCACGCCCAAAGGGAGCGTGCCGTTTCGATCGCTGGCGAGCAGATGAACATAGTAGGCCATGCCCTGTGGCCCCTGGATTCCGGGTCCGCGGGCTTGCGCCCGCGTCCCGGAATGACAGCCGTCAGAAGTTCACCTTGTCGCCGCCCTTGAGCGACAGGATCTCGCGTGCCTCGTCGGGCCCGGCGATTTCGAGGCCGAGGCCCTCGAGGATCTTGCGCACCTGCGTCACCTGCTGCGCATTCGATTCGGCGAGCCGGCCCGGGCCGATCCACAACGAATCCTCCATGCCGACGCGGACATTGCCGCCCATCGAGGCCGCCATGGCGGCGACCCGCATCTGGTTGGCGCCGGCGCCGAGCACCGACCAGTGATAGTTGTCGCCGAGCAGGCGGTCGGCGGTGCGCTTCATCATGATGATGTCTTCCGGGTGCGGGCCGATGCCGCCGAGGATGCCGAACACCGACTGCACGAACAGCGGCGGCTTCACCAGACCGCGGTCGAGGAAGTGCCGCAGCGTGTAGAGATGGCCGATGTCATAGCACTCGATCTCGAAGCGGGTGTTGTTGCCGGCGCAGGTGGTGAGGATGTACTCGATGTCGGCGAAGGTGTTCTTGAACATGCCGGCCTTCGAACGCTCGAGATAGGGCTCCTCCCAGTCGTATTTGAACTTGCCCTTGTAGCGCGGGATCATCGGGTAGAGGCCGAAGTTCATCGTGCCCATGTTGAGGGAGGCGACCTCGGGCTTGAAGGTCGCGGCGGGGCGCACCCGCTCCTCCGCCGTCATGGTCGGGGCGCCGCCGGTGGTGATGTTCACCACGACGTTGGAGCGCTGCTTGATCACCCTGAGGAAAGGCGCGAAGGCCTCCGGCGTCTGGTCGGGGCGGCCGTCCTGCGGGTTGCGGGCGTGCAGGTGGACGATGGCCGCGCCTGCTTCGGCGGCGCCGATCGCGGCGTCGGCGATCTCCTGGGCGGTGACCGGCAGATGCGGCGACATCGACGGCGTGTGGATCGAGCCGGTGACGGCGCAGGTGATGATGACTTTACGCGACTTGGCCATGACGTTTCTTCCCGAATGAAGGCGGTGTTTTGATTTGGCGATTGGACTTGTCCGGCAATCCTAGAGTATCAGGCAGCCTCAAGTCACCTGCGCAGAGGTTGAGCAGCTTGGACGCAACCACGCGCTCCTCCGGCATCCTGATCGGCCTATTGTGCGGTGCCGGCGCCGCCTTCGGCTGGGCGGCGGGCTTCGTCGCCGCCAAGCACGGCATCGCCGCCGGCTTCTCGCCGGCCGACCTTGCCTTTCACCGCTATTTCTGGTCGGGGCTGCTGCTCATCCCGCTGATGCTGCGCACCGGCCTGCGCGACCTCGGCGGCATCGGCTGGGGCCGCGGCCTGGTGATGAGCGTGCTGTCGGGGCCGCCGCAGGCCTTTCTGGCCTATTCCGGCTTCGTGCTGGTGCCGCTCGGCCACGGCACCACCATCCAGCCCGCCTGCGCGGCGCTGTTCGGCATCATCCTGGCGACGGCGCTGCTGCGCGAGCGCATGACGCCGCAGCGCATCTTCGGCGCCGCCGCCATCATCGCCGGCCTCATGGTGTTCGGCGCCGAATCGGTGACGACCATCGGCGCCCACGGTGTCGGCGGCGACCTGTTGTTCGTCACCGCCGGCTGCTTCTGGGCGACGGCGGGCATCCTGCTGCGCCACTGGACCATGCCCGGCACCCGCGCCGTCGCCGCGGTCGGCACCATCTCGGTTGTCGTCATGGCGCCGCCGTTCCTGCTGCTCGAGGGCTACCGCCACATGCTGCAGCTCGGCGCCTGGGAAAACGCGCTGCAGATCCTGGTGCAGGGCCTGCTCGCCGGCGTGCTGCCGATCTACCTGTTCTCGCACGCCATCATGCTGCTCGGCGGCGGCCGCGCCTCGACCTTCCCGGCGCTGGTGCCGATCTTCGCCCTGGTGGTCGGCTATCTCACGCTCGGCGTGGTGCCGAGCCTGCCGCAGCTCGTCGGCCTGGTGATCGTGCTGGTCGGCTTCCGCTTCACGCTGCGCTAAATCCCTCCCCCGAAGGGGGAGGGTCCGGCGCGAAGCGCCGGGGGTGGGTCACCCACCAATTAGCATCGCACCCCACCCGGCTCGCTTCGCTCGCCACCCTCCCCGCAGAGCGGGGAGGGATAACAAAGCTCACTCCGGCCCGGCGTATTTGCCCGCGGTGTCGGGGAACATGGTCTTGATGATCTTGAACCTGGAGATGTCGACGGTCGCGTCCATGTGCAGGAAGATGACGGCGTCGCGCAACACCTTC
>Ga0209581_1001276_pt1 | contig 31026 bp, 20 predicted proteins | sample Coa_R2_FD_187160 | JGI IMG/M metagenome (GOLD analysis project Ga0209581, IMG submission 187160) | Surface soil microbial communities from Centralia Pennsylvania, which are recovering from an underground coalmine fire - Coalmine... | ecosystem: Environmental > Terrestrial > Soil > Unclassified ...
CGATCGTCTTCCGCGGCAGTGAGAACGATGACGCGCGTGGGAAGCGTGTCGAAATTGACTTCCTCGAGCACCGCGAGCCCGTCCTTGTCCGGCATGCGAAGGTCGAGCAGCAGAATGTCCGGCTTGAGCTTGGTGACAAGCTTGATGGCTTCGGCGCCGTTCTGGGCCTCGCCGACAATGGCGATGTCTTCGTCGCCGTCAAGGAGCTTGCGCAGACCATCGCGGAATATGGCGTGATCATCCGCCATCAGGACTCGAATCTGCTGTTTCGTCGTCTTAGCCATACTAGATCTTCTAGCCGATCGGTATTTCGACGGTCAGACGCGCCCCATGCCCCGGGTTCGACTCCACCGTCAGAACCCCATTTACGGTTCGCGTTCGCTCCTTGATGGAAATCGGACCCAGCCGCAGACGGTCCAGTTCATCACCCGTAAAACGCCCCGCAAAGCTGAAACCTTCGCCGTTATCGTCCACTACGAGCACGAGGCGGCTGTCATCCTGCGAAAGTTTTACCACGACATGGGTAGCCTTGGCATGTTTTTTTATGTTGTTGAGTGCTTCCCGGTAAATCTGGAAGATTTCGCGGCAGACGCGGTCCGGAGCGCGCAAATCAGCGGAATCGATGAGGAGATCGAGGGCTAGTTCCGATTCGTTGCGAAAGCGCTCGGCGAAGCCGCGCATCAGGTCCACGAGATCGGCGGACTGGACGCGGACCGGCCGAAGGTCGGTGACGAAGGTGCGGAGTTCGGCGGATTCGTTCTTGACCGTCTGACGCAGCCCAGCCAGGCTCGTCTCGACCTGGTCCGGGGCGCTCCTCGCGCGGCGGCGAAGAACGTCCAACTGGATTTCAATGCTGAGCAGCGTCTGGAGGATGCCGTCGTGGAGATCGCGGGCGATGCGGGAGCGTTCGGCTTCAATGGCGCGCGCGCGAAGATGGCGCAGGAGGAAGAGGTTTTCCAAGGATGGAGCGAGGTGACGGGCGACGCGCTCGAACCAGCCGAGGTCTTGCGCCTGAAAAGGCCGCTTTCCGCGCTTGCCGTTAATGAGAAACAGGCGGCCGGCGGGATGATCGCCTTGATCGAACGGAACGGTCATGAACGAACGGATGCCAAGTTCATTGATGGTCGGACCCGGTAAGCGGGGAAGGTTCTTGAGCGGCCGGCCGTTGCGGCGGTCCCAGCCAAAGCCGGAGCCTTGTCCGGCGAGCGAGTTCCAACAAAGAACCGCGTCCAGATCGTCGAGAAGAAAGCCATCGGAGCGGGAGAGCGAGAAGCTGTCCGGGGTGAGGCGCTCGCTTTCGCCGGATTTGAGTCGCCAGAGGAACAGGCGCTCGAGGTCGATGTCGCGATAGACCAGCATCGCCTCTTCGGCCTCGAAGGAGGCGGACAGCTCTTCGAGCAGCAGGCGAAGCGATTCGGCCAGCCCCTGATCGACCTGCATGGTGGCGGTGATGTGCGAGAGAAACTCGTTTTGGGCGGCAAAGCGTCGGCTGCGGTCGCCCATGAAGGCCAGTCCGGCGCCGGCGGCAAAGGTGGCGCCGGTGATGCCCAGCCAGGACACGACGCGCGTCCAACCGATTTCGCCGCGCACGGCCGTAACGAGCACAACGGTGATCGCCAGAACCCCGGCCACGGGAGCGGCCGCGCGGAATCCCCAACGGATGCCCGCGGCGAAGCAGAGAAAGAGATACGGAAACCAGACGGGCACGGCGTACGGACTGAGATAGACAAAAATGGCCAGTGCAAGAAGATCCACGACGAGCGGCAGGTGCCAGTCGCGCTCGGAGATGAAGTCTTCGAGAACGGCGACGAACAGGGCGAAGATCAAATAGATCACGAGGAACGTGACCGCGCGGTAGGCGGTGGGAGTGGTGCCGCGTTCAAAAACCGCGAGGAGCGCCAGAAGAATGATGATCGGGCGAAAGTAAACGATTTGCCGCTCAAAGTGGCGGCGATCGGCTTCATGAGGGCGCATGCGCGGGGACGAAGTTCCTCTGGTTAGTTTAGCAAGCAAGGGGCGGGGCGGGAGTTGCGCGATACAACAGGCGTTTCCAGGTAGCAAAGGGAGGGAAGTTGAGGAAATCGAGGAGGTCAAGCAGGCAAAGGAGCATCGCTACATTCGGCCTTTGCGCAGGCACGAGCTTACCACCGTAAGTAGTAACCTCATATTGGACTTGCCACTAAGTTAACCCGCGCTCTCGCTCCGTTGCTTTCTTTAGCTTCCTTTGTGTGCTCCTCTGCCTCTTCGGCTTCGGCTGGCCGGCGTGTTTCGAAGAGTTCGCTTGCCGTGATAAACTGGAGAACAAGTGGTGGGAGTAGCTCAGCTGGTAGAGCGTCGGACTGTGGCTCCGAATGTCGTGGGTTCAAATCCCATCTCCCACCCCACTTCTGATGTGTACAGTCCGGAGAGATCCTTTACAGAACGTACCGGACACATAGGTAATACTCTTGAGACAAGAGGGCTGTTCAAAGTCTTTTCCTCCAGATCCATATAACTGAGATCGCAGTCCACAATAATCACTTCGCTCGTCCCCTCCGCTCTTCTTTCATGCTTAGTTGTTGCCCTGTGAATTCCGGAGATTTTTTTGTATGAGTATTTACTGGATCAATTTCGCCTAAGCGCGCCTGAAAATTATGTCACGGCCACGCGGTAACGATTGGCTGCTCGATGATCTACGGATGCTGAAGCAGTCAGGTGTGGATGCGGCGTTTGCCGGTATGATGAATCATGCTGAAAATCAGGTGCAAGGGAGTGTTGTTCGATCTCGACGGCGTGCTGGTGGACTCAACGCCGGCGGTGGCGCGCGTATGGTCGTGGTGGGCGCGGGAACACGGCTTTAATCCGGAGGAAACGGTGCGGAAAGCGCATGGCCGTCCGAGCATTGCGACGATACGCGAACTGCTTCCGGACGCGGACCATGAAGCGGAAAACCGCGAAGTGGAGCGGCGCGAAATCGAGGACCTGGAAGGCGTCGTGCCGCTGCCCGGCGCGCTGGAGATCTTGAACGCCTTGCCTCAAACCAGCTGGGCGATCGCGACCTCCTGCACGAAGCCGCTGGCGCAGGTGCGCATACGCGCGGCAGGCTTGCCTTCGCCGCGATTCCTGGTGACGGCGGACGACATCCGGCAGGGCAAGCCCGATCCGGAACCGTACCTGAAGGCGGCCGAACTTCTCGGCTTGGAGGCGGAGGATTGCATCGTCATCGAAGACGCGCCCGCGGGAATTCGCGCGGGGAAAGCCTCAGGCGCGCGCGTTCTGGCTCTTCGCACGACCGAAAAAGAGGACCTGCTGCTCGCTGCCGGCGCGGACTGGATCGTGACGGATTGCAGCGCCATAAGCCTCGACGGGCTTCGCGTGCCGGAAGTGAGTCTCCTCCTCGAAGCTTGATTCCCCGATAAATCTTTGACTTGGGTTTCATCCGGCAAGTAGAATCTGCCCACCGCAGGTGGCCGAAGCAAAATTTGAACGAGGGAGCAATTTGATGAAGAGATTTTCCCGGCTCGGTATTTTCGGACTGGCGCTTCTCTTTGTGTTTGGAACGCAGTGGAACGCGCTGGCGCAGGAGAAGGACGAAAAGTCCGCGGAAAAGAAAACGGAAAAGCCCGCGGAAGGCACGGCGCCAAAGGAAGAATCCTCGACCACGGAACACACCATCAAGATTGGCGGACAGACGATTCCCTACAAGGCGATCGCGCAGACCATTCTGCTGAAGGATGAAAAAGGCGAGCCGGAAGCGCTGCTCTATTCAACGTCCTATATCCGCACGGACGTGAAAGATCCGAGCACCCGACCGCTGGCGTTTCTTTACAACGGCGGGCCGGGTTCCTCTTCGGTGTGGCTGCATATGGGCGCGTTCGGACCGCGCCGCGTGATTACCGTGAACGCGGGGATTACGCCGCCGGCGCCGTACAAGGCCGAGGACAACGGAAATTCCCTGCTGGACAAAGCGGACCTGGTCTTTGTCGATCCCATCGGAACGGGCTTCAGCCACGCGGTGGGCAAGGCGCAGAACAAGGATTTCTGGGGCGTGGATCAGGACGTCAAGTCGCTGGCGCAATTCATCAATATCTACGTGACGCGCTACAACCGCTGGAATTCGCCGAAGTTCTTGATCGGCGAAAGCTACGGGACGTTTCGCTCCGTGGCCCTGGGCAACTATCTGCAAGAGCAGGACAACATGTATTTGAACGGGATCGTGCTGATCTCCTCGGTGCTCGACCTAGGGACAATTTCTTTCCCGCCAGGGCACGACGAGCCCTACATCTACTACCTGCCGAGCTACGCGGCCACGGCGTGGTTCCACAAGGTGCTGAAGGACCGGCCGGCGGATGTGATGGCGTTCGTCGAATCGGCCCGCAAATTTGCAATGGGCGAATATGCCGGCGCTCTGGCAAAGGGCGACAAGCTGACGGACGCGGAAAAAGCCGACATGGCGAAGAAGCTTTCCCAGTTCACCGGCCTGAGTGAGGACTACCTGCTTAAAGCCAATCTGCGCGTGAACTTGCCGCAGTTCATGGAGGAACTGCAGCGGAGCCGCGGGCTGACCACCGGCAGGCTGGACGCGCGCTTTTCCGGACCGACGTATGACCTTCTTGCCGAATACGCGGAGTACGATCCCCAGGAAACGGCCATCAGCGGCGCGTTCGTTTCCGTGTTCAACTCTTACGTCCGCGAAGACTTGAAATTCGGCATGGACAAAACGTACATGGTGGCCGCGGATGGAGCGGGACGGCAATGGGATTGGAAACACCGTGGCGACCGCCAGTACGGGTTCCCGGGCGCGCCAAACGTGATGAATGATTTGATCCAGGCGGTGATCTCGAACCCGCACCTGAAGGTGGAAGTGGAAAACGGAATCTACGACCTGGCGACGCCGTTCTTGGCCACCGAATACACCATGGACCACCTGGGGCTGGCGCCGAATCTCCGCAAGAACATCAAGCTGCAGTATTACGAAGCAGGACACATGATGTACGTGCGCGATGAAGACCTTGCCAAGCTGAAGGCCAACGTGGGGAGTTTCATCGACGCGGCGTCGAAGCCCTGAAGCATCGCCCAGGTAAGCCCTTTTCTGCGTGAGGGATAGCGGGACTCCGTAACCAAAACGCTATCCCCGCCAGAACTCCTCCCCGCTGCGTCGCGCCCCTCCCGTAAACTGAAAGGGTCATCGGCGTGAGCCATCCAGGCGCCAGCTTGGCCGGTTCCCCGTTTATGACGGAGACCCATGGGTAACCCTCCAGAAACAGCAGTACCCCCGCAGGCTTCGGCTCCGGGAACCGTAGCTCCCAAGAGGCAAATTCACACGGCGCAGCTCATCACGGCGATGCTGAAGAGCGCCGGGCACGTCAGCGACCTGATTTTCTCGCCCGGGCGCGCTCCGCAGATCGAAGTGAGCGGCCAGCTCGTGGAGCTGAAGTTCAAGGGGCTCGAATGCCTGTCCGCTCAGGACACCAAACAAATTGCCGCCGATTTGATGGGGGACAACGAACACCCCGCGCGCAAGCTGGAGCAGGAAGGTTCGGCGGACTTGTCCTACGGCATCAACGGCGTGGGCAGATTCCGCGTGAACATCTTCCGGCAGCGCGGGAGCTGCGCGGTCGTGATGCGCGTGATTCCGGACAAGATTCCGAGCTTCGAGGAACTGCGGCTGCCGCTGGTGTTGCAGGAGATCGTGGAACTGCGCAACGGAATCGTGCTGGTCACCGGTCCGACTGGCTCGGGCAAGTCTTCCACGCTGGCCGCCATTCTCGACAAAATGAACTCGGAGAAGGCGTACCACATTTTGACGATCGAGGATCCCATCGAATTTCTGCACCGCCACAAGAAGGCGACGATTCACCAGCGTGAGCTGCACAGCGACACCCCGACCTTCTCCCTGGCGCTGCGGGCCGCGCTGCGGCAGGCGCCGAAAGTGATTCTGGTCGGCGAAATGCGCGACCGGGAGACGATCGAAATCGCGCTGGAAGCTTCGGAAACCGGCCACCTCGTGCTTTCGACGCTGCACACCATCGACGCGGCAAAGACCGTCGAACGCATCGTTGGCGTGTTCCCCCTTGCGGACCAGCAGGCGATTCGAACGCGGCTGGCGAAAGCGTTCCGCTACATCGTTTCGCAGCGCCTCTTGCCGAGAAAGGACGGCAAGGGCCGCATCGCCGCGATTGAAGTATTGAAGTCCACAATGCGCACCCGGGAGTACGTGGAAAAAGGCGAGAGCGAGGGCAAGACCTTGCTGGACGCCATGCGCGACGGAACCACGGAAGGGATGCAGCATTTTGACGGTGAGTTGGACAAGTTCATCCGCGAAGGGCTCGTCGATTTTGATACCGCTCTTGGATTCGCCACTAACGCTGGGAATCTACGCCTCGAACTGCAGGATTTCCTGGAAAATTCAGCCGGCAAGACAAGCAGGCAAGAAGCCGGCCGCGGCTCCGTGGTCGAAATCCAGCGATTCTAGCTTGCGGCAAGCCCCATTCCACCTGAAAATTCGGGGGCAATGTCTGCGCCCCTTCTGATTTGGACGCTTGCGATTCTTTTTGCCGCGGTGTCGTTCGCGGCGCTCTGGCCGCGCAGCCGCGCGAACCGCCCGATCTGCCTTGTTATCACGGCTATGGACCGGCTGGCAGGCCGGCGCTGGCTGGCGTTTGCGACGATTTTTGTTCTTGTCATCGTCGTCAGATTGTCCGTTCTTCCTCTCCTGCCCGTTCCCACTCCTGGAATCCATGATGAGTTCGGGTATTTGTTGCAGGCGGATACCTTCTGCCACGGGCGGCTCGCCAATCCCACGCCCGCGATGTGGGAGAGCTTCGAAACCTTCCATGTAAATTTCTTCCCCACCTACTCCGCGATGTATCCGCCGGCGCAGGGCGCCGTTCTCGCAGGTGGGCGATTGCTCGGCCAGCTTTGGATCGGCGTGATTCTGAGCAACGCCCTGATGTGCGCGCTCATCTATTGGGCGCTGCGCTGCTGGATGCCTTCGCGCTGGGCGCTTCTTGCTGCTCTTCTTGCCGCTTCGAAATTGTGCGTGACAACGTACTGGATCAACAGCTTCTGGGGAGGAGCCCCCGGAGCCATCGGCGGAGCCCTTGTGCTCGGCGCCATCGGAAGAATCCTCCGCCGGCCAAAGGCGAGCGACGCCGTGCTTCTCGGGCTCGGGATCAGCGTGCTGGCAAACAGCCGGCCCTTTGAAGGAGCGCTCTATTGCATTCCCATTGCGGCCGTCTTGTTCTTCTGGCTTGCGGGAAGGACGAAATCCGCGCCGGCGCTCAAGGATCGCTTGAGAAGAGTTCTGTTGCCGCTAAGTCTTGTGCTGCTCGCGAACTTCGCTTTCACGGGATATTACAACTGGCGGCTGACGGGCAGCCCGTACGAGTTCCCTGAAATGAAGAACTCGCGCGAATACGACGTTGGCGCGATTTTCCTGTGGCAGAAGCCGAAGCCTCCCAAAGAATACGGCAACGAACAGTTCGAGGAGTTCTACAACATCTGGGAGCGCAATCTTTACAATCGCACCTGGAACAGCTTCGAGGAACTAACGCGCCTGAAAGCGTACCGATTCTGGGTCACATTCGGTTGGTGGGGTTTGCTCTGCGCTGTGCCGGGAGTCTTGTATGTTTTGCAGCGCAAACGGATGCGCCTTCCCTTGGCATGCCTGGCGTTCGTTGCCGCGGGGGCGTTTGTGGTGACGTGGCCCTATCCGCACTACTTTTCGCCTGCCACGGCGGCAATCTACGCGTGCGCGGTCATGGCGATTCGCGGCGCGTTTCATTGGCGCCCGCGAAACCTTGCGCTTGGCCCGCTGTTGAGCCGCGCGGCTGTCCTCAGCCTGGTGCTTGAAATGACCGTTGCTGCCGCCGCGGGGCAGGCAGACGCTCTCGAATGGGGCGGGGCGCGCCTTTCGGCCAGAGTCGCGATCCTCAAGAAGCTCGAAGCAATACCGGGAAAACACCTGCTTATCGTGCGTTACGGTCGCGAACATAGCATCCACGAGGAATGGGTGTACAACGGCGCGGACATCGAGGGCTCGAAAGTCATTTGGGCTCGCGAACTGGGTGAACAGCAAGATCAGCGGCTAATCAACTACTACAAGGATCGCAAGATCTGGCTCGTGGAAGTGGACGAAGAGCACGCCTCTCTGCTTCCCTATACTCGTCCGAAAAAGTGAGCGCGGCGTCGCGACCGCGTCTCGTTTTATCCGGCCTTGCCAAGCAACGTGATGAAATGCAACCGGCGTCCAGCAACCCAGGAAACCGGCCAGGGATAGAGCGGAAGGTCTTCCGTCCACGCCAGCTTTGCGAGCCCGGCCTCCACAAAGTGCTGCATCCACGCATTGCGGCTTTGATAGTTGTACGGAAGTTTGACGCCGTGCGGACGGTTCCCCACCCAATCCATGCACTTCAGAATGAGATGGTCGATCCGGCTTTCGTCGAGATGATCTTTGATCAAGATATGAGACTTGCTGGCGCGCCGCGCTTCGCGCAGAAGAACGCGGACATCGGGCGTGTGGTGCAGCACATCAACCATCAGGCAGACATCAAACGAAGCATCCGGAAACGGCAGCTTCGAACCATCGTAAGGCCGGCAGGAGATCTTGCACTCCGGACGCGGCTGCGTTTCCACGCCGCAAATGCGGAGTTCGGGAATCACACTTTGCAGAAGAGCGCCTAGCGCGCCGTCTCCGCAGCCGATGTCCAGGACGCTTTGCGAGGCTCGTAAATACTGCGCCAGCATCCTTGCGAGCACGGCGACTCTACGGTTCGATACGAATCGCTCATGGAGCTTCCCGATGAATCGCAAACCGGAAGTGGCGCTCATGGAGGAATCCCTTTGCCGCGACAACACGGGCGCGTGGAAGACGCGCGTTCAACAGCCGGTGTAGCCCTCCGGGTGCGCGCGATGCCAGTCCCAGGCGCTTTGCACAATGGACTCCAGCGTTGCAAATTTTGACTTCCACTCGAGTTCGCGCTGAATTTTCTCCGAACTGGCCACCAGCACCGGAGGATCACCCGGCCGCCGTGGTGTTTCCTTCGCCGGAATCGGATGGCCGGTCACGCGGCGAGCCGCTTCGATGACTTCGCGCACGCTGAATCCTGATCCGTTGCCGAGGTTGTAGGCGAGCGCCTCCCGCGATTCAAGCGCATCGAGAGCAAGAACGTGCGCCATCGCGAGATCATAGACGTGGACGTAGTCGCGCACGCAAGTGCCGTCGGGCGTCGGATAATCCGTGCCAAAAATCGAAGCCGCCTCGCGCTTCCCTAGCGCCACCTGAAGCACCAGTGGAATCAGGTGTGACTCCGGGTCGTGGTGTTCCCCCTGCTCCTTCCAGGCCCCGGCCGCGTTGAAGTAGCGAAGAACGGCGTACCGAAGACCGTAAATCCTCTGAAACCAGTCCAGCATGCGCTCCGTTTGGAGCTTCGATTCGCCGTAGGGGTTCATCGGATTCTTGGGCGCGAATTCATCTATCAAGGACAATTTCGGATCGCCAAAGACCGCCGCCGTCGAGGAAAAGACGAAACGCGAAACTTTGTGCGCCACGCAGGCTTCCAGCAATCTCAGCGTGCCCGCCGTATTGTTACGGAAATAGACATCCGGAACACGCATCGATTCGCCGACTTCCGCAAAGGCCGCGAAATGCATCACGGCGTCAAATTTGTTTTCGCCGAAAAGATTCGCAAGGCATCCCTCATCTCCTGAATCACCCTTGACGAACCGGGCTCCTTTAGGAACGGCGCCACGATGTCCGCGGGAAAGATTGTCGAGCACAACAACTTCATGGCCCTGGTCCAGAAGAACTCGCCCGGCAACTCCTCCGATGTATCCCGCGCCACCCGTCACAAGAATCCTCAAGCTCATGCGATGCACTCTCTCCTTGGAATTTCCGACTTGCGTTCCGCCAATGGTCACTTCTCGGAGCGGAGTTGGTAGTCTCCCACATACGTGTCCCGGCTCACACCCAGCATGCTGAGGCAGAAGGAAGAAAAAACAATCTGCACGCCGATGAAAAGCCACATGGACCAGAACAACACTCCGCGCGTTTCATAGAGCGGCCCGAATCCGCTGGCCGCCCATTTCCACGCGATCCACGCGCACCCGCAAAAGCCGGCCATAAACAAAGCAACTCCTAGCAGCAGCCCGGACTCGAGAGTGATTCTCCTCAGCATGCGCTTGAGCGAAATCGTTCCCGTGTCGAAGCGCTCGGCGTAACTGAAGACTTTGGCGAAAGCTCCGATGGAAAGAATCTGTACGCCGAGAAGCGCGAAGATGACTCCGAAGATCATGGTCTGCACGTCCAGCGTGACTTGCGAGATGTGCCGCGGCCCTGGGAGGAGCCAGAATACCAGGGCCAGGCCGGCCAGCAGGAAGAAACTGCCCGGCAATAAGAATAGCCAGTTCGGCGCATAGAGCAGGAGGAAGCGCAGGCTGCGCCAGCCGTCCTGAAAACTTCTGAGATGAGGCGGCCGGCCGCGCTTGTCCGGCCAGAGAATGACGGGAATCTCCGTGATTCGCGCGCGGACTTGCGCCGCCTTGATCACGAATTCCAGCGCGAACTCCATCCCGGTGCTGCGCAGATCCAATTTGTCGTACAGGGATCGCTTGAATCCGCGCATGCCGCAATACGCGTCTCCGACATGCGCGCGAAAAAACAGGTTGATCAATGCGGTCAGGCCTGGGTTGCCGATGTACTTGTGCGACCAGGGCATCGCGCCGGACTTGATCCCGCCGCGGAAACGGTTCCCCAGCACGACTTCGTATCCCTCGCGCCATTTCCGCACGAACTTCGGCGCCTCGCTGAAATCGTAGCTGTCGTCCGCGTCGCCCATGATGACGAATTCTCCCCGCGAGGCGGCAATTCCGGCTTGCAAAGCCGCGCCGTAGCCGCGTTGTTTTACATGAACGACGCGCGCGCCGTGGCGCTCCGCGATCTCCACGGAACCGTCCGTTGAGCCGTTGTCGGCCACCACGACTTCTCCTGGAAGCCCGGCTTCCTTGAAGGCCGCGATCGCTTTATCCACGCAATAGGCGAGCGAATTGGCTTCATTCAGACAAGGGATGACGACCGAAACTTCCACCGCACGCCCGTCCGTTGGGACGGCGCTCGAACTTTGTTCCTTCGTTTCGGCCGAAGTCATGGGCAGACGAATGATATCGTGTCGAAGGAGACTTTTCACCCCGGCCAAACTGCCCACGCACTACCTTCGAAGCACCGCCCAAGTCCACGCTCCGAGTTATTCCGCATGGCCGCTCACAGCGCAATCTCTGTGTCTCGCGCCCTTGCATTTTCAAACTGTCTCGTTATGATGGCCGGACCTCAGGGATGCGGCTTCCCCTGCGGATCGCCGGAACCTTTGAGCGACCAAACGACAGCCAAGGCCGAAGCAACGCGCCACCCAGGCAGCTTGCTGAAGGTTCTGGGCGTGTGGTTCGGCATTGCGGCGGCGATCGGCAATACCATTGCCGCCGGTATCGTCCGCACGCCGGGCGACATCGCTGCTCTCCTCCCTAATGTCTGGATCTTTCTCAGTGTATGGGTTCTTGGCGGACTCTACGCGCTGGCGGGCGCTTCCTCTCTCGCCGAACTGGGCGCGGCAATTCCCCGCAGCGGCGGCCAGTACAACTACTCTCGCCGCGCCCTGGGCGATTTCGGCGGCTTCATTGTCGGTTGGAGCGACTGGCTTTCCACCTGCGGCACGAACGCCGCCGTGGCCATCGTTATTGGCGAGTACAGCCTCGGCTTTTTCGCGGGAATCGAGGATCAACTCCGCGCCAGCCTCGTGAAAGTCATCGCCGTTACGATCCTGCTCTTCTTTGGCGTTCTCCAGTGGCGCGGGGTGCGATGGGGCAGCGGGGCGCAGCTTCTGACCGCGGCCATGAAAACGGGCGCCTTCATCATTCTCGTTGCCGCCTGCTTCCTGCTTGGCGGCCATCTGCGAACCGCGGCTGCCGCGGCCGCTGCTCCCGCGCCTCCCCTTGTTCACGGCTGGCCGCTGCTTGTGGCGTTCATGGTCGGCTTGCAGGCCGTCATTTACACCGTGGATGGCTGGGACGGAGTGATCTACTTCAGCGGCGAGGTGAAAAATCCAGGCCGCGACGTCCCGCGCGCAATTTTCGGCAGCGTGCTTTCCATCATGGCGATCTACCTGCTCCTGAACGCCGCTGTGTTGTATGTGCTGCCCATTCAGGACGTTGCCGGAAACATTTTCGCGCTCGGCCTCGCGGCGAATCGCGTCTTCGGTAAGTTTGGGGATCCCGTCATTCGCAGCATCATGATCGTCTCTCTCCTGAGCTGCATCAACGCTTGCCTCATGTTCGCTACACGCGTGCTCCATGCCATCAGCAGCGACCGGCTCTTCTTTCGCCGCGCCGCGCTCGTAAATACCGGCGGCACTCCCGTCGTGGCGCTGCTCCTCAGCACTCTGGTCAGCATTGTTTTCGTCCTCGGTTCGTTCGAGCGCGTCATCGCCATGCTCTCTTTTTTCTTCGTGGCTAATTACACGCTCTCCTACACTTCGCTCTTCCTCCTCCGCCACCGCGAGCCGAACATGCCGCGTCCATATCGCGCATGGGGATACCCCTGGACGACGGGAATCGCCCTCGTCGCATCCGCAATTTTTCTGATCGCTTCGCTCTGGGCAGACCGTAGAAATGCGCCGCTCGCCTTCGCCCTGCTGATTGTGAGCTATCCGCTCTTTCTTCTTTTGCGATGGGCTTCGCGGAGAACGCCCGCGAAAGCCGGGTAAAGCTCCGCGGCTGGCGAAGCTGCTGCCGACGCGCCTAGCTGACCTTTTCGGCCACCGACTTCGCCTGCAGGAAAAGCAGCAAATAATCCTTGCCGCCGGTCTTCGAATCCGTTCCGGACATGTTGAATCCACCGAACGGATGCGCCCCGACCATCGCCCCGGTGCACTTGCGGTTGATGTACAGATTCCCCACGTGGAACGCTTCCTCGGCTTTGCGGATTTTCTCCGGATTCTTCGAATACACGCCGCCGGTCAAGCCGAACTCCGTATTGTTCGCAATCTCCAGCGCGTGATCGAAGTTCTTCGCCTTGATCACCGCCAGCACCGGCCCAAAGATTTCTTCCTGCGCGATGCGCGCTCTCGGATCGACGTCAGCAATAATCGTCGGCTCGACGAAGTAGCCGTCGCCCGGCGCCCGGCCGCCGCCCGTCAGGAGCTTCCCTTCCTTCTTCCCCACCTCGATGTAATCGAGGATTGTCTTCATCGCGGATTGGCTCACAACCGGTCCCATGTAATTCTTCGGATCGTCGCTCGGCCCCACGGAGATTTTCTTCGTCCGTTCCACCAGTTTCTGCACGAACGCGTCATACACTTTTTCCGAAACGATTGCCCGCGAGCACGCCGAGCATTTCTGCCCCTGGTAGCCGAACGCCGATTGCACTGTCCCCTCGACCGCTGCGTCGAGATCCGCCTCTTCATCCACGACGATGGCATCCTTGCCTCCCATCTCCAGAATCGTTCGCTTGATCCAAATCTGCCCGGGTACCACCTTTCCGGCCAGTTCGCTGATCCGCAACCCCACTTCCTTCGAACCGGTAAATCCGATGTACCGGGTCTTCGGATGCTTTACCAGCACGTCGCCCACGACGCTTCCAGGCCCCGTGATGAAATGGAGCGCCTCCTTGGGGATCCCGGCTTCATACAGAATGTCCACGAACTTCGCCGCGATGGCAGGCGAATCGGCCGCGGGCTTCAGCACCACGGTATTTCCGGTCACCAGCGATGCCACCACGAGTCCCGCCATGATGGCGCACGGAAAGTTCCACGGAGGAATGATCGCTCCCACGCCCAATGGAATATAAACGAGGTAATTCCGCTCGCCCCGCATGGGCGTGAGCTTCTGCGGCTCGGCCAGACGCAACATTTCGCGCCCGTAAAACTCGCAGAAGTCGATCGTCTCCGCGATGTCCGCGTCCGCCTCCGGCCAGGTCTTCCCGACTTCGTAGCAGACGAGCGCCGCCAGCTCGAACTTCCGCTCCCGGACGAGCTTCGCCGCCTGGAAGATGCACTTCGCGCGCTCCTCCGCGGGCACTCGCTTCCATGTGTCGAAATACTTGTGCGCCGCTTCCACCGCCTGCTCCGCCATCTGCGCCGTTGCGTTCTGAAAAATGCCGATCACTTGCGACGGACGTGAAGGGTTCGTGGACGTCCGCTTCTCCGCGGTGATCACCTTCTGACCGCCGATCCACATGGGATGCTCACGGCCAAATTCGGACGCGACCTTCTTGAGCGCCTCTTCCATTGCCTTGCGATTTTCCGGCTTTGAAAAATCGACAAATGGCTCGTTAACGAATTCCGTCACCTGAAGTTTCACTTCCGCGGTAGCCATGGCGGGGTTCCTCCTCCGTAAGCAAACAATTCATTCTACAGCGCCTCGCCGAGACCCTACAATGACGCCTCAGCATGTACCATTCCCCGCGCCGGCATTCCCGTCTCGATCCTGGACCCGCCGCAATTCCTGGCAACTCGCGCCGCAAACGAAATTGACTTTTCCTCAAGCAACACTTCTAATCGAATTTCCTGGAATCATGTTCTGGCTCCATCGCGATTGCTCGTGACGCAGACCGATCAGAAAAGGGCGCACGCACCCTCCGCGCGATTTGCCTTCCTTGTCGCCGCCGGAATTTTTCTCAGCCGGATTTTCGGCCTCGTCCGGGACCGCGTCTTTGCCCACTACTTCGGCAATTCCGACGCCGCGGACGCATTCAAAGCCGCGTTTCGCATTCCCAATTTCCTGCAAAATCTCTTCGGCGAAGGAGTCCTCTCCGCTTCCTTCATTCCCGCGTACGCCAACTTGCTCGCGAAAAACGACGAAGAAGAAGCCAACCGCACCGCCGGCGCCGTCGCAGCGCTCCTTGCTTTAACCACTTCCCTCCTCGTCCTGCTGGGCGTTCTTGCGACTCCCTATCTCATCGATGCGATTGCCCCAGGCTTCCAAGGCGAAAAACGCGAACTGACCATCCGCCTCGTGCGGATTCTCTTCCCCGGCGCGGGATTGCTGGTCTTCTCCGCGTGGTGCCTCGGCATTCTCAACAGCCATCGCCGCTTCTTTCTGCCTTACGTCGCGCCCGTCATCTGGAACATGGCCATGATCGTCACGCTCTGGGGATTCGGTCGCCGTTACGAGCAGTATCCCCTGGCGGTCATCCTTGCCTGGGGCTCCGTTGCGGGCAGCGCGCTGCAAGTTCTCGTACAACTCCCCACCGTCATGCGCCTGCTCGGCAAATTTCGAGTCACGTTCCGGGATCCCTTCGGCAACGTAAAAACGGTCGTCCGGAATTTTGTCCCCGTGTTCATCGGCCGCGGAGTCCTGCAAATCAGCGCCTACGTGGATGCTCTGCTGGCAAGCCTGCTCCCCACCGGCGCTGTGGCGGCGCTCTCCTACGCGCAAACTCTCTACACGCTGCCCGTCAGCCTTTTCGGCATGTCCATCTCCGCCGCCGAATTGCCGGTCATGTCCGGCACGATCGGCGAGGAAAGCGAAGTCGCGGAAATTCTCCGCAAGCGCCTCAACTACGGCCTGCGGCAGATTGCCTTCTTCGTAATCCCTTCCATCGCCGCGTTCCTGATTCTCGGCGACGTGATCGTCTCCGCCATCTACCAATCCGGCCAGTTCCACCATGCGGATGCGATCTACGTCTGGGGCATCCTCGCCGGCGCAAACGTCGGCCTGCTCGCTTCCACCTTCGGCCGCCTTTACTCCTCCACCTATTACGCCCTGCGCGACACCCGCACGCCCTTGCGCTACGCCATCATTCGCGTCGTGCTCACGACGATTCTCGGTTATCTCTGCGCGGTTCCCTTGCCTCCGGCTTTGGGCATCGAATCGCGATGGGGCGTCGCCGGTTTGACGATTTCCGCTGGAGTCGCTTCGTGGGTGGAATTTCTTCTGCTGCGCCGCACGCTTAGCCGTCGCATCGGCTCAACCGGGGCTCCGGCGTCCTACCTCGCAAAACTCTGGGCGGCCGCGCTCCTCTCCGCGGCCCTCGCGTGGCTGATTCATCGCTTCGCCGGCCTTCGCTCTCACATTCTCGAAGCGGTGATTGTCCTCGGGCCCTACGGCGTGCTTTATTTCGTTCTCGCGTCGGCCTTCGGCCTCGGCGAAGCGCGCCAGCTCTTCGATCGCGTTGCCGGCTTCCTCCGCCGCGCCTAGCTCTCCCGGCCGCATCAGAAAGAACGTGAGTGCGGAATTTCTCGAAACGCTACGCCGCCAGCTCCGCTGCGGCCTCCGCGAAAATCTTCGTGTGCAGATCAATGTCGGCGTCCGTGGTTTCCGGACACATCAGCGCCATATTGTGAAACGGCGTAAGCAACACGCCGCGATTCAAAGCATAAAGGTGCAGAAAGCGCTCGAGCTCGAAGTCCGCCGCTGCCGCCGATTCCCCGCCGTTGCGCGGCGGCTTCGTCGAAAACATGTACTCGGCGCGGCAGCCGAGCCGCTGCACGCTCCAGGGCAAACCCCGTTTCTTAATCTCCACGGCCACGCCGTCCGTGAATCGCTTTGCCAGCGGAATCATCCCTTCGAACGCGGATGGCGTCAGCACCTTCTCGAGCGTCGCGCGCATCGCGGCGAGTGAAAGCGCGTTCCCCGCGAGCGTTCCTCCAATTCCCCCGACGTCGCAATCCTCGAGCTGAATGCGCGCTGAAATCCTCTGCGCCACTTCTTCCGTGCATCCGTAGGTGGATCCCGGAATCCCGCTGCCAATCGGTTTGCCGAACACGACGAAATCCGGATCGAGTTTCCATTCCCGCGTACAACCGCCCGGCCCCGCGCAAATCGTGTGCGTTTCGTCCGCGATCAGCAGCGTCCCGTATTTTCGCGTGAGCTCGCGCGCCGCCTTCCAGTAGCCTTCCTCCGGCAAGATGATGCCCACGTTGGTCATCGCTGGCTCCGCCAAAAGCGCTGCTACGTCGTGCTGTTTCAGCGCGTCTTCCAGCGCGCTTAAATCGTTGAATTCCACGACGCGCGTCGTTTCCGCCGGATTCACCGGTGGCCCGATGTTCCCGCGGCGCGGTCCCACTGCGCCGTCGTGGAGCGATACGAACGTCTCATCCACGGTGCCGTGATAGCAGTAGTTGTACACGAGGATCTTCGGCCGTTGCGTAACCTCCCGCGTGATTCGAATCGCAAAACGGTTCGCGTCCGTCGCCGTCAGCGCGAACTGCCAGTACGGTAAACCGAAGCGCCGCTTCAGCTCTTCGCCGACCCAAACCGAATCCTCCGTCGGCAGCATCAGCGTGATGCCCTCGCGCACCCGCCGCGCCATCGCGTCCGCCACCGCATCCGGCGAATGTCCGGTCATCGCACCGGTGTCTCCCAGGCACAAGTCCACGTACTCGCGCCCGTCCACGTCCGTGAAATGCGCGCCCTTCCCGTGCTTCACAAAAATCGGGAACGCGCCGGCCCACTTCTTCATCCAGTTCATGGGCACGCCGCCCAGCAGCGAGTTCTTCGCGCGCGCGTACAGCTCCGCCGAACGCGGATGCTCCGCGAGGAACCGTTGCTCCTCCCGTTCACTCAGCTTCTTGAGTTTGCCGCGATCGATTGTCGCCATCTGTTTAAGTGCCTGCTCAGCCTGCCGTTCGGAACGTGGCGAGAATCAACTGTCCTCCGCGATGCTCGAGGCCTGTCATCGCAACTCGTGAATGATCTCTTTCGCCGCGTTCGCGCCCGAGGCACCCGTCAATCCGTTCCCGGGATGCGTTCCGTTCCCGCAAAGGAACAACCCCCGCACGGGCGTCTTGTACCGCGCCCAATCGAGCACCGGCCGCATCGTGAAAAGCTGGTCCAGCGCCAGCTCCCCATGAAAGACGTGTCCGCCCGTGAATCCGTATTCCGTTTCCAGATCTTCCGGCGTGATCACCTGCATTCCTTCCACCGCACCGGGCAGGTTCGGCGCATATTCGGCAAGCGTCTTGACCACCGTTTCTCCCAGCTCCTTGCGCCTCGCGCTCCAATTCCCTTCCTTCAACTGGAACGGCGCGTATTGCACGCACGCCGAAAGCACGTGCTTCCCTTCCGGAGCCAGCGCCTCGTCCAAAATCGTCGGAATCGTCACGTCCAGCCACGGCGCACTCGAAAAGTTCCCGTATTTCGAAGCGTCGAACGCCTTCTCGATGTAATCGATCTCCGGTCCGATGTGAATCCTGCCGGAAAGCGCGCGCAAAAACCCGTCCGGCCCAACCGCTTCCGCAAGCGCCGGGAACGACGGCAGCTCCCCGAGCGCCAGATGCACCTTCGCCACCGTGCCCTTCATCCGGAAGTTTCGCATTCGCGCCGCGAACGTCGGATCGAGCTGCGTCGGGTCAAGCAGCTTAAAAACTGTTCGCTTCGGATCGACGCCGGAAACAACCGCTTCAGTGGCAATCTCTTCGCCGTCGGCCAGCACGACTCCCTTCACCGCGCCGTCCTTTACGTGAATCTGCTGCACTCTCGCGTTCGTGCGAATCTCCGCGCCGGCCTGCTTCGCCGCTTCGGCCAAGGCGCGCGAAAATTCCCCCAAGCCGCCTCGCGGGAACGCCGCGCTCCCCGCCGGATGCGGATCCGCCGCCGCTCGCAGGAGCAGTACCGCCGTCGATCCCGCCGACCACGGGCCCAGCGCCGTCCCGAAAACTCCTCTCGCCGCAATCGCCGCGCGAATCAGCTCCGTCTCAAAAAATTCGGAGACGAAGTCCGCCACCGCCATCGGCCCCCAGCGCAGCAAATCAAAAATGCGCTTCTTTCCGAGCGCCCGCACGCCGCGCCCCGCTTTGAACAGATTCCACAGGTCTTCGGGCGTTGGCTTGTCGATCCCCGGCGGCGTCATTCCCGCGATCTGCGCGAACACTTCCGCGACTTCTTCCAGCGCCGTCGCAAATTCCGTGTACTTCTCCGCGTCTTTCGCGGAGATTCGCGCGATGCCTCCCGCCGTCTTGGCGGCATCGCCGTAAAACAACACGGCTTTGCCGTCCGGCGAAGGCGCGAAAACCCGCGGATCCGGCCGCAAGATGTGGCAGTCGAATTTCTCCACGCCGATTTCGGTCGCTACGTCCTCCCGCAACGGCCCGAGCGTGTGCGCCAGCGTGGAAGCCCGGAACCCGGGATGAAACTCCTCCGTGACCGCGCCGCCGCCCACCTGCTCGCGGCTTTCCAGCACCAGCGGCTTGAAACCGCCCTTCGCCAGGTAATACGCCGCGACCAGCGCGTTGTGCCCGCCGCCCACGAAAACGACTTTTTGTCCAAGCGGCATGCTCAACTCGCCTTCTTCCACTCTTTCAGAATGACCTGGCTAGCGATTCTTCCTGGCGCGCCCATGATTCCTCCGCCCGGATGCGTCGCCGAGCCGCACATGTACAGACAGTCCACCGGCGTGCGGTAATACGCCCAGCCCGGGACCGGCCGCAGAAAGAAAAGCTGTTCCAGGGAAAGCTCGCCCTGGAAAATATTCCCCTGCGTCAGACCGAATTCCCGCTCCAAATCCAGCGGGGTCAGTACCTGCCTCCCGATGATGATCTTCTTCAGGTTGGGAATGTATTCACTCAGCGTATCGATCACGTTGTCGCCGAACGCTTCCCTCTGCTCATCCCAGGTCGGCGCGTCTTGAGTCTGCCCGGCTTGACGGGCTAGCTTGTACGGCGCGTACTGCACGAAGCACGAAAGCACGTGCTTGCCCGGCGGCGCCACCGACGGATCCGTCAGGCTCGGAATCACCATGTCGATGTACGGCCGCCGCGAATATCTCCCGTACTTCGCATCGTCGTACGCGCGCTCCATGTACTCGATGCTCGGCGAAATCGAAAGCGCCCCGCGCAGGTGCGCGCCCTCGCCCGGCAGGCACGCGAATTCCGGCAGCGCATCCAGCGCCAAATTCACCTTCCCCGATGAGCCGCGGAACTTGTAGCGCCTCACTTCCTCCAGAAACTCGCCGGGCAATTCCTTCGGCTCCAGGAACCTCTCGAACGTCAAATGCGGATCCACGCTCGAGGAAATCACTTTCGCGGAAATCTCTTCCCCGCTCTCCAGCGCCACGCCGCAAGCTCGACCGTTCTTCACCAGGATTTTCGCCACGCCCGCTTTGGTGCGAATTTCCGCGCCCGCTTCGCGCGCCGCCGCCGCAATCGCGTTGGAAATCGCCCCGGTTCCTCCCCGGCTGAATCCCCACGACCGGAACGCTCCGTCAATCTCCCCCATATAGTGATGCAACAGCACATACGCCGTTCCCGGCGACCGGATCCCCAAAAACGTCCCGATAATCCCCGAAGCCGACATCGTCGCTTTCAGCGCGTCCGTCTCGAACCACTGGTCGAGAAAATCCGCCGCGCTCATGGTCATCAGCTGCACCAGGGTGTAGCGCTCGTCGCTCGACAAGTCGCGGAATCTCTGCAGCAGGAAATGCAGTTGCTTCAAGTCCCTCGGCTTCAGCGTCGTCGGATCCGGCGGAACCATCGAAAGCATCGGCTTCACGAACCGGCACATCGGCGTCATCATCTTGGAAAACTCTTCGTACGCCTCCGCGTCCACCCGCGAATGCCGCCGGATCTCCCGCATGGTCTTCGCATGATCGTTCACGCGCCACAGGTAATCTCCGTTCGGCATCGGTGTGAACGTTCCGTCGAGCGGCAGAATTTCCAGCCCGTGCCTCGGCAAATCCAGCTCGCGGATAATCTCCGGCCGCAGCAGCGAAACCACGTAGGAGCATTCGGAAAAAAGGAAGCCGGGAATGATCTCTTCCGTCACCGCGGCGCCGCCCAGTACGTGCCGCCGCTCCAGCACTAGCACTTTCTTGCCGGCTTTCGCCAGATAAGCGGCGTTCGTCAGCCCGTTGTGGCCTCCGCCAATCACGATCGCATCGTACTGCTTGCTCATTCCTCGCGACCCCACACGTTCATCATGTCATCCTGAGGCCATCCGGCAAGGATGCCCGAAGGTTATCAACGTTTTTGCCGGGCACGCGGATAAACGTCCCGCAACTTTTTCAGCCTGATCAATTTTCTCGCCAGTCGCCACTCTGAAGCCCGCTCATTCTACTGGCCCTCGCCTCGCACGCACAAGTGCGCCCGCCCGTGCTTACGTTCAGATGGAGAAACGCCCTATTGGCTCTGGCCGGCTTCGCTCAGCGTCTCGCTGTGTGCCGAACTCGGGTCCGCGAGGAACCGGGCGACTACCGGTCCGGCCGACACGCAGGCGAGACTCAGATGCCCGCAGGGAGAGTTCACCGTGATCACCGCCGCTCCAATCGCTTCCCCGAACTGCTTGGCTGGCTGCGGATTCACCGTGTGATCCTCCGAGGCAATAATCACAAGCAGCTTTGCTTGTACCATTCTTGCCGCTTGTTCCATGGTCAGCCCGAGCTCCCGGGGAATATCGTGCGAGATGATCGCTTCTCGCTGCCGGATCTGATCCCAAGCGGTTCCTCCGGTTGCCTTAGCGTTCTTTCGTAGCTCCGCGAGAAACGCCTCAAACCCTTCCGCACTTGTGTGTGCAACACGGTATCCGGGGCTGGTCCCATTCATTGAGCCGATCTCCCGGGAAAGCGCAATCCCTCGGCTCAAGGAGCCCGTCGGTTTCCCGTGATTCCACGCAGGGTCCAGCTCAATGGCGTCAATCTGCGCCGTCCACAATAACTTGTCATAAGCGGTCGATTGCGGCGAACCCATCATGGGGATCACTTCGTCCATGAAATCGGGATAGGCGACTGCCCATTCAAAGGTCTGCATTCCCCCCATGGAAATCCCCATCACGGCATGCAAATGCGCCAGGTGAAACACTTCCGTAACCAGGTGATGTTCAGCTTCAACCATGTCGCGAATCGTAAATCTTGGGAACTTCCCGAGCGGCTGTATGTTGCTGTTCGAAGATGAAGATGAAACTCCGTTCCCGATGGCATCCACCAGAATGACGAAGTACTTGCCGCTATCTACGACGTTGCCTGGGCCAATAAACTGCAGCAACTCCTCCGAGGTGCCGCCCAGCCAAGTCGGCCAGAGAATGGCATTGGATTTTTCCGGATTGAGTTTGCCAAGGGTGCGGTAACCCAAGCGGAAGTCTCTGATAACATCGCCACTCCGGAGCTGGAAATCTCCGAGTTCTGCAAACTCCTGCCTGCCCTCGGACGGCTTCGTTTGGGCGGCCAAACGAGAACCTCCCAGAGTGCAGAGAACGATCAATCCTGCAACCAAACAAATAAGTCTCGCTCGCATATTCAGCATTCTACTCGCTTGCATGTCCTTGCCTCGCATCTTGTGCCGCGTGCCGCTATTTCCGCCTGACCCTGCCTTGTCGCCTCCCTCTCGCGGCCAGTTCCCCTCATTTGACCTTCCGGCCAGTATCCTTTGCCCCCGCAGGCGCCTATTCTCTTCCGAAGGGAACTCCCGACCCAGGGGAGGGGTGTCATGTATTGCGAACACTGTGGCCTGCAGATTTTTCCCAAGCATCCGGTCTGCACGCGCTGTGGCGGAGCGTCCACGCTCCATCTGTGGCAACTCGCCAGCCTGTTCACCCTCTTCCTCACCGTGCTCTGCAACTCCTATCTCGCTTGGTTCCTGCTCCCTCGCTTCACCGCCGCGCATCACGCGCCGCTCTACTTCCGCTCCTGGCTCTGGCTCTCTCAGAAAGGTTCGCTCTACGGATGGGCGCCCGCCGCGCTGGGCCTCCTCGCATGGGACTATTTCATCTGGCGCAAGGCTCGCACGAAGCCCCCGAAAATCCGCGGCTGGCTCACGCGCAAGCTGCTCACGTTCGTTCTCGTCGCCGGAATCACCCCGTTCATTCCCTGGTGGGTTCCCGCCGGCCAGCCTCCGCAAAACTTCATGACCCTCATCGGCCGCTACCCGGGCCTTCCCGCGGGACTCGCCTGGCTCGCGGTTCTCTTCGTTCTCGTGGTTCTCTGCGCCAACGCCGAAACGCGCCTCGCGCTTCTTGGCCGCGGCCGCCTTCTCAGCGTGGTCAGCCTCGGCGCCATGTTCCTGCTTCTCGCCATGACCATCGTTGGCTGGTCTCTCGCCTCCTGAGCGGCACAACCTCTTTTGAATGGCGGGTCGCCGGTCGCGGATCCCTGGCGACCGACCAAGGTGCATGCGTCACATCGAACGGTGACACCCGTTACTGCGCTTTCTCCGCGCTTCGGGTTACAAAAGCCGTGTCGGAGGGTGGAGACGCAATGGGAAAGAGTTTCCAGGACCCTGCGGGGCGCAAAACCCGATAGAGCACAGGAATTCCCCTTGGTCGCCTTCCCATTGGATGCGAAGCAACAACCAGGGTCTGACCAATTGTGAGTTTTCATCCTCCGGCCATTTGCAGCGGTAGGGACGAAGCCTGCACGAAGCGCCAGGTGGGTTTCGACGCACCGGCGAACAACTGTCGGAATCACTTCGTTGCCTGCCGCTGCTCTTTTTGCAGGCCTCGCCGCGGTCCATTTCCCCTCCTGCCCCACTCGAACCCGCGAAACCGAGCAACCCTCTTGCGTGTCGTGAACCTCGCTGCCCTCTTGGGCCTCCCCTTAAACGTCTTGCTCTCTCCCCCAAGTAGGGCCCGCCTTCCGCACGACTCTGCTTCTCCTCGGCGAACTCGGTGAATCCTCCACACCCTCTGTGTTACCTTTTTCCCGCGGAGGGCTCCCTATGAAATTCTCGAAAATCGTCTTCTATCTCGCCGGCATCTGGGGGGTGCTGGTCATTACCCCGCTCTACTTCCTCTTTGACCTCATTGGACGTAAGGACCCGCCTCCCATCACCCATCCTGGCTTTTACTACGGCTTCGTCGGCGCGGCCTTCGCCTGGCAGATCGCCTTCTTTATTATCGGAGCGAATCCCATCCGCTTCCGCCCTTTGATGATTCCCTCCGTCATCGAAAAATTCTCGTACGGCATCGCCGTGGTCGCGCTCGTCCTGCAGCACCGCATGCACGCTTCCGATCTCGCCTTCGGCGCGATGGACCTCCTCCTCGGCGTCCTCTTCCTCGCGGCATTCTTGCGCACCCCATCCGCTTCGTCAGGTTTGCCTTCCGAGAAGTAACCGGCGGGTGGGGGCTAATAGCTGGTGGGGGAGGAGCCAGAGCTTTGGTAGGCCCGCTCAGATGCCACCCCCTATTGTTTTTTCAAGAGTGCGCAAGATTCTGAAAGAGAAGGAGATGGACGGATTTTCGGGCTTGCAAGGTGTGAGATTTCGGCTCGAAGAGTGCGCAAATTATTGATACTGTGGGAGTTGGCAAAGGCTTTTCTCGTCAGTCCGAAAAAGATCACGCAAATACCAGCAGCAGAGAGACTTAGGCCGTTGCGCGGCACGATCCCCAAATAAGCCGACGAATTCGAGTCAGGAGCAAGACAGGAGGGACAGTAAATCTCAGGCCGAATGATAACACAGGATCATTATCCTGTAAAGTAACAGTACTCACTTGTATTAAAAAGACGCGCTGCCGGGAGAGATTGTATTCGCGCCGGAGTTCGTTACGCCGGCGTGGCCTTTTGCGCTTTTTTCTTCATAGGTTTCTGTCTCACGCCTGGTAGCTTGGAGGGCGCTGATGTTTCTGATGCGATCTTGGCGCTCCGCGTGGGCAACAGTCAAGGCCCGTCCATGGGTCGATAGCCCAATCGCGGCTGCGGGCTGTCGGCTTCTGATTGGCAAGTTGTTTCGGCTACAATAGCGTTGGTCCCAGCGAGGCTTCCTTGATCCATCATTTCGTCTTTCACAACGACGCGCTGCTCCCCATCGAGAAGGTGCGGCTCTCCCCGGGCCAAGCCGGTCTCATCTGCGGCTGGGGACTCTTCACCACCGTCCGCATCGTCCGCGGAGAAGCCTTCGCCTACGAACGCCATTGGCGCCGCCTCGAAAAGGACGCCGCCACCGTCCGGCTGCCCATGCCCTACACCGGCCCGCGCGTTCGCGTCCATCTGCAGGAAGTGATTCGCGCCAACAAGGTCAGCGAGGGCTGCGCGCGCATCTATCTCGTGCACAACCAGGCGGGCTTCTGGCGCAGCGACGAGCCGATGCCGCAGGCCGATCTCATCATTTACACCGCGCCGCTTCCCGCATACCGCGAGCCGGTGCGGCTTTCGCTTCGCGAACACGGCCGCCACGCCGCCTCCGCGCTTGCCGGCGTCAAATCCATCTCATGGCTGCAGAACGTCTGGGCCGTCGCGGAAGCGCAGAAGGAAGGCTTCGACGAAGTCGTTCTTCTGAATGAACGCGGCGAAGTGGCGGAATGCACCGCCGCGAATATCTTCGCGGTGCGCGGCGAAAAGATTTTCACGCCGCCGCTGACCTCCGGCTGCCTCGAAGGCGTCACGCGCGGCATCCTCTTCGAAATCGCTCCTGAATCCGGCCTCTCCGTCGTCGAGCAGACGCTTCGCCCCGAGGATCTCTACTCCGCCGACGAAGTTTTCATCTCGTCCACAAACCGCAACATCATCGGCGTGGGAGAAATTGCGGGAAACCGCATCGCCTCCGCTCCGGGCCCGGTCACCAAGCGGCTCGACGAACTCTTCGACATCTACGTGACGGAGTACGTCAGCCGCCGCCTCAGTCTGAGCGGCGCGCCCGCCTCAAAAGAGTGATCAGCAGGCAGAGCCTACCGGTCAGCGATCAGGGATCAGGGATCAGCGATCAGTAAGAAATAACACGCGGCGCCGGGCGCCATGTGGATCGCAACCGGCGCGGGCTAGAACAGGAACTTCAAAGCCAGTTGCACCAGCCGGCCGGGCTGCGACGTCTGAATTTCGCCGAAGTTCACCGAGTTGATGTCGTTCACCGGCAATCCGAAATTCGCGTGATTCCAGATGTTGAAAAGTTCCGCGCGGAATTGCAGATTCTTCGATTCCGTGAAGCGGAAGTTCTTGATCGCCGAGAAATCCCATTGCTGGAATCCCGGACCTTGCACGATGTTTCTTCCGGCGTTGCCGAATTGCCCGGCATCGGCGGCGGGATCGAGCCGCTGGAACGCCGAAGGAGAAACCCATTGATTCGGAGTGTGCGGTCCAGCGTTCGGATCGCCCACGAGATTGGGGCGATCGCTGGGGAAGCCGGAGATTTCCGGAGCTCCGCCCTGCGCGGATACTCCGGCGGAATCGTACACGGTGAACGGCGTTCCGCTCATGAACGTGGTGATGCCGTTCGCCTGCCAGCCGCCGAGAATGCGCGCGCGCCAGGACTTTTCTCCCCGGAAGAACGGAAGATCCCACTGATAGCTGACGACGAAGCGGTGGCGCGCGTCGAAGATCGAGCGTCCGTGCTCGGCGGCGAGATCGAAGGGATTCTGCGCCAGGTCGTTTTCGCCGGCGGTACTTTGCGAAGCGGAGCCGGTGATGTTGAACGAGGAAACATCGTCAAGGGTTTTCGACAGCGTATAAGACGCAAGCATAGAGAAGCCGCGCGAAAAGCGGCGGCGGAGGCTGGTCTGCAGGGCGTGGTAGGTGGAGTTGGCGATTCCGGAGATCAGTCCGACGGAGGAATAGGTGCACGGGCTGGGCTGCGCGAGGGTGCAGCCGGAGAAAAGCCGGCGCTGATCCGCGTTGTCCGGAGAGGTTTCACCGGGCACGGAAACGGCGGGGTTGCCTTCGATGAAACGCGGGAGCTTGGTTCCCTTGGTTCCGATGTAGCCGATCTCGAGGAGCCAACTGCTCGCGAAGGAACGCTCAATGTTGAGATTCCAGTCCTGCGCATAGGGCAAGCCGAGTTTCGGATCGAGCGTGAGAAGCGTCATTGGCGTCGTAAATCCCTGCGTGAAGGGATTCGCACCGTTGAAGGGATCCTGGAAATTGGGCAGCGTGACTTGAGGCGTCTGCAAATACGGCGGCGCGCTAATAGGAGTCTGCAGGGGACCGCCCTGCCCGGTGTAGTAGGGATCGAAGAAAATTCCGTAGGCCGAAGTGAGGAGCCATTTGCCGGCGCCGGTGGGATTCCAGGCAAAGCCGACGCGCGGCGCGAACGCTTTCTTTTCGGTTTGGAGCAGGCCTTTGGGAATGCCGGGATCGCCCGGGTACAGGAGGCCCGCGGGAGCAGTGGGAAAAACGACGGACTGGCGGCCGGGAATCCAGAGGTTCTGGCGATTTTTCTGTTCGGTGTAGGGGAATGGGACTTCGTAGCGCAAGCCGTAGTTGATCGTAAGACGTGAAGAGAGTTTGAATGTGTCCTGCGCGTAGAGATTTACGGCGTGGCCGCGCAGGTTGCGGGAAAGATCGCCGCCACCCTGGAGGAAAAACACGGACTGGCCAAACAGAAAACTGGCGAAACCGTTGCTGGCAATAGGAAACGGAGCAAAAACGAAAAATCCATTTGTAGCGATGCCTTGCACAACGTTCAAGCGAGCGTACTGGTAGCCGCCGCCGAATTTGAGTTCGTGACGGCCGCGAATCCAGGTGAGCGAGGAAGAGAAATCGAGCGTGTTCTGGTAGGTGTTGCGCGGGCCGGTGATGGGATCGCCGACGGAGGCGTACCCGGCAATCTGGATGAACGGCGGGCCGATGGCGACGTCGAGGGAGGGAGCGTACTGAAAACCGAGGCTCGCGGGAGTGGTGTGATTCACATGCTCGTCGAAGAGGAACTTGTTGCGGAGGAAGGACAAGCGCACGAGACCGACAAGGGAGGGAGAAAACGTATGGGTTTCCTGAGCGACGAAATTCTGCGAACGGTGCTCTTCGCCGACCGGAAAACCCGGCACGTTGGCGCCCGAGGTGGAGAGCGGATCGAGAATGTTTCCCTGGCTGAAGATGTAGCGAAAATTCAATGTGTCGCGGGAGCCGAGATAGTGATCGAGGCGAACGCCGAACTGGTCGTTGTCGGTGGGTTTGGTCTGCGTGGTGACAAAAGTGGTGGGACCGGCGTTGGGCTCAGGGAAGAACGCCAGCAAGTTTTGTGAAATCGGATTGATGAAGGGCAACTGATTGTTGGGAAGCGGCTGATTGGCGAAGACATTGAAGAGCTGGTGATCGGGATTGTTGCAGAAGCCGTTGGTGAAACCTTCGGGGCAGAGATCGGCGAAGTTGCCCTGGCGTTCGGGCAAGGTGGGGACGGTCGCTTGCGTGGTTTCGCCTTTGCGTTCGCGCAGACCTTCGTAAAAGAGAAAGAAGAACGTCTTGTCCTTGCGAAGGGGCCCGCCGAAGGTGCCGCCATATTGATTGCGCTTGAGCGGCTCGACGCTTTGGGCGAAGAAGCTCTTGGCGTCGAGGGCATCGTTGCGGAGAAATTCCCAGAGCGAACCGTGGAAATCGTTGGTGCCCGAGCGCGTAACGATATTGGTGGTGGAGCCGGTGCTGTGGCCAAACTCGGCAGTGGCGGTATGGGTGAGGATGCGGAATTCGGCGATGGCATCGACGGGAGGTTCGAGGACAAAGCCGCCGTCCACACCGTTGAAATTGTCCGCGCCATCGATGAGGAAATTGTTGGATTCGGGGCGCTGGCCATTGACGGCGTAGGCCTGGCCGTCGCGCAGCGAACCGCCGGCCTGGGCGAGGCCCGGGGTGATGGGAACGACGCCGGGCTGAAGCGTGCCGAGCTGAGTGAAGTGGCGGCCGTTGAGAGGCAGATCGAGAATCTCGCGCTCGCCGACGGTTTTGCCGAGACTGCTGGAAGTGCTTTCGATCAGCGGGGCGTTTTCCGAGACTTCAATTTTCTGCGCGGAAGAACCAACGGGGAGGCGGGGAGAAACGACCGCCGTCTGGTTGAGATCCAGCGTGATGCCTTCGCGAACGAGCTTCTGAAAGCCCTTCGCCTCCACCGCCAAGCGGTAATGACCGACGGGAAGTTCCAGAAGGACGTAATTGCCTTGTGAATCCGTAACGGCCGAGCGGGAGAAGCCGGTTTCCCGCTGCGTGGCGGTGACCTGGGCGCCGGCGATGACCGCACCGCTAGGATCGGTCACGGTGCCGCCGATGGATCCCGTAATTTGCTGAGAAAAAGAACCGGGTACGAAGCCAAAGGCAACGGCAAGATACACAACCAGCGCCGCACGATGAAACAGGCGTTTCACAGATCCTCCCGGGCCACGATCCTAGAGAAAAAGGATCGAGCTGTGACACGACACAAGCGTGCCGAAATTCCGAATTGTCCTCGACGGGGAAAAAGCGGCGCGATTATCAACGGAGGATGGAAAGCGAGGCAATACTACGAAAACATTAGCGACGCGTTGGTTTCAAAGGGGCGAATCGGAGATTCGGAGAGCAATAATGAGAGATCAGTGATCAGCAATCAGGGAACAGTCAGAGATAGCTGCTCTGACTCGTTAAAACCGCGCTGCGAATTTCCTTGAAGTCAGTTACGCTTCGGCAGGGGCGGCGCCGAGGGTGAGGCGCAGCATGATCGGGGCGAGAAGTGTCGTGATCATGACCAGAATGACGACCGCCGAGAAGAGGCCGTCGTCCACGACGCCAATGCTGCGGCCGATGCCGGCAAAGATCAGGCCGACTTCGCCGCGGGGCATCATGCCGAAACCGACCGCCCAGCGGTTCATGCGCTTTGGGCAGCCCCAGCCGCTCGCGACTTTGCCGAGGATGGCCACAACGGTGAGCGCAAGGCCGGCAATGAGAACGTCGCGGCTGCCGAGGGCTTCGAGCTTCACCTGAATTCCCATCCACACAAAAAAGAGCGGAACGATCAGAGACTCGAGGGGCGACAGGAGTTCCTGGAGCGTCTGGCCTTCGAGCTCCTTGTCGAAGAATTCGTTGAGGATCATTCCGGCGGCGAAAGCGCCGACAATCGTAGCGAGGCCCGCGACATTGGCAAGCCAGGAGAGCAGAAAGGCGAAGCCCAGACCGAAGAGCAGCTTCAGATTGCGGATGCCCACCGCGCGAAGACCACGGATGACGCGCGGCGTGATCCAAATTCCGATGAGGAGCGAACCGACCAGGAAGAGCGCGGCGATGAGAGTCGTCTTGGTGATGCCCGCCGGGCTGACGGTGCCGGTGAGCGCGAGAGCGCTGACGACGGCGAGCACGATCAGGCTGAGCACATCGTCAATCACTGCGGCGCCGAGAATGACGCGCGATTCTTCGCGAGTTTCCTGGCCGAGATCGCGAAGGACGCGGGCGGTGATGCCCACGCTCGTAGCGGTGAGGATGCCGCCGATAAAGAGATCGCTGGCAAGGGCGGAAGTGGGATAGAGGAGCTTCATGACGCCCATGCCCATCACCATGGGAGCGATAATGCCGATGATGGCGACAAGCATGGCCGTTTTGCCGACGCGGCGCATTTCGCCGAGGCTGGTCTCGAGGCCCACGAGGAAGAGAAGGATGAGGATGGCGATGCGGGCGAGAAAGTCCACGAAGGAATAGACGGCAAGATAATCGAGAGAGCGCGGTCCGCTGAGCGCCGCAGCGACTCGCGGGGCTTCGGCGGCGGGAAGAACCTGATAGACGGCCTGGGTGAGCGAAACCGCCGAAGTAAGGGCGAGATCGGAGATTCTGCGCAAATTGTCGCCTTCGCGCAGAACGGTGAGTCCGGGACTGCCGAGGTTATAGCCGAGATTGCCGGCGACAAGACCGACGAGGAGTTCACCGAGAACGGCGGGCTGTTTCATCCAGGTCATCAGGCGACCGCCGACGACCGCGCCGAGGGTGAGAAAGACAAGAGCGAGGAGAATGGGGACGACAGGATCGGCGTGACCATCGGTGGCAGCGAGAAGGATTGCGGCAAACATGCTAGCGACCTCGTTTGCGTTTCGCGCAGGGAACGAGCTTGACCCATTGAGCGGGGTTGACGTTAACCCCGTTGACGTACATGACCCAATGAAGGTGGGGGCCGTTGGCGCGGCCAGTTTCTCCCGCGTAGCCGAGGATGTCGCCCTTTCTTACTTCGGCGCCTTGTTCGACGGCGAGTTTGGACATGTGGAGATACATCGATTCGAGGCCCTGTCCGTGATCGAGGCCAACGGCGTTCCCGAGAACATTGAAGGGTTTGGCGAATTTGACGACGCCCGCGGCGATGGCGCGAATCGGTTCGCCTTCCGGAGTGCGCTGATCGACACCGCCGTGATATTCGCCGGTGGGTTTGCCGTTATGAAGGCGGCGAACGCCGAACGGAGACGTGACGCAGCCGGGAACGGGCG